>Ga0214473_10005081_pt1 | contig 15786 bp, 14 predicted proteins | sample RVTome_7_FD_203509 | JGI IMG/M metagenome (GOLD analysis project Ga0214473, IMG submission 203509) | Soil microbial communities from uranium-contaminated site in the Upper Colorado River Basin, Wyoming, United States - RVT98D197 | ecosystem: Environmental > Terrestrial > Soil > Contaminated >... | reverse complement strand
ACCGAAGCTCGAGAGCCGCCTCTCACCGCTCCCGTCGGTCGCCGCGAGGAAGACGTCCGAGGGCTCGCTCCCGCTCCCAGCGGCATAGGCCATCGTCGTGAAGTCCCGCGTGAAGGAGAAGCCCGAGAGCCGACGCTCTCCGGAAGTCACCCGGGACACCGTACTCTTCCCGTTGGCCCCACTGGCCCCACTGGCCCCACTGGCCCCGTCGGCGGGCGCGCGAAACAGGTGATTGCCTCCCGAGACCTCGGCCTCGAAATAAAGGTGCTTGCCGTCGGGGCTGAAGGACGGCGCCCCGGGCCTGAGGTCCCAGGCGGCGGTGACGTTCGTCATGCGGCCGCTCTCGAAGTCCATGACGTAAACGTCGAGCGGCGCCCCGCGGTCGCCTTTCTCGTGGATGAGGAGCGACAGGCCCTTCTCCCGCAGAAAGGCGATACGGCGACCGTCGGGAGAGAAGACCGGCGATTCGTGCGCGAACCCGTCGTCCGTCAGCCGCTTGGCCTCGCAGCTCGTAGCCTTCCTCTCGATGAGCCAGAGATCGGGTCGCTCGTAGATGTATTCGTCGCGTTGATGGGAGTCGGCGACGACGACCAGTCTCTCGGCATCGGGGCTCCAGGCGACCGCGGCCACGTCGAATCCGAAGCAGGTCAGTCGACGGTGCTCGGCGCCCTCGGGATCGTCGGTCGATGCCAGGTAGAGCTCCAGAGGAGGGCTCTCGTTGAGATCCGTGGGATCCGGTAGATAACCCCGGCCGTCGTACCGGAACTGGAGCCAGTCGTACATCTTCCCGGCAAACCGCTCCTCGATCTTCTTCTCGCGGGCGAAGGGCTCGGGACGAGGATCGGGAGAAGGAGTCTTCCTGGTATAGGCCATGTACTTCCCGTCGGGGCTGAAGACCGGCATCTCCTCGATCCCTTTCACCTGGAACGCCTCTCCGAACCCGTCGGTGCGGAAGAACCATACCGAAGAGGCTTCCGAAACGCGCGTGGAGCGGAACGTGAGCCACTTCCCGTCCGGGCTGAAGCGCGGGCTCGAAGCGTCAAAGCCGGGAATCGAAAGACGCCGGGACCTCGACTCTTCGGAGGCGCTCGAGAGCCAGAGCTCGCTTCGACGCCGGTTGCCCTCCTCGTCGATCGCGCGGCGAGTGAAGGCCACGAGCCGCCCGTCGGGAGAGATGGCGGGCTCGTCGGCGCTCTCGATCCGGTAGTAGTCCTCGACCTCGAGAAGTGCGAGTGCGAAAAGCAGTCGGCTGAGAATCATGGTGAGTTATAATATGCGAAAGACCCAACGGACAAGGGCTTGGTGTGCGTTTCGCGATGTTTCCTCTCATCGTATTCTCGGCTTCGGTCTGGGCGGCGGCAGGAGAGCCCTCGGAGCGAGATCGTGCGCTCGCGGTGTTCGTCGACGAGATGGTCGCGAGGCACGGCTTCCCCCGAAACGAGCTCGATGAGGCTTTCGGCTCCGCCCGGTCTCTTCCGGAGATCCTGGAGCTCATGGGCCGCGCCGCGGACCCCAAGCCCTGGGACGAATATCGGTCGCTCTTCGTCACCTCCGAAAAAATCGCGGGGGGAGAGCGCTTCTGGAGCGAGAACGCGGAAGCCCTGGAGCTCGCCCGCCAGCGGTACGGTGTCCCGGAGGAGATCGTGATCGCCGTCATCGGCATAGAGACCCACTACGGAAGAAACCGCGGGCGGTTCAAGGTTCTCGAGGCGCTCGCGACCCTCGCGTTCGAGTATCCACGGCGCGCGAACGAGTTTCGCCTGGAACTGGAGCATTTCTTGCTTCTGAGCCGCGAGGAATCGCTGCCCCTTGATGCCCCCCTCGGCTCCTACGCGGGAGCCATGGGGATCGCCCAGTTCATGCCCGGGAGCTATCGCCGCTACGCTATCGACTTCGACGGCGACGGCAGGCGCGATTTGTTCGAGAACACTCGCGATGCCATCGGAAGCATCGCCAACTACCTGACCGCGCATGGATGGCAGCGCAACGCTCCCGTGGCCGCTCCCGCGGAGATGTCGGAGTCCGGCGCCGAGCCCTTCCGCTCGGGGAAGCTCTCAACGCGCTACCGACTTTCGGAGCTGGAGTCTTTCGGGGTCACCACGACCCCGGCTCAACCGGCGGCTACGAGTGCCATCCCGTTGACCCTGGAGAACCGCACGGGTGCGGAGTACTGGCTCGGCTTCGATAATTTCTACGTGATCACCCGCTACAACCAGAGCGTCTATTACGCCATGGCGGTGCACCAGCTCGGCGAGGAGATCCGGAGCCGGTACGAGCGGTCCAGAGCCGCCGTCGACCCCTGAGTCGTGGTGACGGTTCTCCCGAGGCTCCTTCATCTTCGAAAACCACGGGCCGACGAGACGAAGAAAACGAGGACGCATCGGGAACACCTCCGAATGAACCGCTGCTCAAGTCTTGTGCAGAGTGTTACGCGACCATGAATAGAGCGGCCGGCAGGGTCCCGCGACACAGTTTTTGCACAAGGTTTTCCACAGAAGCTGTGGGTTCTCGATGATCTCCTCGGTAATGAAACGTCGTGGTACGATATCGGCGCCACGTAACGGAATTGGACGGAAAGCAGGACGTGTTCACATCGGAAGCGCTCACTCGGGGTGTCCGCGTGAAAGTCGTGTCCCGCTATTCCCCGGAGCATTCGCACCCCGAGCAGAACCGCTGGTTCTTCCTCTACACCGTCGAGATCGCGAACGAGGGCTCGGTGACCGTTCAACTCTTGAGCCGGCACTGGGTCGTCGAGAACGCCGATCATCAGGTCGAGGAAGTCCGCGGCCCGGGTGTCGTGGGCCAGCAGCCGGTTCTCGGCCCGGGCGAGTCGTTCGAGTACACCTCCGGCTGCCCTTTGACCACCCCCTTCGGCTCGATGCGCGGCACCTACCAGATGGTGACCCAGGACGGCGGACGTTTCGACGCGACGATCGCGCCGTTCACGCTCAGCGAGCCCTACACCGTACACTAGGACTCACGTCGACTCTCTCACCTTGCGGCGCTCGACGAAACGGAAACTGACGGCGGGAACCGCCGACAAGCTCATCCTCTATCAAAAGAGCGTCCAGTCGCCCGAAAGCGACGCGCGATTCTTCACCCGGTACTTCAAGAAACTGGCCCGGCGGCCGCTCCGGATCCTCCGCGAGGACTTTTGCGGGACGGCGCTCCTCTGCTGCGAGTTCGTGCGGCTCCACAAAGAGAACGTCGCCATCGGCGTCGACCTCGACACCCCCACCCTCCGCTGGGCCCACATGCACAACCTGAGCCGCCTCCCGCCGAAGGTGAGGGAGCGGGTGCATCTCGCGCGGGCGAACGTCCTCGACCTCCGGCGGCCGAAAGTCGACGCCGTCGCGGCGCTCAATTTCAGCTACTCCGTCTTCAAGACCCGCCGCGAGTTGGGCGCCTATATCAAGACCGCCTACGCCTCCCTATCGCCCGGGGGCGTGTTGTTTCTCGACGCCTGGGGGGGCGGCGAGACGCAGTTCATCCTGAAGGAACGGCGCCGTTTCCGCGGGTTCGACTACGTCTGGGACCAGGCGGAGTTCGATCCCATCACCCACGAGATCCTGTGTAAGATCCACTTCGAGTTCCGCGACGGCACACGCATGCGCAACGCGTTTCTCTACGACTGGCGGCTGTGGACGCTCCCGGAGCTTCGCGAGCTCATGTACGAAGCGGGCTTCGCGAACGTCCACGTGCTCTGGGAAGGGACGGACCGGAAAACCCGCAAGGGAAACGGCATCTTCCGACGCGTCGACCACGGGGGGAATGAGAAGGCCTGGGTCGCGTACGTGGTGGGACGGAAGCCATGACTCTCAATCGAGGTTTCCGTTATCGCGAGCGTCTGGGCGAGTCGGCGCAAGGGCGAACTCTCCTCGGCTACCTGAGCGAGCGCTATCGCCACTCGTCTCCCCTCGAGTGGCAGCGGCGTATCGAGGCCGGGCTGGTGCTCGTCGAGGGCACTCCCGCCCGGGCCGACACCGCGCTCGCCGTGGGAGAGTCGCTCGTCTGGAACCGCCCGCCGTGGCGAGAGCCTCACGCTCCCACGAGCTTCGCCGTTATCTACGAGGATGAAGACGTTCTCGGGGTCGCGAAGCCCGCAGGACTTCCTACGCTTCCGGGCGGAAGCTTTCTCGAGAACACTCTTCTCGCGCGCGTCGGCCGCCGATACCCAAACGCCTCGCCCCTCCACCGGCTCGGACGGGGGACGTCGGGAATCGTGCTCTTCGCGCTGAGCCCGGAGGCGCGGCGCGCCCTCACCCGTTCGTGGGAGAATGACGTGGAAAGAAGCTATCGCGCTCTGGTGACGGGCCGATTTCCTCGGGGCGAGACGATTCTCGAGCACCCCATCGGCCTCGTGCCTCATCGCCTTCTGGGCTCGGTCCACGCCGTGAGCGCGACGGGAAAGCGGGCGCGAAGCCGCGTTCGTCTCCTCGAGCACCGCGAGGGCCGCTCGCTCGTAGAGATCGAGATCGAGACGGGCCGGACCCATCAGATCCGCATCCACCTCGCGGCCGCGGGTTATCCCCTCGTGGGAGATCCGCTCTACCCGCCGGGCGGCGTCCCCCCGCCGGACGGGGACGCGCTTCCCGGCTCCACGGGCTATCACCTCCACGCTCATCGAGTGCGCTTCCCTCACCCGCGCACCTCTCAAGAGGTCGTCATCCATTGCGGACCCCCTCCGCTCTATCGCGCGGGGACGGAGTGAGTTTTCTGCTTCTCAGCCTCGTCGCGCTCCAGAGTGCCGCCGAGGTGCGCCAGATCGTCTCTTTCCGATTCCTTCCCGGAAAATCCTGGGAGGAGGAGCATCGCTTCGCCGCCGGCAGCGAGAGCGGCCGTTTCCCTCTGTCGGATGGGTTCGATTTCTTCCGCATCCTCGGGATCTCGAGCCTCGGTGAGTGGCAGCGCTACGTCGAAGCCCAGCGAGGGGCGTCGTTCGCCGCCACGCTCGAAGGGTGGATCGCCGAGTCCCGTCAGGTTATCCTCGCACCGGTCCGCGAGCTTTCCCTGCGATAGCGGGGTGCCGCAGCATGCAACCGCACCCCGCGCGAGCGGAGCGAGCGAGCCGGAGCCTTCAGCTTGAGCGGAGGGCGAGCGCAGCGAGTCCCGAAGCAAGAAGCGCTGGGGGTGGGGCCCCAGCGCACTGATTGAGGAGGCGAGCGAACACTAAAGATGGCCCCCTCTCCGACCGCGGCGGCAATCGTCGTGGGAAACGAGATCCTCAGCGGCAAAGTCTCGGAAGCGAACGTCTACGAGCTCGCCCGGGTGCTGCGCTCCTCGGGAGTGCTCTTGTCGCGGGTGGTCATCATCCCCGACGACACCGAGACCATCGCCCGAGAAGTGAGAGCGCTCCGCGCGGACTTCGATTACGTCATCACCAGCGGGGGCGTCGGGGTCACGCACGACGATCTGACCATCGCCGCCGTCGCCCGCGCGTTCGGGGTTCCCGTGGTGCGCGACCCCGAGCTCGAAGCCCTCATCCGCCGCCACTACGGCGAGAAGGTCCACGAGAACCACCTCGCGCTCGCGAACGTTCCGGACGGCGCTCGCAAGCTTACGGCCGAAGGTTTTGTCTGGCCGCTCGTCGCCATCGAGAACGTCTACATCCTCCCCGGCGTCCCCGAGATCTTCCAGAGGAAGCTCGAGATCCTGCGCGCCCACCTCACGAAGGCGGGGGCGCCCTTCGTGAGCCGCGCGGCATACACCCGCAAGGACGAGGCGGTCCTGAAGCCGCTCCTGGACGAAGTGGTGGCCCGCCACTCCGCGGTCGAGGTCGGATCCTATCCCCGGTGGAACGATCCGAAGTACGAGACCAAAGTCACTTTCGATGGAAAGGACCGGGAGGCGGTCGAGCGCGCCCTCGAGCACTTCCTGAAGCTCCTGCCGCCGGGCGAGCCGCAGTGGATCGAGTAGCCAGAGGAGCCGCCGGCGCCGTCGGTCTTCTCGCCTTTTGGTCGCTTCTCGGAGCGCAGGGAGCGCGCGTGGGCCCGCTCCTCGTCCCCGCGCTTTCGCCCTGGTGGATCCTGGCGACGCTCGGTCTCGTGCTCTGGCTCACGCCGTCGAGAGAAAGCGGTCTTGGGCGGAGGACGCTCGTCGCCTCCGGGCTCTTCCTCCTCTCGTTCATTCTTCTGACCGCGTGGCGGAGCCGGGTGCTTCATCCAAGCGCCTCGCTCGAGGTCATGGTCGACGGCGAGGTCTGGCGGCGCTCGGTCTCGCTCCAGATCGACCGCCGCAACGAGCTTAGGCGCCTCACCGGAAAGAGGCGAAACGTCTCCATCGAGGCCAGAGGCGTGCTCGAAGTTCCCGGCGCGGGGACTCACGTGCTCCAGCTCTCCTGTGACGATGCCTGCGAGATCGTCGTCGGGGACGCCGTCGTCCGGGCCGAAGGGGCCTTGCGCCGCGATCTCGCGCTTCCCCGCGGCGAGATTCCTCTCGAGATTCGATATCGGCAGGACTCGGGGCCGGCACGGTTCGCGATTTCGTGGGACCGTCCGGGGTTCTTCGAGCCTCTCCCCTTCGACTACTTCGTGCGATCTCCCGAGTCCGGCAGGCGCAGCCGCTTGCCCGCGCACCTCGCGCTCGCGGGCCTCACGCTCTGGTGGGGGCTCTTCCCCTTCTACTGGATGCGGCTCGCCCGGGCGAAAGGCGGCATTCGCACGTCCGTTCTCGTGCCGAGAGCGGCCGCGGCGTTCCTCGTGCTCTACGGGAGCCTCCTCCGCTTCGAGGCACTGCTCGCCCACTCGGATCTCGCGGGCCGCGACGAACGAGCCGCGAGGATTCACGAGAGCATTCTGCCCTGGCTTCCGAGCTACGGGGTCTTCAACCCCGAGAACGCTCCCGAGGATCCGTACCGCGCCGACGTGAGGAGCTACCTCAAACGGGCGGAGGCGATGGGCCGCGAGAGCTTCTACGCGCCTTCCTTCCGGGAGCCGTTCTACGTTCTACTGGTCTCGGCCTTCGTCGACCTCGCGGGAGGCCCGATCGGAATCCTCGTCGAGAGCTTCTTGTTCTCGGCGGCGACACTCGCCCTCTTCTACTTCGTCGCGACGAAGCTCCACGGCCGATGGTGGGCCGTCGCGCTCCTGGTCCCATTGGTGTTGCACCAGTGGCTCGTCCTTGACGCTCCGACGGGCTACCGCGAAAGCGCGTATTCGTTTTTTCTCGTCGCCGTCGTGGCGGCGGTTGCTCTCGGGCGCGCCGGCTTGCGGTCAGCTCTCATCGCGGGCGCTCTGGGAGGCCTGCTCTGTCTCATTCGGTTGAGTGCTCTTTCCGTCGTAGTCCCTCTCCTCGCGATCCGCGTACTGCGGCTTCCGCCGAAAGGGCGTCTGCGCTACGGCGCCGCGTTCACTCTCCTCCTTCTTCTACTCGTAGGACCATTCCTCTACTCGAACTTCCGGGCCCATGGAGATCCATTCTACAGCGTAAGCTTCCACACGCAGTTCTGGCTCCGGGCCGAAGGGCTCGACCAGGGACAGGGAGCGGTGAGTCTCTCGCGATACTTCACCGATTTCGAGAGGACGGGTGCGCTCGTGCGCGGGACCGTTCTCGGCCTGACGGTGCTTCCCCTTCGCACTTTCTGGAACGGCCTCGGCCACTTCCCGCTTCTTGCTGCGGCGACTCTCGGCCTGGGCGTCCTGGGCCTCGCTCGCGCGCGTAACCCGTACCTGACCGCGGCTTACTTCGGGCACCTGCTCGCGTTCGCCTACATCCAGAACTTCCCCTCGGGAGAGATGCCGCGTTTCGTCATGCCAGCGTATTTTCTCCTGGTCCTCGCCGTTCCTTGTGCGACTCGTCTACGAAGTACGATGATCTCCCCGGTTGACTCCCTGGACGCGGAAGGCTCTTCTCCCACGCGGTAGCATCCTTCTCCACCTCTCCATGTCGCTCGAGTTTTCCGTTACTAGATCCGCCCTGAGCTTCGAGGCGTCCAGGACGATGAGAATGTCGTTGATGTGATCCCTCGGCCCCACCCTCCCCCGGAGGCGTTGGTAGCGCGCCAAGAGCAGTCCCGCTTGCACCCAATCGTCGTGCCCCGGAGTCACGACATATCCATGGGTTTTGAACGTCTGGTGGATTCCATCCAAGTCCCTCTTGTCGCCCGGCGAGTGCGCGCCTGCGTAGAGCTCTTTCATGACAACGGAGCTCATCCGAGCGCGGCCGCTCCGCAGAGCGCGACGGAACAGCTCTTCATAGGCTTCTCCCCGAACCATCGGGATCAAGATTGAGGTATCGAACAGCTGGAGCCGCATCGGCTTCAAGCGCGCGACTACCCAGGTTTACTCCGGTGATACGCATCTCTCAACGTCCCCCGACGACGGAGGTTCCTTACGTGCTTCATGACCTCATCCGCGAACAAGAAGTCATCGATTACGATGCGGATCGCCTCCGACTCGCTGCGAGCCCCGAGCTTCTCCACCAGGAGCTTCACCTTGGGCGCTTCCAACATGACGTTCTTACGCACTACCCGCGAAGGGCTTGCCATCTCTTTCCTCCACTACGTACTCACGCACAGTTTACTACACACTCGCCCTCGAGCGAAGTCGAGCCGACCGCCCATTTACCACCCAACGGGTGATCCCGCTCGAAATCCGGGGCCTCGAACGTTATAGTTTCGCTCCATGAAGACAACCCTGGCAGGTCTCCTGGCGCTCTTCGGCTGGGCCCTCAGGGCCGCGCCTTCGGAGCGCTATACCATCGCGCTCGCCGGCGATTCGATCATCACCCGGAAGCTCTCGGTCTACGAGGAGCCCGAGTTCCTTTCGATGATCGAGCGCATTCGGCGCGCGGACGCCGCCTTCACCAACATCGAGATGCTGTTCCACGACTACGAGTCCTACGCCATGGCGTCGAGCGGCGGAACCTACATGAGGGCCCAGCCGGAGCTGGTGAAGGAGCTCACCTGGGCGGGATTCGACCTCGCCGGTCTCGCGAACAACCACTCGGGCGACTACGGACCGGCGGCGATGCTGCTGACGGAGAAATACGTGCGCGCGGCGGGAATCACCGCCGCGGGCGTCGGGAAGAGTCTCGCGGAGGCGCGCGAGGCGAAGTTCCTCGAGACGGGAAAAGCCCGCATCGCGCTGGTGTCGCTGGCGTCGACCTTTTCCGATCATTCCATGGCCGGCAAGTCCCGAGACGATATCCCCCCGCGTCCCGGCCTGAATCCCCTAAGGCATAAGGTCACGTACCAGGTGACCCGGGACCAGCTCGAGGGACTTCGCCGCATCCTGAAGAGCCTGTCGATGAACGCTCCCGACTCCGGCGACAGCCTCACCTTCCGCGGCGAGCGTTTCGTGGTGGCCGACAAGTCGGGTGTCCTGACCGAGCCCCATCCCGGGGACATGGAGGAGATCGCGGCTATCGTCCGGAACGCGGAGAGCCTCTCGGACTACACCATCGTCTCCATCCACGCCCACGAAGGTGACGGCGATCGGTCGGTGCCCGCGCGTTTCGTCGTCGATTTCGCGCGGCGGATGATCGACGAGGGTGCCGACGTCTTCGTCGGCCACGGCCCTCATGTGCTCCGGGGGATCGAGATCTACAAGGGACGACCGATCCTCTACAGCCTCGGCGATTTCATCTTCCAGAACGAGACCCTGCAGCGGCTGCCGCACGAGAACTACGCCCCCCTCGGGCTCGGCGACGACAACGGACTCTCGGATTTCAACGACGCCCGCTACAATCACGACCGGACGGGGTTTCCCGCCTCTCCGGAGATCTGGGAGTCGGTCGTGGCGGAGGCGGTTTTCCAGGGGAAAGAGCTGTCGGAGTTGAAGCTCCACCCCATCTCGCTCGGCTTCGGAAAGCCCCGGCACATCCGGGGACGCCCCCTGGCCGCGGACGAGGCGCTCTCGCGAAAGATCATCTCCGACCTCACGCGCCTTTCGAAGCCTTTCGGGACCGACGTCGAGTACGTGGACGGAGTCGGCGTCGTGAGACTCAAGGCCCCGACGACCAATTGAGGTGACGTCATGAAGTCTGCGCTCCTGTTCATTACCGCACTCGTCGCTGCCCCGACGTTCGCGGAAGCTCCCGACACCTATGGGGAGGTGGCCGACCTCGTCGAGGCGGCCCGCAATGAGTGGCGCGCTCCGGGAATGTCGGTCGCGGTCGTGGTCGACGGCGGGATCGCCTGGGCGCGAGGCTTCGGCCTCGCCGACGTCGAGAACGAGGTCGAGGCGCGTCCCGACACCGTGTATCGGATCGCTTCGATCTCGAAACCCCTTTCCGCGACCGCGATCATGCAGCTCATGGAGAAGGGGAAGCTCTCGATCGACGATCCGGTGACGAAGCACGTCGCGAGCTTTCCCGACCGGGGACTCGGGATCACGCTCCGCCACTTGTTGACGCATACCTCGGGAATCCGCCATTACAAGGCGGGCGAAATGGATCTCAAGGACCACTTCGACTCCGTCGAGGCTGGGCTCGAGATATTCAAGGACGATCCGCTCTTGTTCACGCCGGGCATGAAGTATTCCTACTCGAGCTATGCCTATAACCTCCTGGGGGCGGTGGTGGAGAGCGCCTCGGGTCTCACCTTCGAGGCCTACATGAAAGAGAAGGTCTGGGGCCCGGCGGGGATGACGGCGACGAGGCTCGAGCAACAGGGAGAGATCGTTCCCCACCGCTCCCGTCAGTACGTGGTCGCGGGAGGGGGCGGGCGTGTCGCGAATGCGCCCTTCGCCGATCTGAGCGTGAAGTGGGCGGGGGGCGGGATCATCTCGACCGTCGAGGACCTGGCGCGTTTCGCGATCGCCCTCGACCAGGGAGTCCTGCTGAAGCCCACGACGCTCGCGACGATGTACGAGCCGATGACGCTCACCGATGGAACGCGCACGGACTACGGCCTCGGCTGGGACTCTCGGGTCGACGAGAAAGGCCGACGGTGGATCGCTCACGGCGGCGGCGCCACGGGCGGGAGCACCTACATCCTCCGCCTTCCCGAGAAACGCTTCGCGGTTACGATAGCGGCGAACGTCCAGGACGCCGGGGACCGCCGCGCCCTGGGGATGAAGATCGCAGAGTTAGTCCTCGCTCGCTAGATCTCCAAAGCAGCCACAGCTTGCTCGCGCGTTACGGAGGGGAACTCCTCGAGGAAGACCTCGAGGCTGTCTCCTGCCTCGAGATAGTCAAACAGAATCTTCACCGGGACTCTGGTTCCGACGAACACAGGGGTGCCCCCCAGGATATCGGGGTCTCGATGGACGACCAATTTCGATTCGGTCCTTGCCATTTCCTAAACCTGTATGGCCTATCATATCGTGGGCGCTTTCGCGTTGCCCTGAACGGTGAAGCCACCGGCGCTGGTCCTTTGTCGGCACCTGTAGGTGTCGGCGCGTTCTATCGGTGGTCGTCGCCCGGATGCGTGCATCCGGGAAGGCTCGGCCAGGCCATGCGCCCCGCGAAGCCCAGCTCCTTCATGCCGGGCTCGGTCGCGTAGTACGCGCGCGCCACGAGATCGCGTAAGCGGTCGAAGTGATCGCGCAGGTTCGCGGGCGGAGGCGTGCCATCGGGCTCGGGCTCCACGGGCTGTCCCTTCGTCCACGTCCGGGGCATTGGCTGTGCCGGCGCGAGCGTCGAGGCCGCGCGGAGAATCTCTCGCTGCTGGGACTCGTCGATCTCGAGCCACCCCCTGGCATGCCGGTCGCGAGCTTCCCGCTCGAAGGCCCCGAGCGCGCTCAAGAAGCGTGTCTGTTCCTCGATGGCCTCGACCGCCATGACCCGATCGAGAAGATCGGCGACGCCCGCGGCACCGGAGCCGGGGACGAGCTGTTCCCCGAGGCCGGCGAGCATCGAAAGACGGTGGTCGTCGAGAAGGCGCGGGAATTGCTCCTTCTGCGTGCCCGTGTCCTGCACGGCATGCTCGAGGGCCGCGGCACCCGGGGTCGCCACCGCTCCCGCGAGCCCGGTAGCGAGGCTCTGCAAAACATCGCGGCGCCCGATCCGTGCAGATGGCTCATTGGGTTTCTGGTTCACGGCGTCGGCTCCCAAGAAAGAGGCACTTTACCATAGGTGATGGGTTGACCGGGTCGAGGCGGTCTGCTAGCGTTCGCGACGTGGCAAAGCAGGGTGACCCATCCTTCGATGTAGTAGTCGTGGGCTCGGGCGCTTCCGGCGGGTGGGCGGCGAAACGACTCGCGGAAGCCGGCGTCAAGGTAGCGCTGGTCGAAGCGGGACGCGCTCATGGGAAAAACGAGACCTACGAGCACAAGCGGCCGTTCGACCTTCCCTACGCGAACCTCTCCCGAGAGCTTTTGCGCCGGACCCGCCCCCGCCAAACCGATTGCTACGCCTGTTCCGAGTACAACGCTCATTGGTTCGTCAACGACCTCGACGAGCCGTACACGACGCCGGTCGACAAGCCCTTCAGCTGGCAGGGGCGGACGCGGCTCGTTGGCGGCCGCACCAACGTATGGGGCCGGCAGAGCTATCGAATGAGCGAGCAAGACCTGAAGGGCCGCTCCTTCGACGGCGCCGGCGAAGATTGGCCTCTCACTTACGAGGACCTCGCCCCCTACTACGACCTCGTCGAGCGGTACATCGGCGTGAGCGGCCAGGCCGAGGGGACCCCCGAGCTTCCCGACGGCCAGTTCCTTCCACCCATGGCGATGACCTGCGGGGAAAAGCGCCTGCGCGACGCGGCCAAAGCAGCCTTTGGCCGGACGATTACCATCGGGCGCACGGCGATCCTGACCACTCCTCTCAACGGTCGAGCCGCATGTCACTACTGCGGCCCGTGCGAGCGGGGCTGTGCCACGCACTCCTACTTCAACGCCGCCTTCACCACCGTGGCCGACGCGATGGCGACCGGCAACTGCACGCTCGTGACCGACGCTATGGTCTACCAGGTGCTGATGGACTCCGACCATCGACGCGCCACCGGCGTTCGCTACGTCGATCGCGTGAGTCGCGGGACGAAGGAATTGCGCGGCCGCGTCGTCGTGCTCTGCGCTCAGGCTCTCGAGTCCGTGAGGATCCTCTTCAACTCGAAGACCCGGCAACAGCCCCACGGCCTCGCGAACTCGAGCGGTGTGCTCGGGCGATACTTGATGGATCATCTGTGGGTCGCCGGCGGGGCGGGCGGTGAGTTCCCCGACCTCGAGGACAAGGCCACCCTCGATCGTCCCCGGCGCCCTAACGGGCTCTACGGAATCCGCTTCCGGAACACCATGAAGGGTCCCAGGAGCAAACGTTTCCTCAGGGGATTCGGATACCAGGGCGGCGGCAGCACCGATTTCAACTTTGCCGCGCCGGGGTTTGGAGATGCCTGGAAGACGTCGCTCCGCGATCCCATCGTCTCGGTCCGGCTGAGCGGGTTCGGCGAGTGCCTCCCCTACCCCACGAACTTCCTGGAGCTCGATCCGGAAACCGTCGACGTCTTCGGCATCCCGGTGTTGCGCATCCACATGACGTGGGGCCAGAACGAATTGGCGATGATCCCCGACATGGCGGAGTCAGCCGCCGAGATGCTCGACGCCGCCGGCGCCAGGAACATACGGCCGTTCATGGTGCCCGACCGCGTGCCGGGCTTTGGGATTCACGAGATGGGCGGCGCCCGCATGGGTATCGACCCGAAGGCGTCGGTGCTCAACTCGTTCCAGCAAACGCACGACGTCTCGAACCTGTTCGTCATGGACGCCTCTGGATTCCCCTCGGGCGGCTGCCAGAATCCCACGCTCACCATCATGGCACTCGCCATACGCTCGACGGACCATCTGATGGAGGAGATGAAGCGCGGCAATCTGTAAGCACTGCCTCTCGCTACTCGGACCGAAGGGCAATCGCCGGATGGAGAGACGCCGCCCTTCGCGCGGGAACGAAGCAAGCGAGAAACGCCACGACGAATAGCCCCGCGCCGATCACGACAACCGTCGATGTGGCGAAAGGCGAGATGCCCGAGAGGGCGGCTGCGATGGCCCGACTCACCAGGAAGATCCCCGGAATCCCGATGGCGAATCCGATCGCGACCAGGACCAGACCCTCCCGCACCACGAGATTCAATACGTCGACCTGCCGCGCGCCCAGCGCCATCCGGAGCCCGATCTCGTGCGTGCGTCTCGAGACGGAAAAGGCAATGACCCCGTAGATCCCGATTGCCGCGAGAAAGAGCGCGAGACCGCCGAAGCCCGAAAGAATGCGGTTCAGGAGCCGCATCCCGACGAAGAACTGGGCGATGAAATCCTCCATGGTCTTGAACTCCGCCGCGGAGAGCTTGGGGTCGATCCGAAGGATCGCCTCGCGAGCGGGACCGGTGAGGGCCAGCGGATCCGATTCGGTACGAAGAGCAACGCCCACCTGCCTCGACGGCGATTGCGCCTGGGGGACGTAGATGATGGGCTGCGACACCTCGGCATCGAAGCGGAAGATATCCTCCCGCACGTTGGCGACGACGCCCACGATCTCCCGGCTCGTCTTTTGGATCCGGATCCTCTCCCCCACCGGACTATCGCCCGAGAAGTAAGCGCGGACCATCGCCTCGTTCACCAGGGCGACCGGCGGCGACTCGAGCCGATCCGAGGGCTGAAACGCCCGGCCCCGGAACAGGGATACATGGAACACGTCGAGGTATCCGGGGTCGATGGTGACGAAGGTCGCGGTCGGTCTCTCATCTTCGGAGGTGCGGCCTTCGATCGCGAACGTCATGGTCGGCGGAATCGGGCTCCGAGGCAGATGGTCCACGGCGGTCGACGCGGCGACGCCCGGGAGCGCACCCAGTTCTCGCTGAAGCTCTTCGAGAAAGCGGCTTCTCTGGGCAGGCTCGCCGTAGCGCTCCGCGGGAAGATCCAGCTGGAACACGAGAACGTTGTCGGTACGGATGCCGGCCTCGAGGTTCTGGGCGGCGGCGAAGGTTCGGACCAGAACGCCGGCCCCTGCCAACATCACGAGCGCGAGCGTCACTTCGGCGACGACCAGGCTCTTCGTAAGAAGTCTCCGTCCCGCGCCCGTTCCCGCGCGGCCTCCTTCGTGGAGCGTCCCCATCAAGTTGGCCCGAGCCGTCGAGAGCGCGGGCGAGATTCCGAACGCGAGCCCGGCGAGAATCGACACCGCGATCGAGAACAGGAGGACGCGCCCATCGAGCCTTGGTGTGAAGGCAGCGGACATCTGGTCGCCGAAGACGCCCGCCAGCAGGCGTATCCCCCAGTAGGAGAGCGTCGTCCCGAGGGCGCCGGCGACGAAGGCGAGAACGAACGCTTCGAGAAGGAGCTGCCGCAGGATCCGCCCGCGGGAGGCGCCGATCGCGGTTCGGACCGCGAACTCCCTCTGTCGATCGACACCGCGAGCCAGGTACAGGTTCGCGATATTGGCGCACGCAATGAGGAGTACGAAGAGCAGCGCGCCCTGGAGAAGGGACATGAGCTCCTTGTTTCCACCGGAGGAGAGCTGTTCGCGCATCGTGCGAAGAAGAACGGTGAGCTCGCGGTTGGCATCGGGGTAGTCCCGGGCGAGGCGCGCGGCGACGACTCCCAGCTCCTCCCGCGCCTTCCCCAGGGAGACGTCCTCCCTCAGACGACCGATGACGCTGATTCTCTTGAGATCTCGAGGGGTCTCTCCCCTCCGTAAGACGAGGGGTTTCCAGAGATCGATTCGAGGGTCCAGGAACTCGAATCCCTTTTCCATTACACCTCGGACCAGATGAGGCTCGCCGTCGATATCGATCGTCCGTCCGACGAGCGTCCGGTCGGAGGCGAAACGGGTTTGCCAGAAGTCGTAGCTGAGAACCACGACCCGCTCGTTCCCCGGCTGAAAGTCTGCGGGCTGCAGGGTCTGCCCGATACCCGCCGG
>Ga0214473_10005080_pt1 | contig 15788 bp, 18 predicted proteins | sample RVTome_7_FD_203509 | JGI IMG/M metagenome (GOLD analysis project Ga0214473, IMG submission 203509) | Soil microbial communities from uranium-contaminated site in the Upper Colorado River Basin, Wyoming, United States - RVT98D197 | ecosystem: Environmental > Terrestrial > Soil > Contaminated >... | reverse complement strand
CCTTCGTCCGTTTCATCTTCGTCTCCTTTCGGTCTCTGGTTTCGGTTTCCATGGTTACTATTATACGCCTTGTAAATAGAATGTAAACAAAAAAGTTGCCCTCTCGCGAAAAATTTATTCCCCTTTATTATCCAATACTTACGGCCTTTTCCAACCTCTTCACGGCCTGCGAGGCCGCTTGGCGGGTGATCCCGAACCGTTTTCCGACGCGCTCCCACGTCCACCCGCGGTCGCGAAACCGCCGCATCCTCAGCACGCGCTCGACGTCTGGCTTCCTGCCTCGGGGATCCTTCATGACCACCTCTCTCCGATCTCGACGCCGATCTTGATCGGCACCTCTAACCTCACCGCGTCGCGCATCGCGTCGGCGACCTGCTGCGCGGTTGCCTCGTCGGGCACCGAGCACGCGAGCTCGTCGTGGATCTGGATCAGGACGTGCCGGCCGAGCCCCGCGTCCCACACCGCGCGCATCATCTTTTTCGTGTGGTCGGCGGCCGACGGCTGGATCAGGCTGTTGAGCGACTTGTAGATCCGCGCTCGGACCAACCGCGCCTTTGGCCACTTCTCTCGCGCCTGCTCCAGCGGGAGCATCGGCGCGCGCTCGCTGTCCCCGCTCCCGTTCCACGACGGCTCGTAGAAGGGGAAGCGCACCCGTCGCCCGAGCAGCGATCGCAGGTAGCCGCGCCGGCGCACGACCTCCTGGCAGACCTCGCTCATCGCGCGAGCGAACGGCATCTCCTCGTGGTGCCGGTCGAACATCGCGCGCACCTCTTCCTTGGGCAGGCCGAGCTCGGCCGCGGTGGTCTTGACTCCTCGCCCGTAGATGATGGCCAGGTTCAAGGCCTTCGCCTGCTTGTACGGGAGCCCGGTCAGCTGCGCGGCGAACTCGTGGTAGTTCAGGTCCGGGTCGCTCCGGTACCGGTCGCGCGCGGCGAGCGCGCCGGGGAGTGGCTGCCCGCCCCGCGTTACCAGCGACGCGAAGTGGACGAGCAGGCGTGGCTCCTGCTGGCTGACGTCCGCCGACGCCCACAGCTCACCCTCCTCGGGGAGGAAGCACCCGCGGATCAGCTTCCCCTCCTCGGTGCGCGTCGGGATGAACTGGAGGTTCGGGTTGCTCATCGAACACCGCCCAGTCACCGTGCCGCCGTCGTCGGACCGGAGCGGGTGGATCTCCCCGTGGACCCGGCCGCCGTGAAGGTTCCCGAGGATCACCCCGTCGAGGAACGTCCCGGCCAGCTTGTCCTTCTGGCGGGCACGCAGCACCAGCTCTGCCAACCAGTGCGGCGTCTTCTTGAGGAGGTCCTGCGTGATGGACGGCGCCTTCGTCTTTGCCGTGCGCCCGTACTTGAGGCCCACGACGTCGAACGCGCGCGCCACCGAGGCGGCCGCCCAGAGGTCCACCTCGACGCCGACGCGTGCGCGGATCTCCGCGCGGAGTTCTTCGACTTCCCGGTGCAGCCGGTCGCGAAGCTGTTCGGCGCGGTCCACGTCGATCCGCACACCGCGCCGCCGCACGTCTAAGTATAAAGGAAGGAGCGAGTGCTCGAGCTCGCAGATCTCGTCGAGTTCGTCTTCAGCGAGGAGCGGTGCCTGGAGGGCCCACAGCTCGCGGGGGAGACTCGCGTCCTCCTCGGCGTACGGTCCCACCTCGGCGGCCGGCAACCGCCACAGGTCGCTCTTGGGGTCTAGCCTACGTACCTCGGCCGCGGCGACCAGGCGCGCGTCGTCTTTGCCGCGGCCGAGGCGCTCGCGCGAGATCGCGTCGAGGGAGTACGACCGGCGGTGCTCGTCGAGCAGCGCCTCGGCCCACTGCACGTCGCGGATCGGCCCTCGCACCGTGACCCCGTCGACGGAACACCACCCGAGGTCGTACTGCGCGTTCGCCAGGACCTTGAGCTGTCGCTCGTCGGCCAGTACGTCGTTCAGCCAGCGCCGGACGACGGCCCCATCCAGGTTCCCCCCGCCCTCGTGGGCCACGGGCAGGTACCCGCGGAAGTTGTCCGCCGCCACGGCGTACCCCACGACGTGTCCCCCGCGCCAGGGCCAGGCGCTCCCCTTCTTGTCGCGCAGCCCGTCGTCGCGCGTCTCCAGGTCCAGGCCGACGACGCCGTGGAGCCGGTCGGGGAGCTCTCGCGGTGGTTGCCACTCACTCAACGCGATCCCCCTTCGTGTAAAGTTCTACGCGCGCCTCCAACAGTACCTGTCGTGCCCACCACCCGTCGTGTCCCCACGGCGGGCGCTGCACCCACGGTGGGCACACCACGCGGGAGATCCCCCGGGAGACGATCGACTTAGCGCACTCGCTGCACGGAGCGAAGGTCACGTACAGCGTGCCCCCGCGGACGTCGAACCGCGCGTTGTCGAGCACGTTCCGTTCCGCGTGCTGCGTCAAGACATACTTCGTGTCGCGGTCGAGGAGGCGTTCCTCCGTGTCGGCGATGCCCGGGGGGAACCCGTTGTACCCGAGCGCGATCTCCCGTCGGTCTCGCCCGGCGAGGACGGCGCCGACCTTGGTTGACGGGTCCTTGCTCCACCCCGCCACGTGCTCGGCGAGAGCGTACAGGCGCGCGTCCCAGTCGGTCATCCCCGCTCCCTCTTCCCGGCGGCCCGGATGTTCTCGACGGCCCGCTCCATGTTCGCGGTGATGCACCGCGAGTCCTGGACCCGCTCCAAGATCCCCTCCAGCGCGTCGAGTGCCCACTCGTACCGCTCGTCCTCGATCAGGTCCTGGAGGGCCTCCTCCCACCGCTGCCACCCGCAGCTGTTACACACGAGGTGCTCCCGCGCACGTGTCGCACAGGACCGCGTCTTTGTGCTCCTTTCTCTGGGCTATCCTCTCGCCTGTTCCGAGGAGGTCATCCTCCGAGACCCCGCAGCGGACACACTTGACCTCGTCCCCCTTCTTCTCTCCCCGGTCTAAGACGAACGCCGCTATGACGCCCCGGATGTCCGGCGGTCGCCACCCCTCCGGTTTCACGATGTCCAGCGGCGACCGCCTCTTCGTGCGAGGGTCCTGCTTTCCCGTCGCGCGCTCCTTCTGCAGGTTGGCCCGCTGCACCTCGGCGAACACCGCGTCGAACGGGAGGCCGTAGAAGTGCGCCGTCCCCAGGGCGACGTAGACGAGGTCGGCCAGCGCGTCGGCGACCCCCACCAGGTCTCGGTCCCGCTGCGCCCGCAGCAGCTCGTGGAGTTCTTCGTGGAGGTGCTCGTACTTGTACAGGAACTCCTCGTCGCTGAGCAGCCCGGGGAGCCCGTTCCCCGCCACGGGGAGCCCGAACTTCCGGTTGAACAGCCCGACCGCTTCGAAGGGCGTGGTCACCGCGCGTTCGGCCGCAGCACGGCAGCCGCCTCCGGTCCGTCGTCGACGTCGGGCACCTTCACCAGGCGCGGGTTCCTCTCTTGGTAGAGTCGCACGCGCTCGATCAACAGGTCGACGCCCGCCACCTGCCGCGCGTCGGCGCCTAACGCGACGAGCTTCTCGCGGTACGCCGGTAGCGTCTCGAGGAAGGCGCGGTCCTTGGCCAGGAACAACACGCCGTCCTCCTCCGTGTATATCGTGCCGTGCTTGCTCGGGTTGTACCCGATGAACCTGAACTTGCGGTCGATTTCCATCGCGCCCTCCTTCAGCGGTTAGCGTTGTTAAGAGACAGCAGCTCGTTCAGCCAGGTAGAGCGCAGTCCCGTCTCGTCTCGGCGTGCCAGCGCCCACAGGTGCGCTACCAGGTCTGCGGCGCTGGCGAACTGCACCAGTGGGTCAAAGACCTTGGGCACGTGCGTCACGCCCTCGCGGTCGTCTCGCAAGAGTGTGTCGGCCCGCTCCCAGTCACGCTCGTACAGGTGTCGCGACGCGGCGTACTGATAGAGCGTGCCGAGCCTAAGCCTGGTGTCACCGAGCTCGAGCAGCACGTAGCCCGCCAGCATCGAGAAGTTGAAGATGTCGTACGGCACGCCGAGCCACACGTCCGACGAGCGCATGTTAACGAAGAGGTGTAGTTGGTCATCGCGCACCAAGAAGTGGCAGTTAAGGGTACAGGGCGGGTCTCGCGTGACCGGTGGCGACTCGCGCCAGATGTTGATCACCGCCTGGCGCGAGTCGCGGTCGCCTCGCAGCGCGCGCAGGACGTAGGGAAGCTGAGCCAGGATCTTCGGCCCGTATGCGCCGAAGAAGACGCTGCCGTCGTCAGAGTAGTAGTGGACGGTCTTGGAGTAGGGTGCGATCGGCTCGACGCGGTCGTCTCCCGACAAGATCCACGCGGCCTCGGCGCACAGGAACCGGTAGCCGAGTCGCCGCGCGGCTAACGTCACGACGGGTTGGCCCATGTCGACCAGCAGCAGGTTAGCGAGGCGCTCTCGGTTGTGGTGCCCGCGCGGCGTCGGGGTGTGGTGCGGCGCTAGATAACAGTCCCGCAGCACCGAGAGCCAGGCGGCGTTGGCCGTAAGACCGCGCGTCACGTGAGCGTCTCCCTAAGCTTTTCAGCGTAACTGCCGCTGTGCTGAAAGCGCCGCGCGTACTGCGGATGAACAACCGAGCGTACGTCAGGCCAGCTAAGTTGGTATAGCGTGCGTTCAGCAACGCGGCCTAACGCGATCGCCGGCAAACTTCGAACGACGGGATCTCGAGCAAGCTGGGCGAGCTCAGGGCCGGCGGTGTTACACCATAGCAGGTGCGGCTCTGGCACGCTTAGCTGGTGAAGTGCTCGGTTGAGCCACGTCGCCGAGCTTAGGTGTGTACAACGATCAACAAACGGGAAATTTATGTCGGGGCGAAAGACTCGAGGCGACCCGGCCTCACCGACAAGAAGCCAGCGTGCCGATACTGGGTGTCCGGCATAGTTCGGTGAGGCCGGGTCAAGTCCAAGACTGCGTTGCATAGTACGCCACCCGCTTAGTCGTGCTAATAGCCGATAAGTAAGTGCCCGTAGATCATGCCCCTCGGTGAAGCGGTCATAGTAAACTACATCTGGTCGCGTCCGCCACGCTGCTTGAAACAGGTAGTCTTTCATTTCGAAAGATGCAGGTTGTCGTGTCATTAGTTGCCGGTAGCGCGCGATCACCTGGCGCACTGGTCGTGTGCGATCTTGAGAATAGGTGTTTCCTTTACGACTGAGATCGCGTTGATGATGATCCTGTTCTTGGCGGCGTGAGTTCGAAGGTACGCACAATATATAGATCGCTGCTGAGCGAAGCCACAGGCGGTCGAAGCATCGCGCGGCGATCGGGTACGCCGACCCGCCGCGGTAGATCGCGCCGCACACGCACTCGCTCGGCCAGTGCCGGTCGACCACGACCAGGTGCCCTGCGGCCGCAAGCCGCTGCGCTCGCAGGTAGGCGCCGAGGTGCCAGCGCCACACGTCTTTATACGGTCCCAGGTGCAGGTAGCGAGCGCTGTGATGCTTGACGAGGTGCCGGGCGAGCGTGGTCTTCCCGCTCGCGTCGGCACCTTCCAGAACGAGGATCCCCGAGTTATTCGGCACGGCGCACCACCCACAGGTTGTTACGGCTGGCGTTAGGGTAGAGCGGTGCCAAGAAGCATGACAAGACCTCGTTGCTGTAGTACGCCGCCAGGCGGTCGAGCACCTCGCGGTGCGCTGGCTCGATGACGTGGTTGAGCTCGTTCAAGCTGGCGAACGTGCCAAAGCGTGTCATGGTCAACAGACCAGTATCACTAAGCGCGGCCTCTAGTTCCTTGACGCCCCACTCGTGCAGGTGGTTAGCTGCGGCCTTACCGTTGAAGACCGGCGTCGACAGGAGCAACTTGCCCGCGGGCTTAAGACACGCGCGCAACCCCGCAAGCAGTTGCAAGCCGTCTGGCTGGTAGAGGTGCTCCAGCACCTCGAAGCAGACAACGCGGTCAAACTGACCAAGCTCTGCGTAGCGTGCGAGGAAGTCAAACTCCCAGAGCAACGTCGCCCACTGCCGCGATGGTGTTTTATGTGGCTTGCGGTTAAGATCGACGCCGATGTAGCGTTTTGGTACCACGTTTCGTGGGTGCGTGAGGATGTCTATCATGGCGCAGTCCGTGCCACATCCCACGTCAAGTACCTCGGTCTTACCGTCGACGTAGCGGCCCGCAAAGCCCCAACGAAAGAAGTGTGCACCATAGTCTCGGTGCACCCAGCGACCGTGCGCGTTAGCGCGAAGGCTGCTTAGATCAACCTGTCGCGAAGGATCGTTAGAGTGGCGTTCCTGTGTTCGCTTAGGTTGCACCTCTGGTGTGGCCGCGTTCGTTAGGCGAAGTCGTGCACGATTCCACGCGACATCTTTAGTGGTTGTCTTTCGGTTTGCATAGTTAGCGTGCACTAACGCGACAAGATCAGTGTCCGAATAGCCGTCTAGTTGAAGCAGGCGTCTTATGAACTTACCTGAACCTTCATCAGGCAGCGGGCGCGGCAACGCATCACACGGTGTAGGTGCAGGCGCAGGCGCAGGCGTAGGCGTAGGCGTAGGCGTAGGCAACAGCAAGCACGGTTGCATAGGACTTATGGCCGCGTGCACCACACGCGCGGGCTCTTCACGTGATACACGCTGCTCAAACACAGGCTCGGGCCAGGATTGCAACCTAGTGTGATGCTTAAGTGTAGACAGATCTGCAACGACTAGACGCGGCTCAACCACTACACGTGGCGTGGCTAACGCTGTGATTAGTTGGCATGCAAGCCAGCCACCTACCTGTGTGCACACGCCGCGACCGATCTGGCCTGCGTCCTTGGCGTTGATCCAGACGTAGTCTTGCGGATAACCGCACAGAACGGCCAACTCCTTTAAGCTTAGGCCGCGGTCCTCGGTCGGGTGCACGAGCTCGTGCATCACGACTGGTGCGGGCTGACCTGAACGTGCGCGCTTGATAGTGAACGCTGGCCGGCCTATGACTTGACCACGCGCGTTGAGCCTGCGCACATCGGGTGGAAACGTCAACTCCCACGCACTGCGCGCGTTAAGTCCTGGCTTCCAGTTTTTTATGACACCCTGTTTGCGTAGTCGTCTGATGTTGTGCTCTAACGGTTCACCGGGTTCGACGATCTCACTTAAAGCTTCGTCGATAGTGCGCAACACGTGCGCGCGGTAGTTTAGCTCGGATAGTTCGACTCGGTGCGCGACGAACAAAAAACGTGGGCGGTTTTGCGGCGTGCCGCAATACATTGCGTTGTGCAACAGGTAGGTGACCGAGTAGCCAGCCTCCAGGCACTCGCGCGCAAGCGTGTCCCAAAAGCTGCGCCCACGCTTAAGGGCAAGCGCCACGCTCTCGGTTACCCAAAACGTCGGCTTGAGACGTCGCCACGTGTCAAAGTGACGAAGCGTGTAGCTTAGGCGTGGGTCCTTACTCCAGGCCTCGCCCTTGGCGCCGCCACACACCGACCACGGTGCGCACGGCGGGTTGCCGTATACCAGGTCGACACCGCGTGCGGCTAGGTCGTCAAGCGGCCAGGTGTCAGGACCGACGTAGACTGGGATCTCGGGCTGGTTGTGTCGCATGGTCGCCACACCATAGTTAGTCTCTTCCAGGTGACACAGAACATCGAAGTGTTCCTTGATTCCCAGGGTGAACCCACCCGCGAAGATATAAGACCCAACGGCCGTCGGGCGACGGCCGTCGGGACCTACCACGCCGCGGTTCATGCGAACTGCCTTCCCCGCTTCACCGCGCCCTTCACCCACGCGATCTCAGGCTTGCCGGCGCGCGACTCTGGGATCTCCCTGCGCAGACGGGTGATGATGGCGTCGCTGCTCTCTCCGCGCTGGAGCGCGCTGGCGATCAGTTTGCTTACGCCCAGGCGCTTGCCCCGCGTGCCTGCGCTCTTTTCCACGACCGGCTTTCCGGCCTTAATCGCCTTGCACCTGCCACAGATGGTGCCGACTGCCTTTTCCTCGCTGGCCGCGAGGAGCACTTGCGGCTTACCCCTCTCCTCGATCGGCCGACCGCAACGCGTCCTGTTCTTCGTGGTCTCGGCGAGTAGGTGATACACCTTCTGGTTGAGTTTGTGTCTCTTTACCTTTTCCTTCTGCGTCATGGTCGTTTCCTCCCTTACGGTCTTGTGGTTCGTTGCGCCCTACATCACCCGAAATCGCCGAACGCCGATGATCTGACCGCCCTTGTCCCTGACCGCCGACCCGCGCCCCGTGTCCGGGGCGACGAGGTCGTCTCGCAGGACGCCCTCCTCCAGCGCCGCCTGGAGGACGGCCCACCCCACGACGTACAGGACGCCCGGACGCTCCTCGGGAAGCGGGTCCGCCAGGCGGAACTGGTGGCGGACCACGGGGATCTCGTCGCTGCTCCCGACGGCGCGCAGGACCTCGGCGCTCACGTCGACCGAGATGGCGGGGGGACTGGTGGGCAGCTCGTAGAGGATCTTGCTGCCCTCTTCGTCGTAGACGCGGATGGTACGACTGGTCAGGTTTATCAGCCTCATGGTGTCCGGTTTCCTTTCGCTCGAAGATAGTATACGTCTTTCTGGACTCATTGTAAACATAAAAATTAACACCTATGTTTTCAGGTAGTTGAGCGCGTCCTCCCAGCAGGAGAAGTGTCGGACCTCGGGCAGATGGTGGAACACGTTCTCCCTCGGACCCACGACGAGGAGCGTCTTGCGGAGAGCCAGCCCGATCCCGAACTCCACGTGCTTCCCCCCGCGAGAGCGCGAGGCGTCCTCGGTGAACAGGACGACGCACTGCGCGTCTCGGACGTCCTTCCAGTCCTTCCTGGCGATCATCTCGCACTCCCAGTCCAGCAGTCCGGCGTAGGTGGCGCGCGGGTCGTGGTCAATCCACCGGGACGTGACGACGTGCCCCAGCGCCTCCAGGTCACCGCGGTACTCGCGCAGCTCGAGCAACCGGGAGTACTGCGCGGCGAGATAGATCTTCATGACGGCTCCCTCACAGCGGGTAGTGTAGGTCCGAGTCCGGTCGCGCCACGTGGAGCGACTCTCGGCACCGCGTCGCGGCGACGTACCACACGCGGTGCTCGGCGTCCGGGTCCGTCCGCATCCCCCGGGAGATCTTCGGCGTCAGGTCCGGGAGCACGGCTACGTGGTCCGCCTCCGCGCCCTTCGCGCCGTGGATGGTGTCGACCCGGACGCGCGCCGGCCGGCCGAGCTCGTCCTTCCCGTGCCGGCGCAGGACGGACTCGTAGTAAAGGCGCCGTTCCTTCGGGACGCGCGTCAGCGCCTCGTGCCAGATCGGGGACTCGGGCGACGGGCGCTTTCCGCGAGACAGCGCGGCGACCTCCATCAGCTCGTCGGGGGACAGGCCGACACCGCGGCGCCCTCGCTCCCACAGCCGGATCGCACGGACCTCCCCGCCCTGGACCGCGTCGACTCCCGCCGAGACGTAGCGCACGGCGGCGTTGCGACACGCGGTGTCCCACACCGCGAGCGCGGCCCGGGTGCGGGCGAGCAGGAGCCACGTCCCGTGCCCGAGGTCTAGACGGGTCGGGTCGGTCATCCGCTGCACCACGCCCTCCCGGTCTCCTGGCCGCCAGTCCTTCGGCTCCTTCACCCGGATCATCTCGCTCACCCGCCGCGCCACGTCGTACACCCGCCGCGGTAGACGGTGGGACACGTCGAGCACGACGCGCCGGCCCTCGAGCGAGAGGAACCGCTCCACGTCCGCGCCGGCCCACCCGAAGATGGCCTGCTCGTCGTCGCCGGCCACGTAGACCCGCGCGGCCCCGGCGCGGAGCCGGTCGAAGTACGCCCACTGTTGCGCGGTGAGGTCCTGCGCCTCGTCCAGGAGGACCACCTGCGCGGGCACCGCGCCCGGCGCCTCGTCCAGCAGGTCCGCGTAGTCGAACAGGTCGTGCTGCTGCTTGTACGCGGTGAGCGTCTTGGCAAACCGACAGACGTGGTGCGCGAACTCGTGCCCGAGGTCGCTCAGCAGGTCGTGCCACGCGAGGGACCGCTGGCGCGCGCGACGCAGGTAGTAGGTCGCCTGCACGCGGTGCCCGAGGTCCTGCTTGATCGTGATCAGCCGGCCAGCCTCGTCCAGGTCCGAGAAGTCCATCCGCAGCGCGTCGCCCAGGGTGCGCCAGTGTTGCCCGACGAGGAGCCGCCCGCCGACGCCGAGCTCGCGCGCCGCGGTCGAGTGGAGCGTGCGCCACCACGGCAGGTCGTCCGGGGTGAGGCCGAGTTCCAACTCAGCGCGTTCCCGTGCCTCTCGGGCAGCGCGCCGGGTGAACGCGACGTAGGCGATCCGCTCCGGGGCGACACCCCGGTCGAGCTCCTCGCGCACCCGGCGGAGCAGCGTCGCGGTCTTCCCCGTGCCAGGCGGGCCGAAGTAGATGGTCGTCTCAGACACGGGCCGTCCCTCGTCTCCGCTGGAGTTCAACTCGCGCGGTGTGGGCCACAGCCGGCTCGAACTCGGACCGCAGGACCCACTCCAGGTAGTCCGTCGGCACGTCGGCCCAGAGCTTCGTGCGGTGCTTGCCCATCGGTACCCGAGGAAGCAGTGGCGGCTCGTTGCTCCAGGCGACGAGCTGCTCGACGCTCGACGCCTCCAGGCACCGGAGGAGGATCCGAGCTGTCACGCGACAGTCGGGGAGCGCGCGGTGCGGCGGCATCCCGAACTTGCCCGGGTCGCAGCCGTCGAGGAAGTACCGAAGGACCTGGTTCGTGTGCCGCGGCGCGTCCGGCCATAAGCGCAACGCGCACTTGTAGGTGTCGATCCAGCGCGAGCTCGGCGGGTTGAAGAAGGCCATCTCGAAGTCGGCGTTGTGCGCGCAGAAGATCGAGCCCTCGGCCAGGATGCCGTGGACCTCGCTCCACCCCGACCCGTGGGAGATCTCCACGTCGGTGAGGTGGTGGGCCGCGCGCGCCTCCGGCGTGACGGGTCGAAGGGTCTTTACAAGGAAGGCGTGCCCGGCGAAGTCGGAGGCCTTCGGCGCCAGCTTGATCTCGTCAACGTCGAGGAACGCTGCCTCAACCACGTCCGCCTCCGGCGGGAGTCCCGTCGTCTCCAGGTCGATCACGCGGATCATCATGCCTCCTCAAAAGGGCGTCTTGGTCCCCTCGGGGATCTTCACGGCCGACGGCTCGGGAGTCCGCTCGCGCGGGTCGAGCGGCACCCACCACGCGGTCTGCTTCCCGTAGTCGCCCAGGTCGACGGTCCCCTTGCCGCCGGCCAGGAGCCTTATATAGTGGAAGGCCTCCGTGTGCTTCAGGTCGTAGTGCCGCTGGCGCCGGTACCACGCTTCCAGGTCGCGCCACTTGAACCAGCTCCGCCCGGTCCTGTCGTCCCGCCAGGCGCGGTGCGCCATCCGCAGCTCCTCCTTGTCGGGGTGCATCGCCTCGTCGAGGAACAGGAGCAGGCCGTTCCGGAACTGGCCGAGCGTGGTGGCGTCGTCGTCCGCCTCGATGCGCTCGGCGTCGGCGAGCAGGCGGTTGAGCTCCGTCGGCTTGGGCATCGCGACGAGGCGATCGATCGCCTCGAGCACCCGGTGGACGAAGTGCGTCTTGGACCCCAGGTCTGCGCTGCGCATCGGCACCTCTTGGTCCTCGTGCCCGACGATGGTGACCAGGTACAGCTTCGGGTCGCTGTCCTGCACGCGGATACGTTCCACGCAGCACGGCGGCGCTGGTCGCTGCCAACCGAACTTCTTCTGGGCTAGCCAGTAGAGCGTCCCCAGCGACCGGCCTCGTCCGTCGCGCTCCTTCGGGAAGCCGCGGTCCCACTTCCGGTCGAACTCTCGCGCGACGTGCTTCGAGCTGGTCCGCGACCACTCCTCCGCGATGGCCCGCGCCTCGACCCTGGCGCGGGCCGCGCCTCCCCGCAGGGACCGCAGCACCGTCACCCAGTCGCCGTAGTCGTCGGCCGGGATGGCGGCGAGGGCGCTGCGGACGACCTCCTCGTGCCACCCCGGCCCGCGCGACCTCTCTTGGGGGAGGTGATAGACGACACCGTCGAGGGGACGGGACGTGACCAGTGCACTGATGAGGTCGGTCGGCTCTAGCGTGTCCGGGTGTAGGGGCACGGACTTCCCGGCGAGGGGCGGGTCGACGCAGGCTCCCCACCCGTCCGCCGGGACGGCGTCCTGCTTGGGGAACACCTCGACCTGCCCGGCGACCACGCCCTTGTCGCCGGGCTCCAGCCCGCAGGCCTCGATCGCGTCGACCAACGTGGCTCGAGCCAGGGCCGCCTTCTGCGGCGCGTCCCACGCGAGCCACGCGTGCAACCCATGACCGCCGGTAGACCGGAACGGCATCGGCACGTGACCGAGCGCCCGCAGGTGCTTGACGACCGGTCTCGCTAGGTCGATCAGGTCTTTCCACGGCAGGGGGGGATCGCCGTGGTTGTCGAAGTCGAGCACGGCGACCCGGGTGCGATCGTCCCCGGGCGCGATCGGGTAGAGGCCGAAGCGCTCCGGCAACGGGTCGAGGGGCAGGGGCTGTCGCACGAGGACGTTCCCCCGCGCACCGGTCCACCGACCGTAGTGCGTCTTCGCCGTGCTAAACAGAGAGACGATCGTCCGTCGAAAGTCCGCTGCGTTCCCGCTCAACCGTCACCTCTCCGCGCTGTAGTGCGCCCGCGACCCTCTCCGGGTCGCGGGCGGTCCGGCTTACCGCGGAGAAGTTAGAACGGGACGTCAGCCTCGGGGGGACTCTCCCCCGCGGGCGGGCGCACGTTCGTCGCTGACTTGCGGAACATCTCGTGTGCCTCCTGGGCGGTCCTCGCCAGGACAGGATCCTCGATCAACCGAACAAGGTCGACCTTGTAGCCGCGCCACGCGCCCTTGTCGTTCTCCTCGGGGACGCTGGTGAGTCGCCACACGTGCGCGAAGATGGGGAACGTCGCGCGGCTCCCGTCGCCGCGAACGAACTTGAGCGCCTGGAGGCGGGTGAGCCACGCGCGCGCCTTCTTGATCTGGGTGGAACCGAAGGACACCACGTCGGGGACCACCGACCCGTCGTCCTTCAGGCGCAGCCCGAAGAAGTAGCGCGTGTCGGCGAGGTACGTCCCCGTAGCCGTCTTCCAGCGGCCGCCGTCGCCGCGCTCGAACTGCTGCTCGTACCCGGGCTCGTGCTGCGCGACGAACCCGCCACCCTCCTCGCGGTCTCTCCACTCGACCACCGCGCGGCGATAGTGGCACGGGACGAAGTCCACGCTCTCGAGGAGCTCCCCCGTGGCCGTGTCATAGTACATCCCCGCCTTCGCCCCCTCTACGTGCGCCCCGTCGTCCGGGTCGACCTCCGGGCTCATCTTTTGCAAGAGCTTCAGGAACGGGAGCGCGTAGTCCTCGCTCGTGGTGCCCTCGAACCCCGCGTTGGCGCTGCCCTCGTACAGCCGCGCCAACGGCGCGCTCTCCTCCTTCTTCGGTACCAGTGCCTCCTGCCCGTTCTTCTTCTTCGCCATCGCTCGGTCTCCTTTTTCTAGTTTAGGCGTTAGCTTGCGCGGTCTAACTTCGCCCGGCGCTGCACGAACACGCCGAGCTCCTCGTAGGGTACGTCTTCCCCGCCGTCCCGCAGCTCGCGAAGCAGCGCGGAGAATGTCTGTGGGTTCACGTAGCGCTTGTGGTCCACCGCCACGGCGCCCAACTCGGTGAGCAGCGCCATCGCCGACTTGGCGCCGGCGGCGTCTCCCTTCCCGAACGCGGCCGTCACCTCGTCCTTGATCACGTCGTCCAGCCCGCGCCCCTCGAGCCACCGGTTGATCACGTCCCGGTTCTTGCCGGTGGTACTCACTCGCAGGTCCTCCCGGATGACGACCCGCGTGCCGTCGGCCAGGCGAACCTGGCTTAGTCCCGTCTCGTCCAGCAGCGCCGGGAGGTCAACCTCCGACACCACGCGGTGCTTCTCCTGCAGTTCCTTAGCTCGCTGCTGTAGTCGCTCGAGCTCGTCCTCGAGCTCGAGTTGTCGTTGAGCCAGCTTTCCTAAGCGGGTCAGCTGGTCGTCGGTCGGCTCCGACCTCATCCCGTCGTAGTCGATCTTTGCCACGGTCTCCTCCTCTCTGGTTTCAGGGTTTCACGTCAACAGGTCGCGCAGTCGAGCGACGCTCAGCTGCGCGGACAGTGCTTCCTTGCGCTCCAACGCGGCGAGCGCCTTCTCGTCTACCGTGTCAGCGGCCACCAGGTCAACGACGTCTACTCGCCCGGCCTTCTGCGAGTCGCCGTAGTTCCTCTCCAGCCCCTGGAGCCGCTGGGCGAGGTCGAACCCGTGCGAGTAGAAGACCATCAGCGACGCGGCGCCGAGGTCAACGCCCACCCCACCGGTAGCGAGCGTCCCCACCCAGAACCGAACGGGTGACGCCGGGTCGTTGAACTGCTGGCGTAGCTCGACGCGCCTGATCGCGGCGGTCTCCCCCACGCACAGCGCCACCGCTCCGCTCCCGAGGGCCTGCGCCACCATCTCGGCGTCCCGCACGAACCGGCACCACACGATGGCCTTTCCCGCGTGCTCACGGAGCAGTTCGACCACCGAGTCGACAGCCGGGTACGGTGGACCGAGGTCCTTTCCCTCTACGTGTCCACGACTTATCTGCTGGAGTCGGAGCAGGTTCACCATCGCCTGCGGCGCGGTGATCTCCTCGCCGGAGTCCAGCTTCGTCAGCAGGTCGTCTCGAAGCTGCCGGTATACCCTCGCGTGGTCGTCCGAAAGCTCAAAGAACCGGCGTGAAAACAGCCGGTCGGGGAGGTCCAGGCAGTCGGACTTCTTCCGCTCGAACGTGATCGGGGCGATGCGCCGCCGGAGGTCGTCCAGGTTCTTGTACTCTACCAGCTCGTCGAACGCCGGCCCGGTGCCGTACCGCGCACGCCGCCACACCCCGTACCGCTGCTTGAACGGGACGAACCGGAGCCCGAGGATCGTCGGGTCGAGGAGGTAGAACTGCGACCACAGGTCGAACGGTCCCTGTGGGGTGGGCGTGCCGGTGAGCGTGCGCCGATACGGACAGCACTCGGCGATCCGCATGAGCGCGCGCGTCCTCTTGGCACGGCCGTTCTTCACGTACTGTGACTCGTCCACCACGAGGAGGCACCGGCGCTTCCGCACGAACCGGTGCAGGTACTTGTTCAGGCGGGGCGTGGCTACCGCCTCGACGTTGCAGGCGAGCCAGGCGAACGGCGCCTTGAGCAAGTTCTCCAGCTCGACGTCAAACGCCCTGGTCCCAGCGCGCGTCGAACGCCACTCGGTGACACGCGTGTCTGGTTGAGTCCAGTACAGGGGGAGCTGGTCGCGCGTCCAGTTCAGGTGGACGCCGTTCGGCGCCACGACCACGACGGCATCTATCCGACCCGCTTGACACAGGCGGGTCGCCGTGTCGATGGCCACGCGCGACTTACCCAAGCGAGGTTCCCAATGGAAGGCCACGGCGGGTAGCTGCCAGGAGGCGTCAAGGTCTTCTTGTTGGTGTTGCCAGAGGCTCATGTTTCTTCCTGTTTATCAGTGTCGAAAAATTATTATACCTTGTTTTGATAGGTTGTAAACAAAAATTTTAGCCTCGGTAGATTTAAGCGTTAGATATCTAGCGAGGGCGCCCGGCCCTCGTTCGGCCACTCGCCGCGAAGGGTCTCCGCTTCCTCCACGATGGCCTTTGCCACTTCCTCGATCATCCAGGCACCTTCGGGATTCTCGCGGCAGGAGTTGCGCCAGAATGAAAGCAGGAGGCGTCCAACCGTATCTGAGTTGCCGTAAACCAGGTGGTGGGAGCACGGCGGGTCCACGGGTACGGAGGTCAGCAGGACGAAGGCGTTGATGGCGGTCCCCTCCTTCGCTCCGTCGAAGTGGATATCCTCGGCGTGTCCGCCGACGAGGTGGATGGTGATCTCCTTCATTCCTTCTTCCCCCGATGCAGAAAAACATGGGC
>Ga0214473_10005079_pt1 | contig 15788 bp, 8 predicted proteins | sample RVTome_7_FD_203509 | JGI IMG/M metagenome (GOLD analysis project Ga0214473, IMG submission 203509) | Soil microbial communities from uranium-contaminated site in the Upper Colorado River Basin, Wyoming, United States - RVT98D197 | ecosystem: Environmental > Terrestrial > Soil > Contaminated >... | reverse complement strand
GCCCGTACGTTCGCGCTCCGTCTGCGAATTCCTCTCCTCAGCCTCCTTCAGGAGGCTTCGCTGCCGGAGCGCGAGGCTTCAGCCTCCGCGACGCCACGCTCGGCGGCCCGGGGCCGGCAAGATGCGAGCGTTACGAACGGGCCCAAGCCACGAGATTCCCGCAACGGAAAATCCATCGGAGGAATCTCGTGGCTTGGGCCTGCCACGCAACTTGACGGAAAGGCCTGTCGTCATGCTGGAGTCCGCAGAATCTGCAGACTCCTTTCCTTGAGACTCCAGCGTTAGCACATCCGGAGTGGGGGTTCCTAGGCGAATCCGCAGGGTCTATCGTAGCGACTATTGAAGAACCGAATCGGTTCACAGGAGATCGTCATGAAATCGAGAACCTTCATTCTCCTCTTTGTCTGTCTACTTTCTTCAGGCGCGACGGCTGGGGAAATCAAGGAAGGCGTGCTTTTGGCTGACGGCAAACCATTCTTCCCCTTGGGGAGCTGGAATTTCGACTACACAACGCCGCAGGACATTGACCGGCTTGGGATGAACACCAGTTTTCGCGGAGGTCCTTCAACCGCGGAGTCCGTGGAACAATTCCGGGGGTTCATGAGTGAATGCAACGACTTGGGGATCCAAGTGGTTCCCTATCTCTCTTACGGCGGCGCGGGAGTCGACCCTTGGCCTCCCGACTCCGTACGGGCCATTTCCAGACTCGCAACCGAACCCAACCTTCTGGCGTGGTATGTGGGCGACGACATCGGGATGCCGCATCTCCCCGGGATCAAGCAGACGGTGGACATCCTCCGGGAAGAGACTCCCTCGATCCCCACGGTGGCCGATTACATCGCCAAAGAGACTCCGCAAGCCAAAACCGTCTTCACCCAATACATCGACATCCGCTGCCAGTATGCGTACCCCATTCCGGACGAGAGCTATACCGAGTATCTGGAGTTCTTCGACCAGCAGCGCGCCTTTGTCGGGGACCCCCTTTGGACATGGGTCCAGAGCTTTATGTGGGGCAAGACCGGAAAGTTGCTGAAGGTCGGCGCCGAGGGGCCCGGACCGATCCCAGATCCCGAACAGGTTCGCCTTCTCAGCTTCGCCGCGATCAACCGTGGAGTCCGGGGATTGCTTTTCTTCCCCCATCATGAGTTGCACCGTCTCCCCGAACTTGCGGCGGAAGTGGCTCTCACCTGCCGTGAGATCCGGTTGCTCGAACCCCAACTTGCCGCGGGCGTTCCCACCTACAACCTCCCTTCGTCGGATCCGAACCTGAACGCAACGGCGTTCCGTTACGGTGAGTCGACCGTCATCTCCGCGGCTCTCTTCAAGCCTCACTACCATCGATGGGTGGATGAAGGGGTTGTAACCGACATGACCGTCGACTGCCCGTGGTCCCAAGAAACTCTGCCGCAGGCGTTTCTCGTGGCGACCCCGGAGGTCGTCGAGTGCACCGTGTCTCCCGCCCCGGAGAAGGGGAGTATTCGAGTCACAATACCCCGTCTCGAACTGGCCGGATTCATTCTTCTCTCTTCGCAGAAGGATGAGATCGAAAGGCTGCGGCGGGGTGTGAATGAGATCCCCGATCGGCTAAGGACCCTGGTTTCTTCGGGAGCGACCGCCCAGGCGCGCAAAGTGTGTGGGGCGGTTTGGCCGACGGGGGGCGACAATCTGTACGGACCTTCGCTGGTGATGGACATCATGCGGTCGGTGGAAGAGACCAATGAAGCAGTCGACCGCCGAGATTCGGCCCTAGCCGTGGTCGCCTGGCGCAAGACACTGAGACAATGCCGCACCCTTCTGGATGAGACGATGCAATTCGCCGAGCGATTGCGACAGGTCGTTCCTGCGAGCCAGAGAAAGTTCCTTGTCAGCCCCTACGGGTTGTGGAATATCCCGGGCCTCGGATCGGCGGCAGACCCCAATGACCCTTGGCATTTTGTGGACAAGTGGATGGTTTCGGGTCCTTTCCCTCTGGAGTGGAAGGGCGAAGGTTCGACCGAGACCCCCGCCGGTTTCGAGAGGGTCTATTCGCCGGAGGCGCATCCCGAGCTCGGAGTCGTGTTTGAAACCGTCGATGGTCCGGGATTCTGGCGACTTGCGGAGTGCGACCTGTCCGGTTTGCTGGATCTGCTATCCTATTTCGGGACGACGGAGAACGTGGTGTGTTACGCCCGCTGCCGGGTGGTCGCCCCGCGCGACATGAAGGCCCGGATAAGTTTGGGGAGCAACGACGGCGCCCGTGTCTGGGTCAACGGCGAAGACGCGTTCAGCTGGTGCAGCGTTCCTTCGGGAGGTCGGTCGGCCTCACCGCACCAGGACGAGTTTGAGGTCGAACTCAAAGAAGGCTCGAACGAGCTTTTGGTCAAAATCGAGAACCTTGGGATGAACTGGCAGCTTTACCTGTCCTTCGACGATCCCAATCGTGAACTGCGATTCGAGGTACCTTGAACCTTTGTGGTCTCGTTGGTGCAGCATTTGCCGACGGCAGGTTGTAGGGGCGATTCGCGAATCGCCCCTGCAAGACACTGTTGCACGACCATAACAGCAAGGCGCTCGCAATCCCCGTTGACAGGAATGCAACGGGTGGAGTCCCGCCGGGAGGCCGGCGGTTGTCCTTTGTGGGTTTGTCTCAGAGATTGGGGATCCTTTTCGTCTTGATGTGGCTGCTCTTGCCCAGGAAGTCGTCCGCCTTCATCTTCCTGTCCTTGGGAGGAATCGTGGGATTCTTCTTCTCCCCACCCGTCTCCACATGATGGATCTTCCACCCGTCTTCCTCTTTGATGAGGGTGAAATGCTGGGCGTAGCACTTCACTCCTTGAGGGGTCCGATCCAGTCGCGTGATCTCCACGGTGGCGTGATCCCCCTGGATCGACGTGGAGTCCACAAGGGCCAGTTTCTGGTGAGTGGGGCGGCGATGCTTCTCCGTTTGTGAATTCTTGAGCGTTCTCCGGCGGGCGAAGTATTCCTCTTTCGAAAACACCTGGTTCTTGGTTGCCATGCAGTCGTATTCCAGGTCGAATCGGTTCTCGTTCCACGATTCGACAAAACGTCTGACCACCTCGTCCGGCACAAGCGATTTGGGTTCGGGCTTCGGGAGGGGAATGGCCGATCCGAGTGTGTCGGGTGGGTCCTGGGGCACGGGATGTGGGGGTGGATCCGGCGACGACCCTACCGCGCTTTGAGGAACGCTCCCCCCGCTCCCTTCAGTCGCTGACGGAAAGTTGTCGTCCGCGAAAGGATCGGGAGCGACGCGTGGCGCGAGATCGGGTTCCGTAACCTCGAAGTCCATCGAGTTCGAAGATCGTTTATCGTGAACGGAATCATCTCCTCCAGTCGCCTGCGGGAGGTCTTCGAAATCCAACTCCGCGGAAGGGCTCGAATAGGCTTCTTCGTAAAGATCGGATTGAGGCTTCTCCTCATCCTCCCATGAAGAATCCTCGGGCTGCTCGTCCCGTAAGGATTCGACGCTTTCCTGGAAGTAGGAGTCCCGCGCACGGTAGAGAGACTTTTTACGTGTGTCACGGGGGAATGGAATGTCGCCCTTTGAGTCCTGCTGCTGGAAATGCTTCCAGTTGACGCGATAGCACCGGCAGCTGGGGTTATTCGAGATTTCGTCGGGGTACGCATACTCGCAAGACGGCGTGATCACCCCATGCACCTTTGCGTACGTGTAGTAGACACAATCGTCATGTCCGCACTTGATGTCGGGGACGATCCTGCGAGGTTCCCCCCCGCGAGCCTTTTCGGCAAGGTCGGCAATCGCCTCTTCAGTGGTATCGTAAAGTTGAACGAGGTTTCCAGCGTGGGCCGACTTCAGCACCTTGCGGACGGTTGGGGAAGGGTTCGAGAGCACAAAGGATCGACGCTTGACCGTGGCTTCGCGTTTCGCGGCTACGAACTGGCCGGCTACCGTGTTATCTGCGTATCCAACCCTTGAAAGATCGACCACAATCTCCCCGCTCGTGTCATGGACGACGTGATGGAGGATGGAACCCAACTCCTCGATCTCCTGGAAAGTCAGATCCCCCTCAAGCAAGAGAATTGTGACCAGACCGTGGTCTCTCAGCTCGTATTCCATGCTTTTTTGGCCTCTCAGGACAGAGAATTTCTCGAAGACAGGCAAGCCAACCTTTGCTCTCTCTTACCGTATATTACCGCTTAATGATGTCAAGCCTTACGGTTTTTTTTCCTAGGATTTTTGCATATCCCCCCTGGAAATTTCAACGCAGTTGGGTCTACGTGAGACGGTTCGCCTGGAGCGCTGGTGCCGCTCTGCCTCGGACCGCAAGACCTTTTCATCAATCCCTCTCTTGCAAAGAGAGAGATTTGCGATCTTCTCCTTCCTTCGTAGGTTATTCAGTCCGGATTCGCGGCTTGAATCCTGCGAATTTGGCGCAAACGGACCATTCCCCGCCTTTCAGAGAGCCGAGGCCACAGGGTCTCGAGTCAGACGGGAGAAGCGAATCGTTCTTCCCAAGCGCAGAAAAACTTTGTCATAAATGGAGAAATATGATATAATATGATAATCTCTAGCATCTTTCGAGTGCCTGTCGAAGGTTTCCTCGATGGGATGCAAGCCTGGAGGAGGCTTCTTCGGGGGTTGTCCCTAACTTGTGTGACAGAATGGCGGCTTTAACCGACCCCCCCACTCGTTGGAGCAGTTCGACCGCCTCTTCTCGCGACAGTCCCGTCATTTCTCGCGTCGTGCGGATGGCGCGTTCACGCAGTTTGTCGCAGGTCAGATACAGGTCCACCATCCGGTTCTGATACACCTTTCCGATTTGGATCATGGCGCCCGTGGTCAACCGGTTGAGAAACATCTTCGTTGCGGTCCCCGCCTTCAGGCGGGTCGACCCGGTCAGGACTTCCGGACCGGTGAGGAGTGGGATGATTCGTTTCGTTTCCAGTCCGGGAACCGCTCCTTCGTGGCACTTCAAGAGAACGGTGAGAGCACCCCGGCGGGTTGCCTCTTTCAGGACGGATCGAACGAACGGGGTCACTCCGCTTGCCGCGATCCCGAGCACGAGATCCTTGTCTGTGATTCCACGCTCCCCAACTGCAACGGTCCCAGCCCGTGTGTCGTCCTCCGCTCCTTCGACCGACCGGACCAGACACTCGTAGCCTCCCGCCAGGAGCGTTTGCACGAGTTCCGGGTCCGTTCCGAAGGTGGGAGGACACTCCACCGCATCCAGCATTCCGAGGCGTCCGCTCGTCCCGGCTCCCGTATAGAAGAGCCGCCCACCCGCTCGAAAGCGCTCGGCCAACTCTTCGATCAAACAACCCAGCTCGTCCTGGACTCTTGCAAGGGCATCCAACACACGAAAGTCCTCTTTCTGCATGAGCTCCAGAAACTCGATGGGAGAAAGGAGATCCAAGTTCGTGCTGTCCGGATTGGGTTGCTCGGTCGTCAGGTTTCCGTATCGGTCTTCGAGGTTCGTCATGGGACTGCCGCCACGACCGAAGGTTCTGTGACGGCCGGGGCCTCCGCGAGTTCCAGCAGGTGCGCCGTCGCCACGACGTGGTACCGGGACCCGGCCGCTTCCTCACGCAACCCGTTCCAAACGACGACCGCGTCCGCGAAGCGTCCCTCGACTTCGAGAATCATCCCGAGGACGACGCCGGCTTCCCAACGGGCTACCGGATAGGTTGAGTCGTTGAGAGCGAGCTGAATCTGCCGATGGGCTTCCGTCGTGTTTCCTTCCACCAATTGGAGCTGGGCGCAGGCCAGATGGTAAACACGCTTCAGAGCCCGGTTTCCGTTTTCGCTCACGGCCAGACGGTGAAGGGTTCCCCAACGCCTCCATGCCCCTGGGAAATCGGCGGCTGCCAGGAAGCTTTCGATCTGCATTCTTGTCAGCGCCACCCGTTCGCAGAGACTCAACCCGGTTTCGTTATTGAGACGGTCCAGTACCTGACGCAGCGCAACAGGGGAACGGTCCAGGACATAGCTTTCCGCCTCGAGCAGAAGCCGTTTTCGGTCAAGAACCCCGGCGTTTGCTCCCTCGACGTTCGCGGTTGAGGAGCCACCGAGAAGATCGCGGCATCGGCCGGTGTGGCCCTCGAGAAGCAGCACCTGCGCCTCGACCTCAATCATCCAGGCACGTTGCCCGAATCGCGACCGTCCATCCCAAAGAATCTGTCTCACGTTTGCACACCGGCCCTGGCGAAGGTGAAAGAGGGCTTCGAATTCCAGCAGGATCTCCGCGGCCAATTGAAAGCGATCGTCGCGGTCCCTCCAGAACTGGGCCAGTCGCTGTCCGGCTTCTTGGATGAGGGCATGGGCTTCTTCCGGGTCGCCCTTGTGCAGCTCCACCTCGGAGAGCAGGCAAGACAACACGGCTCTGGCCGCTTCGGTCTTCGCCTTGGACAGGCGCTTGCGAATTCTGGACTCGGCGCGCTCGGTGGGCTCGCGCGAGATTCTCTTGGCCAACCCGGCGAAACCTGGAACGAGGTCCTCAGCGGATATGACTCGAAGAGAGGAGACCCCTCTCTCCGAATCACTCCCCAGACTATCCTCCCGCCATCGGGTCCTCCCCAACCATGCCAGGAGAGCCGAATCGCCGGGAAACAAACGGCGCTGGGCCAATTCGAGAATGAACAGGCCCAGCGCACACCCCCCTAACCACAGCCAAGCGCTCATTCTTCCCCCAAAGGTATTGCTCATCCCCTAGAGCAATCGTAATTATCTTATTTTGAAAAACTTAAGCTGTCAATCATAAAGCAACATATTGCTTTAGATAAATGTATGTAAGCCTATTGAAATCAGTATGTTATGATCGACTAGTGGGGTGGACCACGGTAAACATTCAGTGAACCCGTATCAACCTCATCCCTAACCCTTCTCCCAAAAGGAGAAGGGGACCGGTTCCCTCTCCCTCCGGGAGAGGGCTAGGGTGAGGGAGACATGCGAGGGGACCTCTCTTCCCAAGAAATCGCTTCACTGAATGCTTACGACGACGGGTAGACATTCAGTGAAGTGGTTGTGGAGATTGGGTTCCCTGACCCCTAAATCTCCTCTCCCACGGAGGGAAGAGGGGACTTCATGGGTCCTACCCTTCTCCCTTGATGGGAGAAGGGCCGGGGATGAGGGGGGTGAACGGGTCCACGGAATGTTTACGATCGCGGCCAAGGGGTTAGAACCGCCGGGGGGAGAGAAGGCGTACCGGATAGGAGAAGTGAATTACTTCGATTTCTCTTCTTCAAGATGCGGCGCTTGTTCCGCAACCTCAACGATTTCGGAACAAGGGAGCACGGTCGACAGCATCCCGAAACTCTCGGAGCCCGAAAGGAGGGAGCTGACTGTCAGACCGCCGCCTCTTTCCAGGCGGCGATAGAAAACGATTCCCGCCAATTTCCCGTCGAGCGTAAAGGCCGGAGCCCCAAGCGCGCTGGAGTTGTCGCCTAAAACATAAAAAGTCCGCGGTTTCGTTACAACCGCTTCGACCCGCGTCAACATGGCGCGAGGGGTCCGGTCGCCCAAGCGTCCCATTCGAGTGAGGACAAGGACTTCGTCGAGAGTCTTGGGCTCCGACGCATCGGAAAGGTCCACAGCTGTCAAGGGCTTTTCGGGAGGCAGGAGCGGGCGCACGAAGGCCATGTCCAAGTCCCGGTCGCGGAGCACGATTCTCGCTTCGAGTTCGCTTCCGTCCGGAAGGATGATGCGCACGTCGGAAAGCTCGCTGGTCATCTCGAGTGAGCCGGTTCCGTCCTCGTCCGAGAAGATTTGGCTGTAGAAATCGGTCGGGTCGGTGGAAGACAGCGAAAGCACGGTCAACCCCGAAGCGTCGATGACCGTTCCGATGGCCTCGCTCTTTTCCTCGTATTGATGGGAACCGTATCCTCCAAACGACATCCCTTCTTTGATCACCAGTTTCACCGTGACCACCGCATCCTGATACTTCTCCAGGATTTCTCTTCCGGCGGAAGCAACCTCTTCACCGGCGGAGGCCAGGACGGTCGAAACGAAAAGTGTGACGCTCATGATTGAAAACAGCGCGGTCTTGCTCATCGGCAGGGTTCCTCCCGGAAATCCTCTGAGCGGTCGGCTCGGAATGGGCTGGTTCTCTCATCAGCCACGCACCACGAAAACGTCATCCCTCCTACGGAATCGCAGCGGTGTTTCTGAACGACTTTGAAATGGATTCAAACTTGGGGTGGTTGTAGAGGAAAATCGGAATGGGGTCAATGACGTTGAGCCCGCGCCCACCCGAAAAAGGGTGCATACGCTCAAGGGCCTCGGTCAGACAACCTTCCCATGACCTCGTTCACGTCGCAAACTGCACTGTCAGAGAACGACCGGATATGCTAGTCTCTTCTGGCTTAGGCAGAACGGGGACGATTTAGGGCCCCGAGCTCCGAATCAGCTGTTGGCGCCGAATCCTCGGTCGACGACTCCTCGATGCCAGGTAGTAGCGTGAAGACACTGCTCGCAACGGATTTCTGCGGTTCCGCCAGGATGCCGGCGAACCTGGATGAGGACAGCCGTTCCATTTTCGAGGCGCGCTACGAAAATCAGACCCGACGGCTGCTCAAGAAGTTCCGCGGGTACGCTTTCGAACAGGACCGAGGCGCCCTTTTCGTGTTCGACCATCCGGTCGAAGCGGTCAACTACGCTCTCGCGTACAACCAGGCGCTGGCCGAACTCTCCCAGGACTTGAACGTGCCCGTGCGCGCCCGCGCCGGGCTGGATTTCGGGGAGGTCGAAATCCCCCGGGACATACCCGAAACGGGAGAGAGACCCTTCATCAGCAGCGACACGCCGCTCAAGACGAGCCCCATCCCCCTGCGCCTGATGATGGCCGCACTCGAGGGTCAAATCCTGCTCACCAAACCGGTCTACCAGCAGGTGCTCAGAGAAAACGGAGCCCGGCTTCCCCCCGAAGCGGTCTGGGTGGAACACGGTCGCTACCGAATCCAGGAAGCCGAGGAGCCGGTTGAGATCGTCGAGATCGGGATACCGGGGGTTTCCCCCCTTCGTTCTCCGGAAGATTCCGAGGAAGTCCGGCGGCTTGTATCTTCCGAGGATGCGTCGGAAGGCAGTTGGCATCCGACGGGTGGGATGGAGATTCCGGGCAGGACCGGCTGGAGACTGGATCGGCTGCTCCTGGAAACAGCCACATGTCAGGTCTGGCTGGCGAAAAACGCGACCACGAAGGACGAACGTGCGTTCCGACTCGTTTCCCATCCCGAAAACGTTCCTCTCCTCCGGAGGCAGCTGGCCTTGCACCGATTGCTCCGGGAGACCCTGGGAGACCGTCCCGACATCGCGCGTCTGCGAGAGGCCCGCTTGGACGAGCTGCCGGCTTACCTCGAAGTCGACTTCGCCAACGCGGGAAACCTGATCGACTGGTTCCGCAGCAGGGGAGGCGTCGACAAGGTTCCCATTCAGGAGCGGTTGGAGGTCGTCGCCCAGGTTGCGGACGCCCTGACGGCGGTTCACTCGGCCGGCGTCGCTCACAACGGCATCCGCCCGGTTACCATCCTCGTCCAGGAACGGAGGGACAAAACCCACCATATCCGTCTGACCGATTTCTCTGCAAGCCACGTGTTCGATACGGAGGCTCTCGAGAGGCTCGGGGTCGAAGGAGAAGGTCTCAACAAACCTCCACCGGCCTTCTACGAAAACATGGATCGCAAGACAGTCTCGCGGGTCTACGTCGCACCCGAATTGCTCGCCGGGGAACCTCCCGGTCCGCCGAGCGACATCTATGCGGTGGGCGTTTTGCTCTTCCAGATGGCGGTCGGCGATCTGGCGAGGTCGCTCGACCCCAACTGGGACCGGGAGATCGACGACGACGCCCTCCTGAAAGCGATCGAATCGTGCGTGGAAATCTCTGTCGACGCCCGGTGGAGTTCGGCGAGAACCCTTGCGAAGGATGTCCGGGCCATCGCGGAGAGTGTCCGAGTTCATGAGACTCTCAAAGCACCCGAAATCGAAGCCACCTCGCCGTCCGACCGGCAGAAGGAAGAGGGGAAAGAGTCTTCTCCAATCGAAGCGGAGGAGACGATGGCTGTCGAGGCCACGGAGACTCGTCCCAAGGAGAAACTCAAGTTTGGAGAATACGAGGTCATCCGGGAGATCGGCAAGGGCGGATTCGGCTCCGTCTACCTCGCAGAAAACAGCCTTTTTCCAGGCCACCAGTTTGCGGTGAAGGTTTTCGGCCGGGAGGGCGGGGAAGACCTCGGCGACCTTCTCCGGGACGAGCTGGGAAACGTCCTCGGCCTGATCCATCAGAACATCGTCCAGGTCCGAGGGTTCGGCAAGGAAGACCGGCAAGGTATTTCTCAGCACTACATGGTGATGGACTACATCGAGGGACCGAAGGGGGGGAGCTACAATCTCAAGCAGCACATCAAGGCCTCCGGGGGCAAGATTTCTCCCCAGGAAACGAAGCGGATTTTCAAAGAGATACTCTCGGCCCTCAGCTTGGTCCACGACCGCCTCATCGCTCACTTGGACCTCAAACCGCAGAACATTCTTCTGGACAAAAGGCTGACCGCTTACGTCTCTGATTTTGGAATCAGCCAGGCCGTGTCTTCGATCTCCCTGGCCGACAGCACGAGAGTCGCCGTACAAGCTTTGACTCCGGCCTATGCATCCCCGGAGCAGATCGCGAGCGGCACGGGCAGCAGACGAAGCGACATCTTCTCGATGGGCGTCATGATGTTGGAGTGCCTGACTGGGAGACGTCCCGAAACGGTCGCGTCGCGCAAAGACACAAGAGTCAACTACGACCCCCCGTCGAGCTTCCGTCTGGAATCGGCATGGGACATCCTCCTGGCGAGATGCCTGGAGGGAGACCCCGGGGCCAGGATGGAAAACGCGGCGAAGCTTCTGGAGGAGCTCGAAAGCATCGATGTCACACCTCCCTCGGTGGCGCATCCGGGAAGGACCGGCAGGAGGAGAGTCGGAGCGGCTACTGCCAAGGCAAAACCGGCTTTGGGTCGGAACGTGGTCATCGGCGCGGCGATTGGAGTGGTGGCGACCGCTTCAGCTATCGGTTTCATGTTGGGTCGGGGTGGGGGTGGCTCCGGGCAGGGAGGCGGCGGAGAACCCACGAGAGTTCCCGAACCTTCGCGGACGCCGGTCGCCGCAGTGGTCGCAGCGCCGGACGTGCCCACACGCACGTGGACACCCCAGAGTCCGCTACCGGAAGCGACTGCTGCCTCGGCACGGATTCTCGCTCCGACCGCTACTTCGACGACGGAAGGGGCGCCGCAGGCAGAGGCTTCCGAGACTCCGGTGCCGCCCATCGTCCTGGCCGCGTCTTCCACTGAAACGCCAACCCCGACCGATACCGCTTTGCCGCCGACGGATACGCCGCTGCCTCCAACTGAAACGCCGGTACCGCCCACGGACACTCCGCTGCCTTCCACACCCACCCCCACGGACACGGCAACGGAGACGCCCCTGCCGCCGACAGACACGCCGACGGAAACGTTTACGTACACGCCTACGGCAACGGAGACACTCCCTCCGCCAACCGATACTCCGATTCCACCTACGGACACTCCTCTGCCGCCCACCTCGACACGGACCTCGACGAGAACCAACACCCCGCTGCCACCAACAGCAACGCCCATTCCACCAACGACGACGCCGGTGCCGCCCACTCCGACGGACACTCCACCGCCAACCGACACCCCCGTCCCTCCGACGAATACGCCGCCGCCGCCCACGAATACGCCTGTGCCGCCGACCCACACTCCGCTGCCGTCGACACCGACTCCCGTGCCGCCGACTGCGACTCGAACCTCTACGGCCACCAGACCGCCAACGGCTACGCACACAGCGGCGCCTCCCACCAACACACCCGTGCCGCCGACAAACACGCCGATACCGCCCACGAATACTCCCGTGCCACCGCCGGCCACTTCCACGGCGACCAAGACAAACCCGCCGACCAACACGGCCGTGCCGCCGACCCGCACGCCCGTGCCGCCGACAAATACACCCGCCCCAGCGACAAATACGCCCGTGCCACCCACCCGCACGCCCGCTCCGCCGACGAGCACAGCCACCTCGACAAGCGCTCCCTCTACGCCGACCGCCACCGCCACGCCACGAAAGAAGGAGAAAGAGGAAGAAGTCCCCGCCTTCAGCCGGGATGCCGCATCTCAGATGGTGGGGGACGTCTTCGCGGCAATTTCGAGCAAAGATAGAGATGCTTTCGACCGGGTTTTCACGGGTGAGCGGGCTGACACTTTTTGGAGCGGAATGACACGCCGAGGAAGCTGGTCCGCCCAGGAGCCCGAGGTTACGAGCGCGGACCCACCCGAACTGGAAGTCTCCGCGACATTTAGAGCCCCCAACGCCCAGGAGTTCAAGCAAACCTGGACGTGGTCGGCCGAGCGGAAAGACGATCGCTGGATTGTGACGGATTGGTCGGTCAAGAGGTAGGAATCAACAATGAATCTGCCGCGAAGAATTGTGTGGGGAATGGTTGTTGCGTGTGTGGCGAGCGGTTCAGTTTGCCTGCTGGCCTGTAACCGAAGCTCGATAGCGGATACGCCCAATCCCATAGGGGAAGAGACCCAGGACGCTCGGGAGAGCGCCTCATACGAGTCCGGTGTATTCGAGAATGACGGTTCTCCGGCATCGGAAGAACCGGACGAGTGGACCGAGCTCGAAACTGCGGATCGAGCGGCGTCTTCCGTTGCCATGGAGGATCTCCGCTCCATACCCGGTACCGCGCCGGAACTTTCCGAAGCGGCGGCCCAAGAACTGGCGCGCGGGGTCTTCGACTCCGTTGAACGCGGCGACAAGACGGCCTTTCTGCAAACGGTGACTTGTTTCGATGCCGAGTCGATCTGGGGGAAGGTGACCCGAGTCAAGGGTAAATGGCACGTCGACGCCGCTCCAACCGACCCTCAGACAATCGAGGTCGACACGAAATTCAGCGCGCCGGAAACGACCGGGACTTTCGAAAAGACTTACACCTGGCGTCTCGTGTGGGACGAAGGCTGGAAAATCGTTGACTGGATGAGATAGTCGCACCCGTCTCGCCCATGTCTCCTGGAGGTTCTTCCGTGAAAACAACCGTCATCGCTCTGTCTCTCATCCTGTTGGCAGGTCCGGTTTTGTCCGCTGGAAATAGGATCGACCTCTCGAAAGAGTGGCGGTTCGCACCCGACCCGGAAGATGTGGGGATCGCTGAAGGATGGTTTTCCCCGACCCGCCCGGATGAAGGTTGGGCCACAATCGACGCGGGCAAGAGGTGGGAAGACCAAGGTTTCCCCGAGGTTGACGGAGTCGCTTGGTATCGCAAGTGGGTGGACATCCCGCCGGAGTGGGAAGGCTCGCCGGTCTGGCTCGTCCTGGGTGGGGGGAACGACGCTTACACGCTGTACTGCAACGGCCAGAGCGTCAACGCGTTCGGCGACGAGTTGGACGAAACACAAATGTCTGTGATGACGGTCGCCGAGCATCACTCGACCGCGGCGGTGACGACGGTGGCCGAGCTGGGGCCAGCGGTCGTCTACGGCAAACCCAACCTCCTGGCGCTCCGCTTCTACGATTGGGGCGGGAGCGGCGGCCCCTGGCGGCTTCCGTTCTACCTGACGAACGATCCCAAAGAGGCGCCCTCTTATCCGGAAATCAAGACCTATGTGGATTACGCGAAATCCGAAATGACGGTCGAAGTCGACCTACTCGGACTCGGACGGGACCATCCGCCCGGCCTGGCGCAAGTCAAGATCGAAGACCTCAAGGGAAACGTTCTTCCGGAGGAGGGGGTATCGTCATTCGAGGCTTCTCAGGGGGCACTCCAGTTCGTCGTTGCGTTTTCCGCTTCCCCCAAGAACCGGCGATGCAAGGTCGAAGTCACGGTTGTGGATAGCGACGGCCGTCCTTTGGTCGAACGGCCTTCCACCACGGAGGTCGAGCTCCTCGCAAAACCATCCTGGGACGAAAGCGAGAAGTCGTTCAAGGTTCTGAACAACTTCGTGACCCAACTGGCGGACATTTCACTCCCAAGAGGAGAAAAGTCGACGAACGGATTCGAAAACCCAAGGGACGGTTGGGTTTTCGTTTCCTTCACGGGCGGACCGGCCGCTCCCGAGGTGGTCTTGGACGATGGACCGGATAGTCTTGTATTCCGGAAGAACCCGAAATCGGGAGAGCTGGAGTCCATGCGACGGATCTTGAAAGGCCCCCATGCCCTGACGGCCGAGTCCGCGGAGGGCGGCCAGCTGATGGTTCGCACGATTCCCGAGCTGGCCTACACGTATTACCCCACCACCCCCCACATCAAGCCGCATGGCACTTACGATTGGGGGTACCTCGAAAAGTACGTGCTTCCCCATGTGAACACCCTGGTCACTTGCGGAGGCGTCTCGGACGAGATTGCCGAATCGTGGGTGAAGGAGGGCCGTCAGTGGCTGGGAAACGCAAGCTTGCCCGGACTCTCCGGCCCACCCCCGGACCCGGAAGAGGTGTACAAGACCTGGGCCGGAAACGTCGGTGTCACCGACCCTCGGCTCGGCGGGATGATTGTGGACGAATTCATCAGCGCCAGTCCCGAACACTACGGGGCTTGGACTGTGGCGTTTGAGAAGTTGATCGAGAACCCTCTGTTTGGCGAGAAGGTGTTTTATGCTTTCTGCGGGGACCTCTATCAGCAGCAGGATGCGCAAACTCGAAGGTTCGTCGAGACGCTCATGGCCAAGGGGCATCGCTTTGCGCTGGAACGATACGAGAAGGAAGAGCACACGCTCGAAGAGGCCAGGCGAGCCCTGCTCCGAGATCTTCAATTCAGTCTTCGAAAAGCGTGCGAGTCTTTCCCTGGTTGGGAGAAACACCTCGTGATGTGTCTGGGGTATCTGTCGGCTCCGCCCGAAAGCCTCAACCTGGATCCTTCGGTCGACTACAAAGTTTTCATGGACATGCAGTTTCAGTTGCTCGCCACCGACCCGACCTTTTGGGGGCTATACGGCGTGATGGAATACACTACCAGTTATGCCGACGAGGAGTTCGTTCGCTGGGCCTATGAACTGTACCGTCACTACTGTATCGACGGTAACACCGAACCCCTAACAAAAGACCCGTACGCGCTCGCACACCTGAAGAATCCGGATTTCGAGCTGGGACTGGATGGTTGGCGCGCTCAGGAGGCCGATCCGAGCAGCGTCGGTACCGACAAGATGGAGGGTTTCAGCTTTCTGCAGGGTCGTTATCCTCGCACCAGCAGGGGGGACACTTTCCTGACCATGAAGCGTTCCGAAAAGCGTCCGAACAAAGTGACTCAAAAGATCGAGAACCTCGAACCCGGACGGTCCTATTCCCTCAAGTTCATAACAGCCGCGTACAAGGAACTGGACAAGGAACAGGAACTGGTTGTTTCCGCGCATGTTGACCATGCCGATCTTGTGAACGATCTCTGCTTCCAAGCTGTCTTTCCTAGCTGTTATGCCCACGAACATGGCCCCTACACCCGGGACCATCCGGCTTATTTCAACTACCACCGGCTGGTTTTCCGGCCCAAGGGGACCACTGCCGAATTGGTCTTTTCCGACTGGGGAAACGACAGCCAGCCGGTCGGCCCCGTGGGACAGGCCCTTGCTATCAACTTCGTCGAGGTCCAGCCGTTCCTGATGCCGTGATCGTTCAGCCGAGGTTTTCATAACAACCACGACGAAGCAAGTCCAAGAGAGGGAGGGAGGGAGGGAGGGTATGTAGTGCGGCCTTTCAGGCCGTAACGGTTCGCGCCACGCCTTTCCCGCAGCCCGCTCCTTGCCGTCTCGGCGAAGGCGCGTCGGGTTATTCTCGAAAACAACCGCTTTCTTCCTTGCCG
>Ga0214473_10005077_pt1 | contig 15790 bp, 14 predicted proteins | sample RVTome_7_FD_203509 | JGI IMG/M metagenome (GOLD analysis project Ga0214473, IMG submission 203509) | Soil microbial communities from uranium-contaminated site in the Upper Colorado River Basin, Wyoming, United States - RVT98D197 | ecosystem: Environmental > Terrestrial > Soil > Contaminated >... | reverse complement strand
TAAAATAGCTTGAAGCTAAAGGAACCTGAGGCGAAGTTATCGGAACGGGCTGCGGCTTTACTCCGTTTGGAATAATTAGAATATCCCCAATGTAAATATCTCCCTCGCTAGAAAGCTCATTAAAGCTGATAATCTCTGTGGTCTTGGCTTTATAAGTTTTGGCAATCTCGCTTAATGTGTCGTCTTTTTTAACATAGTAGATGACCCCGGAAACCGGCAAAATAATCAGTTTTTGGCCAGGCTGAATGACAGAGTTTTTATTTAAATCGTTTGCCCAAAGAATTGTTTCTATTGAAATGCCAAATTTCTCTGAAATTAAAGAAAGAGTGTCTCCGTTCTGAACAATATATTCAATAATCTCTTTTGAACCAGAATCAGCTGGATCGTCAATTAAGCTTCCCAATGTTTGAAAAGAAACGGTATTGGGCGGGGATGCTCCTTTTAAACTGTTTTTTTGGATTATGTTTAAATCAAGCAGTTGCGTATTCGTTTTTGGAGGAATGAACACAAATTGATTACGAGATTGGTCTAATGTCTTAAAACCTGTTGCCAAAAAAGAAAAATCCTCCTGATGGAGGACTGTTTTGAAGATAGAATTAGCACCCAAAGAGACAATACTGAATAAAATAACGGAAAATGTTCCCAAATAAAGCAAGGGGTCTTTGAAAGAACCCTTATTTTTTTCCAAATTACCCTTTATTCTCTTTAAATAAGGCCTCATCTTGCTTTGAATCAGAGGCCAACCGGCCAATAACGACCGGAAAATAAAAAAATTAGAAATAGTTAAGGTCTCCTTTTTTACCCCGTTAGAAATAGAATTTCTAATAGGATTAATATGCGACCCTCTTTTAAAGAATACCTCGGTCCAGGACATAAGTCAAGAGCTCTTTCCACAGGCCTGCCCCGTTAGAAAGCGCAACTTTCTAATGGGGACTGCCCTTTTTATGAAAATAAAAACAAGTTACAATACGCTAATGAGCCTTGATTTAACCTCAAAGAATAGAATTAAAGCCATTTTTAATCAATGTCTGGTTTATCCTTCCAAGGGGCTTGGCCAGAATTTTTTAATTGATAAATCGGTTCTTAAAAAGATTATTAAAACGGCCAATCTCACAAAAAAGGATGTTGTTTTAGAAATCGGCCCAGGGATCGGAAATTTGACCCGGGAATTAGCTCATAAAGCCAAAAGAGTCATTGCCGTGGAAAAAGACCCGAAAATGGTTGAAATCCTGAAAGAAACACTTAAGGATTTTGAAAATATAGAAATTATTCAAGGAGACATCCTAAAAATACAAGAGACAAGATGCAAAATACAAGATACATATAAGATAGTGGCTAATTTGCCTTTTTATATTGCCGCTCCAGTCATCCGTAAATTCCTTGAATCGTGCAAGGTTCAACCTTGCACGATGACTTTAATGGTTCAGAAGGAAGTGGCTCAAAGAATTTGCGCTCGGCCGCCCGATATGAACATTTTGGCGGTTTCGGTCCAATTTTACGCAAAACCTGAAATCATAAGCTATGTCTCAAAAAAATCTTTCTGGCCTGAACCGAAAGTAGACAGCGCAATTTTGAAAATCACCCCTCTAGGCAAAAAATCCGCGACCGCAAGAATTTTACCCGAAGAGTTTTTCAGGGTTGTCAAAGCCGGCTTTTCGCAGCCAAGACAAATGCTGATCAATAATTTAGCTAAGAAATTGGAAATTGAAAAAGAAAAAATAAAGGAAGTTCTGCAAAAAAATAAAATTAGCCCCTCTCAAAGAGCCGAGACCTTAACCATTAAAGACTGGCTAAATCTAGCCAAGAGTTTTCCACACTTGCCCCGTTAGAAAGATTTTTTTCAGCGGAATTAGGTTAAAATCTCGCCCTTTCTAATGGGGCTTCTTTTCTTGTAGTTTTCTCTTGCGGCTGTATAATATATTAATGACTTTATCCTCTCGCAAAAAGAAAATAATCTTCTCTTTTCTTTTTGCCGCTCTTTCCATTTTTCTCTTTTCGTTGCCCACTTTTGTTTTTGCTTTGGAAATAAATTACCCAAAGGTGCCGGGTGCCTTATCCCCTCAGGAATTTCTTCAATCTGCTTCTACTTCTCCCGAACAAATTCTCGCGCTTTACGTCAAATACATTTTTAATCTAATCCTATGGGCTTCGGGACTCATTGTTTTGGGAGTTTTAATTTGGGCAGGCATTCGTTATCTAACTTCGGCCGGAAAACCAGAAGCAATATTAGCCGCCAGAGAACAAATAACATTTGCTTTTTTAGGCATTTTAATTTTGCTTTCTTCTTTTATAATCCTCAAAGCCATCAACCCTAAACTGATCGTTTTAGAAGCTCCTGAGCCAGAACCTATTGAGGTTACAGAAAGGCCAGAGACTCCTCTGTTTCCTACAGAAGAATACATGAGCTCAATTGATACGGAAATACCCCTTGCCCAGGTAATTGAGCATAAAGTTTTTGGAAAAGAACTTATGGCGAAAATTAAAAATAACGCCAGTACCACCTCGGCCATCGCCCAAACATTAAAAGAGCAGGTTGACGACCTACAAGAGACAGTTCACAAGTGCCACTGCGGGGAAGCAAAGCCAAAGTGCAAAGGAGATATAAATATAAACTTGTCCCAGCCCAGCCAGCAGGAATGTACCGCCTCTGAGGGCAGCGGTTGCAGTAAAATTTGTACAGAAGATTGCACTTGCGATGTTTGCGCCGATGAGAGAGACGACATTGAAGATCTCGAAGTAAAAAATCTGAAAAAGATCGACGAGATGAAAGAAGAGCAAAAAAAGACGATAGAAGAAATCCGGCTTCTCGGAGAAGAATTATCCAAATTAGAAATGGCAGAAAACCTGTTAAAAGCGTGCCCGCTTTCATTGTTAGACAGCTTAGCTGGTTTTCTTTCTAAAACGACCTGGTTTAAAGATGAAGACTGGTCTCTCAAAAAAATCCTAACCTGGGATAAAATCAGTGTCATTGACCCACAGAAAAAGACTTATGACTGGGCAACTTTCTACTGTCCCGTTGGCGGCACTTTTAGAGAAGCAATTCTATCGCCAACCCCTCCAGAAAGCACGTCGACAGAACTCTCAATGCAAGGAGTATCTACCGAGATATTGTCATTGGCCTGCAAATCCGAAGTGCCAATTGGAGAAATTATTGACCGAACAAAAAGAACAGCCAAATTATTAATTGCAAGGTTGGAAAACCTTCTTAATCTCCAAGGGCATATGATTCAATCTGTCGATGAATTGCACGTTTTAATAAGTAAGTGCAGCTCACAGCAGCCAATGTGCTGTTCCCTGTGTTATGAAGTAAGATATCACGGAGTATCAATCTGCCTCAGGCAGTGTGTTGGCAAGGCTTGCCCCTTTGACGAGATAGATGAAAAAGTAGATGAAATCGCCGAAATCCAAGGAAAAATAGAAGAGGTGGTATATGATGAAGATGAAAGAAATATGGGGATAATTCCAATCATTGATAATGTCGTGGCCGGAATCTTAAAGGATTTGGATAATGTAATCCGAAAAGAAATGTCTACCTGCGTTTCAGAAACTGTCAGAGAAACTACGGGTTTTTTGGGTAACTGCACAGCTACATTAGGAGGCGTTGAACCAAATAAACTTTGTTGCGATGAGCAAATAAAAGACTTTCAGGATTGTTTAGAAAATTGCTATTTAAAAGTAGGACAAGAAAAATATAAAACTTGTCTCCAAGATTGTTTAAAAGATAAACCAGAACCGCAAAAATGGTGCCAGCATTATATTAACTTTTACTGCTGCCACCCTGAAGAATCTCAATAATATATGGCGAAAAAAGAAAAAAAATATCGGAGATATATTCTTGGATTTTTCTTTTTAATGGTTCTGATCAGCCTGTGGCCTTTAAACCATGGGGTAATCTCCCAGGATAAACAACTGGAAGTTGTTTATCCTGAAATAAAAGGAATCAAACCAGAAACAGTTGGGATGGGCGTCGCCGAATATGCCAAATATATTTTTAATTTTATCATTATTACTAGCGGAATTATTGCTTTTGCCTCCTTGGTTTGGGCAGGAATCCAATATTTTACTTCAGTTGGCAAGCCGGAAAAAATAAAGGAAGCCAAAAAAAGAATTAAATCTGTTCTCTTGGGAATTCTTATTCTGCTGTTTTCTTATCTTATTTTAATCACAATCAATCCTCAGTTAGTCATTTTCCAATTGCCTGGCATTGAACCTATTCCTGAAACCCCTGTTCCTGAAGAACCAATTCCTGAACAAGCGCCAGTTAGCTTGCTAGAAAGGATTAGAGACTTAGCCGAAAAAGTCAAGCAAGCCGCGGATTTAATTAACAATACAGCTCAGCAATTAAAATCTCTTACAGATAATTGCAACTGCAGGACAACTCAACCAATGTGTATTTGCCAAAAAAGCTCGGGTGGCGGCACTGGCGGCGGAGGTACTGGTGGCGGGAGTAACGCGAGCTCGTCTTATTCCTTAGATTACTGCGGCAGTTGCAAAGTGCTTTATTGTTATTCTGCTGCCTCTAATCAACCTTGTCCGGATGATAAAAAAATTAAAGAAAACCAGCAAAAAGTTGTCGGTTTAAGAGATTTGATTCTTTATTATAAAAACAGGGCTTTAGGGGAAGCGCAAGATTTAAAGGATGATATAGAAAAAGTTATCAATAAAAAAATTAAATGGTATACTGACGAAATATCAACTGAAAATCAATATTTGAACAAGCTTAAAGAAGAAGCGCAAAAAGAATGGGAGAAAAAAATAATCGACGTTTTAACAGAAGATAAAGAAAAATTAGAAAAAGAAAAGAATTGCAAAGAAGAATTGAGAAAAAAACTCATTGAGCTTGCCAGTTCTACCGAAAAAATAAACGACCCGGCAACTAAATTAGCCGCCCTGCCAGACCAATGCTCATTTAATGTGAAAGAGAAATGCAGCGGCAGCTGCAAGGAAGTCATGGGTGGCGGCGGAGGTGGAGGAGGAGGCGGAGGAGGAGGCGGAGGAGGAGGCGGCAGCAGCAGCGGCTGTCACGACACATTGGGATGCGAGCCGGATGATTGCAGCGGAGGCAATCCTTGTCCTACAGACGAAATTCAAACTCAAGTTAATAATATTAATTCTACTATTTCGGAAAACAAAAAAATTGCTGATGAAATTATTCAAATCGTAGAGAAATTAAAAAACAAGGAGGCTTGCGGCTCTACAGGAACAACCACAGCAACTACTACAACTGCTACTTGCCAAAACCCTCAAGAATTGGCCCAACAAAATAATGAACCATATCCGAGAAAAAGAGCGGCTTCTTTGGAAACATTGTTAAGTTGCATTGGCAACAACATCGGCCAAGCTCTTCCCGGAGAAGGAGGTTCTAACCAATTCTATGGCTCGCTCTATACTTACGAAAATTCAAACGAACTTTGCAATTACACCCGCGGACAAACAACTTGCGGCAACTGTGCCCACGCTGTTAATTCTTGCCATTATGGAGGAGCTACCGGCTCTCAAGGGGCCCTGGCAGCTGATTTTGGCAATGAGGGAAATGGTGATAGAATAATTCAAGCGGCGCTAAGTTGCGGAGCAAAAAGCGCCCGATGCGAAAATTCTTCCGGCGCCACGGTTGCCTGTACCAACTCTTCTGCTAACCATGTTCATATTACCGACAGTAACTGTGACAGAAATTAATTTTTAAAATTATATATATGAAAAGAATTTTAATTTTATTTATTTTATTTTTTATTTTATTTTTCCCATTTAAAGCAAGCGTCTTTGCTCAAGCAGAAAGGCCATTGGAAGTTAAATACATAACTGTTCCAGGGGCTGAAACGCCTGTCAATGTTGCGGTTGGAGTTCCCAATTATGTAAAATATGTTTTTAATTTTTTTATTTTTACCTCCGGCTTTATTGCGTTGGGAGCTTTGGTTTACGCCAGCTTTCGCTATGTCACATCGGCCGGTAAGCCAGAGGCGATGAAAGATGCCAAAGACCAGATTCTCGCTGCCATTCTTGGAATGTTAATTCTTCTCAGTTCTTGGCTAATTCTGTCTCAAATTAATCCTGAATTAGTAATGCTTCGTCTCGGACGTTTAAAGCCGATCATCCCGCCTCAATTTTCAGGCATTCTTCTATGTAAAAAACAAGTGCCTGTTGCAGATTATTTTGACAGCCGGAAAAGAGCGGAAGAACTGTCTAAACAATTCCAGGAAGCAGACCCAGAAACCGCAAAATCGTTGGAAGAACAGATAAATAAGATCAAAGAAGATTTAGATAAGTGGTATAAAGAAATTAACGATGAATGTTATTTGGTTATTGGCAAGGGAAATTTGCCCGATGAATGGTACGATAAAATTAAGAAAGATACAGGCCAAGTTTATTTTATAGCTACAAAATACACCGTACAGGAAGGAGGCCAGTCAAAAGAAAAAACAAAGGAATACGGCATATTTCTTGTTAATAAGGGAGTCACATATGATGTATATCAATGGATTGAATTGGAAAACAATAATGAGGGAGTTTATGTCAGCTCTGTAAAAATAGCGAGCATCTCTTCAATTATTCCTTATACCATTCTTAAAGAGGAGGAAGTTGAGAACAGGGACGTAATTACTTACGAGGAAGTCAATTATAATCAGGGTGTTGAAGATAAAAAAACCCAAACCTTCAATAGCGCCAGATCCAAGACCTGGCAGGATCTTGATTTTTCTCCCCGATCTTTAGCCATCAAGGCTACTAATAAAACTATTGTTGTTTTATCAACAGGAGAAGAAACGCAGGGCATTGTAAAGAACGGTTATGTTTTTACCAAAGACGATCCTAATTTACTTAAGTATTACTGGATAACAAATTATCTTAATTGTGCAATAGCGGAAATAATAAGAGGGGGTTGCCCGGCGGCAAAAAAAATAGCCATTACTTACGGCCAAATTTATTAAATAAAAGAATTAGATTTATATAAACTCTTTTAATATTTGGTATAATAAACCAATGCCTCAAAATCTTAAAAAATTCTTCTTACCCTTGATTTGTGTCGTTGTTTTTGGCTTGCTCTTACCTATAAAACCTGCTTCTGCCGGCATTTTGTCATGGCTGGGAATTACAGGAATCGCTACTGCTGTTCCTTCTGTAGTTGTTTCTTTTACTGTTTTTATATTAGGCGTTCTTTCTTCTATCTTTGCCGGTTTTGCCGGCTGGATATTAACATTTGTTCTTAGCCCTGCCTTTACTTCGTTAAGCTACACCAACCCGGCAACCAATCCAGTGATTGATATGGGGCTCAAAATCACCCAAGGCTTTGCCAATATCATATTGGTTTTGGTTTTAATTTACATTGGATTAGCCACTATTTTAAGATTAGCTGGCTACGAAACGAAAAAAATGCTGGTTAGTTTCGTCATTGCCGCTCTTTTGGTTAATTTTTCGCCGGTTATTTGCGGCTTAATTGTTGACGCGGCTAATATCGTAATGAATTATCTTGCCAAGCCTCTAATAGGCCCTGGCGGACTATCGAGCCTTGTCACTCACATAGTATCAATTTGGAAAATTTACTCGTCCGGCTGGAATTTTGATGTTCTTGTCAGCTCAGCCGCTCAAGCGGCTCTAATTTTCAAGCTTATTGCAGCGGCTATTTTTTATTTCCTTCTGGCTTTAGGACTGTTGGTGTACGCCAGCATCTTTATAATCAGATATGTTGCTATCTGGATATTGGTGATTCTCTCTCCAATTGCTTTTGTCTGCCGGATTTTGCCGCCGGGCTCTGGCCTCAGAAAGGTCTGGGACATGTGGTGGCAACAATTTATCCAGTGGTCAATTGTCGGAATATTAGCAATGTTTTTTCTTTATCTGGGAGTTCAGCTAATGGTTGACGCCCCTATTTTATTTAAAGCGGGCATAGGCGGCGACTATGGCTGGTTTGATATGATTTTACCCTATGTCGTTCCCTTGGCCTTTCTTTATTTAGGATTTGTTGTAACTCAACAAATAACCGCCTTCGGCGCAAGCGGAATCATAAGTTTAACAAAAAAAGGAGGGAAGGCAGCGGCTTCGAGTGCAAAAGACAGGGGGTGGCAGTGGACAGAAAAGGGCGCCAGGGCAGTTAAATCAGAAGCTGGAAGAATACGACAATCATACCAGATACAAAGAGTAGCATTCGGGGATACACGAACTCGGGCATTAGGAACAGCCATAAGAGGATCCTGGCAAACAAGAATACGTCCGGCAATAACAACACCGGCAACGTATGCGGCTGCTGGAAGAGGAATTTATTCTGCTGTTAAAGATGCAACTATAGCTGGAGCAAAAGCATCTTTCGGGATAAAGAAAAAGGGGCAAATCCTTTGTACTTCCTGCGGGAGTGCCGCTCCAGCCGGATCAAGTTTCTGTCCTCATTGTGCATTACCAATCTAAAATCTTAAAACTTCGTAAAAATTATTATGTTAGAAGAATTTGATGTTCAAAAATTAAAAAGCGAATATCCGCAATTTTTTGAAGAGGTTCCGCCCGAGCTTTTGGAATTTATTCTTGCTAAAGAAACTTCTTCTAAAATTGCTGAGATTTGTTTTGAAAGCGGCGTAGAAGATGAAGAAAAAATTGAAAAAATTGCTTACCGGATTACTTTAGCTTTGTTAGGTAAAATACCAAAAGAAAATCTAACAGAAATTCTTGAAAAAGGAGTAGGATTAAACCACGAAACAGCCAGAAAAATCCATGCCCTTGTTAATCTACTTATTTCCTCTAAAATTAAAGAAACTCAACCACTGCAACCGACAAAACCAAAACGATCTCCTCTGATACCAGAATTAGTATTAGAAGAAGAACTAGAAAAGCCTCCAAAATCAGAAAATCCTTTAAAAAAAGATATTTACAGGGAGCCAAAGGAATAAAGAAAAGGGGTCAAGATTGACCCCTTTTTTCTTAAAATCCTTATTTTTTTTCTTTACTTTTTTTCCGCCATTTCTCTAATGGCTCCTTTGGATTAATGCCTCTCTTTTTAGCTTCTACTACAACTTCCTTTTCGGCTTCTGTTAATTCTTCTTTTTCTTCTTTTTTTTCTTTAACTTCTGCTTTTTCTTCTGCCGATGGCCTCCCCAGAGGCATTCTTTGCCAAAGAGTAATAAGGTCCAACAGAGGATTTTGAGTCCGAGCATCGAGAAAAGATTTTCCGTCAATCGCCATTCTCCGATGAATTAAATCCCAGTTTCTTTCCCAAATCTGTTCATATTTTTTTAGAAATTCTTCTGGGTTCTCTTTAAGTTCTTTCTCGACATCTCCCCTCTTCATACCGGTTTCTTTACAAAACATTTGGATCAACGCACCAGCCGTCTCTTCTGCTTCTCGCTCGGCCAGGAATCGCGCTGCCTCTGCTTCACGTTGTTTGACTTGAACTGCATCTCTTGCCTCCACTATTTCCTTTGGTAGCTCAAAATCAGTGATTGTTATCCTAAGCAGATCAAATCCCCAACGAGCTAAGTCTTTTTCAATAGCGTTCAATTCGTTATTCGGTATACCAACGTCTTCTCTGTGGTCAGCGAGATTAAATCCTGACTTGCCCTCTGTGAGTATATCGTCAATAGCAAAAGCGTTTAAATAACTTCTAAGAGCATTTTCTAGTCGGTCCTCAATAAATTCTTTCCAATCTGGAATCTCATATATCGCCCGATAAACTCCGCTCCTCTTTTCTTCTTTCTCGTCGTCTTCATCTACCTTGTACGCTTTGTCAGGATTCTTCAGTTTCACAAAACCCTTCGCTCCTTCAGGAATTATTGAGCCATCTTTAAGGTCAAGTTTTGCTGGCGCATCGTGAAATAAAGGAATTTCTAGCTCTTTTACTGAAATTGTGGCTCTCACCTTCATCGCTCCTGCTAACAGCCACTGTAGGCCGGGTTTTAAAGTCATGGAGTATTTGCCAAAGAACTCCACCACCTTTCTGTCCTGCTCATGAACATAGTTTAAGCCTGAAAACAAGTAGATTGCGATTCCGAAGAGAATCGCTCCCAAAACTACCAACAAAGATAGCTTCGTAATGATAAAAACTCCACCTAAAAACATCAGACCAACACAAACAAAAATCATTATCCCTCCCATTTTCGGATCTCCTTTCCTTATTGAATTTTTAAAGGTTTCTGGGATTACCCAGAAGCCAAAGAATTTATATTTTCTTTGACTTTTTTATTATAGCAAACATTTTAAAATTTGTCAAATTTTTAGGCTCGGCTACCTTGCCTTATAATATAGTTTGTTTTTTTAATTTGTGTTAAAATTATTTAAAGCAATATAATTGTTTTCAGGAGAAAAACAATTGTGATAAAATAAGCTAACAAGAAGGCTTGGAAAGAATTAAAAAGACAAAATACTAAATACGTAATACGAAATGCAAAGGCATGGAATTTATTGTTCCGCAATTTATTGAACGGGAAACTAAAATCGTCGGCCCCTTCACTTTTAAGCAGTCAATTTTTCTGGGAATTGCCGGGGCTCTGGCGCTTTTTCTTTATTTTATTATCAAGTCTTTTTGGATTTTTTTGATCGTCGCTTTTTTCTTAATCGGCGGGGCTCTGGTTTTAACTTTTTTAAAATTCGGCGGTAATTCCTTGCCCGATGTGCTTAAAAATTTTTTTGTTTTTTTCAGCCGGCCTAAAGTTTATCTCTGGCACAGAAAAGCCATTTCCCCAAAAATTTTAAAAAAAGCTCCGCCTCCAAAAGAAGAAGCCAAAGAGGAGTCAATTTTAAAGGTGGCTGAAAAAAGCCATTTAGGGAAACTGCATGCTATTTTAGAAAGCAAAACCAAATAGAATTATGAGTAAAAAAACTGCTCAGGATTTTTTAGAATTTGAACAAATCAGAGAGGGAATAATTATCTTAAAAAATAAAGCCTTAAGAGCGATACTGATGGTCTCCTCTTTGAATTTTGCTTTAAAAGCAGAAGATGAACAGAATGCAATTTTGTATCAGTTCCAGAATTTTCTGAATTCTCTGGATTTTTCCTGCCAGATTCTGATTCATTCACGGAGAATTAATATCGTTGGCTACCTGGATAAACTTAAAAAAATTGAAGAAAAAGAAGACAATGAATTGCTTAAAATACAAATCGCTGAATATCGAAAATTTATTGAATCATTAATGGCGGGCGGTTCCATTATGCGCAAAATCTTTTATATTGTTGTTCCTTTTACGCTTTTGGAAACGCAAGAAGACACTTCGGAAAAAAAACAAAGATTTTCAGCTAAAATTCCTGTTTTAACCGAAGAGGATTTCCAGAGATGCAAGATTCAGCTTTTACAAAGGGTAGAATTTGTCGCTTTGGGACTAAGAAGATGCGGTCTCCAGGCCGTGCCATTAACCTCTCCTGAATTAATTGAGCTTTTATGGGGTTTTTATCACCCATTAGAAGCAGAAAGGGGTTATTATCCGGAAATCCCGCCCGAGTTAACAACATGATAAAAATACCATTACCATTTTTAAAAAAGAGGGCTAAAATTCCGGAAAAAATTTACCAGGAAGAGGTTATTACGGCTGGCGACATTATTTCTCCTTCCTCCATTGAGATTGGCCAAAATTATTTCAAAATCGGCGAAAGATTTGGTAAAACTTATTTTATTTTTTCTTATCCAAGGTATTTAAGCACGGCTTGGTTGTCTCCGGTAATTAATCTTAATTTTTCTATGGATGTTTCTTTTTATTTGCATCCCTTGGAAAGCGAAAAGGTTTTAAAACAATTGAGGAAAAAGGTAACGGAAATCCAGGCCGAAATTACAGAAAGAGAAGAGAAAGGTTTAATCCGCGACCCAACCATACAAATTGCTTACCGTGATTTGGAAGAATTAAGAGACAGGCTCCAGACCGCCCAGGAGAGAATGGTTCGCTTTGGTCTTTATATCACAATCTATGGCGAAAGCGAGAAAGAATTAAGAGAAATTGAAACAACCTTGCGTTCTATCCTTGAATCCCGTTTAATTTATGTAAAACCTGCTCTCTATCAACAAAAAGAAGGGTTTGTTTCCTGCTCTCCTTACGGTATGGACCAGCTTGTTGTCTCAACTATGATGAACACGGGAACTCTGTCCAGCATTTTTCCATTTGTTTCTTTTGATTTAAGCTCTAACGAAGGGATTTTGTACGGGCTCAACAATCATAATATGTCTTTGGTATTGTTCGACAGATTCGCTTTAGAAAACGCCAATGCCACGATTTTCGGAGTCTCGGGAAGCGGAAAATCCTACGCTATTAAGTTGGAAGTTCTCCGCTATCTAATGTTAAATGTTGACATAATTATAATTGACCCGGAAAACGAGTATAAGTTTTTAGCGGACGCGGTCGGCGGTTCTTTCTTTAATATCTCTTTATCTTCTGCTCATCATCTTAATCCTTTTGACCTGCCTCTTCCGCGGGAAGATGAAAGCCCAAATGATGTCTTAAGGTCAAACATTATTAATCTTGTGGGGCTTTTGAGAATAATGTTGGGCGGTCTCTCTCCGGAAGAAGATAGTATAATTGACCGCGCCCTGGTAGAAACCTATGCAGCCAAAGATATTACTTCAGAAACCGACCCTAAATTCTGGGGTGAAAATACTCCGATAATGTCAGACCTTGAAGAAATTCTTTCCACTATGGAAGGAGCCGAATCTCTGGTAAGAAGACTGCAAAAATTCACCCGGGGGGTTTATGCTCAATTTTTCAACCAGCCCTCTAACGTTAACATTTCCAACAGATTTGTTGTTTTTGGCATTCGCGATATGGAAGATGAATTAAGACCGATGGCAATGTTCATCGTTTTAAGGTATGTCTGGAAAACAATCACTTCGCAGCTAAAAAAAAGGATTTTGGTGGTGGATGAGGCTTGGTGGTTAATGAAAACCGAAGACGGAGCTTCCTTTCTGTTTGGCACGGTAAAGCGAGGAAGAAAATATTGGCTGGGAGTAACCACCGTTACTCAAGACACCAATGATTTTATGAAATCGGAATATGGTCAGCCGATTATCACCAATTCTGCTTTAAAGCTCTTAATGAAACAGAGTCCGGCTACGATTGATATTGTCAAAAAGACTTTTGATCTTACCGAAGAAGAAAAACTATTATTATTGGAAACGCCGGTTGGCGAGGGGTTATTTTTTGCCGGCACAAAGCACGTGGCAATCCGGGTGATGTCGTCATATACCGAAGACCAAATCATTACCACCTCCCCTGAAGAGCTTCTAAAAATAAAACAGGCTAAAGAAAAACCAGAGGAAGGCTAAATTTATGCCAGAAGAAACAGAAGTAAAAGAAGAAGAAACAGATGAAACCGAAGAACCAACGGAAGAAACCCTGCAAATTAGGAAAATGAATGTTTTTTTAAGCCCAGAAGGAATTATAATGATGGCTTTCGCTCTCTTCTTTGATATTCTTGATATTCTTTGGCTTGTTCTTGATCTCATTTTTGCAATTGGAGAAATTCCTTCTTTAATCTCCAGTATTCTAGCATTTATAGTATTTGGGTTTTGGCTTTTAATCAGTTTTGGGATGAAAATGGCGGTACAATTAGGGCCGCAGGTTTTAGAGCAAAGAAGCCAAAGAAAAAAAACCACCCAAATTGTTAGGATGGCTGTTAGAACGGCTGGAAAAACAGCCAAGAAAGGCTTTAAAACCGGGCTAAAATTTGCCATCGCGACCATCGGCGAGGTAATCCCTTTTTTGGGTACTTTCTTTTTTTGGACATGGTTTGTTTCTTCTATCTTGAAAGACAGAAGTAAATCAAGTTAGGATATTAAATTAGAGATTGGGTTTGATTATTATTTTTCTTTCGGGTTCCTGGCCCATGCTCTCGGTCGTTATGCTCGGAAAATCCGCCAATTCCATATGAATAATTCTTCTCTCGTAAGCTGACATTGGGGGAAGAATTTTTTCTTTTTTGATTAAAACAACCTCCTCGGCCAAAGTTCTCGCCATTTCTTTTAAATAGGCGATTTTTTTCTTTTTATAATCGCTGATGTCCAAGTCAACATAAAAAGCTTCTTTGATGTTAATTTTTCTTCTGAGGATTAGTTTTAACAGATGTTGTATCTCAAACAAGGTTTCGCCTTTCTCTCCAATCAAAATCTGAGGCTCCTCTGTTTTCAAGCTCAATGTTAAGGTCGGACCCTCTTTGGAAAGAGATTGAATTTCTGCCTCAAAAGTCATTTTCTTAAAAAACTCTTCGATTTCCTTTTTTATTTTTTCTAAATTGTTCGGTAAAGCCATAAAAGAAATTCGTAGTTAATGAAACTGTCGCTTCATTTCCACCCTTCGCTAACGCTCGGGTATTAAACGGTTGGTATCTTTTTAAAAACAAGGTATTGCTGGATGATTGAAAATATTGTAGTGACCACCCAGTAAAGCCCGATGGCTGAAGGAAGGCCCCATAAAATAAAAACGGTAAAAACAGGAAAGAAATAAAGCGTTTGTTTTTGTATCATTTCGCTCATTTGAGCTGTTTTTTCTTTTGCTTTTATCTGAGCCTTGGGCATTATCATTTTTGATTGAAAGAATTGAGAAATCCCGGCAAAGATGGCTAAAAACATGTTTGGTTCTGACAAATTTATTATTCCCAAAAAACTGGGGTCAATCGTCCCCGGAGGGGGAACAAAACTGTAAAGAAAACTCATTTGCTCTGGCTGAAGCCCTTTCCAGAACACCCGATAAAGAGCAATTAAAATAGGAAGCTGGATTAATAAAGGCAGGCATCCGGAAAAAGGGTTAATTTTTTCTTTTTGATAAAGTTCCATGGTGGCCCGAGCCTGTTTTTCTTTATCGTCTTTATGTTTTCTCTGGACCTCTGCAATTTTGGGCTGAAGATTAGACAAAGCTTTTTGCGAACGAAAAGCTTGACTGCCCAACGGATAAAAAATAAGTTTGATTAAGGCCGTCAATATAATAACTGCTATTCCAAAATCATGACCGGGTAAAAAAATGTAAAGCAATATCAAAGCGTTAAACAACGGCTGATATAATATTGTGTTAAAAATACTGATGAATAAGTTCATAGTTTACCCGAGTGTTAACGAAGGGTGAAGATGAGCGAAGCTCATCGACTACGGCAGATCTACTCCGCCCGGAGCCCATGGCTGGCATCTGAGTATTCTTTTTGCTGCCAACCAAATGCCTTTAATCAACCCATATTTTTCAATCGCCTGGAAAGAATATTCTGAACAGCTCGGACAAAATCGGCAGTTCTTTCCAAAATTTGGCGAAATGAAATATTGATAAAATTTAATAAGTTTAAGGATTAAATTCTTAACCATAGTCAAAGAAGATTTCTTCTTTCCCACCCCGTTCCCCGAAGCGTTAGCTGAGGGGAAAGATGAGATTTATCTCATCGCCCCATATAAGCGGGAACTCGGTCTTTTATTAATTTTGCCTTTTTTAAAAGTTTATCTATGGTCTCTTCAATCTCCCAAAAATCTTTTGTCTCCAGTCCCGGCAGAGCGAAAAAAACTATATCTGCGCCCGTTTTGATTTTGGGTATTTTTGGTTTTATTATTCCCCTTATCCTTCTTTTGATTTTATTGCGGACAATGGCTCTTTTTGAAATTTTTCGGGAAACTATAATCCCGAAACGACACTCTTCAGACTTGTTGGAGACAAACCTTAAAATTAAAAAATCTTCTTTAAACCCCTTTCCCTTTTTAAAAACCGCTCCAAAGTCATTCTTTCTTGTCAAACGATTTACTTTTAATAACATACCGAGTTTTTATTTATAAAAACGAAGGCGGAAAAGAAGATTTGTCTTCTTTGACATAGATTAGACGGTTAATTTCCATCGTTATTTTCTTCTTCTTTTAACTAAAAC
>Ga0214473_10005076_pt1 | contig 15790 bp, 11 predicted proteins | sample RVTome_7_FD_203509 | JGI IMG/M metagenome (GOLD analysis project Ga0214473, IMG submission 203509) | Soil microbial communities from uranium-contaminated site in the Upper Colorado River Basin, Wyoming, United States - RVT98D197 | ecosystem: Environmental > Terrestrial > Soil > Contaminated >... | reverse complement strand
GGTTTGGTGCGGTTGGCATGGTTGCGGTCCTGAGCCTGACATCGGCGTCGGTCGCCGTTGGCCAGGACACACTGCCGCCCTCGCAGCCCGCTCCTCAGCAGTCGGGCAAACACGTGGTGCAGGCGGGTGAGACGCTCTGGAGCATCGCCCGGCTCTACATGGGGGACCCGTTCCTTTGGCCGGAGATTTATCGGCTGAACACAGCCATCGTGGAGGATCCGCACTGGATCTTCCCGGGAGAGGAACTGCTCCTGGCGCCGGGCGATCAGACGGCGGTCACCGCCCCGGAGCCCGTGGCTCCGCCGCCGACGGCCCAGCCCCCGGTCCAGGCACCGCCGCCGGTCGAGCCCCCGGTTGTTCAGCCTCCGGTGGCCCAGCCCCAGGCCGAGCAGCGGCCGGTCGAGCAGCAGCAGCCGCCGCCGCCCGTCCTGGAGCTGCCGGCTGAGGCGCCGCCGGCCGCGCCGCCGCCGCCCATTTCCGAGGGCACCACGGTATTCGCGCGCTACCAGCGGGCTTCCGATGGCCCGCGGCTGAGCCTGGGCGCGGCCAGTGAGTATCGGGCGCTGCGGCCCGGCGATTTCTACGGCGCCGGCTTCCTCACCGAGGAGCGCGAATTCCCCTGGGCCGAGGTGCTGGGGACGACAGATCCGGCCGGCGAACGGGCCATGGTCAATCGCATCGCCCTCTACCGGCAGGTGATCCAGATCCGGGCCCCCGTGGGGGCGAACTACCAGGTCGGCGATTCCCTGGTCACGTATCGGCTCCTGCGTCACGTGAGCGGGGGCTGGGGCGAGATCGCGCAGCCCACCGGCATCGTGCGCGTGGTGCATGTGGCCGGCCGCGACGTGCTGGCCGACGTCATCACCGAGTACGATCAGGTACGCGCCGGGCAGGTCGCCCTGCCGGCGGAGCCCTTCCCGAACCCGGGCTCGGTCCGGCCCCAGCCGGTAGCAGACGGGGTGTTGGGCGGCATCATCACCCTGCGCGCCCTGCGCGAGGTCCCCAAGCAGTACGACGTGCTGTTCATCGATCTCGGCCGGAACGCCGGGATCACGCCGGGCGACGTCCTGGAAGTGCTGCCTCGGCCAGAGGACATCGAGGTGGCGGACCGGCCAGCCGAAGCGATCGGGCTGCTGCAGGTGGTCCACGTGACCGAACGCTCGGCCACCGCGCTCGTGACCGGCATCTTCACGCCGGGCATCCGGGTCACGGTCCAACATGCGGCGGGGGCACCGGTCCGGCTCATCCGCAAGATGCCGTCGTAAGACGGGCACGCGTGCGCGGAAGCGTCGCGGCGGGACTCTGCCGGCTCCACGAGGACCTCGGGCCGGCCTGAGCCCCGCCGGTTTTCGTACCCGGACCTGACTATCTTCCCCATTCACGGCCTTCGAGGAATCACATGCGGGTTCTGGTCACCGGGGGAGCGGGATTCATCGGGTCGCACGTGGCGGACGGATACCTGGCCCGCGGATATGAAGTGACGGTGCTCGACAACCTCGCGACCGGCCGGCGGCAGAACGTCCCGGCGGCGGCGCGGTTCGTCCAGGAGGACATCCGGTCGCCCGCCGCCCGGCGCCTGTTGGCCGAGGGCGGGTTCACGGTCCTCAACCATCAGGCCGCCCAGATGGATGTCCGCGTTTCGGTCAAGGATCCCGGCTTCGACGCCGACGTGAATCTCCTGGGCCTCCTGAACCTGCTGGAGGGGGCGCGAGAAGGGGGCGTCGAGCGTGTCGTGTTCGCGTCGTCCGGTGGCGTGGTGTATGGGGAGAGCGACCGGCTGCCGCATCCGGAGTCGGCGCCCAAGCTGCCGGTCTCCCCGTACGGCGTCAGCAAGCTCGCCTCCGAGTTCTACCTGGCCCAGTACGCCCTGCTCCACGGAGTCGGGGTGCGGGCGCTGCGGTACGCCAACGTGTATGGCCCGCGCCAGAATCCGCACGGGGAGGCCGGCGTGGTGGCGATCTTCGGCACCCGGCTGCGGCAGGGTCGCCCGCTCACGGTCTACGGCGACGGGGGACAGACGCGAGACTACGTTTACGTCGAAGACGTGGCCCGCGCCAACCTGCTCGCGACCGACGCGCCGGCCAGGCGGCCCGCCGGGATCGACGATCTCGCGGTGAACGTGGGGACCGGACGGGAGACCAGCGTGAACGACTTGGCCCGAACGCTCATGACCGCCGCTGGGATCACGGTGGCGATCGAACGATCGCCGGCGCGGGCGGGCGAGCTGCAACGCAGCGCGGTCGCGGCGGACAAGGCCGCCGCCGAGCTGGGCTGGCGGCCCGCCGTCACCCTGGAGGAAGGCCTGCGCCGCACGTTTCTGTGGCTCGGCTCCGCGGAGGCCGCATGATGCAGGTCGGCGGGGCGCTGCCGTCGAGTCCGTGGGAGCTGGTTACCACGTCGACGCCGCCCACCAAGGTCGTGCTGGTGGTCCTGGCGTTCTTCTCGGTCCTCACCTGGTTCCTGATCGTCCTCAAGCTCTGGCAGTTCCGGCGGGTCCGGCGGCAGGGGGAACGCTTCTTCAACGCGCTCGAGCGGACCACCCGGTTGGAGGACGCGTATCACGCGGTCATGAAGCTGCCGCCCTCGCCCTACAGCCGCATTCTGCGCGAAGGGGTGAACTTCTTCGCCGAGCTGCATCCGGGGGCGCTCCAGGCCACGGCCGACGCGGCGGCCTCGACGCTTACTATGACCCAGCTCGAAGCCTTGCGGATGATGCTGTCCAAGGAGGTGGGGGCGGAGCGGGACCAGATGGCGCGCTACCTCGCCTGGCTCGCCACCATGGGATCGGCCAGTCCGCTGCTGGGCCTGCTGGGCACCGTGATCGGCGTGATGAACGCGTTCCTCGGCATCGCCACCGGGGGGTCGGGCAACATCTCGGCGGTGGCGCCCGGCGTGGCCGAGGCGCTGGTGACCACGGTCGCCGGGCTGGTCGTCGCGATTCCCGCGGTGATGGCGTACAACATCCTGGTGAGCCGCTTGGGACTGTTCGCCGGCGAACTGGAAGGCTTTACCCATGAGATCGTCGGCACGCTGGCGCGTGAAGGGAGGCTCTAATGGCGGGCGGCGGCGGGCTGCGCGGACACGGGGAGCTCCCCCTCATGGCCGACATCAACGTCACGTCGCTGGTGGACGTGGCGTTCGTGCTGCTCATCATCTTCATGATCACCGCGCCCATCATGCAGGGCGGGGTGGACGTGCAGCTGCCGCGGGCCGAGGCGCGCCCGCTGCAGCCCAAGGAAGGGCTGATCGTGACCGTGGACCGCGCCGGGCGGATCTTCGTGGACGATGACCCGCTCTCGTATGCCGAGTTCCGCGCGGCGTTCCCCGCGATGATGCGCCGTCGCCGGCCGACGGGTGTGTACCTTCGCGGCGATGCGCGGGTAAACTACGGGCAGGTGGTGCGCGTGCTGGCGGTGATGCGGGCCGCGGGGGTCGGAGACGTGGGTCTGGTGGCGGAAACGGAGGAGATCGAGCGGTGAGGCGGGCGGCGCGTGGGCGTCGGCGGGTCGGGGCCGCGAGCGGGCGCGGCGTGGCGTTCGCCGGGACGCTGGTGATTCACGCCGCGGTCGGCGGCGCGCTGCTGCGGTTCCCGAGCGAATCCCGTCGCACGCCCCCTCCGGTGTACCGGGTCGAGCTGGTGGCGGCGCCGCGGGCCCAGCCGGAGGCGCGCCGCGCGCCCGAGGTCGTGGAGCGCCCGCCCGAGCAGCCCGCCCCCGCCGTGCCGGTGGCGCCCAGGCCTCAGCCCCGCCGCCCAGCCGCCACGCCGACGCCGGCGCCGCCCACCCCGAGCACCACGCCGCGGGAGCCGAGCCCACGCACCACGCCCCAGGCGGAACCGCTGCCGGGGGTCACGCCGTCCACCGGGAGCGATCCCGCCACGGTCAAGGTCGAGGGGCAGGAATTCCCGTACCCCGAGTACCTGCGCAACATCGTGGCCCAGGTGTACCGGCGGTGGGAGCGCCCCAGCGGCAACGTGTCCCTCAAGGCCGAGGTGTTCTTCCTGGTGCATCGCGACGGGACGATCTCCAATCTCCGGTTCGTCTCCCGCTCGGGGAGCTTCGCCTTCGACCTCGAGGCCCAGGGCGCCATCGAGGCGGCCGCCACCTCGGGCGGCTTCGGGGCCCTGCCGGACGGCTTCGCCGACGACGTGCTGCCCGTGAGTTTCTTCTTCGACCCGCAGAAGGTCCGGTGACGCGTCGCTGGCCGATGGTCCTGGCCCTGGTCGCCGCCGCGGCACCCGCGGCGGCGCAGAATCCGCCCACCGAAGGCGTGCGGGTCGGCATCACGTACCAGCCGGGCATGCGGCCGGGCCTCATCGTGCTGGGTGCGGCGCGCACCGCGCTGGCGGATTCACTCCAGGCCATCGTGGCCCGCGACCTCGACTTCAGCGATCAGTTCGAGCTGATCACGCTCCCGCCGGACGACAGCCTGGGGCTCGGGGAGATCGGCACCACCGGCAGTCTGGGGTTCGTCAACTACCGGCTCTACGGGGCGTTGGGCGCCGACTACGCGGTGCGCATTCTCCCGCCCGAGACCGACCGGGTCACGGCGCTGGTATACGACGTCCGGCAGGAGCTGGTGCGCCGCGAGCTGTCGCTCGACCTCCCGCCGCTCGGCGATCCGGGGTTCCGCCTGGCGGTGCACCGGGTGAGCGACGAGGTGATGCGGGCGGTGACCGGCGCGCCGGGCATCGCCGCCAGCCGGCTGGCCTTCGTGCGCGAGTCCCGGGTCTATCGAGTGGACGCCGACGGGGCGGACGCGCATGCCGTGTCGGGCCCGGGCGCCCGCGCGTTCTCGCCCTCCTGGGGCCCCCGGGGCCGGCAGCTCGCCTACATGGAGTTCCACGACCGGGGCGGCCGGCTGTACGTCGCCGAGGTGCCCGCCGGCCAGCGGCGCCTGGTGCCGCCCACGGAGGAGTCGCTCAACTACACGCCCGCCTTCTCTCCGGACGGACGCACCCTGGTGTTCACCCGGTCGGGCAACGACGGCACCGACCTCTACTCCTGGAACCTGGCGGACAACTGCTGCCTCCAGCGGCTCACGGTGGGGCGGTTCGCGGACAATCTCAGTCCCACCTTCAGCCCGGACGGCCGGCGCCTCGCCTACGTCTCCACCCGGGCCGGGTTGCCGCAGATCTACGCGATGAGCGCCGACGGCACGGGCCAGGAGTTGTTCGCCCCGTTCGACTACGGGGTCACGGGCAGCTCCAACGCGCCGGAGTGGTCGCCCGACGGCCTGTCCCTCGCCTTCCATCGGGACGTGGCGGGCAGCCCCCAGATCTTCGTGATGGACGTGGCCGGCAAGACCGTGCGGCAGCTGACCAGCGCGGGCCGGAACGAAGATCCCACCTGGGCGCCGGACGGACGGCATCTGGCGTTCGTGTCCAACCGGACCGGCAGCCGGCAGCTGTGGGTGATCGACCTGGAGACCGGCCGCGTGCGCCAGATCACGCGCGGCGGGGAGGCCCGGCTTCCTGCCTGGTCTCCTCGAATTGACTAAATTGGGACCTATCCTGAAGTTTCTTGCGGTTCGATCGTCCAACGCCCAACCCCATTTCGATCATTTCACCAAAGAGGGGTAGCGCAATGCGATTCTCGATTCCTTTGATGGCGGGCGCGGGATTCGTCCTGGTCGCCCTCGCCTGCGGCGGCCAGCCGGCGCCTGCGCCCACGCCGGCGGTTGACTCGGCGGCCATTCGTGACTCGATCGCGCGGGCGGAAGCCACGCGCCGGGCGGACGACGAGCGCCGCGCCCGCGAGGCCGCGGAACGGGAACGGCTGGCCCGCGAAGCGGCGGCCCGCGACTCCCTCGCCCGCCTGGCGGCGGCGACCGAGCGCGTGCGGGGCATGCTCGCCGCGATGATCAACTTCGACTACGACAAGTCGAACATCCGCCCCGGCGACGCGGCCGTTCTCGACCAGAAGATCGCCATCCTCCAGGCCAACCCCGCGCTGCGGATCTCGGTCACGGGGCACTGTGACGAGCGGGGGTCCGACGAGTACAACCTGGCGCTGGGGAACCGGCGCGCGCTGGCGGCCCGCGAGTACCTGGTCAACCGGGGCATTGCGGCCGACCGGATCTCGACGGCGTCCCGCGGCGAAGAGCAACCGACGGATCCCGCGAGCAACGAGGCCGCCTGGTCCCGGAATCGCCGGGACGAGTTCGCCATCACGGCTGGCGGTGATCAGCTGAGGGCGCCCGGAGGGATGTGACGCCGGGAGCCGTATTGACGCTGGCGGCCGTCACCCTGAGCGGTTGTGCGCTCAAGGGTGACGTCCGCCGCGTCGAGCGCCAGCTCGCGGCCATGCAGGCAGCCATGACGGCGGAGCACGCCCGGGCGGACTCCCTGCGGGCCGCCGAGCTGACGCGGGTTCTGACGCTGCTCGCGGCGGCGCAGGATTCGCTGGTGGCCCACCAGCGCACCCTCACCGTCATGCGCGGCGAGTTCCGGTCCGACCTCACCGACGTGCAGCGCCAGTTGGTCCAGATTCAGGAACTCACCGGGCAGAGCCAGCAGCGCCTGTCCGAGGTGCGGACTCAGCTGGAGCAGCGGGGTCGGGAACCGGCACCGGGGCCGCCCACGGGGGGCGACACCACTCGGGCGGCGGCCAACCCCGCGCTGCCGGGTCCGGACCAGCTGTTCGACCTGGCCCTGCAGCAGCTGCGACGGGGCAGTCCGGCCACGGCGCGCGCCGCCTTCCAGCAGTTTCTGCAGGCCTACGGGACCCATGCCCGCGTCCCCGACGCCCTCTTCTTCCTGGGCGAGACCTGGGCCGGGTCGAACCCGGACTCGGCGGCCCAGGCGTACGAGGCCGTCGTGCGCAGCCATCCCAACTCGTCGCGGGCCCCGGGGGCGCTCTACAAGCTCGGGCTCCTGGCCGAGCAGCGGGGTGAGCGGGATGCCGCCCGGGGCTACTACCAGCGCGTGCTCTCGGGCTATCCGCGGTCCGAAGAAGCGTCGCTGGCCCGGGAGAAGCTCCGCACCAACCCCTGAGGCCGGCCGCGGCGGCGGCCCCATTCCATGAGCGACGCGCGGCCCCGGGGCGAAATGCCCTTCCTGGACCACCTGGAAGAGCTCCGGTGGCGCATTCTCTGGAGCCTGGCCGCGCTGGTGGTCGGCACCATCATCGGGTTCCTCGTGGTCCAGCACTTCGACGTGCTGGGCCTGTTGAAGCGCCCCATCGCCCCCTTCCTGCCGGAAGGCAAACTCTTCATCACCCGGCCCACCGACGCCTTCGTCATCACGCTCAAGCTGGCGCTGGTGGTGGGCGTGGTGCTCGCCGCGCCGGTGATCATCTGGCAGGCCTGGGCCTTCTTCTCTCCGGCCCTGTACGAGCGGGAAAAGCGGTTCGTCGTGCCGGGGCTGTTCGCCGGGCTGGTCCTGTTCATCGGCGGCGCGCTCATCGCGTACGTCTGGGTGCTGCCCGCGGCCCTCCGCATCCTCTTCAGCTTCCAGCGGGGCGACCTCGAGTCGATCATCACGGCCAACGAGTACTTCGGGTTCGCCGCCCAGGTGGTGCTGGCGTTCGGCGTGATGTTCGAGCTGCCCCTGGTGATCGTGCTGCTGGCGGCGTTCCGCATCGTGAACCCGGCGTTCTTCTCCAAGAACCGGCCTTTCGCCCTGGTGATCGCGGCCATCCTCGCGGCCTTCCTGAGCCCGGGGCCGGACGCGTTCTCGATGCTGATGATGCTCGCGCCCATCATGCTCCTCTACGAGGGCGGGATCATCGTCGCCAAGCTGGTGTGGCGGGCGCGGACCCGGGAGCTCGCGGCCGCGGCCGTGCTGGCGCTGTGTTTCCTGGGCGCGGGGCGGGCCGAGGCCCAGGACCGCCCCCCGCCGCGCCGGCCCCCGCCGGTGGCGCGGGACACCCTGCGTCTCCGGGGCGACACCGGGCGCCGGGCCGACACGACCCAGGGCCTCGACACCGCCACCGCGCGCCGGCTGGGGCTGCCGACCGCGCCCACGCGCACCTTCCCGGAGCCGGATTCCGTGCTCCGCGCCCTCCTGGGACGCGAGGGCTTCCGCGTGGTGCGCTACGCGGCCGATAGCGTGATCCTGTTCGCCGACTCGCAGGCGGTGGCGCTGGTGGGGCGGGGACTGGTGGACCAGGAGGGCGCCACGCTGGAGGCCGACACCGTGCGCTTCCGCCAGGCCCGCTGCGAGCTGCTGGCCCGCGGGGGACCGGCCCTCTTCCAGCGGGGCACCGTGCTGGTGGGCGAACGCATGCGCTACGACACCTGCGAGCGGCGCGGCTTCGTGGACAGCGCGGTCACCAACTTCACCCAGTCGGGGGTGGACTGGTTTCTCCGCGGCGGCCTGTCGATCGACTCGGCGTCGGTCCGGCTCTTCGCCCGCCGGAGCCAGCTCACGAGCTGCGACCTCCCCGAACCCACCTATCACTTTTCGTCCAGCTCGGTGAAGTGGGTCAACAACACCATCATGGTCGCTCGGCCCGCCGTGCTCTACGTGCGCGACGTGCCCGTGATGTGGCTCCCGTTCATCTTCCAGGACATGCGGCCCGGGCGCCGGAGCGGCCTCCTGGTGCCCCGATTCGGCATCAACGACCTGGTGCGCCCCAACACCGGCTACCAGCGGCACATCACCAACATCGGCTACTTCTTCGCGCTGAGCGACTACCTCGACGCCCAGGCGTCGCTCGACTGGTTCTCGGAGACCTCGATCACCGCCAACGCCGAGTTCCGCTACCGCTGGCTCAACCGGTTTCTTCAGGGTGGCCTCGGGTTCTCGCGAATGTGGGAGTCGGGGGTGGACGGGGCCCCCGGCGGACGTTCGCTTCGCCTGCGCTGGGGGCACCAGCAGAGCTTCGACCTCCGCACCCGCCTGAACGCCAGCGTGGACTATGCCACCAGCGCCCGGGTGGTGGAGCGGAACGCGGTGGATCCGTTTCTCGCCACCGCCACGCTGGGTAGCAACCTGAACTTCTCGAAGCAGTTCGGGTGGGGGGCGCTGGCCCTGGGCGGCACCATGCGCCAGGACCTCACCACGGGCGGCACCACGCAGCAGTTCCCGTCGCTCTCGCTCACGCCGGTGCCGATCGACCTGACATCGTTCATCACCTGGTCGCCCGGGCTCACATTCACCATGGACCGGACCTACGACCAGCCGGCCGGGACGGTCCCCGCGCCGCCCATCCCCGGTGACACGGTGCCCCGGCTCGACAGTCTGGTGACGGAAACGCGGGCGTCCAGCCTGTCGTTCTCGACGCCGCTCCGGATCGGGGGCTGGAACTGGCAGAACAGCTTCAGCGTGCGGGACGACATCCGCGAGACGGGCACCACGCGCCAGCTGGTGATCGACTCCGTCACCGGCGACACCACGACCCGCTTCTACGGGCTCGACTTCAGCACCACCGTGGACTGGAACACCGGTTTCAGCCTCCCCTCGCTGTTTCCCGGCTCCTGGAAGCTCCAGCCGTCGGTGGGCATCCAGAACTCCACCGGCGGTCCGTTCCTGCTCAAGAACCGGAATACCAACGGCCAGTTCGTGCGGCAGGGGAAGCGGCTCTCGTTCGGGGCGCAGATCTCCCCCAGCTTCTTCGGGTTCTTCCCCGGCATCGGGCCGCTGGCGCGGATCCGGCACAAGGTGTCGCCCGTGGTGCGCTGGGCGTTCGCCCCGGCGGCCAACGTGCCCCTGCCCTATGCCCGTGCCATCACGCCCGTGGGCCAGTCCCCGGAGCTCCGGAGCCTGGCCCAGCACCGGGTCGGGATCAGCCTGTCCCAGAACATCGAGGGCAAGTACGACGCCCCGCCCGGCGACACCGCCACCGACCCGCGCAACGCGCGCAAGACCAAACTGCTGGCGCTCGAGACCTCCGAGATCTCCTATGATTTCGAGCAGGCTAAGCTCCCGGGCCGAACCGGGTGGGCCACGCAGCAGCTCTCCAACCAACTCACCACCGACCTGCTGCCCGGATTCTCGCTCTCGACCACCCACGACCTGTGGCGCGGCGCCGTGGGATTCGATTCGGCCGCCTTCGATCCGTTCCTCACCCGGGTCTCGGCCCGCTTCACGATCTCCGAGTCCACCCTGCGGGGCCTGGCGCACCTGGTCACCGGCCGCGGCGGCGATCCCGGCGCCGGGCCGGCCGGCCCGCCGCTGCCGCTCGATACGGCAGTCGAGCAACGGCTCATTCCCGGGGTCCGGGGCGACCGATTCCAGGACTACGACCGGCGTCCCCGCGGGGGTGCCGGGCGCCAGCCGTTCTCCCTGTCCGTCACGTACGACGACCAGCGCACCCGCCCCGCGGCCGACGCCGAGCCCGACCTACGCCTGACCGACCGCAACGCCAACCGGACGCTGGGGCTTGCGTTCTCCTTCGATCCCACGCGCAACTGGTCGCTCTCCTGGACGACGCAATACAACCTCACCACCAACGAATTCGGCCAGCACGTCGTCCGGCTCGAGCGCGACCTGCGCCGCTGGCGCGCCAGCTTCCAATTCCTCAAGTCACCCAACGGCAACTTTGCGTTCAACTTCTTCATCTCCTTGCTCGATCAGCCGGACATCAAGTTCCAGTACGACCAGCAGTCCGTGGAACAGGGCCGATAGAACGAACCGACCCGGTTCTGTCCGCAAAAGAGGACATGGCGCGCCGGTGCGCTTACTAGCTAAGGCTCTACCCATCAATTACTTACGCGATTTCACCTGATGGGCACGCGGCGTGCTCTCCAGTCAGGTGCGCCTTGAACTGGTGGAGTGTATGAAGCGCCTCTTGATAGTATGCCTGGGCTTCGCGGTGCTGAGCGGGTGCGACGATCAAGTGCTGGTGAGCAACCCGCCGCAAGCGCCCGCCAACTTGTTCTACCTCCTCGAGCCCAGCGGCGACGCGGCCACGCCGGCCGGCGTGCTGCTGCGCTGGGACCCTTCGCCCTCGGCCAACCTCGACTTCTATCGCATCTACTCCCGCCCGGGAACGTCCGGGAACTACGATCCGCGGGGGGAGACCACCTCCACCACATTCCACGACACCGGGGTTCCTGACGGGTCGTACGCGGTGTCCGCCGTGGGGACCGACGGCGGGGAGAGCGGGCTGATCGAGGTCGTGATCGACGAGCGGTTCCGGCTCCAGGCGCCCAACAGCCTCGTCAGCACCTCGCTCAACGGGGCGATCCACCTCGCGTGGGCCGACAACCCGTTCCTCAGCGATCCCCAGGGGTTCAAGCAGTATCGGGTGTACAGCACCCTCTACTCGCTGGACGACAACCTGTGCGACGCGACGTGGAGCCTCGAGGGCACCACGGTATCGCCCGAGTTCCTGGCCGGCGCGCTCCAGAACGGAGTGCCCCGCTGCTTCGGCGTGTCGGCCGAGAGCATCGAAGGCTGGGAGAGCGTGTGGTCGCCCATTCGGGCCGACACGCCGCGGCCGGACGCGCGGAACATCGTGCTCTTCGCGGATCCGGTTGATCAGTCCCTGGCGGGCTTCCGGTTCTACCAGGATCTGAACGGCGACGGGCAGGTGGGCGCCAACGAGTTGGGCCTCATCCGGTCGTCGACCTCGCCGACGGTCGATTTCTGGATCGACCGGGATCCGTCCACGCTCGAGCTGATCATCGTGCCCGAGCGCCCCGGCACCAGCGTCGCCGTGTACGGCGCGAGCGCGGTGGCCGACCTCACGTCGATCGACATCGCGCCCGAGACTGGCTTCTCCACCGTTCCGATCACGGTGGTGCCCGGCTTCGGCTACGTGTTCGAGATGGATGGGGGCGACGGCTTCGCCCGGTTCGGGGCGCTGCGGCCCACCCACGTGGGCACGGATTACCTGATCTTCGACTGGAGCTATCAGACGGATTCGGGGAATCCGGAGTTGCAGATTCGGGGAGGCGCTCCCACCGCGGGGAGCCCGGAGCTGGTGATCAGGAGAAGGTGAACAGGATAGGCGGCCAGACGGACAGACGGCTGGCGGGGATCGGGCGAAAGTCGAAAGGCGGCATCCGAGTGGAGATGCCGCCTTTCTCCGTTCGCCCGACTCCCCCTGGCCGTCTAGCCGTCTGTCCGTCTGACCTTCTACCTTTCACCTTCATGCAGCCTCCTATCGTCCTTGACGGATCGTCCCTTACTCTCGACCACGTGGTCGCCGTCGCCCGCCGATTCGCTCCCGTCGCCGTCTCGGCCGAGGCCGCGGGGCGGCTGGCGCGCGCCCGGGCGCGCATCGAGGAGGCCATCGCCGACGGCGCCGTCATCTACGGCGTCAACACCGGCTTCGGGAAGCTGGCGACGGTCCGGGTGCCGCCCGACCAGCTGCTCGCGCTCCAGCGCAACCTGATCCTGAGCCATGCCGCGGGCGTGGGCGACCCGCTGCCCGAGGACGTGGTCCGCGCCACGATGCTGCTCCGGGCCAACGTCCTGCTCCGGGAGACCAGCGCGGTGCGGCCGGTCCTGGCCGAGCGGCTGGTGGCGCTGCTCAACGCGGGCATCCACCCGGTGGTGCCGGAGCAGGGCAGCGTGGGGGCGTGCGGCGACCTGGCTCCGCTCTCCCACATCGCCCTCGCGTTGCTGGGCGAAGGCGAGGTCACCGTCGGTTCGACCCGGAAGCCCGCGCGGGAGGCGCTGGCCCAGGCGGGGATTCCGCCGCTCGTGCTCCAGGCCAAGGAGGGGATCTCCTTCGTCAACGGCACCCAGGCGCAGACGGCCGTGCTGGCGCTGGTGGTGCAGGACGCGCGGCGGCTCTGGCGGGCGGCCCACGGCGCCGCGGCCATGGCGCTGGAGGCGCTGCGGGGCACGCCGGACGCCTTCGACGAGCGGATCCACGCCGCCCGGCCGCACCGCGGGCAGGTGGCGTCGGCGGCGCTGCTGCGGGAGCTCCTGGCCGACAGCGAAATCCGCGAGTCGCACCGGGTGAACGACCCGCGGGTCCAGGATGCCTACAGCCTCCGGTGCACCCCCCAGGTGTTGGGCCCGGTGTTCGAGGCGATCGAGTACGCGGCGGGGGTTGCCGAAATCGAGCTCAACGCCTCCACCGACAACCCGCTGGTGTTCGACGGCGACATCCTCTCGGGGGGGAACTTCCACGGCCAGCCGGTGGCCCTGGTGCTCGACGTGCTGGCCATCGCCCTCACCACCCTGGCCGGGATCGCGGAGCGCCGGATCGAGCGGCTGGTGAACCCAGATCTCTCGCATGGATTGCCCGCGTTCCTGGCCCCCGAGCCGGGCGTCCAGTCGGGGTACATGATGGTGCAGGTGACCGCCGCCGCCCTGGTGGCCGAATCCCGCACGCTCTGCACCGCCGCGAGCGTCCAGTCCATTCCGACCGACGCGAACCAGGAGGACGTGGTCCCCATGGGCATGGCCGCCGCGTTCAAGGTGCGGCGGGTGCTGGCCAACGCCCGGCGCGTGGTGGCGGCGGAACTGCTGTGCGCCGCCCAGGGGGTCGAGCTGCTGCGACCGCTGCGGGCGGGCCGCGGCGTCGTCCCGCTGGTCGCCCGGGTGCGGAAGCTGGTGCCGCCCCTCGAGGGCGACCGGCCGGTGACCCCGGACCTCGAAGCGCTGGCGACGCTGCTCGCCACGGAGGCCCTCCTGTGACGGCCACGGCCCGCAGCATCCGCGCGCCGCGCGGCCCCACCCGCACCTGCCGGGGGTGGGTGCAGGAAGCGGCGCTGCGCATGCTGATGAACAACCTCGACCCCGAGGTCGCGGAGCGCCCCGACGACCTCGTGGTGTACGGCGGCACCGGCAAGGCCGCGCGCGACTGGCCCAGCTTCGACGCCATCTGCCGGACCCTGCGGTCGCTCGAGAACGACGAGACCCTGCTGGTGCAGTCCGGCAAGCCGGTCGGCGTGTTCCGCACGCATCCCGATGCCCCGCGCGTGCTGATCGCCAACGCCAACCTGGTGGGCCGGTGGGCCACGTGGGACGTGTTTCGCGCGCTCGAGCGGCAGGGGCTCATCATGTTCGGCCAGATGACGGCCGGCAGCTGGATCTATATCGGGACCCAGGGAATCCTGCAGGGCACCTACGAGACGTTCGGGGCGGTGGGCCGGCGGCATTTCGGAGGGTCGCTCGCCGGCCGGGTCGTCCTCACCGGCGGGCTCGGCGGGATGGGAGGCGCGCAGCCGCTCGCCGCGACCATGGCCGGCGCGGCCATCCTGTGCGTGGACGTGGACCCGTCCCGCGTGGAGCGCCGGCTCGCGACCCGCTATCTGGACGTTGCGGCCGCGACCCTGGACGAGGCCATCGCCCGGGTGGAGGAGGCCGGCAGCGCGCGCCGCGCCCTGTCCGTGGGACTGGTGGGCAACTGCGCCGACGTGCTGCCGGCGATCGTCCGGCGGGGTTGGGTCCCGGACGTGCTGACCGACCAGACGTCGGCCCACGACCCCCTGAACGGCTACGTCCCCGCGGGCCTGCCGCTGGAGGAGGCGCTGGCGCTGCGCCGCGCCGATCCGGACGAGTACCTGCGCCGCTCGCGGGCGTCCATCGCGATCCACGTGCGGGCCATGCTCGAGCTCCGGCGGCGCGGCGCGGTCACGTTCGACTACGGGAACAACATCCGCACCGAGGCGCGGGATCAGGGCGTGGCCGACGCGTTCGACATTCCCGGCTTCGTGCCGGAGTACATCCGTCCCCTGTTCTGCGAGGGGAAGGGGCCATTCCGCTGGGCGGTGCTGTCGGGCGAGCCGGAAGACCTCTACCGCACCGATCGGCTGGTCCTCGAGTTGTTCCCGGACGACGCGCACCTCGCGAGCTGGATCCGCCTGGCGCGCGAACGGGTGCAATTCCAGGGGCTGCCCGCGCGCATCTGCTGGCTGGGGCTCGGGGCCCGGGCCCGGTTCGGCCTGGCCCTGAACGACCTGGTCCGTCGCGGCGAAGTCTCCGCTCCGGTCGTGATCGGACGCGATCACCTCGACACCGGTTCGGTCGCCTCGCCCTTCCGGGAGACCGAAGCCATGCGGGACGGCTCCGACGCCGTCGCCGACTGGCCCATTCTCAATGCGCTGCTCAACACGGCGTCCGGCGCGTCGTGGGTGTCGTTCCACCACGGGGGCGGCGTGGGGATCGGGAACAGTCTGCACGCGGGCCAGGTGATCGTGGCCGACGGAACACCCGAGGCGGCCCGGCGCCTCGAGCGGGTCCTCACCAACGATCCGGGCATCGGCGTCGCGCGTCACGCCGACGCGGGCTACGAGGCGGCGCTGGACACCGCGCGCCGCCACCACGTGCGCCTGCCCATGCTCGAGGGGGACGGCGGCTGAGGGAGTTCCTCCTCGCGGGCGCCACCCAGGTGGTGACCTGCCGCGGCCCCGCCCGCGCCCGTCGCGGCCGTGAGATGGCCGAGCTGGACGTGATCCCGGACGGCGCGGTGCTGGTGCGCGACGGCCGGGTGAGCGCGGTCGGGCCGTACCGCCAAATGGCGGACCTGGGCGGCGCGCCACCCCGGGTGGAGGTGGACGGCGTCCTGTTCCCCGGTTTCGTGGATGCCCACACGCACGGCGTCTTCGGACGGCCGCGGCTGGAAGATCACGAGCGGCGCGCGTCGGGGATGGACTACACGGCGATCGCCGCCGAAGGGGGCGGCATCCTCTCATCGGTCCGGGACGCCCGCACGCGGACGCGGGACGATCTCCTCGCCCTCACCCGCCGGCGGCTGGAACACCTGCTCGCCAACGGCAGCACGACGGTCGAAGTGAAGTCCGGCTACGGGTTGGATACCGATACCGAGCTTCGCCTGCTCGAGGTGATCGGGGCGTTGGCCCCCGGCCCACCCACGCTGATCCCCACCTTCCTGGGCGCGCACGAGATCCCCGCCGAGCACCGGGCCGACCCGGAGGGGTACGT
>Ga0214473_10005075_pt1 | contig 15791 bp, 14 predicted proteins | sample RVTome_7_FD_203509 | JGI IMG/M metagenome (GOLD analysis project Ga0214473, IMG submission 203509) | Soil microbial communities from uranium-contaminated site in the Upper Colorado River Basin, Wyoming, United States - RVT98D197 | ecosystem: Environmental > Terrestrial > Soil > Contaminated >... | reverse complement strand
AGGCCGCGCCGGCTTTTGGTTACGCAAAACACCGCACGGCGGACACGGGATGCCGCCGGGGAGAGAGTCTGATGGCCGGTCGAGATGAGGTTCTGGCGATCCTGGATCGTCATCTGGACAGCGAATCGTTTCGCCAGCAGCACTGGGAGGGCACCTTCTGGAAGTATATGGACCTGGTGCTGGGCAACCCGCGGGTGGCGCGGAACGCCTTCCAGCGCATCTACGACATGATCCTGTACTTCGCGATCCACCGCTACAGCTACCTGAAGCAGGATTACGTCCACTACAAGTTCTTCGACGATCCGATCGACAACGGCGCCGACGCCGTCTACGGGCTGGACGCGGCCCTGATGCGGCTGGTGGACTTCTTCAAGTCTGCCGCCCAGGGCTACGGGACCGACCGGCGCATCCTGCTGCTGCACGGACCCGTCGGGTCGAGCAAGAGCACGATCGTGCGGCTGCTGAAGAAGGGGCTGGAGCATTATTCGCGGCTGGACGAGGGGGCCGTGTACAGCTTCGCGTGGAAGCTCGAGACGGAAGGCGGTAACACCGAGCTGGCCCCGTGCCCCATGCACGAGGAGCCGCTCAAGCTCATTCCGCGGCGGGCCCGCAAGGACGTGGTGGGCAAGATCAACGCCGAACTCGGCGAGGACCGGCAGGTCCGCATCGACGGGGACCTCGACCCGTTTTGCCGCAGGACGTTCGAGGACCTGCTGATCCGTTACGACGGCGATTGGCGCAAGGTGATGGATCACGTCGTGGTTCGCCGGGTGGGGCTCTCGGAGAAGGACCGGATCGGCATTGGGACGTTCCAGCCGAAGGACGAGAAGAACCAGGATTCGACGGAGCTGACGGGCGACATCAACTACCGCAAGATCGCGCTGTACGGCTCGGATTCCGATCCGCGGGCGTTCAACTTCGACGGGGAGCTGAACATCTCGAACCGCGGCCTGTGCGAGTTCATCGAGATTCTCAAGCTCGACGTGGCGTTCCTGTATGACCTGCTGGGGGCTACGCAAGAGCACACCATCAAGCCCAAGAAGTTCGCGCAGACCGACATCGATGAGGTGATCATCGGGCACACGAACGAGCCCGAGTACAAAAAGCTCCAGTCGAACGAGCTGATGGAGGCGTTCCGCGACCGCACGATCAAGATCGACGTTCCGTACAACATCCGGCTGTCGGACGAGATCAAGATTTACGAGAAGGACTTCAGCCGGGACAAGGTCCGCGGGATTCATATCGCGCCGCACACGATCGAGGTGGCCGCGATGTGGGCGGTGCTGACGCGGCTGGAGGAGCCGAAGAAGGCCGGTCTGACGCTGCTCCAGAAGCTCAAGCTCTATGACGGCAAGCACATCCCGGGCTTTACCGAGGATTCGATTCGGGAGTTGCGCGAGGAGGCCCAGCGCGAGGGCATGCAGGGGATCAGCCCACGCTACATCCAGGACAAGATTTCCAACTCGCTGGTCAGCGGGCAGGCCCAGGAGGATCACTGCATCAACCCGTTCATGGTCCTCAACGAGCTGGAGGCGGGCCTCTCGCACCACTCGCTGATCACCGACGAAGAGCAGAAGAAACGCTACAAGGAGCTGCTCACCGTGGTCCGCGACGAATATGAGGACATCCTGAAGACCGAGGTGCAGCGGGCGATCTCCGCGGACGAGGACGCCGTCGCCCGGCTGTGCGCCAACTACATCGAGAACGTGCGGGCCTTCACGCAGCACGAGAAGGTGCGCAACAAGTACACCGGCCGGGACGAGGAGCCGGATGAGCGGCTCATGCGCGCCATCGAGGAGAAGATCGACATCCCGGAGGCCCGCAAGGAGGACTTCCGGCAGGAGATCATGAACTACATCGGCGCCCTGGCGCTCGACGGCAAGAAGTTCGAATACCACACCAATGCACGACTCCTCAAGGCGCTCGAGCTCAAGCTCTTCGAGGACTCGCGCGACACCATCAAACTCAAGAATATCGTCTCCGGCGTCGTCGACGACGAGACGCAGGCCAAGATCGACGTGGTCAAGCAGCGGCTGATCAAGTTCTTTGGCTATAACGAGACCAGTGCCACGGACGTGCTGAACTACGTCGCGAGCATCTTTGCTCGTGGCGACGCAAAGCGGCAGGAGTAGGGAGGAAGGCAACGAGGCAACAAGGCAACGAGGCAACAAGGCAGAAGGACATCGGATGGCGGGGGAGATCAAGTCATTTCGGGACCTCATGGCGTGGCAGAAGGCCATCGACTTGTGCCAGGCCGTTTATGCCCTCACCCGGGCGTTTCCGGCTCATGAGCAGTTTGGGCTAACCGCGCAGATGCGCCGGTTGGCGGTATCGGTTCCGTCCAACATCGCGCTGGGCTACGGACGACAGCACAGACACGATTACGCGCGCTTCCTGAATATCGCCCTGGGTGCGCTCTGTGAACTGGAAACGTATATGGTCCTCGCAGTGCGCCTCGGGCTCGCGAACGCCGATGCCGCCGGAACGTGTACGCAAATGATCCGCAAGGTTGACCGTATCCTGTGCGCGCTGATCCGGACGGTGCGCGACAGCGCCGCGCGCGAGGATCAACGATGAGGTGGCACGTTGAAAACATGACCCTGAGCCCTAGGATCGAGCGGCAGCGGGCATTTCTTTGCCTCTTTGCCTCTTTGCCTTGTTGCCTTGTTGCCTGATACCACATGAAGATCCAACAGGACCACCAACGTTTTCGCCAGATCGTCAAGGGGAAGATCCGTCAGGATCTGCGCCGCTTTCTGACGCGCGGCGAGCTGATCGGCAAGGAAGGCAAGCACCTGGTCAGCATCCCCATCCGCGGCATCGACCTGCCGCACTTTCGCTACGGCGACAACAACGACGCCGGCGTTGGACAGGGTGAGGGTCAGCCGGGGCAGGCCGTGGACGGCGAGCAGGCCGGCATCGGTCCGGGCGGCACGGAACCTGGACACCACATCCTCGAGGTCGACATCACGCTGGACGAGCTGGCCGACATCCTGGGCGAGGAGCTGAAGCTCCCGCGCATCCAGCCCAAGGGCAAGCACAGCATCACCAGCGTTAAGGAACGCTACAGCAGCATCCGTCAGAGCGGCCCCGAGTCGCTACGCCACTTTAAACGCACGTTCCGCCGGGCGCTGCGGCGGATGATCATGACCGGCATCTACGATCCGCATAACCCACGCATCGTCTTCGAGCGCCGCGACAAGCTGTACCGCAGTTGGAAGACCGTCAAGAGCCCCGACGCGAATGCCGTCATTGTCTACATGATGGACGTGTCCGGCTCGATGGGGCACGAGCAGAAGGAGCTGGTGCGGCTGGAGGCGTTCTGGATCGACGCCTGGCTGCGGCGCAACTACGACGGCATCGAGAGCCGCTACATCGTCCACGACGTGAATGCGCAGGAAGTCGACCGCGAGACGTTCTTCCACATCCGCGAGGACGGCGGCACCAAAATCTCCAGTGCGTTCAAGTGCTCCCGCGAGCTGCTGGACAAGCACTACGCGCCGGAGTTGTGGAACGTGTACCTTTTTCACTTCTCCGACGGCGACAATTCATCCGAGTCCGACTCGCGCGAGTGCTGCAAGATTCTCCAGGAGCACCTGCTGCCGCGGGCGAACCAGTTTGGCTATTGCCAGGTCGCCAGCGCGTATGGGAGTGGCGCGTTCATCAACACGCTGCGCGAGCAGCTCGGCAGCGCCGAGAACATGGTGACGACGCGCGTCAACACCAAGGATGACATTTACGACAGCATCAAGGCGTTCTTCGCCAAGGGACGGTAGGGCCCGGCCGCGGCGGCGCTCGGTGGGGCAACCCATCCGAGGCGCGGGCGCCAGCCCGCGCTCGAATGCGGAGCTGAGCGGACGAATCGAGCGTCGGCTCGCGCCGACGCCTCGGACAGTCCTCCGTGCCATCGACGAGCATCACGCCTGCGTTAAGGCTGCGTCAGCGGCGGCCGGCGACCCAAACACAAAGTGGTGCGGGCGCGGATTTCACTAGTACGGTGATCGGATCGCCACAGCCGGGCGGGCACGGGAAGGCCGCTAGGTCGGCCTGCTTGCCGGGTTCCAGCGAGCCGATCTGATGTTCCAGGCGTAGGGCGCGGGCGGCGTCGAGCGTCGCCATACGCAGCAGCGTTTCGGGCGACGGGGCGTCGGCGACGTTCTCGTGCACGAACTTCAGTTCTTCCAAAAGCGACAAGCTTTGATTGCTCGCCAGGCTGTCGGTGCCGAGCGCGACCGGGATGCCGGCGGCGAGCATCCGGACGAATGGATGCGGCGCGTGGTCGAAGAAGCGGTGGGCGCGCGGGCAGTACATCACGACGTGCCCCGCCGCCGCCAGCCGCGGAATCTCCGCGTCCATTACGTAGTTCATGTGCGCCAGTGCCCCCGCCGGCTGACCCGCGGCACAGCGCTCCAGGTACTCCACCGGCGTGAGTTCCGGCGAGCGCACGCCGCACTGCGCCAGGAGCATCTGAACCACCCGCGGCAGCGCGGCGGTGTCGCCGCGCAGGAACGCGACTTCTTCGGGCGTCTCCGCCCAGTGCGTGCACCAGGGTCGCCCGAGCCGGCCGGCCAGCGCGATCGCCGCGCGGAATTGCTCCTCCGGAAGGGTATACGGGGCGTGCGGACTGAGGCCGGCGGTCAACAACTCGTCCTCCTCAATGCCCTCGACCGCGGCGCGCAGCTCGTCGGGATTGCGCGGCGGCTGATCGGCGAGCGTCAGCAGCTCGGCGTAGCACACTTTGCGGATAGGGACCTTCTTCAAGATCGGCCAGGCGAGATTCTCGCGCGAGATGTCGCCGACACACGTGACGCCCGCGCGGAGCGACTGCCAGGCTCCGTCGTGCACGCCCTGCTGCTCGCGCTCGACGCGGCCCGGCTGTCGGCGCAGCTCCACCAGCCGACCGATCCACTTCCAGAACGGCGCCGGCTCGAGCTGCCGGGCGTACGCCGTCAACTCGAGGTGCGTGTGGGGATTGACGAGCCCCGGCGTGAGGATCGCCTGGCCGAGGTCCAGCAGTCGCGGTGACGAGGACGCGGGCGAGACGCCCGTACCACCCTGTTTTCTGTCAGTTCGCCCGACCGAGACGATGCACGGCCCGTCGATCTCCACGCAACCGTCGGCGATCGGCGGCGACGTCATCGGAACGACCCAGGCGGCTTTCAGGAGCACGGCGTCTGGGCACCGACCGGCACGCGGGCGTGGCCGTTCTTGAACCACTCGCGCCAGTTCCCGTTACGGCCATCCTGCGGCATGGCCAGCGTCACCGTCGACTCCGAGCGCACGCCATCGGCCGGCCGATTCAGGACTTCGCAGACGCGGTGGAGGATGCCCGGCAGCCGCTCGACGGCCACGCGCGCCCGCTTGGTCAGCGTGTCTTCGCTGAGCACGCGGCCGGACTCGAACGCGGGGAACGGCGTCCCCGTCTCGGCGTAGCGGGCCACGAAGCACAGGCTCGCGTAGCTCATCTGGAGCTCGCGGGCCAGGAACACCTCCGGCGCAAGCGTCTGCCCGATCAGCTCGCTGCCGTAGGAGGCGTACTTGCGCGCTTCGGCGGGCGTCTCCTGGCGCGGGCCCTCGATGCAGACGTAGACACCGCGTTCGGAGAACGTGCAGCGCTCTTCGGCCAGGGCGGTGGCGAAGGCGCGGCGGAGCGTCGGACAGAAGACGGGCCAGTTGCGGAGGTGCCCCAGCTCCTTGTTGTCAAAAAACGTCCGTGGACGCGAGACGGTTTCATCGATCAGGTCGTCAACGATGACGTATTGCCCGATCGTGAAGTTGTGGCTGATCGCGCGGGTCTCGCTCCACGAGACGATGGCCTGTGCGTCCAAGTCCTTGAGGGCATAGATGTTGGCGCGGTAGTTGATCAGGCCGGGCGTCACCTCGTAACCGGCCTCGCCATGCCGGCACAGCAGCAGGAACTCGCCGGCGCGCGATTGGCAGCGGTAGATCGGCTGCGACTCGCCGAAAGGCGTGGCCCGCGCGCCGAGCCGGTGGGCCACGAACATCCCGCGGTTGACCAGGTCGTACGCCGCTCGACCGCCGATGCACGCCAAGGAGATTCCCATGGGCTCGCTCCTGCCGAAGTCGAATCCGCCTTGCTGGCTCGAACGCGAATCGTCGTGATCCGGATGCTCAGGCCGACTGTTTCACCCGCAGCGCTGCTTCACGCCGCTGCGAGGTTCGCCAGTACCGGCGTTCCGCCCGGTCTGTCTCACGTTTGCCGTGGAGCGGCAACCGTGGAGCCGACCGCTTTCCGCGCCATCCCACGCCCGGGCGGACACGGACCTCGCCCGGGCTGGTACCACACCGACTTTTGCGACGGATCGCCGAGTTGGAACGGCGGGAGTATAAGGCGGGTCAACCGTTTCGCCAAGAGTCTCTGGCGCGCGACGGACGCGCGGACCTAAAGGGCAGACCCCGTCATCGCTAACACGCCCTGAGATGGGTGTGTGGATGGAACGGAATGAGCTGGGTCTCCCGGCGGGGGAAACCAGTTGTATATGGGGCGGTCCGTGAGCTGGGCCAGCCCGGCCTGCCGCCGCTGGGCGTGAACGTAGGACGTGTTGCTGACGACGTACGCCTGCGCGTCTAGTGCCAGGGCGTCGCTGGTCGGCAGCAACGGCGTGTCGCGATAGGTTCGATCGGGAGCGCTCAGTCGGTCGTCGGCGATGGCGAGTGCGTCCAGCCCCGCCGCGCCGGCCCCACGATGAAACGCGTAGACGTTTTTTCCCAAATCAACGAGCACGATGCGGCGGATACCCTGCGCGTACAACGCGGTCATCTGCCGCTCGATCAATGCCCAGCAGAACACGTGTTCAAGAACGTCCGGCGAGAGCCGCCAACGCTGATAGGTGTGGCGCTCCTGTACCGCGAGGTCCTCGCCGGCGGCCCGGCCCTGTTCAAAGGCGGCTTGATGGCCGGCCTGGGCGGCGATCCAGTGGTACCGCTGAAGCCAGTCTTCGCGATAGACCTCCGCATACGTCGGCGGCAAGTAGCGGCCGATGATCCGCAAATTGTTGCGCACGTCGTAGAAGGTCACGCGCTCGGAGCGACGGGCCGTCGGCGACTTCAGGTGTTTGACTTGCAGGTCAGCCAGAACCTCAACCTTCCAACCCGCCTGTAGGAGCCGCCAGCTTAGGTCGTATTCTTCGGCCTGCATGAAGAACGACAGGTCGAGGCCGCCGGCCTGGCGTAGTGCCCCGGCCCGAAACCCGACGCCGCAGCCGACAAACGCGTGCGGCAGGGCGCTGCACTCCTGCGTGCCGTCGGGCAGGTGCACGGTGAAGCCGGCCGCGCCGAGTTGTGCGTCGGCGGCGAAGTGTGCGAGCAGGCGCACCAGGCACCCGGGCCGCGGATAGGAATCGTCATCCAGGAACACGACGAATTGCCCGCGGGCGCGCTCGACGCCGAGCGCTTTGGCACACGAGCCGAGGTTGCGGTCCAGTCGTTCGACGTGAACCCCTGGCTGATCGCGAAGCGCGTCCGGCGTGCCGTCGGTCGAGGCGTTGTCCACGACGATGACCTCAAACTGGTCGCGCGGCAGCCCACACTGCTCGATCTGCTCCAGCGTGTGGAGAACCACGTCGCGGCGGTTGTGCGTGGCCAGGACGATACTGACGGCGGGGGCAGTGGGCATCGTTCGTGCGCAGCGCGAGGCGCTGCCTTCTCGACCAATCGGCTACTCGGTCGCTGCTGCGACGGCCAGCGGCGGCGCCAGGGCGGCGATGTCGGCGATGGTCGCGGCGTCGGGCAGGAACTGGCTCTGCGGCCGCAACTCGGCCCGCGTGGCGGTCCAGGCCCGCAGGTCGCCCACCGACACGCAGGTCCGCCCCAGTCGTGCCGCGGCCAGCGCCTCAGCTCCGGCCGCCACATAGGTGGCCATCGCCAGCGACCCGCCCGTCGCCAGCGTCAATCCGGCGCTGGCTACGGTCGCTTCCTCGGCGCCGAGCAGATCGACGTAGTGCGTCGCCAGTGACGGCACGAATTCGCTCCGCAAGCGCTGCGGCGTGGCCGCGTGAGCCGGCGCCGACGAGCGCGCCGCGCCCGCCTGTTCCGGCTGACCGTCGAAGCCGATCAGACCGCGTTTGTGCAGCGACACGAGCGCCCGCCGGCTGCGGGTGCGATGGAGCAGGTTCCACGTCGCCGACGGCAGGCCGGTGCTCATGTCGTGCAGGGCCTCGCGCAGCCGCCGTTCCGTCACCACGAGCAGATCGGCGTCCTCCAGCACGCCAATGTCCCCGCGTGGTCCCGGTGCACAGCCGACGACCAGTACGCCGCGCGCACGGGCCAGCGGCGTCAGGCGACCGACGAGTCCGGGCGTGACCACCCCGTAGCCATGGTCGCACCAGATCAGCAGGTCGGCGTCGGCGAGGTGCTCGCGCACGAGCGCTTCGGCGTGCCGCTCCCACGTGCTGTCGAGCGGCTGGCACGCACCGGCACTGACGCGGAAGAGCTTGGCATCGTCGGCCACGAACGTCCGCCGCTCAGGCAGGTCGCGCCGCATGGGCAGCGCGTGCAGTTTCAAGCCAAACTCGGCGGGAACCAACACTCTTTCGCTCGGAGTGTCGGCTCCCGCGGTAACCACGACCGGCACAGCCCCGAGCGCGCGCACCTGGAGCGCCAGCGCCAGCGCACCGCCCCAGTACGAGGTTACGCCCAGTTGCTGTAAGGAAAGGACGGGGGCGTCGGCGGCCGCTTCGCTGGCGTCGCAGGAAACGTAGTGCTCGCGGAGCAGGTCGCCGATCACGATGACCCGTCGGCCGGCCAGCCGTTCGAGTGCGGCGCGCACGGTCGTCACGTTGATGTCACCGCGGGAACAGAGCGTCCGCAGGCGACATTCGTCGAGGTCTTCGTCCCGTTCGCGGCCCTGAATGAGGCGCGTCGAGCTGAAGACCACGTCGCCGCTATGGAAGATGACGCGGCCCCCGTAGCGCTCGACCAGCTCGCGCTCGCGGACGAAGCGCGGGTCGTGCATGAGGGCGTACTCGCGGCCCTTCACGTATACGTCGGGGCGGAGGGTTTCGATCAGCTCGCCGGCGGTGGGATGCGGGTCCACCACGACCCAATCCACGAACGCCAGCGCCGCCAGGTTTTCGGCGCGCAATTCCTGCGGGATGTAGGGGCGGTCCGGGCCCTTGTCGATGGCGTCGTCACTGGTCAGCGAAACGACCAACACGTCCCCCAGCTCGCGGGCAAAGCGCAAATAGCGGATGTGCCCGGGATGCACGAGATCAAAACAGCCGTGGCAGAGGACGACGCTGCGTCCGGCGGCGCGGAGAGCGCGGACGCGTTCCAGCAGCGTCGGCAGCGCCACGATCTTGTGGTCCACGGGTTCGGTCACAGCGCGCCCGGGCGGGGTCCTGGGGTTCTGCGGGTCCTATCGGACGCTGGCGCAAGCTCGCTCAACGGCTTGCGCAGCACAGACCCGGGACACCGCGCGGCGCGCGTGCGCACTGTGCTTTTCCGGACGTTAAGTGGACTTGCAGCGACCGCGCGCCGTTGCCGTGGCTCGGGCAAGCGCGTGTTCTGGGCTACGGTTGCGGGCGTCTTACCTACCGCCGCTTGGCGCGGAAGCAGTCGCGGCAGTAGACCGGGCGGTCGCCGGAGGGCTTGAAAGGCACCGTGGTCCGCGCGCCGCATTCGGCACAGACGACCTCGAACGCTTCGCGTGGGCCGCGGGCGGCGTCGCCGCCGCCGGTGCTGCGTGGGCCGCCGCCCGAGCTTCCGCCCTGGCGTGGGGCGTGGCTGCCGCCCTTGGTGCCGCGCTGCTTCTCGCGGCAGGTGCGGCAGCGCTTGGGCTCATTGGTGAAGCCGCGCTCGGCATAGCGGGCCTGATCTTCGGCGGAATGGATGAACTCCGCGCCGCAGTCACTGCAAACGATGGTTTTGTCTTCGAACGGCATGACCACGTTCCTCCGGTTCAGCAAAGAACCATACTAAGTGCGCTGACGGTCCGTGCGGGAGTAGCCGGATTGGGAGGGGAAGACCGCAAGAGGAACTGTTCCGGTCGCGGAGGATCGGGCAGGGCTCCTACGCTGGCGCTTCGTGCCCAGGGCGACCCGCATGGGCTGGGCGTGAACCCGTTCCACGCCCTACCCCAGTATTACCGATTGCTTCCGCGCGGTCAATGCGCCCCGCTCCTCCGATTGTCCACCCCGGTCGAGCCGGCGGTACGGACGGCCAAAGCGTCGGGCTTACTGGAACGGATCATCGGGTGGATAGGAGACGATCTCGACCCAGCTTCCGCCGGGGGTCTGGACGTAGAAGCCGCGACTGCCGTCCCGGTGCTGCCGAATCTCGCACCCCAGTCGCGTGGCCAGTTCCTCCAGGTCCGCGGCACCCACCCGCCAGGCGACGTGGCCCGGGTGCTGGTCCTGCCGCACCAGCGCCAGCCGCGCCCCGGCGACCTCCAGGAAGGCCCAAGTATCGTCCTGATACAGGACGCGGCAGCCCGGGATGGTCTCGGAGAACCAGCGCGCCGTCGCGGCGACGTCGGATACCTGTTGCGCAACGTGATCGAACCGAAACTCCATCCGCGCGTCGTTCCTCCTGCGACGATCCGCCGCGCAGATGAGTATAGACCGCTCGAATGCGGCCGTACGAGCGGTTGCGTGGCGCGGGTGCGCCCGTTCGATCGGCCGGCCGGGATGCGGCCGGCGTCGAGCGGCGACCGCAAGGCCCGTCCCATAACCCAGCGTGGCACCGGCATCTTGCCGGGAGGAACACACGCTGGAAGCCTGTGCCATTGGTTGTGGGATGGGCGCTTAGTGCCGGGCCCGCTTGGCAGCCTTGCCGCGCTTGCCCTTGGGCGGCACCGCGCAGAGCGGGGCGACGTCCGAGTCCGTCTGAATCAAGGACCCGATCGAGCAGCGCGAGAAGTGCTTCTCCAGCCGCGCGATGGCGTCGTCCAGCTCCTGGTGCAAGGCGCACAGCCGATGGCTGTGGGTCTCGATCCCCAGCGGGCAGTCCTTGATCCGCTTGATCGGGTCCACGGCCTGCACCACTTCCCAGACCGACAGCTCCGACGACGGCCGCGCCAGCGTGAAGCCGCCGCCCAGGCCGCGCTGCGAGCGCAGCAGTCCGGCCCGGCTGAGCCCCTGGAGCACCTTGGCCAGGTACCCCGCCGGCACGCGGGTCGCTTCGGCGATCTGCTGCGCGGTCAACGGCCGATCCGGCTGGCTGGCCAGCCACACGACGGCCCGCAAGGCATACTCGGTTGTCTGACTAATCACGGCATCACCTCCACCCAGATGTACACTTACAGCACCAAGATACCCCTATCTATGCTTGGGTCAAGGGATTCAACCGATCTTTTTATTTTTCGGAGCCGCGGGTTTCCCCGCGAGTGTCCCAGCGCCGCCGCGGCTGGCCCGGCCCGGCGGCGGGCCCCGTGGGCGGAGCGGACCCGCCGTGGTTCGACCGGCCCGAAAAGAACGCATAACTCCTTTTTGAGCCGGCAGTAACGACGGCGGCCGGCTCACGGACGCTGCGTGGCGCGGGGGGGCAACTCCTCGGCGCCGTGCCGCGTCGGCGGCCGCATTTCCTCGCCCCGCAGCAGTCGGCGGACGTTGCCGTAGTGCCGCACGAGGATCAGGATGCCCAGCAGACTCGCGCACGCCAGCAGCGGCCAGTACTCCGCCAGCGGGCGCTTCTGCCAAAGCAGGTAAACATATAAAGCCACAGGGAATACGATCGCGAGGGTGAGCGATCCGGCCGAGACGCGCCCGGTCGCCAAGCGCACGACCAGGTACGCGGCGAGTGCCGCCGTGATGGCGACCGTGTAGTACGGGTAGATGCCCAGCGCGACGCCGATCGTCGTGGCTACGCCTTTACCGCCTCGAAAGCCGAGGTAGACCGGGAACACGTGGCCGAGAACCGCCGCCAGGCCGATGGCCAACCACCACGTCAACATGGCTTTTGGCCGCGTGGAGGGGTCCAGAAGCGCTCCCGCGGCGGCGGCCGGCACGAAGCCCTTGAGTATGTCCAGGACCAGGCAGATTTTCCCCCACTTCCAGCCCACGACGCGGCCGACATTGGTCGCCCCGATGTTGCGGCTGCCCAGCCGGCGCACGTCCACACCCCGTGCCCAACCGATCAGCAGGCCGAAGGGGATCGCCCCGACGAGGTACGCGATGACGACCAGCGCGAGCGCGAGTGCGATGTCCACCATGGATCAGAGCCCGTCGTGCAGCCGGCGACAACGTCGCTGCCAGCGCCCCGGGGCTAGCGTTTCGCCCTTGTGGCTCACTTCGTGTCTGCGCTCTGCCCGTCACGAACGTGCAGGTGCAGCCAACGTGGTCGCAAGCGGTCCCGGAGCCACTCTGTCATGCGCAGGCCCAGGCCGCGCGTCTGGGTCCGATAACTCTGAGAAGCGGCTTCCGCAGCTCGGACGTTCACGGGTCGCCGAGCGGCGATCCACGTTCCGAATGACCAGAGCCACCGCGTGAGGGCAACCCGCACAGCAATCTCTTTCAGCGTTGCACGGCCCGACGAACCGTCGCGAGCACTTCGTCCGGCGATCGCGACGCGACTGTCGGCTGGCTCCCAAGCTGCTGGCGCTCGAGCACCGTTTTCTCTTCCGCATAGTAGTTCGACACGTGGCTGATGCCGCCTTCGGCCGTGTCGCCGCCGCGGTAGTCGACGGCCAACAGCCACTGTCCGACCTCGTCTTCGTGCTCGGCGGGGTAGACCAGCGCCGTAACGTAGCGCGTCGGGCCGGCGGCGACACCGCGGTCGGAGAGATGCACGAACGCTCGGCACGGCGGCGCGGCGGATTGCGCGGCGGCGCGCAGCTCGGCAAAGTCCCGGCGGGCCTCTTCCAGCGCCCCGCGGTAGAAGAACATTCCGCTTTCCATCCGGAACCGCTCCGGCGAGACGCCGCGCAGCTCAAAACGTCCGTCGGGGGTGGCGCGGTGAATCTTATAGATCGTTCCGCCCCGGTACGCCTCGCTTTCCTGGAGCACCGCGATCTCGTCGGCGGTGTACCCGACGGCACTCCACCCGCCGAAATCGTACACGTACAGGCCGTGGTAGCGCTCTGGTTGGTCCACGAGCGGCAAGTTCATTTCTCGGCTCCCGAGCCGCATGCGCGCCAAAGCGTGCCGTGTCGTCGTGCAAGGCGCGAATACTAACGCCCGTATTATACGGTGGCTGCCCGTGGATGCGGTGCACCTGGCGCTGGGCGAAAAAGCGGGCGAGTCGAGCGTGGGCGTGGGCGGGACTCGACTCGCCCTTCATCAGGGGAACGGAGGATTGATGAGGGGCGGCTCGCAACGGCCTCTCTCCCCGGCGCTACGCCGCCGCAAGGATCGAAGCACGCCGTCCGTGGGCACGTTACGAGCCCACCTCCTGATACCTGCGCCGCGCCACCGAGCCGCTATTCCAGCCGTGGCGTCCGACCGCGAGCCGTCCCGGCTGCGCGGCGCGAAGGCTACACGTTCTTTTCGTTCGGCGGGTGGGGTATCCGATCGGAACATGCCGCGACGGAGTGAACCGTCAACGCGGCCTCCGACAGACCCCAGGCCGATAGCTCCTTTCTCGCGAGCTCCGCGATGAATGTCGTCGACACCAACCGCATTCCGAGATCGAGCACGTGCTGCTCGATACGGCCCGCCAGGAACCGCGCCACCGATGGCAGAAGCTGATGCTGACGCCGCAGCCCGCCAACTAGCACCGCTCTGCTCCAGCGCGTCGAACACTGCTGCGGCTGCAGAGCGTCGAACACGCTTACGTTCCGCCGAAGGACGGCACGCCGCCGGCGGTTCACGTTGAGCCACGCGACCGCCTCACCGAAGCCGGTTTTCCCTAGCACCGTACACGCATACCGATATACAGAATCCGTTGTCGGCGAGGGTTCCGGCGGTCGCCGCGCCAAGTAGTCCGTAATCGCCGCGGCCAGCGGCGCGGCCAACCGCGACGGGTAGCCACACGCTTGCAGAGCCCGCGCCAAGCACGCCCGCAGTTTGGCCACGTCGAAATCTTCCTGAGTTCCGTCGCGCTTGGTGACCCGCAGCACGTTGGTTTGTTTTACGATGGGGCGGGACCCTCGAACAGATTCTGTTGTCCGGGGATGTCGCTGGCCGCGCGCTGCATCACGTCCTGGGCTTCCTCGATGAACTCGCCGACATCCTGAAACTGCCGGTAGACGCTGGCAAAACGCACGTATGCGACCTGATCCACTCGCCGCAGCACCGTGGCCACCCGCTCACCGATCGTCTGGCTCGACACCTCCTTTTCGTACCGGGAAACCAGATAGTCCTCGACCTCGTCCACGATCTGCGAAATCCGCTCGGGCGAGATCGGCCGCTTATAGGCCGCCCGGCGGATCGACTCGCCAATCTTCTCGCGGTTGTACGGCACGCGCGACCCGTCGCGCTTGATGACCGACAGCCGCACCGCCTCCTCGACGCGCTCGTACGTGGTGAAACGCCGCTGGCACGCCAGGCATTCGCGCCTCCGCCGCACCGACTGCCCACCTTCGGTCAGCCGCGAATCGACCACCTTGTCGTCGTTTTCCTTGCAGTACGGGCATCGCATCGAGCCTGGCTTCCCATCACCTCATCCCGCGGCCCCAGGAAGAGTCTTTCTGGTCGGTGCGGCGGGACGCCGATGAGCGGCGCTTCTAATCTCTCCTTGCCCCACGTGACGGGCTTCACATGCGTCTACCACTCCTTGTTATGCACTGAAGTGTACCACACAATTAGATGTGTGTCAACCGAATAAATCCTTCGTGCAAGACTTTCTTGCCCCCGGGGGGTATAACGCGGCCATGCTGCCGGGCGTCGCCGAGATCGAGCACGGGCGTATCCGTATCCTGGGCATCTCCCTGGCGGGGGAGGAGACCGCCTTCGTCCTGCCGGAGATGAACCTGGCGTTCGATGTGGGCCGCTGCCAGCAGGAGGTGCTCGGCGTGGACCACGTGTTCCTGTCGCACGGGCACATGGACCACGCCGCCGGCATCGCGTATTACTTTTCGCAGCGGATGTTCATCGATAACCAGCCGGGGCACCTTTTCGCGCCCGCGCCGCTGGTCGAGCCGATTCGCCGCCTGCTCCGCGTCTGGGCCGACATCGACGGCCACGAGCCGCCTGCCAATATCCACCCGGCACTGCCCGGCACCGACGTCGTGTTGCGGCGCGACCTCCTCGTCCGGCCGTTCGAGGTCAACCACCCCTGCCGGCGGCACGACCGCAGCATCGTGCAAGGCCTCGGGTACGCCGCGATCGAGGTGCGCCAGAAGCTGCTCGACCAGTACAAGGATCTGACCGGACCCCAGCTCGTGGAGCTGAAGAGACGTGGCGTGCAGATCACGCGCCGCGTCGAGTTGCCGCTGGTCGCGTACTGCGGCGACACGGCCCCGGGCGATTTTTTCGAGCTTGACTATGTGCGGAGCAGCCAGGTGCTCCTGCTCGAGTGCACGTTCTTCGAGCCGGATCATCGGGACCGCGCCCGCGCTGGCTACCACATGCACGTAAGCTACTTGCCCGATATCGTCGCGAAGCTAGGCAATGAACGAATCGTGCTTTACCACCTCTCGCGGCGGACGGCGCTGGCCGAGGCGCGCCACGTCTTGCAGCGCGAACTCGGGCCCGCGGCCGACGAGCGTATTACGTTCCTGATGGAGCATCGCCGCCGGCGTCGACCCGGCCGTGCGCCTCCGACACCCTGAGCCCGGACGGGCAGCTTGGAGGATTCTCAGGAAGCCCCTACCGGCAGGCGCCTCGGCCTGACGCGTGATTGGTGTCGTACCCGCGTCAGGAACGTCGGCCGAGCCTGATACCAATCTGACGACC
>Ga0214473_10005074_pt1 | contig 15794 bp, 13 predicted proteins | sample RVTome_7_FD_203509 | JGI IMG/M metagenome (GOLD analysis project Ga0214473, IMG submission 203509) | Soil microbial communities from uranium-contaminated site in the Upper Colorado River Basin, Wyoming, United States - RVT98D197 | ecosystem: Environmental > Terrestrial > Soil > Contaminated >... | reverse complement strand
CCCAATGACCGAGTCGTCGGCTAGCCGCTCATCTGCCGCTACTTCGCCTACTCATTCAAGGGCTTTCAGCTCCGGCCGCCGCCCCTCGGCTCGCACGCGATTGCCCGCCGAGATCCGGAGGTCTGAAATTAACACGGCGATTTGCAGAATGTGCGGAGTGACCGCCCCAAAAGACGGGCTGCCCGGCTGACGTGTTCCTTTCGGCGGACATCCCGCATGCCGGGTATCTGACCACCTTCGGCCCCTGCGTCTCGAATCTCAATTTCTGCGTCACCGACATTCTGCAGGCCAAGAGCCTGCTGGAATCTGAAGGCATCCTGCCGGCAATTGAAATTCCGATGAGCACGCCGGGAAAGGAACGCCCCCCAGGCTACTATTTCACCGCCATGGACAAGCTCGGCTTCGATCTGCGCAACGTCATGGTTACCGCTTCCGCCATAGCCAACATCGAGGAGCTGTCGCCGGGGCGGCTGGCGCGCGGTTTCGAGGTGATCGCCGCCATGTTGCCAATTGCTACCACAAGGAGTAGGCCGGGCAGGAACGAGTCCTCGAATTCTCCCCGTCAGGTTCTGCCTTGTTGGCAGTAGCGGGGAGGCGAGATCCCAGACCCCAACCCCAGACTTAGACTCCGGATAATCATGGCCCGAGATCAGGGCGGGCCTTGAATGGGCCTGCCTAATGTCCTAACAAACTTCCATCCAATTTCTCATTTCGCGTGGAACGTGTGCGCGTGGTACGCACGCGGCATGTCGCTTGCGTAGCACGGGCCGAGCTGAAATATGACTGACGTAACCCGACGGACGTCGATGCAAGCTGGGACCCGTTACGAGCTCGAAGTGTGTCCCATCGTGCCGGAACGTATTGCTCGCCTGGAAGAGCTCGCCGACGATCTCTACTATTCCTGGGTCAACGAGGTGCGGCAGCTTTACGCGCAGCTCGACCGCGAGCTGTGGAACCAGTGTGGCCACAATCCGAAGCTGTTCCTGCGGCGCATATCGCAGGACCGGTTGGATGAATCGGCGCACGACCCGATCTTTCTGCAGCGCTATTCCAGCGCCCTCTCAGCTTACGACATCTATCACCGGGGTGATGGCCTGGGGCTGGTGAAGCAATGGCTCTCGCAGCGCAGCGATCTGGTGGCTTATTTCTGCGCCGAGTTCGGTTTTCACGAGAGTCTGCCCATCTACTCAGGCGGTCTGGGTATTCTGGCCGGTGATCACTGCAAGGCGGCGAGCGACTTGCGCTTGCCATTCGTGGCGGTGGGATTGCTCTACCGCCAAGGCTACTTCACGCAGACGATCGACGCCTACGGCAACCAGGTGGCATCTTTTGCGCCGACCGATTTTTCCAACCTCCCGATCAGCCCGGCACTCGATCCGAGCGGCCGCCGGGTCCAGATCATGGTGGATCTGGAGGGACATCCCGTAGCGGTCAACGTGTGGCGCGCCAAGGCTGGTCGCGTCAGCCTGTACTTGCTCGACAGCGACGTATCCGATAACACCCTTGCCGATCGCGCCATCACCCAGCAGCTCTACGTTGCCGATCCGCATGTGCGCCTGCGGCAGGAGATCGTGCTCGGCATTGGTGGCGTGCGAGCGTTGCGCGCTCTCGGGCTGCGGCCCACAGTGTGGCACATCAATGAAGGGCATCCGGCTTTTGTGGTGTTGGAACGCTGCCGTGAGGAGGTTGCGGCGGGACTCAATTTCGATGCGGCGCTGGAGCTGAGCGCGGCCAATATGGTGTTTACGACCCATACGCCCGTTGCGGCCGGGCACGACGTTTTCGATCACGGCTTGATCCGTCACTACCTCGCCGATCTCGCCAAGGACCTGGGCATCTCGATCGAGCAGTTGCTCGAGTTGGGGAACAGTCCCACGTCGCACGGTGGATTCAACATGACCGCACTGGCCGTGCGCGGCTCACGTTTTCAGAACGGCGTCAGCCTTATTCACGGCCGGGTGGCCTCAGAGATGCTCAGCTACGTCTGGCCACAGGTTCCGGCAGAAGAGAACCCGGTCGGGCACGTCACCAACGGCGTGCACGTGTTCACCTTCCTCGGGCGCGAGTGGCGCGGCCTGTTCGACATGAGCTTCGGTAACGAGTGGCGGCGGCAGCTGACCGACGAAGAGTACTGGAAACGCGTCGAGGCCATTCCCGATTATCAATACTGGAGCACGCACCAGGCGGCCAAATCGGAAATGCTGCGGGAACTGCGCCGCCGGGCCGTGGCGCAGTTCAGACGCAACGGCTACAGCGACGTCGAGATTGCGCGGCAGACGCGCCAGATCAGGCCGGAGAATACCGAGCTGCTGATCATCGGATTTGCGCGCCGCTTCGCCACCTATAAACGCGCCACCCTGGTGTTCTCGGATGTCAAACGCCTGGCTCAGATTGTGGGTGATCCAGCCCGCCCGGTGCTCCTGGTGTTCGGCGGCAAGGCGCATCCCAGCGACCGGGCCGGACAGCAGCTCATTCAAGCCATACATCAGCTTTCGCGCCATCCCGATTTCGAAGGCAAGCTGCTGCTGTTGGAGGGCTATGACCTCGCTCTCGGCCGCCACTTGATGGCCGGGGTCGACGTGTGGCTCAACACACCCGAGTATCCGCTCGAGGCCAGCGGCACCTCCGGACAGAAAGCCGGCCTCAACGGGGCCATCAACCTCAGCGTCCTCGACGGCTGGTGGGCAGAAGGCTTCAACGGGCGCAACGGCTGGGGCATTCCACCGCACCACACCACCTATGCCGCCCCCGCCGACCGCGATCGCATCGAGGCGCAGGAGATTCTGCATACGCTCGAGTACGAGGTGCTGCCGCTCTTCTTCGAGCGCAACGGTCAGGGGTATTCCGAGGCCTGGGTGCGCCGCTCCAAAGCCTCGATGATGTCCATCTTGCCGCGCTTCAATTCTCAGCGCATGGCGATGGATTACGTGCGCGACTACTACGCGCCTTGCCGGGATCATCGGGAAAAGTTGGAGAAGAACAGCCGCCAAGCCGCCGCCGAGCTTGCCGCATGGAAGCAGCACATCGCCGCCGGCTGGGCGCGCGTACAGGTGCGCCGGATCGGTACCCACGTTGCCCGCATGGCGGCCGACCAGAAGCTGAAGATCGTCGTTGCCGTGCGGCTGGGAACCCTCGACGTCGCTGACGTGCGGGTGGAGTGTATCTTCGGCCGGCAGAGCGAGGAAGCTGGCTTCATCATACATCACAGTGCGGAGTTGACCGCGCTGGGTGGGCAGCAGGATGGTGAGACGCTATACGGCCTGGAAATCGCCCCACCGTTTTCCGGCCTGCAGTTCTACAAGATACGCCTGCATCCTTATCATCCGCTCCTGCGCCACCCGCTCGAAACCGGCCTGATGCTCTGGGTCTGAACGGCCCCCACCCTGGCCCTCCCAAAAGGCGCAGTCGCCCTGATCCCCAATAACTTAGTGCGGGTTTTTCCCGTCTCTCAGCTCGCTTCGCGACTGAGCGAAGGGGCGTCATCCTGCACCGTACCGTGGCCGCGGACGCACTCGAGAAACCAGCCGATGGCGTTGACCACGTGCCCACACCGCAGCGAGTGGAAGACGTCGAAGGCGTGTTGTGCCCCTGGGATCTCGGCGTATACCACCGGGTTGCGCGACACGGCGCGCAGGGCGCTGACGAACCGGCGCGCGTCCTCCACCAGCGCCAGCGAGTCGTGGCTCCCGTGGATGACGAAAAACGGTGGAGCGTCGACCCGCACCAGCGCCGTCGGCGAGGCTTTCTTCCAGCGCTCGCGTTCAGTTTCGGGGGAGCACTTCATGACGTACTTCTGCAAGAACGGCGTCATCGGCCGGTGGGCACGCAACTGGTACGAATCCAGGAAGTCGTAAAGGCCGTAAATCGGGACGCAGGCGGCGACCGCGGTGTCGTCTTCTTCGAACCCCGGCTGCAAGGTCGGATCGTTCGGCGTGAGCGCCACCAGGGCCGCCAAATGCCCTCCGGCCGACCCGCCGGTGACCGCGACGAAGCTCGGATCGGCACCGTATTCGGCGGCATGCCGCCGCATCCAGACGAGCGCGCGCTTCACATCTATCAAGTGGTCCGGAAAGGTCGCTTGCGGGCTCAATCGATAGTTGGGGGCGACGCACACCCAGCCGCGTGCGGCCAGAAAGTTCATCAGCGGCAGTCCTTGCTGGTCCTTGTTGCCGACCATCCAACCGCCACCGTGGATCTGGAGCAATATCGGACAACTTACCAGCCCCACGCGCGGACGGTAGATGTCGAGCAGGTTGCGCGTGCCGGCCTCACCGTAAGCAATGTTGGTAATCCGTTCCACTGTCGCCAGCCGCGTTTTGAACGGGCGCAAGATCAGCCGGCGCGCAACTGCCGTCGGAAACTCGGCGGCGATGGTTGATGGCACCAGCGAGCGGTACATCTCACCCAGCGCCTGCCGCAGCGCCTGGTCGCAAACATCACCGGTAGTGGCGGCGCGCCGCTGCAGCGCGATCAGCCCGGCCCAGGAGGCGAAAGTTACCGCCAATCCGAGGTAACCCGGCCAGGAGTGCAGGGCGCCGGCGGCGATGAATACCACCGTGGCGAGTGCCTGCCACGCGATGTGGTGTGGCGCAAGCTCGGCAGTGAGCCAGGAGGCAAAGAAGAACGGCAACACCAGATACCCGATGTTGCGGCCTCTCAGCCAGGCGCCAAACGTGAAGCTCGCTCCGATCAGGCTGACCGCCAAAAATATCCCGGGCGCCATGCTCTTTCTTTAGATCACACCCGGTGGTGAAATCCCAGCCCTCGCCCGAGCCCGTGCCCCAAGATGGGGCTGGGGCTCGGGGCCCAATTACTACAGCAGTCGCGTGGGCGCTGCCGATGCGCTAATGAGGCGTTGTGCGGCAAGTGAAAGACAATGTGCTGGTGTTCGATCTGGAGACCATTGCCGACCTGACGCCGGTTAACTGCGCGGCCGTCGCGGCGCTGGCCAAGGGCCGCGAGATGACGCCGGAGGCGTACGGCGGGCTCTGTCCGCCGCTGGCGCGCGTCGTCTGTCTTTCCTGGCTCGAGGTGGGAGCGGGAAAACTCGGTGCGCTGTTCGATGCTTCTCTGTGCGGTAGTGATCTGGCGCCCTCCATGCTGTGGGTGGAGGGTGGTGGCGAAGACCGAGTGGCGATGCCGTGCGCATTGCAGCGGTGTGCTAGCGAAACGGAGCTGTTGCGGGAATTCGGCCGTCTTGTCGAGTGGCATCTCGGGCAGCCCGGTGCTCAGTTGGTGACCTTCAACGGGCGGGGCTTCGACCTGCCGGTGCTGATCCATCGTTCGATCAAGCACGGTGTCACAGATGCACGCGACCTGTTGCTGAAGGCCGTGGCTGAGAACCGTGCCCGTCCCGAGTTGCACCTCGATCTGCTCGATCTGGTGACGTTTTGCGGCGCGGCGCCACGCTTTCCCCTGGCCGCCTATGCCCTCGGCTACGGCTGGCGGTCACCGAAGGAGGAGATGCAGGGATCCGAGGTCGGTAGCGCCGTGCAAGCCGGCCGCCTGCTGGACGTGGTGCGCTATTGCGCCGGTGACGTGCTCGCCACCAGCCACGTGTACGCCTGCATCAACGCCCCGCCTGACCAGCCGGCTCCGTGAAGGGTTTATGCAGAGGCCAAGTGTCCGCACGGCTTGCGCCGGATTATCTACGTTGATACTTCGCAGCCGCGGGCCAAGGACATGAGTATATCGGAACGTATGATTCCCCAACTGGTGCAGGCGAGCGCCGGCCGTTTCGGCGAGCGCCGGCCGTTTCGGCGAGCGCATCGCGATCGAAGATGGCGGGGTGAAACTGACCTTTGCCGACCTGGCGCAGGCGTGCGAGCGGGCGGCGCGGGCGTTTGGCGCCGCCGGCATCGAGCCTGGCGACCGTGTGGCGGTCTGGGCTCCCAATATCTACGAGTGGATTCTTGCGGCTGTCGGGCTGCCAGATCGTTAGCCGCGAAAGAATTCTGACCTGACACGAGTCCACGTTCACCGTTCAACTCGCGGGGCATGACGTGGTACAGTGCGAGCATGACGCGCAAGCGCAAACGCCTGGGGCAGAAGGCGGGATTGCCCCCCGGTACCATCGTGCACACCGGGGAAGCGGTCCAGACCGGGGTGCAGATCGTCCAGATCTTGTACAACGGGGAAAGCTTCGTGGAGCGGGACGGCTTTACGCCCGAGGAGGCGTTTCCGGCTGACGGCGAGCAGCGCACCTTGTGGATCAACATCGATGGCGTGCACTGCCCCGACGTGATTGAGCGCATCGGAAAGCATTTCGACTTGCACCCGCTGCTCCTCGAGGACGTCGCGCATACCCAGCAGCGCCCCAAGCTCGAAGATTACGACGAGCACCTCTTCGTGGAATTGAATACCGTGCACTTCGAGGCGGGACGGGACGAGGTCGTAACAGAGCAGGTTAGCCTGGTGCTCGGTCCGAACTGGCTGCTTTCCTTCAACGAGCACCCTCAGCCCTACTTCCGGACGATCCGCGACCGGATTCGCGCTGACAAGGTGCGCTCCCACCACCCCGGTCCCGACTACCTGGCCTACTCCATCATCGATAACGTGGTGGACAACTACTATGTGATACTCGAGCGGATCGGCGACCGCATCGAGGCCCTTGAACGGGAACTGATGGCCGATCCGTCGCCACACACCCTGCAGGCGGTCTACAGCATGAAGCGCGAGGTCCTTCACCTGCGTAAGTCTATCTGGCCCTTGCGAGAAGTCGTCGGCGGCCTGCAGCGTGAGACCAGTCTTGTGCGCCAGACCACCGGCGTCTATCTGCGCGACCTCTACGACCACATCATTCAGGTGGTCGACGTGGTCGAGACCTACCGTGACACCATCTCGGGTATGCTCGATATCTACCTGTCGAACGTGAGCAATCGGATGAATGAAGTGATGAAAGTGCTCACCATCATCGCCACGATCTTCATCCCACTGACCTTCCTCGTTGGCGTCTACGGGATGAATTTCCGCCACATGCCGGAGTTGGACTGGCCTTGGGCCTACCCCGCCCTGTGGGCGATCATGATCGGCGTCGCGGTCGCGATGCTCGCCTACTTCCGCCGTCGCCAGTGGCTCTAGCCCCCGGCGTGCGCTTCGCCCTCTCCCAGGCGATTGTGGTGCGAATCGACGTTGAATTCAGCGAGGAACAAAACGGTCTGGTCTACGTCACCTTGGGGCATCCTTTCTGAGCCCCCGCGGCTTTACTCGTGCCCGACAATTTGGGTAGTATGCCTGCCTATCAATGGAACGCCCGGCCAGCCGGGGCAATTCTTCTCTTACTCTTTCTCTCGAAGGATCATGGGACGCATATTCGAAACTCGCAAGCATACGATGTTCGCCCGCTGGGACCGGATGGCCAAGCAGTTCACCCGCATTGGCAAGGAGATCGCCATCGCGGTCAAGGCTGGCGGACCTGAACCGGCCAACAACCCGCAGTTGCGGCGCGTCATTCAGAACGCGCGTGCCGTCAACATGCCCAAGGACAAAGTAGAGTCGGCGATCAAGCGCGCGGCGGGCAAAGAGGCGGCCAATTACGAGGAGATCCTGTACGAAGGCTACGCCCCGTACGGCGTCGCCATCCTCATCGAGGCCGCTACCGACAACCCCACCCGTACCGTCTCGAACTTGCGCAATCATCTCAACAAGGGCGGCGGCAACCTGGGATCGAGCGGCAGCGTCAACTTCCTGTTCAAGAAAATGGGCGTGTTCCGGCTCGACCCGGCCGGGATCGACCAGGACGAGCTCGAGCTCGAACTGATCGACCACGGTCTTGAAGAGATGGGCGAGAGCAGCGGCGAAAAGGGTGAGCCCCAGCTCGTCATCCGCTGCGCCTTCGCGGATTTCGGCCGCCTGCAAAAAGCCCTCGAGGACCGCGGCGTCAAGCCCGTCTCCGCCGAGGCGGAGTACCTGCCGCATAACCCCGTCGAGCTGCCTGACGAAAAGGCCAAGGACGTTCTCAAGCTGGTCGACACGATCGAGCAGGATGACGACGTCCAGAAGGTCTTTTCCAACCTCGCCTGAGCGGCGCTGGCCCGCTACGGGCGCAAGGCTGGCGGATCGCCCCGGTTTGCAGATAGTCGAAAACGGTTTTGAATAGGGTGCGGGGCCTGGGACTTGGAGCCTGGGGAAGAAAAGTCAAAGCCCCCACTGACGTACAGCATCACCAAGATAGCGGCCGAGGCCATGGCTCGGTTTGCGGCGCGGCAGTGGAACATCCCGACCACCATTGCTCGCCTGAGTGTGCCGTACGGCGCTTTGCCGACGACGTCGTGTCCAAAATGAAAGCTTGAATACGGCGCTCCCGATCGAGGCGCCAAGAGCACCGCGCCGGCGATTGAACCCTATGACGCAAAGCGCTATGGACCACGCGTGTTAAAGATGATGGACGCCACTGCATCGCTTAAGCCGCAGAAGCGGGGGCCCGGACGGCCGGCCTACGACAGCGCCGAGACCCGCGAGATGTTGATGAATACCGCCGAGAAACTATTCGCTGACCTCGGTGTCGAAGGCGTTTCGATTCGGTCGATCAATGCGGCCGCCGGCTTGGCGCCGGCGGCCGTATACTATCATTTCTACTCCAAGGATCGCCTGCTGGAGGCTGTTCTGCTCCGGCGTGGAGAGGCCGTCTTGCAGCGCATAAGCGAGCTGCTGAAATTGTTGGAAGCCAGCAACAAGCCGCCAACGGTGCGCAACTTGGTCGAGACGATTGCCGTCCCTTACCGCGAACTGCTCGAACGCGACCCGGTCGGTGGCTTGCGGTGGCAGCGCTTGGTTGCCCGCCTGGTACTCTCCCGCGATCCGCGCTTGGGTCGGCTGACTGCCGGGCCCGGCGGGCTGGACCAGCGGTTTGCCAGAATCCTGCATCGGGCTTTCCCCGACGTGCCTGTGGCACCCCTCGATGCCGGTTGGGTGATCTCGATCAGCACTCTGTTGCAGATGTTGGCTAACAGCGACAATCGTCTGGTCCGCGGCCCGGGCGAAGACGGCAAGGAAATCTGCAGCGCTTACGGCGACCTGCTGGTGGAGTTCGTTTCCTCCGGTTTCGCCAGCTTGATTGCCGCCAGGCGGCGGGGACATGTATCTGATCGTCGACACCGCCATCTATGAACCGTCAATCTACGGCCTGCATGCCGCCTTTGTGGAAGAGACGATCGCCGACCTGGAGCGAAGCATCGGCGGCAGGCGTCAAAGCCTGTAGCCGGCGATGACTGAGCCCCTCCGACCAGTCGTCTGAACTACTAGGTCCGAGATTCTTTGCGTAGCGCGAGGAAATTAGGCGGCAGCAGCGCCAACGAGTTTGTGGATGGTGGCGTCACGAGCGGCGAAAAGAGCCGCTGCAAGCAGGCGGCCACGTTTGGTGAGTCGATAGCGATGGGTTTTGGGTATTTTCTTGATGACGCCGTGAGCGCGCAACAAACGGAGCTGACGAGTGATGCGAGCGGAGAGGCGGCACGTGAGCGCGGCGGAGAGCGGATGCTTGGAGGGGTGGAGCAGGGCGCGCAGATCGCGGTTGCGAAAGCCGGCAATGGCAAATTCGCCGTGGGTGATCGCGGTGAGCAGGGCGAGGTCCGTCGGGTCCCCGGTGCGCAGGGCCCGCACCCGCCGGCCGTGGTAGGTAACGGGGCGGGCGACGCGATCGAGGATGTGGTGGAGCGGTGTGGCGTCGTCGACCGCGGCGAGAGCTTCGAGGTAGGCGTCATTGGCGCGTTGCGAGACTTGAGCGCGGCGGTGGAGATCGGCAATCCCGTTGCGCAGCGGTTGCCAGGCCAGCGTGCGGCGGCGCAAGTGGGCGCGGGGACGGCGCACCTTAAAGGGCGTGGTCTTGGCGATGGTAGTTTCGATGCGCAGAACGCGGGCCGCCTTGTCGTACATCTTGATCGAATTACCATCGACCCAGTGCTTGACGCGCACGCCTTCGGGGCGCCGTTTGCAGCTGGAGACCACCTCGCCGGTGAAGTTGCCGTGCACGCCCTTGCGACCGAGGAAGCGCATGACATCGGGGCTGTGGAAGTGGAGGGTGGCGTGGCGGACCAAGGCGGGGTATACGGCGGCCAGCGCGGGCCGATCGCGAAACAGGAGGTCGGTCGCCCACTCACTCTGGTAGGCGGACCAGTAGTAGGTTTGCGGCCAGGTCTTGAAGATCTCGCGGTGGAGCGGATTGAGCTGGTGTGCCAGAGCATCCAGGACCCGTTGCCAGCTGGTGCGCAGCTGCCCAGTCATCAACCGTTGGGCGAGCGCCGGATTGCCGAGGTGGATGAAACAGTTGTCGTCCCGCTCGAAGTCGGTGTGTCCTTTGCGCTGGAACTGGCGCGCCAGCCACTCACGGCCATTGAGACAGATCTGGATGTTGAAGGGAAACCAGGTCTGCAGTCGGGCGTTGAGAAAACCGAAGGCGGGATGGAGGAAGTACTGGTAGATGTGCAGGCATTTGCGTGGCCGCAGGCGCAACCCGCGCTCGCGCGGATCGGCCGCGCGGTGGTACTCAAAGCTCATACACGGTTCGACGGTGCGGAAGGCACAGATGAGCCCCTGCTTGACCGGATGCTCCGCGAGCAGTTGACGCGCCAACGCTTCTTTATCGGTGCGAGCGGACTCCAGGTAGCGGATGGGGCGATCGTGCTCGACGGCGGCCCCCAGCGAAGCCTCCTTGATGCGCTCACTGGTGGTCGAAACGTACTGCTTGAAGTCGAGCAGTCGGATCTTTGCCCGGCTCAGGAAGGTGTGCATGCCGCGCTCCATGACCAGCGGCAGCAGTGTCCCCCGGAAGACTAATCGGTCGAATCCCGACAAGACGGCGGTGATGGCAGGCCGATAACGTGCTACGAATGTTTCCACGACGGCGTCCTCCTCGATGCGCAGGGTGCTGGGCAGCTCCTATGTACACCGAGAAGCGGCGCCGGTTCTACTTTGGGTTGCGGGCGTCAGCCCGCGCTATGAGACGACTGGTCGGAGCCGTGATGGGGGGTTCCCAGGCGGTTCGCGCATCAACGAGCTATGCCTCTCCGCCTAAGAACCCGGACACTACCCTTGATGCCAAACTTTTCCCTGCCAACCAGGTACTTTTTCCCCGCCGACCGGGGACTTCTCCGTCTAGCCGGGGCCGGCCCTCGGATCTATCCTGTGCCTCGATGAAAGCGAGATGCACACCAAATACAGCGCTCACACAGGAGGAGGCATCATGACACGATATAACGGCGGCGAGATGGTGAAGGCTGGGTTCTACTGCAACCTGGCGGGGTGGGAGATGGTTACAGCCAAGAAGGGTGAGGCGCTCCCCGGCACAAAGGAGACCCGTTACCTGCGCATTCCGACCCTGCTGTTGATGGCGGTTGGTCCCATCCTCGGGGCGCTGATGGTGGTGTTCCTGCCGTTGATCGGTTTCGTGATGCTGGCGGGCTTCAGCGGCGCGAAGGTGGTTGCCGTGTGCCGCAGGGTGTTGAATACCGTGGCAGCGGAGAACGAAGCTTGATGAAGGGCTGCTGGTTCTCATCCCTGTCCCGATAATACATTAACCCCCTCCTTACCAAATTGGTAAGGAGGGGAACCTCTGTCCTCCAAGTAATCGACAGCGGCCAGTTTTTGCCCGCTCACTACGCCCCTTGAAGTGTGAACGCAGTCGTCCGCATGCGCAGCCGAGGACCTCCGGATGGTCACTCGTGGCCTGACCACCACCAGTGCGGCGCTACCTTGGCGGTGTGCCCCCCGTCCGGCACGGCGTGCGGCTCGGCGCACGTGGTCACGTTCGCACTTACCGCACAGCAGCTTCTTAAACACAGAGGAGATCCTGCCATGATCCACAAAGTATCAGTGAGTTTCCTTCTTGTATTACTCGCGAGTTCGTGGGCTTTGGCGCAGTCGGCTACCGACGCCGACGGCGTGCGTGAGGTGCTGCGTCCGCCTCACGACAGCGTGGTTGATACTGCTCTCGTGTTCACCAACCTGGGAGGCACCCCGGCGTTGGTGGATGTTCGAGCGTTTACCAGAAACGGCGATCCTGCCGGCATGGCAACCGTGCGGGTTCCGGGACGCGGCCTGGCGTACGTCCTGGCCTCGGGTCTGCGTGCGGCTGGGCATGACGCCATCCTCGGGCATGCCCAAGGGGTCAGCCGTAGCCTTACCGTGACCGCTACCGCGGTCCTCGTCGGTGCCGGCACCACCGACTTACCGGTCGACACCCGTGTCGTTGTGGGTTTCCTGCGTCCGGTCGTCGATGCTGCCGCGGACGCCACTGCACCAACCCCGGCGGAAGGCCCTGCGCGCGTGCGCCACACGCGCATAACCTTCCCTGTGATCGCTGCCTACTAAGGACTGGGCGAGCGCCGCCGGCTGGCACGCCGGGCGGCGGCGCTCGCGGGGCCGCCCTTGAATCTGCTCAAGTCCCACTCGCCCCCACGTCCCTGTGCGCTTTCGGTCAACCCCCTTCAGCCTTCAGCGCCGCGGCGACCAGGGGCTTGGCCCATTCGGGGGTCTGGGCCAGGACGTCGCGGTTGCGGATGCGGCCGTGGACCAGGTCGAGAACGAGCTTCGGGCGGGGACGTTGGCCTCGCGCGAGGTCGGCTTCGTGACTGTTGTCGTACACCTTGAGGGCGGTGAGCAGCGGGATGAGACGGGCAAGGTTGGCGCGGCTGGTGTCGTAGCGGGCGCGGATCCGCTCTTCCGGTATGCGATGGCCGCCGCCGATCACCCGCGCGGCTACACGCGCCACGTGCCGATCAGCACTGTCGAGCGCGATGTACCAGACCTGCAACACCATGCCGCGGGCAGCGGCCTTATGCAGCAGCCGGCTGATGGTCCTGCCACCGAAAGTGGTCTCGAACGCGAAGCTCTGCCGGCCGGCGACGGCCTCCTCCAGACGCCGCTTGCCCTCAGTCCACGCCAGGCTGTTGGCCTCTTCGAGCGGCAGTCCCGCGTTGTGCTCGCGCAGCTGCCGGGTGTACTCGTCGGCATTGCAATAATCGGCGCCGGCCCCGCGAATCACCTCGCCGATGATGCTGCTCTTGCCTCCACCGTTGGGCCCGGCAATGACCCAGATTGTCGGCCGGCGCTCAACGCCCACGACGCTTCATGCCGCGCCGGTGCGCCGCTCCCAGCTCTGCCGGCGACGCTGCGAACGCCTGCTCCATGGCCTGGTGGAATTCTGGCCGCTGCATGCGCCCCACCAGCTCATCGAATTCCTCCCTCAACAGGTCGATCACTCGGGAAGCGGCCGGATTCAGAGCCTCATATTCCTCGACCGAGAGCAGGACGGCGGCCGGCCGTCCTTGCCGCTCAATCAATACCCGCCCGCGGCGCGCCAGATCCAGATACTTGCCCACGTGCTGCTTGAACTCCGTTGCGCTGGTCCGTACCGCATCAGCCATGCCGTTCCACCTCGTTGCCAATCACTGTAGACGTTTTAGGCAGAATGTCTAGAATGGATACCAACGGTGCAGCTCTAGCGTTACGGGAAAAATGTTCAGCAAGGGCGGCAGCACGTTTCTGACGGTTGAGTCCGTGAAGTAGGGCGGAGCCGGGCGCGAATGTCGGCGAGATCATCGGGAGTCAGCAGGCACTGATCCCCTTTTTCCCGCAGAACCGCGACGAGTCGGAGCAACGCTTCGCGGGAGTTGATATCAACTTCGTCTTCCATTCTTCTGTATTCTAACATCGGTCAGGCGTGTAGGCTCAGAACCAGCGTGAAATCACCGGCCACAGCTTCCAGAACATGGCCTCCACCCTCCTGCACGAGCAGGGCTGGAACCACCAAGTCATCGAACGCCAGCTTGCTCTTGCGCTCGGCACAACTTCGCCGAGCATCTGCCGGAGCGGCGCAAAGATGATGCAGGCGTGAACCCGCTAGGCTGCCACCGTGCCCGCGGCATACACGCCTGCGTCGCGCTCGGGGTAGCTCTCGTATATGTGCTCGAAGAGGGCGGAACACTTCTGCTCGTAGATGCGCTTGTCGTAGACACGAGGCAGGCTGGTGTCGAGAAGGTCTTCAATGGCGAGACGAAGTTGGGAGCGCGCCGCCGACTTCTGCCGCCAGTTGAGGACCAGCAGTTCTTTTAGCCGGCCTAGAAGTTGGCGGGCGACCTTCTTCACCTCAGCGCGTTCGTCAGTGCTCAACTCCGGGGCTGGTCGGGTCAGGATGTCGAAGATGACCAGTTCCTCCTCGGTCATGTTCTCGCGGACGTGCCGGTCCTGCTCCTCGCTCAGGTTCCGGCTCAACTTCACCAACTCCTCGAAAAGCTCCTCGATGCTCCGGCTACCGGCGTTGTAGCTCTCGATGAGCGCCTCGAACTTCTCGGCGAAGTCGGCGCGGGTCCGGTTCAATCGGATGAGCTTCTCCAATTGGGCGCGGATGGCCGCCTTGAGTACCTCCAGGTCGGTGTTCTTATGCGTGGACTGCTGGAAACGGTTGGCCAGCGCCTCGAAGTTGATCTTGGACAGGTCCAGCGCGGGCGGACCCTGCTCCCTGACAGTCATACCGGTAATGGACTCGTCGAGCAGTGTGTAGATACCGCCCATTACCCTCGAGATGTCCGGCGGGTTCGGGCTCAGCTTGGCGCGAATCGCATCCGCGAGGGTCGCGAGGCACGCCGCCCGGCCGGCGAACTCCATCGCCGCCGGGTCCGGCTTGACCGCACAGTAGAGCGTGCTCACCAGCCGCTCGTGCCCGAAGAAGTCCCGGCGCACGGGGTCGGGCGAGATGAGAGCGTTGATAGCGTCCTCGATGCGCTGCAAGCGCTCCATGCTGCGCGTAGCCAGCTGCTCGATGGGTGCGAGCACCACCTGATGCTGGGCGCAGAAGGCCGTCGCGTCCGCCACGGCCTTCCGAAGCTCCTCGACCAGCTGCTGCTTGTCGCGCACCGGATTCTTGCCACCCTTGCCCGCGCCATAGATGGCCAGTGCCTTTTCCAGAGAGGCGAAGACGTTGGCATAGTCCACGATCACGCCGCTGTGTTTGCCGGGATACACCCGGTTCGCCCGTGCAATGGTCTGCATCAGCGTGTGATTCCGCATCGGCTTGTCGAGATACACCGTGGAACAGCTTGGCGCGTCGAACCCGGTCAGCCACATGGCGCACAGGAACACGATCCGCAGCGGGTCGTCCGAGTCTTTGAACTTCTCGTCCAAGGGCGGCTGGGACTCGTTCATCCGCTTGCGGTGCGGGACGATGTCAAGGCCGTGCTTTTTCAATTGCTCGATCTCGTTCTGGCCCGGTGAAACGATCAGCGCCATGTCGGTCGTCTTGAGCACGTCCAGGCGCTGCAACAACTCTTCCTTCCGGTTCGCCTCCAAAACGTATTGCCCCAACTCCTTCCGCACCCGCTCTCGTTCCACCGCCCAATGCTTCCGCACCTTGTCGTGCATCTTGAGCGCCGTGGCCTTGTCGATGGACACTACCATCGCCTTGCCGACAAAGCCGCGCCCGAGAAAATGCCGCACAATGTCCTGGGCTACCGTCTCCAGCCGGTCGTCGCGGGTAAGGATGTGGTATTGCCGGCTCAATTCCCGTTCGAGCTTTGCCTCCTGTTCGGGGTCGAGTTCCGCCGCCTCGATGAGGTTGTAGATGTCCTCGTTCAGCTCCGGGTTCACGAGCTGCAACTCCGGCGTGCGGTTCTCGTAGAACAGCGGCACGGTCGCGCCGTCCTCGACCGATTGCTGGAAGTCGTAAATGGAAACGGGGTCTTCAGGAAATCGTGTGGGTAGAAAATGGGGTGCATAGTAGCGGAAACCTGCCTGGGCCAAGTGTTTGAGAGCTTCGAATAGAGCGAGAAACTTGGCATGATATCGGGATGGGCAAACCGCGA
>Ga0214473_10005073_pt1 | contig 15800 bp, 11 predicted proteins | sample RVTome_7_FD_203509 | JGI IMG/M metagenome (GOLD analysis project Ga0214473, IMG submission 203509) | Soil microbial communities from uranium-contaminated site in the Upper Colorado River Basin, Wyoming, United States - RVT98D197 | ecosystem: Environmental > Terrestrial > Soil > Contaminated >... | reverse complement strand
CTCTCTGAAGCATAAATTGCGCTACCAGGAACGAACGGCCCAAGAAGGCTTTTTCGGTTCATCGACGCCCTCTTCAACCTCAACTCCTCTTAACCATCCTCGTCCCACCCGTAACTGACCGATTACAAAAGAAAAAATTCAGGGCGGAGAATAGCGAGAAAACAAGGGGCGGGAGAGGAAATACATAGCGCATCTGCATACGGCAGATGCCACGGACAAACCCCTCACGGGCCCCGCGTGGCCGCGGGGAGCCTCATGAGCTTACCATCACACTCAGGAGGATGGAAGAGTCGTCAGTAGTCTTCGTCTTCCTCTTCGCAAATGCAATCAACTGACAGCTCTCCACAGCCCGAGCAGACTCCATCCTCGATGGGGGCGCCACAGGTTTGACACGGTGTACATCCACATGATTGGCACATATTCCGACGCCTTAAAAAGAACATTCATGATTTCGGTTTATTCAACAACGCCGGAAGACTCCGAACGGGCCTCCAACGCCGCCGCCATAGTAAATGCCGCTCGCAAAAAAGCAATAGCATTTACACAATTTTTTTTGAGGCGGCGCCGCACGGTCGATCCGGAGGATATTCAGCCGACCCGGCCGTCGCCGTCGATGTCGAGTCCCTGGATCTCTTCGATCTTTCTGACCAGCGTTCGCAGCGTATTCTGCGTCAGTTGAAGCTGGTCTTCGAGGGCCTGGACGCGATCCTCAACCGTGTCGGATTTCCGCTTTTGGCCGTACATCAGGCCGGTTTGTACAACTTCCCAGAGAATACCCATTTTTCTCCTTGATTCATCCCCACCGGTTTCAATCTGACTGATATCGATGCAGTCGGCAGGCTCCGGGGCCGCCGCTGCAATCTTCCGGCCATAGTCTATGCGCCTGGCACGGAAGGTCAAGCGTACCGCTACAGGCATTTCGCATTTCGTGCTTGCATCAGCCCGCCCCGGAGGATATATTTTACCCAGCGGCTATATCCTCAGATTCGGACCCGGGACGGGTGCTCTCGTGCGTGCGCACCAAGCACAGCACGCCGACGGGGACGAAGTCTAAACCGTCAATCGTGCACCCCGGCAGGAAGCCCTCTCCTGTGGGGCTTAGCCGTACATAGACGAGCGTTGTGAACCGGAATTGGAAGTCACCTTGCGGAGTGGCGGCCTTGGAGAACCGCTGAGGCTCTGAGACGCCTGGCAGATAGAGTGCGAAGGGCAGCTTATCTGTTCTTCTTTTCCCGTTTTGCCTGCCTCTTCTCTTGCGCTGTTTTTTGGGGCCGTTTCTTCGTTTCTTTTCGAGTGTCTCTTGATTTTGGCATACGATCTATCTCCCGACGTCCTACATAAAGGTTTCTGCAAAATTGAAGTTAGGCATATATTATTTCAGAAAATCGGTTGCACGATTTTCTGAGAATAGTCAGGTACAGTATGAGAACATATTGTCGAGCCAAACCTTACGCATCGTGTTTTAGAAAGAAGAAATCGAAAGAGAAGATTTTTTCTTTCCAAAAGTATGCCTAACTTCAATTTTGCAGAACTCATCCTACATAAACAACGGTACGCGACACTAAGAGCGACTAATTAACCACATTTTGCCGACAATGCAATAACTATTTTACACGAGTGAGCGACTTTTGCCGACCGCTTTTGACGAAACGACGAGTCTTTGGACAGACTTGCGAAAAAGCGAATAGAAGATGAAAACGCGCGAGAGTGACATGCCCGATGAGCAGACCTGGGAGAGCTTCTTTGATCCGCCGCTGATCCTTGCGAAGCTCGGCCTTACCGCCGCGTGTGGTTGCGCGGTTGAATTCAGCTGCGGGTATGGGACGTTCACGGTTCCGGCGGCACGCATCATATCGGGCACACTGTATGCCATCGATATCGACGCCGAAATGATTGCGGCAGCGAAAGAAAAGGTCGAGACCGCGGGGCTGCACAATGTGCAGGTTTGTCAGCGCGACTTCGTGGCCCAGGGGACGGGGTTGCCTTCAGAGAGCGTTGACTATGCTATGCTTTTCAATATCCTGCACGCCGAACAGCCGATGATTCTGCTGGAGGAGGCGTACCGGGTACTGTCTTTAGGTGGAAAGGTCGGCATCGTGCACTGGAACTATGATCCGAGTACGCCGCGCGGCCCGTCGATGTCGATTCGGCCTCGCCCCGAGCAATGTGCAGCCTGGGCCGAGCAGGCCGGTTTTCAACGATTGCCATCCGGCGTCATCAGCCTGCCGCCCTATCACTACGGCATGGTCCTAAGGAAAGCAGGCGGCGAGTCCCGCTGGCAACAACGAAGGAGAAGTTTTATGGAACCCGTCAAGATCGGTCAGATACTGTGCTGCGACAACTGCGGAGCGGAGCTCAAGGTCGTTAAGGACTGCGATTCGACCTGTGTGTGCAATATCATCTGCTGTGATCGGCCCATGAAGCTCAAAGAAGACGCGGACGACGACGGATGCTGAGCTGCCGCGCGTCAGCGCGAAGCGGCGCAAATCCGGAAAGCCGTTGAACTGCCGGCGGCCAAACTCGAAGTTTCGGTGAAGGCGCCATATCGCATCCAGGCTAAAAGGCCGGATCCAATATCATGGTGGTGTTCTCACGGGTCGGTTCGTAGGGAACGCTGGTTTTTGTCAGGGGATGGACAAGCCCGTAGTCGCCGCTTTCGCGATCCCAGTGTTTCCTGTAGTCGGCATGGCCGTCACAAAAGACGAAGTTGCCACCTTTATTGTGGACATTGGAGGTTTGCTCGCGGCGTTCCTGGGTGAACCATGACGAGTGGTCGCTTTGACTGGCAAACATGTGCCATTCCTGGTACTGAGTGCGCTCCCGCCCCTCGAGTGCAGCCATGCTGCGGTTGTTCGGTTCGGGCTGGACCCAGAGATGATTGGACAAGGACCATCCCTCTTGTATGGCGATGATTCTGCCGGGATTGGGAATCGATGCCACCAGCCGCCCCATTACGACCGAGTTGACAAGATATCCAGTGCGGCTGACGCGAGAGGGTGCGTAAGAGGGGTTCGGATTCGGTTTAAGAGCCGGACAGGCATATACGGGCGTCGCCACGTTCGGGTCTTCGGCGGAGACAAACGGGCGCAACAGCTTCAGGACGTTGTCCCGGGCAGCAGGGCTGGCATAGTCGTAAATGGCGTGGGTCTTTGGCGGAGTTCTCTCGTACTCATTCTGATACATCATCAGAGCCAGGCCCACCTGACGCATATTGCTCATACAGGAAGCTCTGCGGCCCTGGTCTCTGGCCAGATTGAGGGCCGGCATGATGATCGCCATCAGCAGGGCAATGATCGCGATGACGACCAGCAACTCGATCAGTGTGAAACCGTTCTTGTGCATGGTTGCATCTCCCAAAGAGAAGGCGAAAAGCCGATCTATTACCCTGAGCGAAGGAGCAGCACTCGACCAATCGTATATGTACACAATCTGAGCGCGCCCGTCAACCGCTTCTGAACAAACGACGGCGTTAAGATTGCCAATACTTGAGAGAAAGCAGCACAAGAAAGGAGCACTTTCATGACATTCAACGGGATAAATCATTTGGCGATGGCCACGGGGGACATGGATGCTACAATCCGCTTTTGGCGGGACTTGTTGGGGATGCGTCTGGTCGGCGGGCTGGGCGAGCCGGGATACCGGCACTATTTCTTTGAGATCAGCCCAACCGACCTGATCGCATTCTTCGAGTGGCCCGGCGTGCAGCCCGTCGAGCCAAAGGCGCATGGCCGGCCCGTCAGAGGACCGTTCGTGTTCGACCACGTCAGCTTCGGCGTCGAGAGCAGCGAGGCCCTCTGGGAACTCAAGGACAAGCTGGACGCCGCTGGCTTCGAGCCTTCGGACGTGATCGATCACGGATTTATCCATTCCATCTATGCGTTCGATCCCAACGGCATCCCGGTGGAGTTTAGCTGGACCGTCGAGGGCAGGAACATCCACGTTGAACCTGTCATGGGTGACCGCGAGCCAACGACCCTGGCGACAGAAGGGCCCGAGCCTCAGCCCGGCCGCTGGCCCAAGGTCAAGAAGCCGACCCCGCCCGCCCTGCGGCGCATCTATCCCGGCGCGGGAAGCGAGCTTTATCATGGAAAGAAGAAACAGTAGGACTATACTATCTTAAGCAGAGTCCTGTTGAATACGAGCGTTTGCGGCTGTCGCATATAACGAATTGGGAACGGGGATTGTGGGAGGTAAGCACTCATGGGAACTTCGGTCAACGAGGACAGAGAGCACCTCAAATTGCTCTCGATTTTTCACTACGTCGTCGGTGCGATGACGGCGTTGTTTGCCTGTTTTCCGCTGATTCATCTGGCCATTGGGATCGCCATGCTATGCGGCGCCTTCGACGGCAAGGACGCTCCGCCGAGGATCCTGGGCTTGTTCTTCGTCATCTTTCCCGTTATTTTCATACTTTGCGGCTGGGTGCTGGCCGTCTGCATGATCATTGCCGGCAGGAAGCTCGCTCGCTATCAGGCCAGGACATACTGCCTGGTGCTGGCGGCGATTGAGTGTATTTTCGTGCCCTTCGGCACGGTTCTGGGGGTCTTTACCATCATCGTGCTAATGAAAGATTCGGTCAAAGAGCTGTTCGCCGCCGGCCAGCCGTTTGGACGAGTGCCTTGAACCACCGGCCCCGACTGCCCTTTAGGCCAAGGTCCCTCGGGAATTCGCCCGGCGTCTGAAACAGTCGCTGTAAAGGCCAAGTCCTTCGGCTATGCGCGGCCGTAGCTTTCGAACATCGTGCGAAAATGGAATCCACAGATGGCCAGTGTAACAGCTAAATGGAGATATCGAGGACTTCTGAGGGACCAGAAAATGAGCTTCCAATAGGCAAGCCGGCCTTTTCCAATTATGCCCAGACGCCACGTAGATCGCACGAACGCCTTGACATCACAGAATCGAAATCTCACCCTGTTATTTTCTCCGGGCTTGTAGTCCCGCAGAAACGTCAGAACCCGTTCGTAGTAGTTCCTGGGCGAATAGATCGTGCTCACAACTTTCTTATACCCCTTGAGAAGGTCCTCAAACCCCATCTTGGGGACAAAGTTCATTGAGAAATTCGTATTATCACCTGTGGCGGCATCCGACAGCCTGTTCTCCATCATGAGTCTGTGATAGAGTTTTGTTCCCCGGGGGGCGTTCAGCAGTCCAACCATCGCCGTCACCACTCCGCTTTTTTGAATGAACTGAATCAGACTATCGAAAGCCGATGGTTTATCGCTATCGAAGCCGAGAATAAACCCAGCCTGAACCTGCATGCCGGACCTCTGGATCTTTTTGACACAGGCAACCAAATCACGGCCCTTGTTCTGGACTTTATTGCATTCGACCAGACTATCCTCATTGGGAGTCTCAATCCCAACGAAAACACAGTCAAAACCCGCCTGAACCATCAATGCCATTAATTCTTCATCATCTGCGAGATTGATCGACGCCTGCGTATTGAACGAGAAGGGGTATCGCCTGCGTTTCATCCAGTCTATGATGGCGGGAAGCAGCTCCTTCTTAACACGGTTTTTGTTTCCAATGAAGTTGTCATCCACAAAGAACACTTCGTCTCGCCAGCCCAGGGTGTACAAGCTCTCCAGCTCCTTCAGAACCTGTTCCGTGGTCTTTGTGCGAATCTTGTGTCCGAACAGTGTCGTGACATCGCAAAAATCGCAGCCGAAGGGACATCCGCGCGAATATTGGATGCACATCATGGCGTACTTCTTCCTCTGGATCAGATTCCAGAGCGGAATCGGGGTCTGATGCAGGTCGGCTTTCTCGTGTGTGTTGTACACCTTCCTCGGACAACCTTCCTGAAGATCCTTAATGAATAGCGGCAGAGTCAGCTCGGCTTCTTTGAGAACCAGGTGATCTACGTGCACGTACTGCTCGGGCAGACTGGTGAAAAGAGGGCCGCCCACTACAACTTTGGTTCCGATTTTCCGGCATCGCTCAATGATTTGGTCCGCCGATTTTTGCTGTATGAGCATCGCCGTGATGAAGACGTAGTCGGCCCACTGAATATCTCGATCCCGCAATTTGGCTGTCGTCATGTCAACCAGCTTCGTCTCCCACTCTCGGGGCAGCATTGCGGCAACCGTCAATAATCCCAGCGGCGGTATCACGGCCTTCTTCGAGATGAATTTCAGGGCGTTCTTGAAACTCCAGAACGTAAGCGGTATGTCCGGATTGACCAGAAGAATCTTCATAATCACGCTCCTATGCCTGAATACCTGTTACGAGCAAAGGTAAGCTATAGGGGGTTTGCTGCGATAGATGCAAACTAGCAGAAGGTGAACGATGCGATCCTATAAGTCATCCGGGTTGATCGATCCGTATCACGATCTCCCCGGCTGCCGGTGCAATGCTGCGACCACCGGGTCTCCGCATCCAACTACTTTTTTCAAATTCGCTTAAACCGGCCTTATACCGCCTTACTCAGGCTTCTAAATAATAAAATAGCCAACGAACTAATACCTTTATCGGCTTTCGTACCAGGCATTGTACACGAAAAGCGGGTGATCTAAACCTGAAAAATCGCATTTTTCCAAAAAATGTACCGGCGCCTTTTTTCCTCGGTCGCATAGCCAACCATCGGCAGAGTACCCAAAGTGCGGTGTGCCCGCGGCACGTTTTGCCTTTGAATCGAACCGCTTTCCTGATATTATGGGCAAAGCTTTGAGACTTTGTTCGATGGGTGAAAGCCCACTTGTGTGTGACGATGGACGACGGCGGGACCAAGGTGGTTGACCAGGCACGGCTTTTCGCCCGGGCGGTGCAGTGCCAGGATTGGGATGCGGCGACGCGCCTGCTGGCGCCGGATTGTTCCTATTTCCAGGTTGCCCGGGACGTGCGGGGCCCGCAGGCGATTATCGAGTGCTTCCAGCACGACAGGAAATGGGGCGCCGATCAATTTGACTGGGTTGAGCAGGAAAGGTCGGCCGGGCCTGGGCCGGACGGCCGGGCTTTAATTGCTTCCCTGTACCACATCCGCCACAAGGGCCACTCCTTGACCATCAGGTCCGAGCATATCGTAGAGCTGGACGAGGCCGGGCTCATCGGGCGGATCGAGCAGGTCGAGCTGGCCAGCCAGGCCAACGCCCTGTTCAGGTTTTACGCGAAGGTCGGCATCATCCACAAACCGAGGCTGGATTAACGCTACAACGCTACTTGGATTCTCCCGGCACGGCCGCCGAGGGAGGATTAGCCACGAAGCCACGAAGGCACAAAGTAAGAAGATATCAGAGTCGTCGTGGCAAGAGTGATACATCGCGAGCACCTTGGCGCATTCGGACGTGCGTTTTGCGCTTTACAGGCTACCAGCAGAACATTGCCCATGTGCTCGAGCCTGGTTGGCCTGCTGGTAGCCGAAGGCGATAAACGCATCCTGTAGCGGATTATTGCGGTGTGAGTAGGCGTTGTGGAAATAACACCTCTCGGAATGAGCGCCAGGATTAAAGAACGAGCCCCTTCGGCCATCAGGCTGTGTCGCAATTACAGTTGACAGTTGCTTCGGCGATTTGGCCGATATGTTATGATAGATACGTCCAGATGAAAGGATTCTGAGTATGGCATATCGGTATGGAGATCGAAGGCAGAAAATGCTTTTTCCGCAGAGTATTGACGAGTATATCCCCGCGGACGCCCCGGTGCGGGCCTATGATGTATTCATTGAATCGCTGGATTTTGAGCAGTTGGGCATCCCGATAGAGCCTCAGAAGGTGGGCTGTCCGCAGTATGACCCCAAGGTGATGCTCAAGCTGCTGGTGTATGGCTATTCGTATGGGGTTCGCAGTTCGCGCAAGCTGGAACGAGAAACGCATTACAATCTGTCGTTTATTTGGCTAACAGGGGGGATCCAGCCGGACCACAAGACCATCGCCGAATTTCGGCGGCGCCACAAGGCGGCTTTGGCCCAAGTGTTGAAGCAGTGTGCCCGGCTCTGTGTGGAGCTGGGTCTGCTCGAAGGCAACACCTTGTTTGTCGACGGCAGCAAGGTCAGGGCCAATGCCTCTATCGGGAACAGTTGGACCCCGGAGCGCTGTGTGAAGCGGCTCGAGCAGATCGATCGTCGTATCGCCGAGATCCTTTTGGAATGTGAACAGGCCGACCAGCAGGAAAAGAATGATGGCTCGATGGTAAAGATGGACCAGGAGCTGGCCGACCAGGAGGCCCTGCGGGCGAAAGTTCTGGGCCTTCTGAAGGGGCTCAACGCCGAAGGCCGAGCGTCGATCAATGCCACGGATCCGGAGTGTACGAAGATTCATGGCCGGCAGGGGTCTCATGCCGGTTACAATGTCCAGACGGTTGTTGACGAGAAACACGGGTTGATCGTCAGCAGTGATGTCGTGGCGGAGAATAACGATCTTCATCAATTGGCCCACCAGGTGGAACAGGCTCACCAGACGCTGGGGCACAAATGCAGGACGGCCTGTGCCGACAGCGGGTATTCGAACATGGATGAGTTGGAAAAAGTCGATCATCAGGACATTACGGTGGTGGTGCCAAGTCCCCGCCAGGTCTGCGAGCAAGCGCCTGGACCCTTTGACAAAAGCCATTTCACCTACGACCCTGCGGCGGATCGTTATACGTGCCCGGCGGGGAAGATTTTGATCTGTCGCCGGACGAATCGGGACAGGAACCGCAAAGAATACCTCGCGGAAGGCGGAATATGCAGAACATGCGAACACTTTGGGCGCTGTACCGACAGCCGCAAGGGCCGCAAGGTGACCCGGTTGCTCAAAGAAGACCTGCGTGAAAAACTGGAGCGTCAATATGCCCAGCCCGACAGTCAGCGTATCTATGCGCTTCGTAAACAAAAAGTCGAGTTGCCGTTTGGCCATATCAAGCACAACTTGAAGGTGGGCGGCTTTTTGTTACGAGGTCTGGAGGGCGTCAGGGCAGAGATGTCTATCCTCTCAAGCTGCTTTAACATGGCGCGTCTGATCAGCCTTGTGGGTGTTTCCGGATTGATGGCCACGCTTGCGGGTTAAGGAGATTGCCAGCCGCCGTACACAATATCTCAAAAAAAGGCTGAGGATTTAACTGAAAGTAATATCCAAAGCATTCGCTGTTGCCTCTGCAAGAAGGATTCTATTTTTTGAAGTGAGGTCCAACAGAATATATCTCCCTGTAAACCCGATTGCGACACAGCCTGCATGCTCAGGATTGCCGCTTTCAGGCGTCATTCTTTCTAAACTCGGCCTTGACATTGGCCGACCATTCTGGTAGGAAGCTACAGCACCAAGTATGTAAAGCCTTCCCGAGCAGCGAACTCTGGAAGGTTTTTTTTGTTGCCACAGATTTCACAGCAAGCGGCTGGCCGGGGCACGACGTTGACAATGCCGGCCGGAATCTTTATGCTGTGCGGTTTGATTCTTGAGACTCTTGAGGACTTGTTCGATGGCTGAGAATGAGACAAAGGGGTATCGCGATACGCTGAACCTGCCCAAGACGGATTTTGCGATGAAGGCCAATCTGGTGCAGCGCGAGCCGCAGCTCCGCAAGGAATGGGCGAAGAAGGACATCTACGCGCAAATCCGCAAGGCCCGCAGCGGCGCCCCGCTCTATACCCTGCACGACGGCCCCCCCTACGCCAACGGCGACATTCACATGGGCCACGTCATCAACAAGGTCCTCAAAGACTTCGTCGTCAAGTACCGCACAATGGCCGGCTTCGACGCCCCCTATGTGCCCGGCTGGGATTGTCACGGCCTGCCCATCGAATCGAAGGTCGTCACCGAGCTGGGCGAGCAGGCCCGCCAGCTCAGCAAGCTCGAAATCCGCAAGCTCTGCCACAAATACGCCAGCAAGTACGTCAAGATTCAGAGCAAGCAGTTCCAGGAGCTGGGCGTCTTCGGCGACTTCGAGAACCCCTATCTGACGTTCAAGCCCTCGTACGAGGCCGGGATTCTGGAGGTCTTCGCCGAGCTGGTCGATAAAGGCCTCGTCTATAAGCAGCTAAAGCCGATCCACTGGTCCATCGGCTGCGAGACGGCATTAGCCGAAGCCGAGCTCGAATACAAAGACATTGCCTCGCCCAGCATCTTCGTGAATTTCCCCGTCGCCAAAGGGAGCATCGAAAAGCTCATCAGCCTCGGTCTTGTCAAGGAGGCCGAGACGCACAACGCGACGGTCTGCTTTATGATCTGGACGACGACGCCCTGGACCCTGGCGGCGAACCTGGCCATCGCCGTGCATCCGTACCTGGAATATAAAACGATCCGCTATCAGCAGAATGGACGAAGCTTTGTCTCGGTCGTCGCGGCCGAGCGCATCGGCGCTGTCGCCGCCGCGGGAAAGCTCACCGAAGGCAAATACACCATCGGCGAGGGAACTGCCAAAGGCAACCAGCTCGAAGGCCTGCGCTACGAGCACCCGTTCGTCGGGAGCAATCCGACCGACAAGGATGCCTACATGCTCATCCTGGCCGACTACGTCACCATCGAGGATGGCACCGGACTGGTCCACACCGCCCCAGGCCACGGAATCGAGGACTACGTGTCGGGACAGAAGTATGGCTTAGCCATCTATTCGCCCGTGATGGACGATGGGCGATACGACGACACCGTGCCCGACTGGCTGCAGGGCCGATGCGTCCTGGAGGTCGATGCCGTCGTCAACAACGACTTGCAGAAAAGTGGTCTGCTCTTCGCCCAGGGCCAGATCACGCACAGCTACCCCCACTGCTGGCGCAGCAAAGGCCCCGTCATCTTCCGCGCCACCGAGCAATGGTTCATCAGCGTCGATAGGGAGCTGCCCGGCTTCGGAAAATGTCTGCGCGACCTGGCGGCCGAGAGCATCGAGAACGTCAAATGGATTCCCTCGTGGGGCCAGAAGCGCATCGGCGGGATGTTAGAATCGCGCCCCGACTGGTGCATCAGCCGGCAGCGAAGTTGGGGCCTGCCCATCCCCGTCTTTTTCAACGCCGCCGGACAGACGCTGCTGACCAAAGAATCCGTCCTGGCCGTCGCCAGGCACGTCGCCCAGCACGGCTCGAACAGTTGGTTCACCGATTCGCCCCGCCAGATATTAGGCGACGATTTCAAACTGCCCGAAGGTTTCGTCCTCGACGAGCTGCAAAAGGAAGAGAACATCTTCGACGTCTGGTTCGAGTCCGGCTGTAGCTGGTACAGCGTCTGCGCTAAGGAATGGGGCTGGCCTGTGCCGGTCGATTTGTATCTCGAAGGCTCCGACCAGCATCGAGGCTGGTTCCAACTGTCCCTGCTGCCCGCCCTCGGCGCAACGGGCAAGCCCCCCTTCAAGAGTGTCCTGACGCACGGCTTTACCGTCGATGAAAAAGGCATGAAGCAGTCCAAGTCGCTGGGCAATTACGTCAACGCCCAGGATGAAGTCGCCAAATACGGCGCCGACGTACTGAGGCTGTGGGTCGCCAGCGTCAATTACCAGGAAGACGTCCGCTGCAACGACGAGATCATCGGCAGGACGCAGGACGCCTACAGGAAAATCCGAAACACGCTGCGCTACCTGCTGGGCAATATCGACGACTTCGATCCGGCCGAAGACAGCGTCGCCTACGAGAAGATGTTCGAGATCGACAAATGGGCGATGCAGCAGTTGCAAAAGCTCATTGCTGAGGTCACCGAGGCGTACGAGACCTCTGTCTTTCACCGGGTCTTTTCGCTGCTGTATAATTTCTGCAGCGTCGAGATGAGCAGCATCTACATGGACGTGCTCAAGGACAGGATGTATTGCGACGCCGCCGACAGCGTCTCCCGCCGCAGTGCCCAGACCGCTATGTACAATATCTTAGACAGCCTGGTGCGGATGCTAGCCCCGATACTGGTTCACACCGCCGAAGAGGCTTGGGCCGCTATGAAAGGAACGAGGGACGAAGGACGAGGGACGAAGGACGAAACAGACAGCGTTCATCTGGCGATGATGCCGAAGGTCGATGCTTCGATTGATTATAAGAGCGATGAGCCGCAATGGCAGAAGCTCATGGCGCTGCGCGATGATGCGCTGCGCGTGTTGGAGGGCTTAAGACGCGACAAGGAGATCACCAGCAATCAGCAGGCGTGCGTGACATTTAGTTGCAGCGAGGAAGATGCCGCAGCTTTGAATGCCTTTGGGCTGGAGCAGTTCGCGGCCCTGTGCATCGTCAGCGAGGTCAAGCTGCAAAAAACCTCGGGCGCGACAACCGTCGCCGCCCAGAAAAGCCCCCACAACAAATGCCAGCGATGCTGGAACTATTGGCCCAGCGTAGGCGCCAGCCCCGCCCACCCCGACCTCTGCACCCGCTGCATCGAAGTCGCTGTTTCTCACCGCTGAGACCGCCGAGCCCGCAAAGCTCCTCGTTCCTGCGACTTTGTCATTCCGACCGGAGCGGTGGGAACCACCGCGCAGCGGAGAAATCTGCTTTAGATAACCATGTACGGTGCGATACTTGTCTGACGACAGTCAAGACTTCGCACCACTTCAATTCAAAACCAGGAGGTCTCCGCTTTTCCTCGCATGAACGCTGCAAAATATGATTCGCCAGTTGTATGGCGTAACAGTCCGCCATACAACTGCTCCCCCCTTAGAAAGTTTCCACCATTCTCTTTTTCGACGCTTCTTTTTCTTGTAGATAGTTGTTTCTACACGTTTCTACGGCATTTTGATAAGCTTTAGATATCGAAGTTCCTGCCGCAGGCGTGAAATAAAGCAGATAAAAAGGTTCAGAGCGATTAGATGGTTCTAATCTGGGAGTTCCCAGTGGAGGGAATGCTTGAGCTTCACTATACATGAACTTTCCCAAAAGTATTATGTTCCGTTTCCAAATTGCGGCTTCCGTGCAATTAAAATCCATCCCAGTCAAAGTATGAATCTCACTGCCGATTCCCTTATCCTTTGAGCTTATGGGAATAATTTCTAAGTTGCCATATTTTTGATTCAATACTTGCGTCATAGTATTGAGTGTCACATATGGTGTACGGTGGCGCGAATAGCAAAAGAGCACGGCATAGGAAATATAGTCACCCGCCGCCGCTTTTTGAAAATAAATAGTTATGTTTCCAATTTGTTCATTTCTGAGTTCCTCAGAGGGCGCGAGTTCTATTTTGTATAGACGGCGAATAAACTCGTGATCCTTTACTTTCCTAATTTGACCGTCCTCTACGAACTCTACAGATTCGAAAACAGGAACTTTCTCGACGGAGTCCGTAATTTGCATATTTTTCTCGTTACACCAGGAAATGACTTTATCAAAGGAGGCATTTAAGGGTACTTCATAAGGCCCGCTGTCTATATCTTTATACTCAAATTGAATATCAGCTTTCTCAGAAAGCGTGCGTCTTGCTCTTTTTGCTGCTTCAGCAATATCTTTCGGGGTAAGATTGGTTTCGGATACAGATTCCATTAACATTTTTAAAAATTTTGCTGCTGGAAGCTGATCAAGTGTCTCCTCTCCTACTCTAATACCATCAAAATGCATATGAGCGCCGGTCAACATCGCACCGTGGCCTTTGGCTATATTTCCTTCAATGACACCTCCTGGATCCTTAATGGAAAAGTCTTCAACGGAAAAGTCGAAAACGAACCCTGCTGCATGCTCCCCTTCGTCTTTTGCTGGATTCTCCCCTTCGTCTTTAGTGAAATCTAATCGCAAACGGACATTGTTTTCAATAATATATACTTTCGGTTCAATACGATTTCCCTCTTTATCCTTGTATAAATAGGCATTAGTTAGTAAGTCCCCTATTGTGAATCCTAAACTTGTAGGAATATCTCTAAGTTGAGGGGAAAGAAACACTTGTGACCAAATATTTCTTGCAAAAACCTCACAATTATATAGTCTCTCGATCGCTTCATTAGATTCGACTGTCTCAGAGCTGCTTGTGGTTATTCTGGAGCTACTATTTTCTGGTGAGATTTCCCTTTTTGACTCACCAGATTTGGCTTCTTCTTTCTTGGAGGTGTGATCAGAAGATAAGCCAAATGTTTTGCTTCCGTTATCTTCAACTCCATCCTCAAGGGTATACTGAACCTTTGTCCCTGATACGTTTGCTACAACTCGTCTTTTCACACCGTCATCAAATTCGGCAACTCCGATGTAATCGTTTGTTGATTTCTCCTCCAACATCAGTACAGTACATTTCTTTCCAACATTATCGAGATTGATCCGATGCTTAACAATCTCCGCTAGTTTCTCCTTATCAGTTAGTGCTCTGCGCATTCTCTGGATTGCTTGCTCGGCCTCCATGGCTACTTGTTTATTCTTATCTGTCATGGCGTTCTTGAGAGTCGGTAGGACTTGTTCTGCTTGGAGTAACATATTGCCCAGCGCCTGAACAACATATTCCCTCGTTCGAGCATCCGGGTCATCAAGTAGCTTAGACAGAGAGGGGATTGCATCTGCTGCATCCTGTCCGATTCCCCTTAGCGCTCTCGCTGCATATCGTCTTTGAAGCGCGCTGTTGCTGCCCAAAGCCTCTGTTAATTGGAGCACCGCGGGTCTGCCTATCCGTACAAGTTCTTCAGAAGCTTCCTTCGCTTTGTCTTTATCCCCATCTCCAAGCCTTCTGATGAGCGATGAGATGTCAGAGGCGGATGGCAAAGAGGTTGAAGCTAAGCCTAATATAAATGTAATGAACATAATTTTTTTGGTAAACATGATAGAATCCTTTGCACAAGGCCAACAAGTATACCATTCAAGTCATTCTGATCATCAAGACCAACAGCACACACTTGTCCGATTGTTTTTTTAAATTGCCTTGACTTTTTATCGGAGGTTCATTCCCACTTCTTATTCCCCATCAGGTTATCGGCATATCCACATTTGCGCTTAATGTAGAAGAAGAATTTGTGAGTCAAATATAGGTGATTTTCCTAAAAGCGATAAAGACTTTGTTTCGACATGTTAAGATGGCAAATGAAAAATCTATATTTTTAGCGTTGAGCAGACAACTCTGGTGTTAAATAGATAGACTTTTGTTTCATTTTCACGCTAGGCGCCAGCGTCACTGATCAAGGCTCAGCAGAACTAAAGTTAAAGTAATAAAAGTCCGAAATACGTTCTGGAGATCGTCTGTTTGTTGTTCATTAAAGAAGATAAAAACAACCAAATAGAGTGAGGTGAATACGATGCGAGTTTTTGTTATTGTAAATTTCCAAATGTACGGCTCGGATGCAAAGCGTGTCTTTGCTTCGGAAGGAGCAGCACAAGCACATAAAAGAATGCACAAAAATGAAAAAGGTAATCCAATTTGGGAGTTCCCAGTGGAGGGAATAATAGAGACTGAAGGTTTTGTATATGCTGCTGGATTTCTAGACCGAGCTAATGATCGTCATCGCTTAGTAGGAATATTTGGTAATTATAGTGAGGCTAAAGTCGTTGTAGGGGAACAAGGTTTAATTGCCCGGATGGAAATCTATAATGAATAAAATAATATCTATCAACTGATAGAAACAATTCATGTAAATACCAACTTCCTGAATGAAAAGAAAATTTTTGGAGGTAATGATTATGCACGTTGAACATTTACTTGAGCATTACGATGAAGAAACGATAATAAGAGAGTGTGAGAAAATATCGCGTGAATACATAAAACTATATAAAGAAGTTTATGGTTCGCTAAAAAATGAAGAACTCGATGGTATCAGCGATCCAAAACTTCAGAAAGTGTTAGCAAGGAAAAACAAGAAAGAAATGTGTCGGTTCATAGAGAAGAGATTAGGAGAAATAAGGGTTCTTCCGACTAACGGGTAGGTGAGCTTGCATAAGAAAAGACATGGCCTTACACTTCATGGAAAAATCCGAAGGGTAAAACCATGTCTACAAGTGTGCTCTATCATGTGTTTGGAGTTGCTGG
>Ga0214473_10005072_pt1 | contig 15801 bp, 16 predicted proteins | sample RVTome_7_FD_203509 | JGI IMG/M metagenome (GOLD analysis project Ga0214473, IMG submission 203509) | Soil microbial communities from uranium-contaminated site in the Upper Colorado River Basin, Wyoming, United States - RVT98D197 | ecosystem: Environmental > Terrestrial > Soil > Contaminated >... | reverse complement strand
TCGCCAAGAAGTCCTCCGAGGACGCCTCGGCCAAGGACGGCGGGAGCCTCGGCGCGCTGAAGCGGGGGGAGCTGGCGCCGGAGATCGAGCAGGAGATTCTCCGGCTCCAGCCCGGCGAGTCCTCGGCTCCGTTTCGCTCCCAGGTCGGCTATCACCTGTTCCAGCTGGACGCCAAGGAATCGCTCTCGGGGAACGCCCTCGCCCAGGCGCGGAGCCAGATCCGCGACATCCTGTATCGCGAGAAGTACGAGGCGCGCCTCAAGGAGTGGCTCGCCGAGATCAAGCAGCGGGCGATCATCGACATTCGCCTTTGAGCGGGCGGGCGGCCGAGGCACTGGGTCAAGGTGCGAGCCCGACGAGGCGCGAGGGAGCCACCTCTGCCCAGCGTACGCCCTGGACGTCGAGCGTCGCTGGCAACCGAATGGCGACGTGTGGCGAAGCACAGTGACCCAGTGCTCTCCGGAAAATGAAGTTGACAGGGCCGGAAGCCCTGTGGGACAGTGGACGCGGTAGAGCGGTCAGGTAACCTCGCTCGCATTCACCTACACACTCAACCCCCCGGAGACGACTATCTCGCAGCGTAGCCCCAAGCGCACCTCGCCGAGGACGGCTGTAACCCCCGATCCGAGTTCATCGGAGCCTGCCGGGGGAGGAGGCAAGAGGATGAATCTGTCCGAACTCAAAGACAAGACCATCTCCGAGCTCAACAACGTCGCCAAGGACTTGGGGGTCCAGGGCTTCAGCGGACTTCGCAAGCAGGAGCTCATCTTCAAGATCCTGCAGGGCCAGGCGGAGCGGGACGGGCTCATCTTCGCCGAGGGCGTGCTCGAGGTGCTGCCGGACGGATTCGGATTCCTGCGCGCGCCCGACTACAACTACCTGCCGGGGCCGGACGACATCTACGTCTCGCCGTCCCAGATCCGGCGGTTCGACCTGCGCACGGGCGACACGATCTCCGGCCAGGTGCGCCCGCCCAAGGACACGGAGCGCTACTTCGCGCTCCTCAAGGTCGAGGCGATCAACTTCGAGACGCCCGAGCAATCGCGCGACAAGACGCTCTTCGACAACCTCACTCCGCTCTACCCGATGGAGCGGCTGCGGCTCGAGCACGATTCCGACAACCTGACCACGCGCGCCATGGACCTCCTGTGCCCGATCGGCAAGGGGCAGCGCGGGCTCATCGTGGCGGCGCCCCGGACCGGCAAGACCGTCCTCCTCCAGAATCTGGCCAATGCCATCGCCAAGAACCATCCCGAGGTGTACCTCATCGTGCTCCTGATCGACGAGCGCCCGGAGGAGGTCACGGACATGCAACGCTCGGTCAAGGGCGAGGTCATCTCCTCGACCTTCGACGAGCCGCCCCAGCGCCACGTGCAGGTGGCCGACATGGTGATCGAGAAGGCCAAGCGCCTCGTCGAGCACAAGCGCGACGTCGTCATCCTGCTCGACTCCATCACGCGCTTTGCCCGCGCCCACAACGCCGTCATCCCCTCGTCGGGCAAGGTGCTGTCGGGCGGACTCGACGCCAACGCGCTGCAGCGGCCCCGGCGCTTCTTCGCCGCCGCGCGCAACGTCGAGGAGGGGGGCTCGCTCACCATCATGGCCACCGCCCTCATCGACACCGGCTCCCGCATGGACGACGTGATCTTCGAGGAATTCAAGGGCACCGGCAACATGGAGGTGCACCTGGACCGCCGCCTGATGGACAAGCGCATCTTCCCGACCATCAATATCGAGCAGACGGGCACCCGGAAGGAGGAGCTGCTCCTCGAGAAGGACGAGCTCCAGAAGGTCTGGCTCCTCCGCAAGGCCCTCTCCCAGCTCAACCCCGTCGAGGCGATGGAGCTCCTGCTCGACAAGCTCAAGCTGACCAAGAGCAACAAGGACTTCCTGAACCAGATGAACCAGCTGACCTGAGAGGGCGGGGGCCTTGACGGCCCCCCCAGGCCCCCGCCCCTTCGAAGCAGATCGCGCCGGCGAAGCCGGCGCTCGAACGGGGCATGCCTCACCGCAGCGGGCTGGATTTCTTGCGTTTTTCTCCTCTCGCTGGTACCATCTGAACTTCATTCAGGAGGTGCGCCGTGAAGGCTGGCATTCATCCGGATTACGTTGATACGACGATCACCTGCAACTGCGGCGAGGTCATCCACACCCGCTCCACGCAGCCGACTATCCGGGTGGAGATCTGCTCCAAGTGCCACCCCTTCTTCACCGGTAAGCAGCGGTTCGTGGACACGGCGGGCCGGGTCGAGCGCTTCCAGCGGAAGTACAACCGGAAGGCGATCGCGGAAGGGTAGGGGCCGGCTCGGCGCCGCTCCGCCCTCTTCGCCCAGACTTCGCAGCACATCTCGTCTGTCGCCTGGCGCGTGGCGGAGCGGCGCTCCTCGTCCGCCCGTTCCCGTGAGGAGCGCCGATGTTTGACAAGCTCCGCCAGATCGAGGAGCGCTGGGGCGAGCTCAACCGCATGCTCTCCGATCCCGCCGTGATCGGGCAGCCCGCCGTCTACGCGCGCACGGCCAAGGCCGCCTCCGACCTCAACGAGACCGTCCAGAAGTTCGCCGACTACCGGGCCGTTCTCGTGCGTCTCTCCGAGGCGCGCCACATCCTGGCCGAGGACCCCGACCGCGAGATGCGCGAGATGGCCCAGGCCGAGATCGACGAGCTCGAGGGCCGGCAGGCCAAGCTCGAGGAGGAGTTGCGCGCGCTGCTCATCCCGCGCGATCCCAACGACGACAAGAACGTCTTCCTCGAGATCCGCGCCGGCGCCGGCGGGGACGAGGCGGGGTTGTTCGCCGCCGACCTCGTGCGCATGTACACCAAGTACGCGGAGCGCCAGAAGTGGAAGGTCGAGGTGATGGACGTGCACCCCACCGGGATCGGCGGCTTCAAGGAAGCCATCCTGCTCGTCCAGGGGCGGGGCGCCTGGAGCCGGCTCAAGTTCGAGCGAGGGGTCCACCGCGTCCAGCGCGTGCCGGCCACCGAGTCGAGCGGCCGCATCCACACCTCGACGGTGACGGTGGCGGTCCTCCCCGAGGCCGAGGACGTGGACATCAAGGTCGAGGACAAGGACGTGCAGGTGGACGTCTACCGCTCCTCGGGCCCCGGCGGCCAGGGCGTCAACACCACGGACTCCGCGGTGCGGCTGACCCATCTTCCGACGGGACTGGTGGTGACGTGCCAGGACGAGCGCTCGCAGATCAAGAACCGGGCGAAGGCGATGCGCGTGCTCAAGGCCCGGCTCCTCGAGCGCGCCCAGTCGGAGCAGGCGGCCGCCATCGCCGCCGACCGGCGCAGTCAGGTCGGCACGGGCGATCGCAGCGAGCGTATCCGGACGTACAACTTCCCCCAGGGGCGCGTCTCCGATCACCGCATCAGCCTGACCTTGCACCGGTTGCCCGCCGTGCTCGAGGGCGATCTCGACGAGCTCGTCGACGCGCTCCGCGACTGGGACCAGAGCCAGAAGCTCGCGGAGACCGTGTCGTGACGCGCGCCGTCGCCGAGGCGACCGCGCTCGCGCTCGTCCACGAGGGGACGGCCGCGCTCGAGGCGGTGGGCCTCGCCGCCGCCCTCGGCAGCGCCGAGTGGCTGCTCGCCGCCGTCCTCGGGGTGGGGCGCTTCGCCGTCTACCTGGACCCGGGGCGCGAGCTCTCGGCGGATCAGGCGGCGCGCTACCGCGCCCTCGTGGGCCGGCGCGCCGCCCGGGAGCCGCTCCAGTACCTCCTCGGCTTCGAGGATTTTCACGGGCTCCGGCTCGCGGTGACGCCGGACGTGCTGATCCCGCGTCCCGAGACCGAGGGGCTCGTGGAGTGGGCGATCGAGGCGCTCGGCGAGCGGCCGTCGGCGGTGGTCGCCGACGTCGGCACGGGGAGCGGCGCCATCGCCTGCGCTCTCGCCGCGCGGCTGCCGGGGCTCCAGGCGCTGGCGACCGACTGCTCGCCCGCGGCGCTCGCGGTGGCCGCGCGGAACGTCCGGTCGCACGGGCTCGCCGATCGTGTGAGGCTCGTGGCGGGGGATCTCATGGAGCCGCTCCGTGAGCATGGCGTCCGGCTCGATCTCGTCGTCGCCAACCCGCCCTATGTGCCGAGCGCGGTGATCCGGTCGCTGCCCGCGGAGGTCTCGGCCTGGGAGCCGCGCCTCGCCCTCGATGGCGGGCCGGACGGCATGGCCGTGCTCCGCCGCATCGTCGCGAGCGCGCCCGCCGTGCTCGCGCCCGGAGGCCGGCTGCTGATGGAGATCGGCGAGGAGCAGGCGGGCGCCCTCGCCTCCGTCCTGGCCGCGCAGGGCTTTTCCGAGATACGGGCGCGGCGCGACCTCAACGGGGTCGAGCGCTATATCGGCGGGCGGTGGGCGGCGGCGCCCGCGCCCGGCCCGTGGACGGCCCGCTGATGGCGGCCCGCCTGGTGATCGATGGCGGCACCCCGCTCCGCGGCGAGGTGCGGGTCAGCGCGGCCAAGAACGCGGCCCTGCCCGCCCTCTGCGCGTCTCTCCTCACGGCGGAGCTCGTCGTCCTCGACAATGTGCCCGCGCTCGCGGATGTGGCGACCACGCGCTCGCTCCTCGCGCGCCTGGGCGCCGAGATCGCCGACGAGCCCGACGGCGCCACGCGGGTGCGCGTGGCGCGGCTCGCGAGCCACGAGGCGCCCTACGAGCTGGTGTCGACCATGCGCGCCTCGGTCCTCGTGCTCGGCCCGCTGCTGGCGCGCGGGGGGGTCGCGCGGGTCGCGCTGCCCGGGGGCTGCGCCATCGGCCCGCGGCCCGTCGACCAGCACCTCAAGGGGTTCCAGAAGCTGGGCGCCGAGATCGCCATCCAGAACGGCTACGTGGAAGCCCGCGCGAGCCGGCTCAAGGGCGCGCGCATCACGACCGACCTCGTGACGGTGACGGGCACGGAGAACCTCATGATGGCGGCGGTGCTCGCCGAGGGCACCACGGTTCTCGAGAATGCCGCCCGCGAGCCCGAGGTCGCCGACCTCGCCCGCCTGCTCGTCGCGATGGGCGCGCGGATCGACGGGGCGGGCACGGAGCGGATCGAGATCGAGGGGGTGCCGGAGCTCGGCGGTGGGCGCCACCGCATCATCCCGGACCGCATCGAGGCGGGCACGCTGCTGGTGGCGGGGGCCATCACGGGTGGCGACATCACGATCACGGGTGCGGCCCCGCGCCACCTCACGGCCACCCTCGCCAAGCTCGAGGAGTGCGGCGCCGCCATCACGGTGGACGGTGACCGCGTCCGCTGTCAGGGGCCCGAGCGGCCGCAGGCGGCCGACGTGATCACGAGCCCATTCCCGGGCTTTCCCACCGACATGCAGGCGCAGATGATGGCGCTCCTCGGGCTCGCGGACGGGCTGTCGAAGATCACCGAGACCATCTTCGAGAACCGCTTCATGCACGCGGCCGAGCTCTGCCGCATGGGGGCGCGCATCGAGACCGACGGGTCCACTGCCGTCGTGCGGGGCGTGGCCGCCTACCAGGGGGCGCCCGTGATGGCCACCGACCTCCGGGCCTCCGCCTCGCTCGTGCTCGCGGGGCTGGCGGCGCGGGGAGCCACCGAGGTGTCGCGTGTCTATCACCTCGACCGCGGCTACGAGCGGCTCGAGGACAAGCTCCGGTCGCTCGGCGCCTGCATCCGGAGGGTCCGGTGAGTCCGACGCTGACGCTCGCCCTGCCCAAGGGCCGGCTCCTCGACCCCGCGCTCGCGCTGCTGTCGTCGATGGGCGCCCAGGGGCTGGCCGCCGACACGCGCCGCCTCCTCCTCACCGACGAGAAGATGGACCTGCGGTTCATCCTTCTGAAGCCCGCCGACATCCCCACGTATGTCGAGTACGGCGCCGCCGATCTCGGCATCGTCGGCAAGGACATCCTGCTCGAGCAAGAGCCCGATGTCTACGAGCCGGTCGACCTCGGCTTCGGCTTCTGCCGTCTCGTCGTTGCCGAGCCCCGGGAGCTCTGGGAGCGCGACGACCCGGCGAAGTGGTCGTGGGTGCGGGTGGCGACCAAGTACCCGACGCTGACCGAGCGGTACTTCTCGGAGCGGGGGATCCAGGTGGAGATCGTCCGCCTCGACGGTTCCATCGAGCTGGCGCCGCTCGTGGGCCTGGCCGAGCGCATCGTCGATCTCGTCCAGTCGGGCGAGACGCTCCGTGCCAACGGCCTCGTCGAGGTGGCGCAGATCGTGACGTCGACGGCGCGGCTCATCGTCAACCGCGCCTCGCTCAAGACGGCGCACGCGCGCGTCAACGCGCTCATCGACGCCATGCGCCACGACGCCGCTCCGCGCGTCGCGGGGAACGCCCGCACGGCGCAGGGGCCGAGATGATCCGGCGGCTCGAGACGCGCGCGCTCGGCGTCGAGGGCGTGGTGCGGGCCCTCGATCGCTCGCCCGCCTCGGTGGATCCGGCGATCCACCGAAGCGTCGCGGAGATCCTCGCCGCGGTGCGCGACAAGGGCGACGCGGCCCTGCTCGAGCTGACGGAGCGCTTCGACCGGGTGGCCCTGGCCGCCGCGGAGCTCGCGGTGACGGCGGCGGAGCTCGAGGCGGCCGAGCGCGCGCTGAGCGAGGCGGCGGTGGACGCGCTCCACTACGCCGCCGGGCGCATCGCGGGCTTTCACGAGGCCTGCCGTCCGCGGTCGTGGAGCATGACGGACGCCAACGGCTCGCGCCTCGGCCAGGAGGTGCGTCCGCTCGACCGCGTGGCGGTCTATGTCCCGGGGGGCCGCGCCGCCTACCCCTCCACCGTGCTGATGACGGTGGTGCCGGCGCGCGTGGCAGGCGTCCGGGAGATCGTGCTCGTCTCGCCGCCCGCGGCCGACAAGTCGCTCAACGCCGCCGTCCTCGCGGCCGCCCGCATCGCCGGTGTGACCGAGGCCTACCGGGTGGGCGGCGCCCAGGCCATTGCCGCGCTGGCCTATGGCACCGAGACCATTCGCCGGGTGGACAAGATCGTCGGCCCGGGGAACATCTACGTGGCGCTTGCGAAGAGCCAGGTGTTCGGCGAGGTCGGCATCGACATGGTCGCCGGTCCCAGTGAGGTCGTGGTCATCGCCGACGAGAGCGCGGATGCCTCCTTCGCGGCGGCCGATCTCCTCGCCCAGTCCGAGCACGACCCGATGGCGCGCGCCGTTCTCCTGACCCCGTCGGCGGCCCTCATCGACCGGGTCGCCGTCGAGACCGAGCGCCAGCTCGCCCGGCTCCCGCGGCGGGAGATCGCGAAGGCGGCCCTCGAGGACAACGGCGCCTTCGTGCTGACGGCCAGCCTCGAGGAGGCCATCCGTGTCGCCAACGGGCTGGCCCCCGAGCACCTCGAGCTCCTCGTGGCGGCGCCCGAGACCCTCCTCGCCTCCGTTCGGAACGCGGGGGCGGTCTTCCTCGGGCACTTCACGCCGGAGGTGGTGGGCGACTATGTCGCGGGGCCCAACCACGTGCTGCCGACGGGGGGCACCGCCCGCTTCGCCTCGGCCCTCGGCACGGAGGACTTCGTCAAGCGGCTGAGCGTCATCGAGTATTCGCCCCAGGGGCTCGCGGAGGCGGGGCCGCATCTGGCCGAGCTGAGCCGCCTGGAGGGATTGGACGGGCATGGCGCGGCGGCCGCGGTCCGCGCCACGCGAACGGGAGGGAGCGCATGAAGCCAGCCAGGCGAGCCACGGAACCGGAGATCCCGCGCCAGGCCCGGGTCGAGCGCAGCACGAAGGAGACGCAGATCGTGCTCCAGCTCACCCTGGACGGCGCCGGCGGCGCCAAGGTCGAGACGGGGATCCCGTTCTTCAACCACATGCTCGAGGCCTGGGCCAAGCACGGGCTCATGGACCTGACCGTGGACGCCAAGGGCGACCTCGAGGTCGACCTGCACCACACCGTGGAGGACGTGGGGATCTGCCTGGGCAAGGCGTTCCGGGAGGCGGTCGGCGACAAGAAGGGCATCGTCCGCTACGGCGCCTCCTTCCTGCCCATGGACGAAGCGCTGCTCCACGCGGCCGTGGACATCTCGGGCCGGCCGTACCTCGTCTTCAACGTGCCGCTCGGGCGCACGCGGATCGCGAGCTTCGACCTCGATCTGCTCAAGGACTTCTTCCGCGCGTTCGCCTTCAACGCCGAGATCACGCTGCACGTCAACATGCACTACGGCGAGAACCTCCACCACATCGCGGAGGCCGTGTTCAAGGCGGTGGGGCGCGCTCTCGCGGAGGCGACCCGCCTCAACCCGCGCGTCGCCGACGTCCTGTCGACCAAAGGCAGCCTGTGATCGCGGTGGTCGACTACGGACGGGGGAATCTGGGAAGCGTGGAGAAGGCCTTCGCCCGCGTGGGCATGGCCGCCGTCGTCACCCAGGACCCACGCGTGGTCGTCGACGCCGAGGCCGTTGTCCTGCCCGGCGACGGGGCCTTCCACGACGCCATGGAGAATCTGCAGGCGCTCGGGCTCCTCGATCCGCTGCGCGGCTGCCTCGATGCCGGGCGGCCCTTCCTCGGCATCTGCCTCGGCTACCAGCTCCTCTTCACGGAGAGCGAGGAGTTCGGCCAGTGCAAGGGGCTCGACATCGTCCCCGGCGCCGTGCGCCGCTTTCCCCCCGGGCTCAAGGTGCCCCACATGGGCTGGAACCAGGTCGAGCACCGCGGCGACCTGGCGCTCTTCGACGGCATCCCGAGCGGCGCGCACTTCTACTTCGTGCACTCCTATTACCCGGAGACGTCTGACCCGTCCTTGGCCGTCGCCACCTGCACCTACGGGCTGACGTTCCCGGCGGCGATCGGCCGCGGCGCCCTGTTCGCCACCCAGTTCCACCCGGAGAAGAGCCAGCGCTGGGGCATCCGGCTCCTCGAGAACTTCGCCGCCTTCGTGCGGCAGCGGCAATCGCGATGAGCGCCCAGGGCGCGGGGAGGCCCGACCGCCGAACCGAAGCAAGATACCACGATGCGGGCGCCCCGATGAGCGCCCAAGGCGCGAAGAGGCCCAACCACCGAACCAAACTAACTCACATTCAGGCAACATAGAATGACCCTTGAGATCGTTCCCGCGGTGGACATCAAGGACGGCCGCTGCGTGCGGTTGCTGCGGGGGCGCGCCGAGGCCGAGACCGTGTTCTCGGAGGATCCCCCCGCCATGGCGCGCGAGTGGCAGGCCAGGGGCGCCCGGCGTCTGCACGTGGTGGACCTCGACGGCGCCTTCGGCAAGCCCCGCCAGACCGCTCTCCTGCGCGCCATCCTCGAGGGCCTGTCCATCCCGGTCGAGGTCGGTGGCGGGCTCCGGACGCTCGAGGACGTGGAGACCGTCCTCGCGACGGGCGCGCGCTGGGCCATCGTCGGGACCCGCGCCGCCCTCGATCCCGTCTTCCTCGGCGAGGTTTGCCGGCGATTCGAGGACCGGATCATCGTCGGCGTCGACGCCTCCGACGGCCGGGTCGCGGTGGACGGATGGAAGCGCGTCCTCGACCTCGAGGCCCTCGCGCTGGCACGCGACGCGGCGGCGGCCGGCGCGGCGGCGATCGTCTACACGGACATCGCGCGCGACGGGACGGAGAGCGGGCCCAATCTCTGGAGTACGGAGGCGGTGGCGCGCGTGGCGGGCATCCCCGTGTTCGCGGCCGGCGGCGTCGGCTCGCTCGAGGACATCCGCCAGCTCGCCACCGTTCCCGGCGTGGCCGGCGTCATCGTCGGCCGCGCCCTCTATACCGGCGCCGTCGACCTGCGCCTGGCGCTGGCCGAGACTCGCTAGTGCCCTGGCTCAGACATTCGTCGTCTCGCGGCGCCGGGCGGGGCTGGGGGCTCGCTCCGTGGAACCGTGGCTTCTGCGCGCTGCCGGAGGCGACGACCTCCGTCTCGTGGCACGTTGCGAGTGGGTGCCGCGGGTCGCGAATCAGCGTGTTCCACGGAGCGGGCCCCCAGCCCGCCCGACGCGTTGTCGGCCAATCTCCGAGCCAGGACACTAGGCCATGCTCTGCAAGCGGCTGATCCCCTGCCTCGACGTCAAGGACGGCCGCGTGGTCAAAGGCGTGCGCTTCGTCGACCTCCGCGACGCCGGCGATCCCGTGGAGGCGGCGCTCGCCTACGACGCCCAGGGCGCCGACGAGCTGGTCTTCCTCGACATCGCCGCCTCCCACGAGGATCGGGCGATCATGCTCGACGTCGTGCGGCGAACGGCGGAGGGCATCTACATGCCGCTGACCGTCGGCGGCGGGGTCCGCTCGCTGGAGGACATCCGGACGCTGCTGCGGGCAGGGGCGGACAAGGTCTCGCTCAACACGGCGGCCCTGGCGCGGCCCGCGCTCGTCCGCGAGGCCGCACGCGCCTTCGGCAGCCAGTGCATCGTGGTCGCCATCGACGCCAAGCGCGAGCCGTCGGCCAATGGCGGCCGCTGGGGGGTCTACACTCATGGCGGCCGGCGTCCGGCCGGGCGAGACGCCGTCGAGTGGGCCCTCGAGCTCGATGCCCTGGGCGCGGGGGAGATCCTGCTGACGAGCATGGACCGCGACGGCACCGGAGACGGCTATGACCTGCCGCTCACACGGGCTGTCTCCGAGGCGGTGTCGGTGCCCGTCATCGCCTCCGGCGGCGCCGGCACCCTCGAGCACCTCCGTGAGGGAGTCACCGAGGGCAAGGCCGATGCCGCGCTCGTGGCCTCGATCTTCCACTTCGGCCGCCACACCATCACGGAGGCCAAGGCCTATTTGCGCGAGCGCGGAGTGCCCGTGAGGCTCGAGGCGTGAGTGGCGCCGACCTCCGCTGGGACGCCGACGGGCTCATCCCCACCGTCGTCCAGGAGACGGAGACGGGCGAGGTTCTCATGGTCGCCTGGATGGACCGTGTCGCGCTCGAGGCGACGCTGACGACCGGCCTCGGCCACTTCTGGTCGCGCTCGCGCCAGGCGCTGTGGCGGAAAGGCGAAACCTCGGGCCACGTCCAGCACGTGGACGGCGTCTACGCCGACTGCGATCGGGACACCCTGCTCCTCCAGGTGCACCAGGAGGGCGTCGCCTGCCACACCGGCGCGCGGACGTGTTTTCACAACCGGCTCGCGGGCGCCGAGGCTCCCGTCGCGGGCGAGTCCGGTCCCGCGATGCTCGAGGTGCTCGAGCGCGTGCTCCAGGCGCGCAAGGCGGCGCCCCCTGCCGGCTCCTACGTCGCCGGCCTGTTCGCCAAGGGCGAGGCGCAGATCTGCCGGAAGATCGGCGAGGAAGCGACGGAGGTCGTCACCGCCGCCCTCGGCGGCGAGGGCGATGAGCGAGTGGTCTCCGAGATCGCCGACCTTTGGTTCCACAGCATGGTGCTGCTGGCGGGCCGGGGCATCCCGCTGCGGCGGGTCTTCGCGGAGCTGGCGCGCCGCCACGCCACGGGCGCCCGATGAGCCCGGGGGGCGAAGCGGCCAGACCGCCTCGCCGGCCTCCGCCACATTCAGGGGAGACGGATCGATGAACGCCGCGGCGCTCCTCGCGCTCGTCGTGCTGCTCGCCGCCTGCGGCGCGGCCCGGATCGAGAGCGGCGTGTTCCACTCCCCGAAGGGCTACGCGGTGACGCTGCCGGGCGGCGGCTGGCGGGTGGCGCCGCGCGGTGAGGCCGACCTCGAGCTCCGGCGCGACGCGCCTCCGGGTGGCATGCTCGCCGACGCCACCTGCGAGGGCGGCGAGCGGGGCCGCCCGCTCCCGGTGCTGGCGCGCCACCTGACCTTCGGGCTCACCCAGCGGGTAACGCTCGAGAGCGAGACGCGCGTTCTCGGGGGGCGCCCGGCCGCCCGCAGCGTCGTGCGGGGTGTCCTCGACGGCGCCGAGGTCGAGGTGGAAGCCGTCGTCCTCAGGAGCGGCCGCTGCATCCACGACTTCCTCTACGTGGCGCCGGTGGAGCAGTTCGAAGCGGGGCGGCGCGACTTCCAGACGCTCGTCGAGAGCTTGTCGGAGACGGCCCCGTGACGACGGCCGAGTACGCGAAGGCGCAGGTGCGGGAGGCGGTCGGCTGGTACGGCGGGCTCGGGCTCCTCACCGTGCGGGTGGCGCGCAACCTCGCGCTCCCGCCCTCGTACCTCTGGATCGTCGCCCGCGAGATCGACGTCATCGGGATCCGGTCCCTCCTCGTGGCGCTCACGGCCGCCCTGTTCACGGGCATGGTGCTGGCGCTCCAGAGCGCGGTGAACATGGCGCGCTTCGGCGCCGAGAACTACGTGGGGCCGGTGGTGGCGCTGTCCATCCTCCGCGAGCTCGGCCCCGTGCTGACCGCCATCCTCGTCGGGGGCAAGGTCGCCTCCGGCATCACCGCCGAGCTCGGGTCCATGAAGGTCACCGAGCAGATCGACGCGCTCCGGTCCCTCGGCGTCAACTACATCAAGAAGCTGGTCGTGCCCCGGCTCCTCGCCGCCCTCCTCGTCTTTCCGCTCGTCACCGTGCTGGCGGACGGGATCGGGCTTCTCGGCGGCATGTTGATCGTGGTCTTCGAGCGGAACGTCGACGCCTACCTCTACTGGAACACGATCTCCTACTGGGTCGTCCTGAAGGACTTCCTGACGGGCATCGGCAAGAGCGTCGTCTTCGGCGGCCTCGTCACCCTGATCGGCTGCTACAACGGGCTCGCCACCGAGGGCGGGACGGAGGGCCTGGGGCGGTCGACGACGGCGACGGTGGTCCAGGTCGCCATGGGTGTGATCATCTCGGACTTCTTCCTCACGAAGCTCTTCCTCTTCCTGTTCTGGTGACGCCCGCGATGGCACCGCCGCCGCTCGTCGAGCTCCGCAGCGTGCACAAGTCGTTCGACCGGAACGAGGTGCTGCGCGGCGTCAGCCTCGCCCTCGCAAAGGGCACCACGCTCGCCGTCATGGGCGGCAGCGGCGCCGGCAAGACCGTGCTCCTGCGCATCACCGCCGGCCTCGTCCCGCCCGACGCCGGCGAGGTCTCGCTCTTCGGCACGCGGATCGAGCGCATGCGGGAGGAGGCCATGCTCGCCTTGCGCCGGCGGACCGGCTTCGTCTTCCAGGGCGCCGCCCTGTTCGACTCGCTGTCGGTCTTCGAGAACGTCGCCTATCCGCTGCGCGAGCACACGCGGCTCGCGGCAGGCGAGATCACCGACCGCGTTCACCGCTTTCTCTCGCTCGTCGGGCTGCCCGGCACCGACGATCTCCAGCCCGCCGAGCTCTCGGGCGGGATGCGCAAGCGCGTGGGCATCGCGCGGGCCCTCGTGATGGAGCCCGAGGTGGTCTTCTTCGACGAGCCCACCGCGGGACTCGATCCGACGAACGCGCGCCTCGTCGCCGAGCTGATCGCCGAGCTGCGCACCGGCGTCTGCGACACCGCCATCGTGGTCACCCACGACATCGAGTTCGCCGACATGATCGCGGACCAGATGGCCATCCTCCATCAGGGACGGTTCGCCGACACCGGCACGCCGGCCGAGATCCACCGCTCGGGCAGCCCCGACGTCCAGAAGTTTCTCGCGGGCGAGCTGCGGGCGAGCTAGAGGCCCATGCCGGACAGCCGCCAGCTCAGCCTCCAGATCAGGATCGGCGCCTTCATCCTGGGTGGGCTCCTGGTATTCCTGGCCATCATCTACCTGCTCGGGGCCCAGGCGCGCTACTTCGAGCGGAAGTTCGACCTCATCGCCGAGTTCAGCGAGGTGGGCGGGCTCATCGAGGGCGCCACCGTGCGCCTCGCCGGCGTCCAGATCGGCCGGGTGACCGGCGTCGCCCTGCCCCCCGAGCCCGGTGGCAAGGTCAGGGTGACGCTGACCATCGCGAGGCGCTTCACCAACCGCATCCGGAGGAATTCGGAGGCGAAGATCGTGACCCAGGGGCTCCTCGGAGACAAGTTGATGGAGATCACCATCGGCAGCCCGGATGCGCCGCCGCTCGAGCCCGGAGAGCGCCTGGTCACGCGCGAGCCCTTCGACATGAGCCGGGTCTTCGCGGAAGGCAGTGATACCCTGGCCAGGATCAACCGGCTCGCGACCGCGCTCAGCTCCACAGCGGAGGGGCTCGACAAGAGCGGCACGCTGGAGAGCATCAGCCGTCTGACCGGAGCGCTCGGCGGAGCGCTCGAGCGGCTGGACCGGAGCGGGACCCTCGACGATCTCGGCGCCGCCGTGAAGTCGGCTCGCCATATCACCGAGCAGGTGGAGAAGGGCAAGGGCTGGCTCCACGTCCTGGTCTACGAGGAGCCGGACACCCTCCGGCGGCTCAACGACATCCTGACGGCGACCCGGGCGCTCCTGGCCCGGGCCGAATCGGGACAGAGCGCGGTGTCCGTCCTCCTGTCGCCGGACAGCGGCAAGGCCGCGCGCTCGCTGCTCGCGGCCATGGAGGCGCTCGGGCGCGGCGCCGAGCAGCCTGGAGCCGGCGACGGCCTCCTCACGACCCTCCTCTTCGATCCCGAGTACACGGCGGTCGCCCAGGACCTCCGGGTCGTCGCCCGCAACTTCCGCGACGTGTCCGAGAAGGTCGCCAACGGCCAGGGGCTGCTCGGGGCACTGCTCCAGGAGCACGGGGATAGCGCGCTCGGGCCCGCCGGATCCGACTTCAAGGTCGCGATGGCCAATCTCCGGGCGGTCTCCGAGCGTCTCAAGGCGGGGGACGGAACGGTGGGCGCCCTGCTGGACGACCCCACCGTGTACGAGAACCTGGTGCAGTTCCTCGAGGGCGCCCGCCGGAGCTATCTCCTGCGTGCCCTGATCCGCTCGACGATCGGCGCGGGAAGCCCGGGCGGGGTCGCGGGGTCGAAGACGAGATGATGGGGCCTGGCTGATGGCGCGCGAGCGCTCGATCTACCGCTGTCAGGAATGTGGGCTGGCCGCCCCCAAGCCGGGGACCTGTCCCGACTGCGCGCGTGTCGGCAGCTACGTGCAGCTCGTGGAGGAGCGCGTGGCGCCCGCCCGCTCGGGCATGCGCGTGGTGGCCCCCGCGGGGAGCCGGCCGCTGCCCTTCGGCGAGATCAGCACCGAGGGAGGCGAGCGCATCGCCACGGGCATCGGAGAGCTCGACCGCGTGCTCGGGGGCGGCCTGGTCACGGGCTCGCTGGTGCTGATCGGGGGTGACCCGGGCATCGGCAAGTCGACGCTGCTGCTCCAGGTGAGCCGCGCCCTCGCGGAGCGGGGCGGGCCGGTCCTCTACGTCTCCGGAGAGGAATCGGCGGGACAGGTCAAGCTCCGCGCCGAGCGGCTCGGGATCGCCCCCGCCGGCCTCTATTTCGTCGCCGAGAACGACCTCCAGGTGGTCGAGGCGCACGTCGCCGAGCTCCGCCCGCGGGTGCTCGTCGTCGACTCCATCCAGGCGGTGTTCCTCCCGGGGCTCGAGTCGGCGCCGGGCAGCGTGAGCCAGGTCCGCGAGTGCGGCGCCCGGCTCATGCTGCTCGCCAAGCGGCATGGGATCGCGACCTTCCTGGTGGGGCACGTCACCAAGGAGGGAGCGCTCGCGGGTCCCCGCGTGCTCGAGCACCTCGTCGACACCGTGCTCTACTTCGAGGGCGAGCGGCACCACGCCTACCGCGTGCTGCGCGCCGTCAAGAACCGGTTCGGCTCGACGAACGAGATCGGCGTGTTCGAGATGGCGGAGGGCGGCCTCGTCGAGGTGAAGAACCCCTCCGGCTTCTTCCTCTCGGAGCGGCCCAAGGGCGCGCCGGGGTCGGTCATCGTCTCGAGCCTCGAGGGGACGCGGCCGCTCCTGCTCGAGGTTCAGGCGCTCGTGACGCCGGCCAGCTTCGGCGCGCCGCGGCGCACGGTCCTGGGAGCGGACTACAACCGGGTGTGCCTGCTCCTCGCCGTACTGGAGAAGCGCGTCGGCTTTCCCCTGCAGTCCCAGGACGCCTTCGTGAATGTCGCCGGAGGCGGGCGGGTCTC
>Ga0214473_10005071_pt1 | contig 15802 bp, 12 predicted proteins | sample RVTome_7_FD_203509 | JGI IMG/M metagenome (GOLD analysis project Ga0214473, IMG submission 203509) | Soil microbial communities from uranium-contaminated site in the Upper Colorado River Basin, Wyoming, United States - RVT98D197 | ecosystem: Environmental > Terrestrial > Soil > Contaminated >... | reverse complement strand
TGCTCATCCCTTCCGTTCCCGTGTGGTTGGCCCTTTTGGTCTTTGTCCTCGCTGACACGATTATTAACTATATGGGTGTCGAGTACGGTGCCAAAGAAAATATGGCCCTGTTCATTATTCAGGCCGCAGGCATCGCCGCCTTCCTTATTACGGGTGTCATTTATATAGCGAAAGGGGGAGGAGCAGGGACATTTAACCTCGATCCGGTCTTTCAGGCCTCAAAGTTCCACATAGATTTTATTGCTACGGCCCTTTCCATTGCGGTGGTCACCCTTCTCGGCTTCGATGCGATGACCACCCTTGCGGAAGAAACGGAGCATCCCCAGAAACTCATCCCCCCGGGGATGATCATGACCCTGGCCATCATCGGCTTACTGTTTGTCGCAGAGACCTATATCGCCCGCCTGGTTCATCCGGTTGTTCAGGGATTCGACCCCGAAACCGGGTTCGTCAATGTCATCGTCACGGCCGTGGGGGGAGAACCGCTCAAGATCTACATCCTGATTACGTTCGTGCTGTCCCTCGCCCTAGGCGTCGCCTTGAATTCGCAGCTCGCAGCCTCCCGGATCCTTTACAGCATGGGGCGGGACAAATTGATCCCCGGCCTCTTTGGCAAAGTGCATCCCAAATATAAGACCCCCTATGTCGCGTCAATTGTGTTCGGCATCATCACGTTTGCTATCGCCAACCTGATAGGCATAGAAGCCTTGGCGAAGCTCGTGAACTACGGGGCAATGACCTCCTATATGATGCTCAACTTCGCGGTCTTCTGGTTCTTCTTTATAAAAAGGAACCAACGGGGCTCCAAAGACTTCTTCAATTACCTCCTTTTCCCCGCAATAGGGTTCCTCGTGATTGGTTATGTGTGGTACGGATTCGATCCCGTAACGAAGGTCGTGGGAACCCTCTGGGGAATCCTGGGAATCATTTATGGCGCTATCAAAAGCAAAGGATACAGGAAGGTCCCGGAGGCATTGTCGAGACTGGAGATATGAACCGAGAAGATCGTCATTTCTTCAGCACGGGAAATCCACGACAGGGCACAGAGGAATGCCGGGTGTAATATTTCGTGTAATCAATAATGCAGACCTCCTTTGTTTTATCGAGAATGGTTTTATCATCTCGCCGGACTTTTTCACGAACAATTCTACACCTGGATTTGCCATATTTTCAACCTGCCATATTTTCAACCTTGACAGAATAACCGTGATACTGCTAACCTATTGACAATATTTCTCTCTGAGAAAGGGGAAAAAATATGAAAAAAAGAGGACGATTGATGCTGTTGGGGAGTATTTGTCTTGTCCTAATCTTTGCCGCACCTTCATTGGCCCAAGTGATTAAACTGACTTTGGCAGACCAGAATCCGCCCACCGGTTGGGGTCCGTCTCATGCATTGGCGCCGTGGGTCAAGAAAGTAGAGGAGGCCACAAAGGGAAGGGTGAAGATCGATATCTATTGGGCTCAAACATTGGTCAAAGGGCCGGATATCTGGAATGCCGTTAAGAGCGGCGTTGCAGACATAGGCTGGTGTTTCCATGGCTATTGGCCGGATATGACCCCTCTGTATGATGTGATCACCCTCCCCTCTCTCCCTTTTAAAACGGGTGAAGAGGGGAGTGAGGTGCTCTGGAAACTCTATGAAAAGACGCCTGCCCTGCAGAGAGAATTCAAGGATGTTCACGTCCTACAACTCTGGACCAGCCCTCCCCGTTTTCTGATCACCAGTAAGAAGCAGGTCAAGACGCTGGAGGACCTTAAAGGGATGAAGATAAGAGTTCCCGGAGGTCCGGCTACGGATCAGATGAGGGCCTTTGGAGCTGTTCCTCTGCTCATCCCCATGCCCGACAACTACCAGTCCCTGGATAAAGGGATTATTGATGGGATGGATACAAGCTGGGATGCGACCTATTCTTTCAGGCTCTACGAAGTCGTAAAGTATTACACCTTCGTTCCTCTCTCTTCGACGAACTTCTCCATGTCCATGAACAAGCAGAAATGGGAGAGCCTTCCAAAGGACATCCAGCAGGCGATCACGAGTGTGAGCGGTTTGGAGGGTGCGAAGTTTTTCGGCCGCAACTGGTATGATACGGCTGAATCGGCTGTGACCGCCCATATCAAGAAGGAGGGCTATCCGATGATCACGTATACCGTGCCTCCAGACGAAGCAGAGAGGTGGAGAAAAGTTGGGGGCGAACCCCTATGGAAGGAATGGGTCAAGAAGGCGGAGAGTAAGGGACGGCCTGAGGCGCAGCAAGTTCTCAATACATTGCTGGAGATGCTCAAGAAATAGAGCCATCCCATAAAGAGTGAAGAATAGGATGTCAGGTATAATTCGTAATTCTTGTCTTAAGAATTATACCAGGAGAAGCAGAATGCAAAGGACAAAACGAAACCCTGCCTTCACGAAGGAGAAGATCCAGACGTGGGAGGTTATCAATCCGGCTGGCGCGATTGAGTTCAAAACAGCCAAGCCGGCGCCCCGCCTTGCAACCCTAGAAGGCAAGACGATTTTGCTTCGCTGGAATTTCAAGCACAACGGCAACCATTACCTGGACCGCATATCCGAGCTCCTCGCGGAAAAAGTGCCCAGCGCAAAGGTGGTCAAGGTCTATGAGATTGACAAATCGACAATCAATCAAAGTGGGTCCATCGAAGATTCATCGAGGGTGGCCAGGGTGATCGCTGATTTCAATCCGGATCTTGTCATCGGCGCTCACGGTGACTGAGGGTCCTGTACCTCATGGCTGGTCGTTGACCAGTCCGAAATCGAAAAGCTGGGTATTCCGACGGTGACTGTGGCAACAAGCGCATTTATCTCTTTAGCTCGAAGCACCATGAAAAGCGTTGGTCTTCCGGACATGGCCTTCGTGGAGGTTTTCCATCCGATGGCCATGATTTCTTTGGACGAGATCAGGGACAAGGCAGATCAGTCCTTTCCGGAAATTCTGGAGATGGCAACGGAATGGAAACCCTCCCTGGCCGGGAAAGAGGAAATTGAAAAACCTCCTTATCCTGCTGACAGAATCAAGTTTAAGGGAACCTATGCAGCGTTGAATCAGAAGTTCTATGAGCAAGGCTGGTCCTTGGGACTGCCGATCATCCCGCCAACCCCTGAGGCTGTCGAGGAAATGCTGAAAGGCACTGCCCGAAAGCCGGAAGAGGTGGTCTGGGTTGTTCCACCACGGATGGGTCAACTGACCGTAGAAGGGATAGCTGTCCTGGGTGTAATGTCAGGATGCAGACCGGAGCATATGCGGCTTCTTCTGGCTATTCTAAAAGCCCTGAGTCACCCGGACTATGACTGGCGGGGAAGCACAACAACCACGGCGCCCACTTCTCCGGTGATTATCATCAATGGCCCGATCCTCGATGAACTGGGTATCGCCTATTCAACAGGGGCTCTCGGCGGCCAGCAGCCTGTGAACATTGCTTTGGGTTACTTCATCAATCTGGTGGGTGACGTCGTGGGTGGGGCTGTCCCTCCCGATCTCGACAAGAGTACCCTCGGCAGCCGGGGTGACTTAGTCGCCCTGGTTCTGGGTGAGAACGAGAAAGCAAATCCTTGGAATCAGTCCTATGCCGTGGAGCATGGATTCAAATCTACAGATAATGTCGTCACCGCTTTTTCAGCCTATCCAGGCACCAACAATACAGATCATTTCAGCGTGAAAGGGGAGGACTTGCTTAACACGATCTCTTTGGGCGTCGCCGCTGTGGCCTGTGGATTCACCGGCTGCCTGACACAATATGATAAGCCCTCCACATTGGGGAATGAAGTTAAATATGTCTTTCTCTTCCTGGGGCCTGAACATGCCGATACCCTCAGGAGGGACTTCCCAACAAAAAGGGCTGTCCAGGAATACCTGGTCAAAAATGCGGTTGCACCCTATAAGACTTACGCACCGGGCCTTTGTATCGTTCCGAAAGAATTCGGGCCTTACACTGCGGATACGATGATTCCAAGATTCAGGCAGCCTGAGTCGATCCATATCGTGATAACTGGGGGGTTCGGGAAGCAGTCCCAGATCTGGCCCACTTTCCCAACGTGCCAGCGACCCATCTCGGTGCTGGTGGAGGAGTGAATTCTCCCCTTCTGATCTCCCGAAGCTGTGAAATTATTCGGGGATAGGAGACCCGACAGGGGAATATCCAAAAATGTAGAATACAGACATTTGATTCTATTCCGACAGATACCCCATCCCCCTCCCCTTTGAAGGGGAGGAATCACGCAAAGCGCGTGACGTGTTAGCGAAGCGGGCGTCCTTCGTCAATCGGTTGTTGGGTTTTGAGAAAGGAGAAAAGATCTGATGGGTCACACGGATTTAAGAGACTGGCTGAAAGAAGTGGAGAATCGGGGGCAACTAAAACGCATTAATGGCGCGAACTGGGATCTTGAAATAAGCTCCCTCGTCGAGCTCGTTTATAGAGAAGGCAAAGATCCCAAACCGGCCATCTTGTTTGATGAAATCCCCGGCTATCCAAAGGGCTTCCGGACCCTCTTCGGTATGCTTGGATCAACCTGGAGGATCGCTAAAACCCTGGGGCTGCCGGAAGATCGAATCGACCGGTTAGGGATCACCGACAATTGGTATAAGAAGGCGAGAGAGCTTGGCTCGATTCCACCAAGGGTTGTCAATACCGGCCCTGTCCAGGAGAATGCCTTCACTGGAAATCAGATCGACGTCCTGAGATTTCCAATACCCAGGTTTCATGAGCTCGATCGCAATCGCTATGTTGGCACCGCTCATGCGGTCATTCAGAGAGACCCGGATGATGGATGGATAAACCTGGGCACCTATCGCGTGATGGTCGTGGACGGCAATCGCCTTGCTCTCCATGCCACACCTGGAAAGCACGGGAATATCATGACCTATGAAAAATATTTTGCCCGTGGAGAAGTGATGCCGATTGCCATTGCCACTGGACTCGACCCTGTTCTGTGGTGGTTGTCTTGCCAGACCGACACCCCCTGGGGTGTTTCAGAATATGAGGCGGCTGGAGCGATCAAGGGCGAACCGGTTGAAGTGATCAAAGGTCCTTACACCGGGCTTCCGGTCCCCGCTCATGCTGAGATTGTGATTGAGGGAGAATGCCATCCGGGAGAGTTTGCGGATGAAGGGCCTTTCGGAGAATGGCATGGTTATTACGCTAACCGGGGGCTTGCGACAGTGCCCGAACCTGTGATTCGTGTCAAGGCAATCTATCATCGACATCATCCGATCCTCACCTGTTCACAACCTGCCGTTCCCCCTCATACCTTTACACTGATGCTGGCGATAGCCGATTCCGTTGCCATCCGGAGGCGGCTGGAAGCTTTTGGTATCCCGGGAGTTCAAGCCATCTGGGCCCATTATACAGGGAGCGGGGGGCTGTTTAATGTGATCTCCATCAAGCAACTCTATTCCGGTCATGCCCGCCAGGTGGGATTGATCGCTTCGCAATACTCTGCTGAGATGGGGTCCTACACCGTCGTCGTGGAGGAAGACATCGATCCCTCCAATCTTGACCAGGTCTTGTGGGCGATGGTGACCCGGTCACGCCTTGACCGTTCGATCCAGATCCTTCCCCATTGCCATACGAATAATGTCCATCCTGCCATTCCCCCGGGAGAAAAGAGATCGACGGAAGAAGGAAAACCGCTCACCGCTGCAAGAGTGGTGATCGATGCTTGCCGGGATTTGTCATGGAAACAGGATTGGTATCCTATATCCAGGATCAGTCCCGAGTTGCGAAAAGAGATTGAAGGAAAATGGGAATCGATCTTATCGGAGTTGATTTAAAGAACTGAATGTCATACCTTTTTCAAAATAAGATTTTCACCGCGGAGACGCCGAGGGCGCAGAGGAGAAATTTTTTGTTTGGCGGGTCGAAGATTCCGGGAACCGGAGGAGATACCGCCAAACAAAAACCTGTCCTTTTAAGAACAATGATCATTTTCTCCATCGCTGGGCGTTCGGAAAGGTCTTCGTTCGTTTCCATAGGCCTGCCTGCCGAAGCCTCGACGCAGGAAGGGATGAAGTTTCTGATCCGATCGCCGTCTCCCGCCTGCGTGGCCGAAGCCACTTCGGCGTGGCGAAGGCCCGATCGGATCAGAAAAAAAATCTCCCTCAGCGAGCTCCGCGACTCTGCGGTGAGCTTTATTTTCAAGGAAACATGCTATTCCTTAGAAAACTCCAATGCCCCATTCAGCACCTGCTGGGCAGTGGGATATCCTTTCGTTTCCGTCCTCTTCACCCATTCCTTCCATAGTGGCTCACTTGCTCTTACCCATCTCTGGATTTCTTCAGGGGGAGGTGTATACCTCGTCATTTGATGGCTCCCCTGCTTTACGCGCTCAACCACCCCTTCTTCGGCGGTATCGAAGAAGTTGCGGCCCCAGAACTTTGAGGCCTCGAGGCCACTGGCACTCGTTATGGCCTGCTGGATGTCTTTGGGAAGGCTATCCCATTTTTGTTTGTTCATGGGTATTGAATCCACCCCAGCACCGGAGAGAGGTACAAAGGTGTAATACTTTACGACTTCGTAGAATCTGAAGGAATAAACCGCCTCCCAAGGTGCTGCCATGCCATCGATAACCCCTTTATCCAGAGCCTGGTAGACATCAGGCATGGGGATGAGGACCGGGATGGCTCCAAGGGCCTTCATCTGTTCAGTCGCAACTCCTGCGAGAGCCCTTATTTTCAGACCCTTGAGGTCCTCCAGGGTCTTGACCTGTTTTTTAGTGGTGATCAAGAAATAAGGGGCACTGGTATGGAGAACAAGTACATGGACATCTTTGAATGGCCTTTGAAATTCAGGAAACTTTTCGTAAAGTCTCCAGAGCACTTCACTGCCTTTCTCTCCCGTTTTGAAAGGCAGACCGGGGAGGTTGATCACATCGGCCAGAGGGGTCATGTCCGGCCAAAAGCCATGGACACACCAGCCCATATCCGCAATTCCGGTCTTCACTGCATTCCAAGAGTCCGTTGCTTTGGCTAAGGTTTGAGTCCAATAGGGCTCTATCTTAACTCTGCCCTTTGTAGCATCCTCGACCTTCTTAAACCATGGCTGATGCGCGTGAACCGGACCCCAACCCATTTGAGTGTTGTGGTCAGTCCATTTCAGTGTGACGACTTGCGCCACGGATGGGGCTGTCCACATGAGAACCATCCCAATACCGAGAAGTACGAATAATCCCTTCTTTCTCATAAATCCCTCCTTCTGAGAGCTTCGGAAAACTACTTTACGCTCTCTTGACTACACAGACTTTAGAAAATAATTACACAGATTTTCCTTATTTTCAATATGTTTCATATCGGTGTACTCCATTTATAATAAGAAATCTCCCGTGCCGTAGCGTTTCTGTTGACAAGTATAGGAGGCTATGTTACTAAATCCCAGGATTTCTCTCTGATCGTTTTGCAGCTTCTAAGAATCCATTTCTGATGGACCTTCAGGATATGTTTCGTGTCCGCGCCCTCGTGATAGACTAACCGACAAAAAACACTCAGCCTGGTCATTCCCCGGCATTCATATGCGGGGAAGCGCGATTGGGGTAAAGGAGGTTTAAAATGGGTAAAGAAGTCATAGGAGATTTGTACCGGAGATTTCCGGATGTGCATCCGAACATCGTCCTGAAGACTGAGATCCTAAGGCTGGGTTTAGACATTGGCGATCGGGCCATAGAGAATTTCAGGGGCAGGGATGATCTATTGTGGAAGGGTTTCCACCTTTTTTCCTATGATTGGCATAAGACAAAGGTCTACGGAAACAAGATCCCCTGGTTCGCTCATCTGGAGGACGGTTGTTTTTTTATGGTTCGAACAAATGAAGCTTCTCCATATCTGCTTGACCTGGAAGAGGATGGCTTTATCATCCGGGAAAAGGAAAGCAAGGAGATGATCGCGAAAGATATCTGGTTCGAGCGGAAGCCCCGATGGTACGACATGAGGACGAAGGACGGCATTCAGATGGGGGCGATCTGCCAGGGACAGGGCCGGATGATGTTTGTGACGATTAATAAGTATTGCGAATTGTGGAATAAGGGTGATGAGTGTCTTTTTTGTAATATCAATGCGACCCTGAAGGATCAAAAAGCGGGCGGTGAGGATGTGGTGGCAAAGATCAGACCGGAACAGGTCGCTGACACGGTGAAGACGGCCCTTGAGGTGGATAATCACTATAGCGTCCTGTATATCAGTGGCGGCACGATTCTTGGGACGTACCAGGAACAGACGGAATTAGAATTTTATCTCAGTCGGATCAATGCGCTGAGAGAGAAATTACAGGTTTTGATTCCGACCACGGTCCAGATTGCCCCTTATGATGATGAAGGCTGGAAGAGGCTTCACGAAACGGGCGTTGGCGGTGTCCAACCCAATATGGAAGTCTGGGATAAGAAGCTTTTCCAGTGGATTTGCCCTGGGAAAGACAAGCATATTGGTTATGATGAGTGGATCAAGAGGATGATTCGGGCGGTTGACTTCTGGGGTCCTGGAAGAGTCAATCCAAATTTTGTGCTTGGGGTCGAGATGGCCAAACCCCATGGATTTGAAGACGTCAGTTCCGCCGTGAAGTCCACCTCAACGGGCTGGGATTTTCTGATGAGTCACGGGGTGCTTCCTCGCTATAATCTATGGACCCAGGAAGCGGGTTCTGCATTTCAGGACCATCCAGGCCCCCCTCTCGAATTCTTTATTGAGGCTCAGAAGGCTTATGCCGAGCTCCGCTGGAAATACAAATTCGATCCTCCTTTCCCGTCGACGATGTTCAATAATTGTTATAGTCTCAACTCCTTGCAAGACTTCGAATACTACCACGGCAATGGAACGACTTCGAAGAAGAATCTGGATGCGTACTTGGGGGTGAAACCCGGTGAACCGGGAGGCTATTATGACCAGGAAGGCTATATCCTGAAAAGATAAATGGTATGCCGAGGCAGCACCTGTTCACCTCTAAAGCCAACTTTTAGGTTGCCCAAAAAATCGTTGTAGTGTAATATGACTTAGTAAAAAATATCTATCAAGGAGGGAAATCCGATGAAAAAGAAAGGATTGGTTACGTTGTTGGTGAACGTATGTTTCATTTTAGCGCTGGCCGCCCCATCACTGGCACAAGTCATCAAACTGACCCTTGCGGACCAGAACCCTCAAACGGGCTGGGGCCCCACTCACGCGCTCCAGGTGTGGGCAAAGAAGGTTGAGGAAGCAACGAAGGGGAGAGTGAAGATAGAGATTTATCCTTCCCAGACGTTGGCCAAGGGACCGGACATCTGGAATGCAGTAAAAACCGGCGTTGCTGACATGGGCTGGTGTGTCCACGGCTATTGGCCCGACATGACGCCTCTGGCCGATGTGATCAATCTCCCAGTTCTACCCTTCAAGACCGCAGAAAAAGCCAGTGAGGTCCTCTGGACACTCTACGATAGGTTCCCTTCGTTTAAGAATCATTTCAAAGATGTCCATCTCCTTGTTCTCTACACCAGTCACCCCTATTTCCTTATCACGAGTAAGAAGCAGGTCAAGACGATGGAGGACATGAAAGGTCTGAAGATAAGGGTTCTCGGGGGGGTTGCGACCGAACAGATGAAGGCCCTCGGAGCGATTCCGCTCATGATCCCCATGCCCGATAACTACCAGTCCCTGGATAAGGGGATCATCGATGGGATGGGAGCACCCTGGGAGGCAACACACGCTTTTCGACTCTACGAAGTCGTTAAGTATTACAGCATGGTCCCTCTCTCGGGTGCGTCTCCTCTTTCAATCCCGATGAACAAACAGAAATGGGATAGCCTGCCAAAAGACATCCAGCAGGCCATAACGAGTGTCAGCGGACTCGAGGCTTCGAAGTTCTTTGGCCGCAATTTCTTCGATACGGCTGAAGAAGGCGTGCTTGAGCGCGTGAAGCAGGGAAACCATCAAATGATCAGATATGATGCTCCTGCGGAAGAGGTGGAGAGGTGGAGAAAAGTTTCCGGAGAGCCGGTTTGGAAGGAATGGGTGAAGAGGATGGAGGGCAAGGGATATTCCGACGCCCAGCAAATTCTAAACACGGCATTGGAGTTGTTTAAAAAATAATTGGATAGGAAGTCTTATCTTCCGAAGAACAATCCAGGCAATGCTGTCAGGTGTCAGCTCCTCGAAGGCGCTGAAGATCTGAAATCCCTACACCCTTCACCTGAACGGTGAAGGGTGTAGATTGTATTGTGTTATCGTTCAAGGAGGCTGAAGGTCTATGCAGAAGTTACTGGACTGGTGTGAAAAGGTCATGGTCTTTGTCTCTTCCATGTCGACCTTTGTCTTGATGCTATTGACGACGGCTGATGCGGGAGGGAGGTATCTCTTCAACCGGCCGATCACCGGGGCCTATGAGATTACAGCGAACTACCTGATGATCGCAGCGGTCTTTATGGCAGCAGGCTATGGCTACCGTGAAGGGGCTTACATTCGGGTTACCTTCCTGGCAGACCACCTCCCCCGCAAAATGAAGCTCGTTGTGAACCACCTTGTCCAATTGACCTGTGTGATTTATGGGACGCTGCTTGTCATCGCCACCATCCAGCAGGCCAGACGCATTTTTTCTGATCACACCACCCTGAGCAGTTTGGATATTCCACTGGGGCCGGCCTATATTCTGGTGCCCGTGGGGCTTTTCTTCATGTCCCTACTGATGCTGCTCGATATCCGCAAGGTAAAGGAAGGAAAGTCTGCTTTGTTCAGAGAGGAATCTCCCACTGCCTGATTGAAAAAGAAAACCTGGTCACGGGGGTTAAGAAATGCTCTTTCTGCCTTTTGTTGCTATGGTCATCGCCCTTCTTCTTGGTCTTCCAATCGCCTTTTCTCTCGCCGGCTCCGGCATCCTGGGCATCTATCTCATCACGGGCAGCTGGAAAATGGTCTTCGGGATTCTTGGGATGGCCCCTTTCAGTTCGGTCGCGGACTACGCCCTGACGACGGTCCCCATGTTCATTCTCATGGCCTACTTTTCAGCATCGAGCGGGCTTGCTCGTGACCTTTTCAAGGCGGGGGCCAACTGGCTGGCACCTATCCGGGGCGGTCTCGGGGTTGCAACTGTTTTTGCCTGCGGGATCTTTGGGGCCATGTCAGGGGCCAGTGTTGCCGCTGCCTCGGTGATGTCAGCCATCGCCTACCCGGAAATGCGGCGTCACGGCTATTCGGAGCCACTGGCAGCCGGTACGGTGGGGATCGGGGCAACCCTTGACATATTGATCCCACCGAGCGTCGCCATGGTGATTTACGGTATTGCCACACAGACCTCCATTGGTAAACTGCTCATTGCGGGTATCGTGCCGGGAATCATCGTCGGCATCTTCCTGACCATAGCCATCTTTGCCTGGGTCCGCATCAGACCCCAGGATGCCCCCGAGACGTACCGGGTACCCATTGCTGAGCGTTGGGAGAGCGTTCGAAAAATCTGGCCGAGCCTCCTGTTAATTCTCATAGTCATTATCCTTCTCTATACGGGCGTTGTCACCCCGACGGAAACCGGGGCCATCGGCGCCTTCATGGCAGCCGTAATCGGAGCGGCCTTCGGCCGCCTGAACTGGCCGGGAACGATGGAGGCCCTGAGGTCAACCATTCGCACCTCGGCCATGATCTTTATGATCCTGATCGGAGCAACCATCTTTGGCTATTACATGGCCCTGAGCCGGGTGCCCCAGCAGGTCGTTGCGGCGATTACCGATATGAACCTAAACCGCTGGGTTGTGATGATCGGTATTATCATTGGCTATTTCGTCATCAGCATGTTTATGGATGAGATTCCGCTCCTTCTCCTCACCTTGCAACTCACATTTCCGCTCATCACTCATCTTAAGTTCGACCCTATCTGGTTTGGCGTCGTCTCGATGATGATGGTTTCCATGGGGCTCGTCTTCCCACCGGTAGGGATGGTCGCCTTTATCGTCAGTGCCGCAGCGAAGGTTGACCTGGTGAAGGTTTACACGGGGACGAGTGTATTAATGATTGCCATCGTCATCACGACCATTCTCCTGATGATCTTTCCCCCGCTTGCGACCTGGCTCCCAGCAACGATGCGTTAAACGATATCCTGCCCGTCATTCTCCCCTCTCCCCTGGCGGGAGAGGGTAAGGGTGAGGGGGAATAAGAATCCTAAAAAGGAGGAACCCATGAAACAATTAAAATTTTACAATTTGTCCCAGCCCATCGAGATGGGCATTCCCATCTGGCCTTGGGTAGGTCAAATGCAGGACGTGATTATCGAACGAATGTTGTACCATGAGCGGGACGGAAAGCAGTCCGCTGTCTTTCACTGCAAGATGCACACCTCGACTCATATGGATGCGCCCTTCCATGTCATCGGGACGGGAAAGGGCATTGATGAGGTTCCCTTGTCGAGCTGCTTCGGCACCGGGGTCGTCGTCGATATGCGCTACAAGAAGAAATGGGAGATCATCGGACCCGAAGATTTCGAAAAAGCAAACCCGAAGATCGAGAAAGGGGATTGGGTGATCGTCAATACGGGATGGCATCACAAATGGGATGACCATTACACGTATATCAATCATTTTCCCGGCCTCTATAAAGAAGGCGGGGAATGGCTGGTGAAAAAAGGAATCAAGGGCTTCGGCATTACGGGCGGGGCCCTGGACAGCCCTCTGGCCCATGCCCCCCTTTCCAAGATCATGCCCTGGCTCGACGCAGAATATAAGAAAGAAACCGGCGAAGATCCCGAAAAGAAGTGGCCTATCTATGAACCTGCCCATTACTCACTCCTCGGAAATATGATTCCGGGAATTGAAAATATGGGGGGACAAGTGGACGAAGTCACGGGCAAACGCGTGACGATTGCAGCTTTCCCACTCAACTGGATTCACGGGGATGGCTCAATGATCCGCGTGGTTGCAATCGAAGGACTCGATCTTTAGCAGACCGCCAGAAACATAAGATCTAATTCCTCTCCTGCCTTTTCGTTTCCACTTCACCCTCTCCCACCCGCTGGATAAGGTGAAGTGGAAACAGTCTAATAGAATCAATTGCATCATGCCTGCATCTTATTAATCGGTCCATAATTGAGAAGACATATTAACTCCGACACCCCCCCATCCCTCTCCTCTGAACCTAACATGGTTCAGGGCTTTGTCCTGCACCCTATGCGGTGCAGGGCTGCCCTCCCCCTTGCTCGCCGCGCTGTCGCGCGAGCGCAGCGGGAAGGGGGAGGAATCACGAGAAGCCCTTGACGATTTCCCTCCCTTTCGAGACTGTGTCGCAATAAGGAAATTGGAGTGTCTGTCATTCTGAACGCAGTGAAGAATCTAATGATTTCAACTGAATCGATCATAGAGATTCTTCGGCTATCGCCTCAGAATGACATTACGACACAGTCTCCTCAGGGGGAGGGGCAGGGTGGGGGTGGGGTATATGGCTTATGAGTCTGAGGTAGAACCGGGATCGAGTAGGATCAAAGGTGAAACCAGGTGTCTGCACAATTAAGGACTGATTAGTAATTGTACCAGTAACCTTCATCCTTCTCCCTTTGCGGCCTTTGCGGAGCTGTTTTTGCGGCTCTTGCGGCTCTTGCGGATCTTGCGGATCTGGAAATTGCTATAAAATCAAATTTTTGGTATATATAGGTCAACTTCCGGGGGATTGAAACAGAATCCAAAGATCCGGGTTTACAAATGGCTTCGTAACCATGAACAAGAAAGATCTCAGCGAACGCGATATCTGTACTAAGTTTATCACGCCTGCTGTCGAGCAGGCGGGCTGGGATGTCCTGTCTCAAATTCGCGAGGAGGTCTCGTTTACAAAAGGCCGGATCATCGTCCGCGGCAGGCTGGTCACCCGCGGGAAAGCCAAGCGCGCCGACTACATTCTCTACTACAGGCCAAACATCCCCATTGCCCTCATCGAAGCCAAAGACAGCAACTACGCCGTCGGCGACGGCATGCAGCAGGCTCTCGGATATGCCGCAACCCTCGACATTCCCTTCGTCTTCTCATCAAACGGAGACGCCTTCCTTTTCCACGACCGCACCGGCCAGAGCGGTCAGACGGAAACCGATCTGTCCCTTGGCGACTTCCCGTCACCCGACGACCTTTGGACGAAATACCGTCGGTGGAAAGGCCTGGCCCCGGAGCAAGAGGAAGTCTTCCTCCAGAACTACTTTGAGGACACCAGTGGCAAGGAGCCGCGTTATTACCAGCGCGTCGCCATTAACAAGGCCATCGAAGCCATTGCGAAGGGGCAGGACCGGATCCTCCTCGTTATGGCCACCGGCACAGGAAAGACTTACACCGCTTTCCAGATCATTTGGCGTTTGTGGAAGGCAGGGCGTAAGAAACGCATCCTCTTCCTCGCCGACCGCAATGTCCTTGTCGACCAGACGATGGTTAACGACTTTCGCCCCTTCGGCGCCGCCATGGCGAAGCTCTCTACCTCCTCGAAGACGATCGAACGGGACGATTGCATTGAAGTTCAACTGCCCACAGCGGTAGACAAGAAGCACCGGCGCATCGACACCTCCTATGAGATCTACCTCGCACTCTACCAGGCCATCACCGGCCCTGAGGAACGTCAGAAGCTCTACCGGGAACTATCGCGCGACTTCTTCGACCTGATCGTGGTCGACGAATGTCACCGGGGCAGCGCGGCGGAGGATTCCGTCTGGCGGGAGATCCTGGACTACTTCTCCACCGCTACCCAGATCGGCCTCACGGCCACTCCGAGGGAGACGGAATACGTCTCCAATATCCACTACTTCGGCAAACCCGTATACAGCTACTCGCTGAAGGAAGGCATCCGCGACGGCTTCCTCGCGCCCTACAAGGTGGTGAAGGTCCATCTCGATGTCGATGTGGAGGGCTACCGGCCTGGGCAGGGCGAAACCGACAAGTTCGGGTACGAAATCGAGGACCGCATCTACAACCAGAAAGATTTTGACCGTAACCTCGTCATCGACGAGCGCACCAGGCGTGTCGCCGGGAAGGTGACTGAATTCCTGAAAGAAAGCGGCGACCGCTTTCAGAAAACCATCATCTTCTGTGTGGATACAGAACATGCTGCACGGATGCGGCAGGCCCTAATCAACGAGAACCCGGACCTGATCCAACAGAACGAGCGCTACGTCATTCGTATTACCGGCGATGACGCCGAAGGCTGCGCCCAGATCGGCAACTTCATCGACCCGGAAGCGAAGTATCCGGTCATCGTCACCACCTCACGCCTGCTCTCCACGGGTGTCGATGCCCAGACCTGCCGTCTCATCGTCCTTGATCGAGAAGTGGGATCGATGACCGAATTCAAGCAGATCATGGGCCGCGGCACACGCGTTCACGAGGACACCAAGAAGTATTACTTCACCCTCATGGACTTCCGAAAGGCCACCAACCACTTCGCTGACCCCGATTTTGACGGCGAGCCGGTGCAGATCTACGTACCGGGCGAGGGCGATCCGGTTGCGCCCCCGGACGATGTGCCACCGGCTGACGATGGCGAAGAGCCTATCCCCCTGGAACCCGGTGAAGATGAAGAGGTGATCGTCGATTATGAGCTGCCCGACATCAATATCCCTCCAGGGATATCGGAGCCACCTTTGAAATACTACATTTGCGGCAAACCGGTCACCATCCTGGCCGAGCGTGTCGAATACCTCGACGAAAACGGAAAGCTGGTCACTGAAAGTCTCCGTGACTACTCGAAGAAGACGCTCCGCAAGTGCTTCGCCAGCCTCGACGAGTTTCTCAGACGCTGGAACGGAGCCGAGCGCAAGCAGGCCATCATCGAAGAACTAGAAAATGAAGGCCTGATCCTCGATCCGCTGGCCGAGGAAGTTGGAAAGG
>Ga0214473_10005070_pt1 | contig 15802 bp, 12 predicted proteins | sample RVTome_7_FD_203509 | JGI IMG/M metagenome (GOLD analysis project Ga0214473, IMG submission 203509) | Soil microbial communities from uranium-contaminated site in the Upper Colorado River Basin, Wyoming, United States - RVT98D197 | ecosystem: Environmental > Terrestrial > Soil > Contaminated >... | reverse complement strand
AACATAACGTGATCGCCGCCGTCAACGTCGTCTTCCCATGATCTATATGCCCTATCGTCCCTACATTCACATGCGGCTTCGTCCGCTCAAATTTCTTCTTCGACATCTCCCCGCCTCCCTTTGGTTAAATTAATTCCTTCCCTCTCCCAAAAAAAGTTTGAACTTATGGATTAACCCTTTTTTTATCTTTGACAAGAGATTCGAATACGGATTGAGGAACCTTCTGGTAATGGGAAAATTGAAGGGTAAAGGTGGCGCGGCCTTGGGTTAAGGATCGAATACCGGTTGAATAGCCGAACATTTCGGCCATAGGGGCCTGTCCACGGACGATCCGAGCCTTACCCCGGCTTTCCAAACCCATAATTTTTCCCCTTCGGGAGTTCAAGTCCCCCATCACTTCTCCGATGAATTCTTCGGGAGTAACAATTTCCACTTCCATAATCGGTTCCAATAAAACCGCTTGCGCCCTGGAGGCTGCCTCCTTAAAAGCGATGGATCCGGCAAAGAGAAAAGCCCGTTCTGAAGAATCAACCTCATGAAAAGAGCCGTCTTCCAGCCTGACCCCTACATCGACCATGGGGTATCCGGCCAGTCCCCCCCCTTCCATGGCCTCGATGATCCCTTTTTCCACAGCTGGAATATATTCCTTGGGGATCACACCACCGACAATCTTATTTTCGAACAAAAACCCGCTGCCGGCTTCCCGGGGATAGACCGTAAGCCAAACATGGCCGTATTGTCCGCGACCTCCGCTTTGACGAATGTACTTTCCTTCGGCCTTGATTTCCCGGGTAATCGTTTCTTTGTAGGCCACCTGAGGTTTCCCGATATGAGCAGCCACATTAAACTCCCGGGTAAGCCGATCGACTATAATTTCCAGGTGCAGTTCCCCCATCCCGGAAATGATGGTCTGACCGGTATCCTCGTCGGTATGAACCTTAAAGGAAGGATCTTCGGCGGCGATCCTCTGAAGGGACAACCCTAACTTATCCAGGTCGGCCTTGCTTTTGGGTTCGATGGCAATCGAAATAACCGGCACCGGGATGTCCAGCGATTCCAGCAAAATAGGGGCATTAGGATCGCAGAGGCTGTCGCCAGTCGTGGTATTTTTCAACCCCACCACAGCCACAATGTCCCCGGCCCGCATCTCTTTGATCTCTTCCCTCTGATTGGCATGCATCTTCAGTAAACGGCCGATCTTTTCTTTCCGTCCTTTGTTGACATTAAGGACCGACTCCCCGGAGGATAATCGGCCAGAATAAACCCTTAAAAAGGTCAAATGTCCCACATAAGGATCGGACATTAATTTAAAAGCCAAGCCGGTGAAAGGGGCTTCTTCGACGGCCTGTCGTTCTTCCGTTTCTCCGGAGGGATTTTTTCCCTCGATCGGGGGAACATCGGTCGGGGCAGGCAGATAGCGTATGATGGCATCCAGGAGAGGCTGAACTCCTTTATTTTTGAAGGCTGAACCGCAGAGCACCGGAACCACCTTTTGTTGAAGGGTGGCCTGCCGCAGGGCCTTGATGATCGATTCTTCCGGCAGTTCTTTTCCTTCCAGGTAGGCTTCCATAACCGCATCGTCGGTATCGGCCAGGATTTCAATCAATTTCCGTCGATACAAGGTAACCGTCTCTCTCAAACTCTCCGGAATAGGTTCGGGTTCCAGGGTCCTTCCCAGGGTGGCTTCATTAAAAGAATACGCCTTAAGGGCGATCAGATCAACGATCCCCTGAAACGATTCTTCTTTCCCCAGAGGCCACTGGATAAATACCGGGTTGGCACCCAGTCTTTCTTCCATCATTTTCAGACACCGTTCGTGATCGGCACCGACCCGATCCATCTTATTTATAAAGGCCAGCCTTGGGATTTTATAGCGGTCCGCTTGCCGCCAGACCGTCTCCGATTGAGGCTCCACCCCGGCCACGGCATCGAAAACCGCTATCGCCCCATCGAGCACCCGCAGACTCCGTTCGACCTCGATGGTGAAATCCACATGCCCGGGGGTGTCGATGATATTGATCCGATGATCGTTCCAGATACAGGTGGTGGCCGCCGAGGTAATGGTGATCCCCCGTTCCTGTTCCTGTTCCATCCAGTCCATCACCGCCGACCCATTATGCACCTCACCCATCTTGTACGATACCCCGGTATAGTATAAGATTCTTTCGGTGGTCGTGGTCTTTCCGGCGTCAATATGGGCCATAATCCCTATATTCCGAATCCGTGATAATAAAACCTGCTCAGACAAACAATGACTCCATTTCCCGTTTCAAACATGCCCTTCGTCACCGGCTACCAGCGGTAGTGGGCAAAGGCCTTGTTGGCCTCGGCCATTTTGTGGGTGTCTTCTTTCTTTTTGATGGCCGCCCCCCGGTTATTAGCCGCATCCAACAACTCCCCGGCCAATTTGCCTTCCATGGTTTTCTCAGAACGGGTCTTGGCATAGTTGATGACCCAGCGGATACTCAGCGAAAGCCTCCGGCTGGATTTTACCTCTACCGGGACCTGATAGGTGGACCCGCCGACTCTTCTGGATTTAACCTCAATCACCGGTTTGACATTATCGATGGCCTTTTCGAATACCTTGATCGGTTCCTCTTCGCCCTTCTTGCCGATTAACTCCAACGACCGATAGAGAATCGATTCGGCGGTACTCTTTTTCCCCTGGCGCATCAGAGAATTGACGAACTTGGCCACCAGCAGACTGTGATATTTGGGATCGGGCAAGATTCCCCTGTGAACGACTTCTCTTTTCCTCGGCATTCCTACCTCTTTTTAAATAAACAATAGATTAATTAAGGTTGTCATTTATTTTTTCTTCAACGATTCCGCAATCCGAAATCTAAAATCCGAAATGATTATTTGGGTCTTTTGGCCCCATATTTGGATCGGCTGTTTTTCCGATCGGCCACACCAATGGAGTCCAGGGTCCCTCGAATAATATGATATCGAACCCCGGGCAGATCCTTGACCCTGCCGCCTCGGATCAAAACTACCGAGTGCTCCTGCAAATTATGTCCGATCCCCGGGATATAGGTGGTTACTTCCATCCCGTTGGTCAAACGCACCCGGGCAACCTTTCGAAGGGCGGAATTGGGCTTTTTCGGCGTCGAGGTATAGACTCGAATACATACCCCCCTTTTTTGCGGACAACCCCTTAAGGCCGGAGCCGTATTTTTCCCTTTAACCTGTTCCCGGCCCTGACGAATTAATTGATTGATTGTAGCCATAAAATCGTGTTTTCCCCTCTTTGGGATGGTTTCACTGCCTAAAAGCTAAAAATCAGAATTTATAAACTGATTTCTGTTAATTGTCAATCTTTTTTTCAGCACCTTCTTCTATTTGTGGAAGGAGGATCTTGCGATATACCGGCATTCCCGATCCGGCCGGGATTAAACGCCCCATAATCACGTTTTCCTTAAGACCTCTCAGGAAATCCTTCTCGCCGGCGATACAGGTATCGGTCAAGACCTTGGTGGTTTCTTGAAACGAAGCGGCTGAAATAAAACTATCCGTGGAAAGGGAGGCCTTGGTGATCCCCTGGAGCAGGGGTTCGGCCTGAGCCGGATTCCCTCCTCGAGCCAGGATCCCTTGATTTTTCTGCGTAAAGGCCTGCCGTTCCACCTGGTCTCCCATCAGATAGTCCGAATCTCCGGGATCCTTGATTTTCACCTTACGCAACATCTGTCGGACAATGACCTCGATATGCTTGTCATTGATCTTGACCCCTTGCAGACGGTAGACTTCCTGGACTTCGTTGACCAGATATTTGGCCAGTTCTTTGATCCCGCTGACACTCAGGATATCATGCGGGTTGGCCGAACCGTCCATCAGGGGTTCTCCGGCTAGGATCATATCCCCTTCCTGCACACTCACATGTTTGCCTTTGGGAATCAAATATTCTTTGGCCTCACCCACCTCCGGGGTGACGATGACTTTTCGTTTTCCCTTGGTATGTTTCCCAAAAGAAACCGCCCCGTCGATTTCGGAAATCACGGCATGTTCTTTGGGTTTTCGCACCTCAAAGAGTTCGGCCACCCTGGGTAGACCGCCGGTGATATCCTTGGTCTTGGTGGTTTCCCTGGGGATTTTAGCCACCACATCGCCGGCTAAAACCGGATCCCCTTCGGAAACCATGACGATGGCCCCTATGGGCAGGAGGTAGCGGGCAAAGGAATTGGTGTCCGGGAGTCGGGCTGTTTTTCCGCTCTCATCTTTGATGGAAATTCGTGGCCGGACCTCGGCATCCCGATATTCGACAATAACCTTACTGGATTTTCCGGTAACCACATCCCGCCGTTCCTCCAGGGTCGCCCCTTCGGTCAGATCACCGAATTTGACCCGGCCGGAAACGGCGGTAATGATCGGAATGGTAAAGGGATCCCAGTTGGCCAGAAGGGTTCCGGCCTTAACCGATTGTTTGTCTTTGACCTTCAACAGGGTCCCATAGATAAGCGGGTACCGTTCCCGCTCTCTACTTTTTTCATCCAAGATACAAATCTGACCGTTTCGGTTCATAACCACCTGGTCCCCGTCCCGATTTTTAACGGTATGGAGTTGGACAAATTGGACCTTGCCTTCGGTTCGGGAATGAAGGGTGGTCTGTTCACCTCGTTTGCTGGCTACACCGCCGATATGGAAGGTCCGCATGGTCAACTGGGTTCCCGGCTCCCCGATGGATTGGGCGGCGGTTATCCCGATCGCCTCTCCGATATTGACCTGTTTGCCGTAAGCCAGGTCCCGTCCATAACACTTGGCACAAACCCCTCGGACGCTCTGGCAGGTCAATACGGATCGGATCAGGACTTTCTCTATACCGGCTTCTTCAATCCGTTCCACCGCCGCCTCATCGATTTCGCTGTTGGCCGCAACCAGTACTTCTTCTGTAAAGGGATCTTTGATATCTTCCAGCGTGACCCGTCCCAAGACGCGCTCGCCGATAGGCTGAATCACCTCCCCGGCCTCCCGGAGTGATTCAACAAAAATGCCGTCAATGGTCCCGCAATCGATTTCACTGATGATCACATCCTGGGACACATCCACCAGTCGTCGGGTCAGATATCCCGAATTGGCTGTTTTAAGAGCCGTATCGGCCAGCCCTTTTCTGGCCCCGTGGGTGGAGATAAAGTACTCGAGCACACTCAATCCTTCACGGAAATTGGCCCGAATCGGCGTCTCGATGATCTCCCCGGAGGGCTTGGCCATCAGACCGCGCATTCCGGCCAACTGTCTCATCTGGTCCTTGCTCCCCCTGGCCCCGGAATCGGTCATCATAAAAATGGGATTAAAACTGGTAATTTGGAGATCTTTATGATCCTGACCGGTGGATACCTCTGATCCCATAACCTGCATCATCTTTTGGGCAACGTCTTCACTGGCTTTGGCCCAGATATCGACCAGTTTATTGTACTTTTCCCCGTCGGTGATCAATCCGTCGGTGTATTGCTTTTCAACTCTCCGGACATCTTCTTCGGCCTTTTTCAATATTTCCTTTTTTTGGGGAGGGATCTTCATATCCGAAACGGAAATCGAAATCCCGGATAATGTCGCATAATGGTACCCGATATCTTTTAGCCGGTCGGCCAACAGAACGGTCTCTTTGATGCCAGCTTTCCGATAGCAGTCATCAATCAGTTTGCGGACCTCTTTTTTGGTCATGACCCGGTTAATGCGGTCAAAGGGAAGCATGGGGGGCAGCACTTCCCCCAAGAGGACCCGTCCGACCGTCGTATCGACCAGCCGACCGTTAAATCGGACTTTGATCTTAGCCTGGAGATCCACCTGATCAGCGTCATAGGCTATGCGTACCTCTTCCGGGCCATAAAAGATCTTCCCTTCCCCTTTGGCGAACACCCGGTCCCGCGTCATATAATACAAACCCAAAATAATATCCTGGGAAGGAACAATGATCGGTTCTCCATTAGCCGGGGAAAGGATATTATTGGTGGACATCATCAGAACCCGGGCTTCAATCTGGGCCTGGATGGACAAGGGGATATGGACAGCCATCTGGTCCCCGTCAAAATCAGCATTAAAGGCCGTACAAACCAACGGATGCAATTGAATCGCCTTCCCCTCGACCAAAATCGGCTCAAAGGCCTGGATACCCAGACGGTGAAGGGTCGGGGCCCGATTGAGCAGCACCGGATATTCCCGCACCACTTCATCCAAGGTGTCCCAGACCTCCGGAGTTTCCTTTTCCACCATCTTTTTAGCCGTCTTGATGGTGGACACATAGCCTTTTTCTTCCAGCCGGTGGTAGATAAAAGGTTTAAAAAGCTCCAGGGCCATTTTTTTAGGAAGACCACACTGATGTAGGCGCAAGTTAGGACCGATGACAATCACCGACCGGCCCGAATAATCGACTCGTTTCCCTAAGAGGTTTTGCCGGAACCGGCCCTGCTTGCCTTTCAGCATATCGCTTAGAGACTTCAGGGGGCGCTTATTGGTCCCAGTGATCACCTTGCCCCGCCGACCGTTGTCAAACAGGACATCGACGGCCTCCTGAAGCATCCGTTTTTCATTTCGAATGATGATATCGGGGGCATTGAGTTCCAAGAGTCGTTTTAAGCGATTATTCCGGTTGATGACTCTTCGATAAAGATCGTTCAGATCGGAAGTGGCAAACCGGCCGCCATCCAGGGGAACCAGGGGTCTGAGGTCCGGGGGTAAAACCGGGATAACCGTCATGACCATCCATTCCGGACGGTTTCCGGAATCCTTGAAGGCATCCACCACCTTAAGCCGTTTGATGGTTTTTTTCTTTTTGGCCTCCGAATGGGTCTTCTGGGCCTCTTCCCGCAGGGCTTTCGATTCGGCCTCCAGTTCCAGGTTTTTCAGCAGCAACTGGATGGCTTCGGCCCCAATACCGGCCGTTACTCGATCCCCAAATTCTTCTTTAATCTGGCGATACCGCTCTTCGGAAAACAGACTTCGAACCGGTAGGGAAGGTTCTTTGGACTCCATAACAATATAGGCTTCAAAATAGAGGACCTTTTCCAGTTCTTTTAGGGTCAGGTCCAAAAGGGTTCCTATTTTACTGGGCAAGCTCTTCAGGAACCAAATATGGGCCACGGGGCTGGCCAGTTCGATATGTCCCATCCGTTCCCGGCGGACTTTGGATTGGATGACCTCCACCCCGCATTTTTCACAAACCACTCCCCGGTGCTTCATTCGTTTATATTTTCCGCAATTGCACTCGTAATCCTTGGTAGGACCGAATATCTTGGCACAAAAAAGCCCGTCCCGCTCCGGTTTGAAGGTCCGGTAGTTGATGGTCTCCGGCTTTTTTACCTCCCCGTGCGACCATTCCCTGATCTTTTCCGGAGAGGCCAGAGAAATTTTTACCGCATTATAATTCAACGGGTCTTTGGGCTTGGCGAAGTAGCTGAATAAATCTTCCACAGTTTACTCCTTAAAATTTTAGGTTCAAGGACTCAATTCAATTTCGGATTGCAGATTGCAGATTTCGAATTTTACAATCGTTTCTCATTCAATCTTTCTTCGGATTTTGGGTTTTCCAATTCCGCAATCCGATATCCACAATCCGCAATAATTAATGGGTTCCCGTCTGGGGCTCCCCCTCCAGGAGTTCCACATTAAGCCCCAGGCTCTGTAATTCCTTCACCAGAACATTGAAGGATTCGGGCAATCCGGCTTCCAGAACATTGTCTCCCTTGACGATCTTTTCGTACATGCGGGTTCGGCCGACCACATCATCCGACTTTACGGTTAAAAATTCCTGCAAGGTAAAGGCCGCCCCATAAGCTTCCATCGCCCAGACCTCCATTTCCCCAAGACGCTGTCCACCGAACTGGGCCTTTCCGCCCAAGGGCTGTTGGGTGACCAAGGAATAGGGTCCAATGGACCGGGCATGAATCTTATCATCAACCAGGTGATGTAACTTCATCATATACATAATCCCGACGGTTACCGGACGGTCAAAAGCCTGCCCGGTCCGGCCGTCATAAAGAATGGCCTGACCTGTTTCCGGCAGTCCCGCCAATTTGAGCAGTCTTTGGATATCTTCTTCTTTGGCCCCATCAAAAACCGGGGTGGCCATATGGACCCCTTCTTTAAATTGATCGACTAAAACAGTAAGGTTCTCTTCCGATAGCGTATCCACATACTCTTCCACTTTTTTGGATTCGTAGATTTTTCTTAGCAAACGATGGGTTTCCCCGTCCCTTCCCAGGGTATTCAACAGCTCGGCCACTTTTTTCCCCAGCTCCCGCGAAACCCATCCCAAATGGGTTTCCATAACCTGGCCTACATTCATCCTCGAAGGAACCCCCAAAGGATTCAGGACGATATCCACCGGGGTTCCGTCGGCAAAATGAGGCATATCTTCCGCGGGAAGGATCCGGGAGACCACCCCTTTATTTCCATGACGGCCGGCCATTTTATCTCCAACCGAGAGCTTACGCTTCACAGCCACATAGACCTTGACCATCTTGACCACGCCCGGCGGCAGTTCATCCCCTCTTTTTAATTTGGCGATCTTCCCTTCAAAACCCTCTTTGATCAGAGCGACCTGCTCCTGATACCCTTTAATAATTTTATCGACTTCGTCTTTGAGTTCTTTCCCCTTGGCCACAGAGAGTTCTTTCCATTTTTTGACCGGGATTCTGCTAAGACGCTCGGCGGTGAATTTCTCGCCTCGGGATATGATGACTTTTCCACTGCGGTCTTCTTTAATGGTTCCGGCCGACATTTTTCCGCCCAATAATCCTTTCAAACGCAGCAGGGCCTCCCGCTGGACGATCTGGATTTCATCATTTTGATCTTTCATGATCCGGGAAATCTCTTCCTCTTCTATCGTCCTGGACCTGGAATCCCGTTCCACCCCTTTACGAGAAAAAACTTTGGCATCAATAACAATCCCTTCGATCCCCGGCGGAACTCTTAAGGAGGTATCTTTGACATCCCCGGCTTTTTCTCCAAAGATGGCCCGGAGCAGTTTTTCTTCAGGAGAAAGCTGGGTCTCCCCCTTAGGGGTAATCTTCCCCACCAGAATATCCCCGGGATTGACTTCGGCCCCGATGCTGATGATCCCGCTTTCATCTAAGTTTTTTAAGGATTCGTCCCCGAGGTTGGGGATATCCCTGGTAATCTCTTCCCTTCCTAGTTTGGTGTCTCTGGCGATAAGTTCAAATTCTTCAATGTGAATCGAAGTAAAAACATCGTCTTTAACCAGATGCTCACCCACCAGGATCGAATCTTCAAAATTATACCCGCCCCAGGACATGAAGGCCACCAGTACATTCCGTCCTAAAGCCAGTTCTCCCCGTTCGGTCGATGGCCCGTCGGCAATGACTTGACCTTTACTGACCAGGTCCCCTTTGCGAATAATCGGTCTCTGGTTAAAACAGGTATTCTGATTCGAGCGTTGAAATTTGGTCATCTTGTAGATTTCCACTCCGGTTCCCAAGGCTTTTCCCGATTCTTTGCCCGAGAGATCACGGATCACAACACGGTCGGCATCTACATCCTCAACAACTCCGTCCTGTTTGGCCAACACCGTAACCCCGGAATCCCGGGCCACCACTTCCTCAATACCGGTCCCGATAATCGGAGCCCGGCAAGCCAAAAGAGGAACAGCCTGGCGCTGCATATTCGATCCCATCAAAGCCCGATTGGCATCATCGTTTTCCAGAAAGGGGATTAAAGAAGCGGCTACGCTGACTAACTGATTAGGGGAAACGTCCATGAGATGGATCGGCTCTTCTTCCTGGTTAACCATGACGAATTCCCCATCTCTCCGGGCGGAAACAATGCCGTCCATAATCCTTCCCGATCGATCTACCGACACGTTAGCCTGGGCGATATTGAGATCCTTTTCATCCATCGCACTTAAAAAGTTTACCTCACGGGATACGGCACCGTCTTTGATCGTCCGATAAGGGGTCTCAATAAACCCGAATTCGTTAACCCGGGCATAAGTGCTCAAGGAGACAATCAAACCGATATTGGGGCCTTCAGGAGTTTCAATCGGACAGATCCGTCCGTAATGGGTGGGATGAACATCCCGAACCTCAAACCCGGCCCGTTCCCGGGTCAAACCTCCCGGTCCCAGGGCACTCAGCCGTCTTTTGTGAGTAATTTCCGAAAGCGGATTAGTCTGGTCCATGAACTGAGAGAGCTGACTGGTTCCAAAGAATTCTTTGACCACGGCCGCCACCGGCTTGGGGTTGATCAAATCATGAGGCATGAGGGTTTCAATTTCCTGTAAGGTCATCCGTTCTTTGATCGTTCGCTCCATACGCACCAGTCCGATGCGATATTGGTTTTCCAACAGTTCCCCTACGGCCCGAACCCTTCGATTTCCGAGGTGATCGATATCATCAACCGGCCCGTTGGTATCTTTAATTTCGATAAGCTTCTTGACGGTCAACAAGATATCTTCCTTACGTAAGGTCCGCTCCGTTAAAGGGATATCCTGGCCTAATCTTCGGTTCAATTTAAGACGGCCCACCGAGGAAAGATCATAATTTTCCGAATTAAAAAAAAGATTTTGAAAGAAATTATTAGCAACTTCCAAAGTGGGGGGATTGCTGGGACGTAATTTCTTGTAGATTTCCAGGATAGCCTCTTCGGTACTGGCAATTTTGTCTATGACCAGCGTATCCCGAAAGGAGGAACTGACATTGACCCCGTCTATAAAAAGAAGGTCAAAATAGGGTATCTTTTTTTCAATAATCAGATCCAACTTTTCTTTGTTCAGGGGTTCATTACCGGCTGCGATGACCTCACCGGTTGCCGGGTCAACCAAATCCTGGGCCAGATATAACCCTTCAATATCTTCACTTTTGGCCGCCAGAGCGGTAATCCGGGCCTCTTGAAGCATCTTAATGATTCGTTTGTTTATTTTTTTGTTCTTCCTGGCTATGACCTCACCGGTCAAGGGATGGACAATGTCACGGGGGGCTTTTTTACCTAATAGAAAATCGGGGTTGACTTCTCGCTTGAGTTTCCCGTCTTCAATGGTGATTCGTTCCCGTTCATAAAAGAAGTTTAATAAATCCTGGTTGGTATACCCCAGGGCTTTCAATAAAATGGTAACCGGGAATTTGCGGCGGCGGTCAATACGAACGTAGACGATATTTTTGGCATCAAATTCCAGGTCGATCCAAGATCCCCTTAAGGGAATAATCCGAGCCGAATACAACAAACGCCCGCTGCTGTGGGTCTTCCCCTTATCATGATCAAAAAAAATACCCGGCGAACGATGAAGCTGGCTGACCACCACCCGCTCCGTTCCATTGATGATAAAGGTTCCCTTGTCGGTCATCAGAGGGATCGTTCCAAAATAGATATCCTGTTCCTTGATGTCCCGGATGGTCTGACTGCCGGTGTCTTTATCCAGATCATAGACGATAAGGCGGACGGTGATTTTCATCGGAACTTCGTAGGTCATGCCTCTCTGGAGGCATTCCGCCTCCTCATATTTGACCTCTCCAAAAGAATATCGGACAAACTCCAGCGAGGACATACCGCTGAAGTCTCTGATCGGAAAAACACTCTTAAAGACCCCCTGAAGACCCACTTTTTCCCGCAGATCGGAGTCCGTCTTTTTTTGCAGAAACCGTTCGTATGACTGCTTCTGCATATCGATTAAATTGGGAATGTCGATGATTCTTTCGATACGCCCGAAATTTTTTCGAAATCGAATGTTGTGAATAGACCGTTCCTTCATTCTGGCTCCTTCCTTACATTACCTTAGGAAGATTGTTGTCAAGTTAAATTCTCTCAACAAAGATTTAAAAGTTTTGCCGTACTTCTGTTACGAGTTTCGAGTTACGGGTTACGAGTTGAGATTCGCGGTGGGTTCCGATAACTCTCCCCCTTATTCACCCGGAACCCGAAACCCGCAACTGATAACTTGTTATCCTTAACGAAGATCTCTGTGTGTCAGTGGTGAACTGGCGTTATGAAAGAACGAGGTTACTTGATTTCTACCGTTGCCCCGGCCTCTTCCAGTTGTTTTTTCACCTTTTCGGCTTCTTCTTTGGAGACCCCTTCTTTAATGGTATTCGGCAGGTTCTCAACCGCATCCTTAGCCTCTTTCAGACCCAGGCTGGTAATGGCCCGAACCTCTTTAATCACCTGGATCTTTTTATCCCCAACCCCGGTGATGATTACTGAAAATTCCGTTTGTTCCTCCACGGCCTGGGCTTCGGCGGGGGCTTGTGCCATACCGGCCATTGCCATAACCGGGGCCGAAGCCTTAACGCCGAACTTATCTTCCAGTTCTTTAACTAATTCCGATAGTTCTAAGACCGTCATATTTGAAATAAACTCGATTACATTTGCTTTGGTAATTTTCTCAGCCATCTTAATAAATCCTCCTTAATTTCTTTTAGGCCTTGGCTTTTTGTTCTTCAATAGCCTTTAAAGTTCCCATAAAATTCTGAATAATTCCGGCCAGGGTCGATACAAAACCCGTTGGCACGGCGATGAGTGATGATAGTACCTGTCCCAACAATACTTCTCGGGGAGGCATTTTGGACAATTGCCGAATCGAATCTCCGGAAATGGGTTTTCCTTCCAACACCCCGCCTTTGAAAACAAAGGTCTCGCGGTCTTTAGAAAAATCCGCTAGGACCTTTGCTGAGGCTACAGGATCTTTGTAGCTCAGGGTGATCCCGCAGGGACCGACGAATAAATCTTTCAAGGATGTCATCGGGGTTTCCTGAGCAGCCCGATTAAACAGGGTGTTTTTCACTACCTGATACTCATCGCCGCCTTGCCCCAGATCCCGGCGTAAGCGGTTCAACGACCCGACATTCAACCCGCGGAAGTCGGTAATAAAAACGGCCTTGGCTTGGGTTAAACGTTGATGGAGGTCGGCCACGATCTTTTCCTTCTCAGCCCGTTTCAATGATTGTTCCCTCCTTTCTTTTTACTTTTTTTTCAGGTTTTAAAGTCCGTGACGCCGACGGCTGAGTTCATTTTCCCAGAGTCTCGGCAGGCTGAAAGGGTTCATTTAGGCCTTCGCAAAAGCACCTGCGGTCTTTGACTCTAAAACCAAATTTTTTCGAGGATTCCAGGGTTCCAGGGTTCAAGTGATTTTTCACAGGTTTTTCAAAGGGGGTTGACTCGAACCCTTGAATCCTTTACTCCTGGAATCCTATTCTTACTTCGCTATTTCCTTAACAAATGAGGTATCTATTTTGATCCCGGGTCCCATGGTGGTCGAAATAGTCACGCTCTTTAAATAGGTTCCCTTACTGCTGGAAGGTTTCAGCCGCAATAAGGTATCAAACAAAGACATAATATTGGGCATCAGTTTATCCGCTCCGAAGGAAACCCGCCCTACCGGGGCATGAACAATCCCATTTTTTTCCGCTCGAAACTCAATCTTACCGGCCTTGATCTCCCGGACCGCCTTGGCCACATCAAAGGTCACGGTCCCGGTCTTGGCATTGGGCATCAAACCCCTGGGGCCCAAAATTTTTCCGATCTTTCCCACCGTACCCATTAGATCCGGCGTGGCAACGGCTTTGTCAAAGTCCATCCAGCCGCCTTTTATTTTTTCAACAACCTCTTCGGCCCCAACGAAGTCGGCCCCGGCTTCCAAGGCTTCCCTTTCCTTTTCTCCCTTGGCAAAGACCAGGACTCGGGTGGTCTTGCCCGTGCCGTTGGGTAAAACCACGGCCCCACGAACCATTTGATCGGCATGACGGGGATCGACCCCTAAACGGACCGCCAGGTCCACGGTTTCATCAAAGCGGGTAAAAGAAGAAGATAGGGCCAACTGAATCGCTTCTTCCAGCGGATAGCGCTTGGTTCGGTCTACCGGCTCAATGGCTTTCTTATATTTTTTCCCTCTATCTGACATAATGTTCTAACCCACCTCTCTAAGGATCTTAGCCAATCTCAATCCCCATGCTTCGAGCCGTCCCTTCAATAATCTTCTTGGCTGCTTCCAGGGTGTTGGCATTTAAATCAGGCATTTTGAGCTTTGCTATTTCTTCAATTTGCGTCGGACTGACTTTTCCGACTTTTTCACGATTAGGGATTTTGGACCCCTTGGCTATCTGAGCGGCCTTTTTCAATAATATCGATGCCGGTGGGGTCTTGGTAATAAAGGTAAACGACCGATCGGAAAAAACGGAAATCACCACCGGGATAATCATCCCCTCCTGACCCTGGGTTCGGGCGTTAAACGCCTTACAAAACTCCATGATATTAACCCCATGTTGCCCGAGGGCCGGGCCTATCGGCGGCGAGGGATTGGCTTGGGCCGCTGCAACCTGAAGCTTAATATAGGCGACAATCTTTTTAGCCATTATCTCTATTCTCCTTTGTTAATTAAAAAAAGAATTCAGCATTCAGGAGTCAGAATGCGGAATGCGGAGTTGTTCCTATTAAAGTTTTATTCTGTATTCTGACTCCTGCCTTTACAACTTCGCCACCTGGACAAAGTCGAGTTCAACGGGAGTGGCACGACCGAAAATACTAATCAAAACCTTAAGCTTCCCCTTATCCGGTTTTACTTCTTCAACCACCCCGTTAAAATTGGAAAAAGGACCATCAATCACCCTCACTTCATCCCCCTCTTCAAAAAAGAATTTAGGTTTGGGTTTGACGGCCCCTTCGGCCATTTGTTCGATGACCTTCTGTGCTTCATCATCGGGGATAGGAACGGGTTTATTCTTTTCCCCTATAAACCCGGTTACTTTGGGGGTATCCTTGACCAAATGCCAGGTCTCATCATTAAGTTCCATGCGGACCAGAATATAACCCGGATAAAATTTCCGGGATGAGGTCTTGCGTTCCCCTTTGACCAATTCCACCACTTTTTCGGTTGGGACCAGGATATTGGAAAATAAATCTTCTTTTCCCAGGGACTTGATATGCTCCTCTAAGGCCAGCTTTACCTTGTGCTCAAAACCGGAATAGGTGTGAACAATATACCATTTGTGTTCCACAGGTCCCGCCTTTTACTCCTATGATCTTTTTAATAAGAATCCCACTGCCTTGGACAGCCCAACATCCAACAAACCCAGAAAAAAAGCAACCAAAACGGATAAAATAATCACCATGCCGGTAGCCGCGATCGTCTCTTTTCTGGAGGGCCAGGTCACCTTTTTCAGTTCAATGCGAACTTCTCTAAAGAATTCTCTGACCTGACCTATCCATTGGTTTTTCTCCACCCATCTGACGACCAGTCCTTCGGCAGGGCCTTCTTTAGGACTCGGTTTTTTCAGATTTCCTTTATCTTTGCCTTTGGGCGCAATCGAAATCTCCCCTTCTTGACCAGTTCCGTTTTCATTATCCACCCGCCTGGTTTCGGATTCGATTATCCCATGTTTCTTCTTCGTCTTGACCTTCTTCATGCTCTTATAGGGCCTCTTTAAGATTAAATTCCGGTATAGGTTTGGCAGGCCAGGAGGGATTCGAACCCCCAACACCCGGATTTGGAGTCCGGTGCTCTAACCATTAGAGCTACTGGCCTGTAAGACCAGGCGAACACCCCTCGACCTTATTTGGTTTCCTTGTGTACAGTGTGGCTCTGGCAAGAATGACAGTATTTTTTAAACTCTAACTTGTCCGGGGTTTTCTTCTTATTTTTGGTAGTGGTATAGTTTTTCCTCTTGCATCCGGTACAAGACAATATGATTATATCGCGCATGCTAATTCCTTATAGCTTATAGGCTGAAGGGAAAAATCTTACCCATAGATTTGCGTAGTCCTTCAGCCTTCAGTCTTCGGTCTAATAGTCTGTTTTTTTCTTATTCGATAATATCCGAGATAACGCCGGCGCCGACCGTGCGGCCCCCTTCCCGAATGGCAAAAC
>Ga0214473_10005069_pt1 | contig 15804 bp, 9 predicted proteins | sample RVTome_7_FD_203509 | JGI IMG/M metagenome (GOLD analysis project Ga0214473, IMG submission 203509) | Soil microbial communities from uranium-contaminated site in the Upper Colorado River Basin, Wyoming, United States - RVT98D197 | ecosystem: Environmental > Terrestrial > Soil > Contaminated >... | reverse complement strand
TTCCGACTTTTGTTTTTAATTTTAATATCCCACAATTCAACATCATCGTTGACAGGAATAAATAATAGCTGTTCTGCTTCTATACTTTTATAGTCACATTGAAATTTTGAATAAGATAACCCATGGCGACAAGTATATTTAGCTTTTTTGAAATCTTTGCCGACTGGCTGCCAAGATAAAGACCAAAACTCACCAGTCTCATCATCACGTAAATAAACATAATGGCCGGGACGATCAAGAGGAATTCCATTTGGTCTAAAGCGAGTAACCCGATGATGTTCCGTGGATTTATAAAATGAGTAGCCACCGGCATTATGTGATATAACAGTGCAAAGATCTTTAACACCTAAATAATTGGTCCAAGAAACTGGAACGTCGGGACGTTCGATGACATATTCTTTGCTACTATCGTCAAAAAAACCGTAGCGCATTTCATTTCTCCTTAAAATTCAATATTAATTTTCTTGTGTCTTTAATGATTCGGTAATTTTCTCGTCTTCAGTAGTATCTCTGAAAGGTACTAACCAAGTAATCAAGAATGAAGGTATAGTTGCAATCATCACCCAAACAAAAAAGTATTTGTATCCAAGGAAATCGCTTACAAATCCACTAATCATTGAAGGGATTAAAAATCCAAGCTGCATCAATGATGTAGCGAAAGCATAATGGGCCATTTTATATTTACCTGGTGCAATTTGCTGCATCATGAATAAAATCAATCCTACAAAACCAAATCCATAACCAAAGTATTCGAATACTACTAAAGTCGTAATAGACAAAAAACTAGTAGGTTGGAATATTGCTAAATAGGTATATGCTGCAAAAGGAATATTAAAGAAAGCGCAGAGGATGATTAAAGCTTTCCTCAATCCCTTATTTGCTGTAAAATATCCCGATAAAATTGAACCTAGAATAAAAGCTAATGGTGGAAAAATTCCATAAATCACTCCAATGTCCTCGGTGGAAAGCCCAAGCCCACCGAGTTCACGAGCACTTCTCATAAATAAAGGTACGATCTTTATCGCTTGTCCTTCTGCAAAACGGTAAAGGACAAGAAATATAATTGCCCAAATAATATACTTCTTTTTAAAAAAGGTTTTTACAACATCAAGAAATGTTTGAAGCGCCTCTTTTACATTTTTAACATTACTAGCTTTTCCCCCAGAAGGTAGAAATTTATAATGGTAAATGCTTAAAAAAATTAGTATGACACCAAAGGATCCCATAACAATTGTCCATGCTGATTTTACTCCAATACTTTTTTCCAATATTCCAGCAACATAAACGAAAGCTCCTTGTGATAAAACTTTACCAACATTGTAAAATGCCCCTTGCCATCCGACAAATTTTGCCTGTTCAGTTTCATTTAAAACACTCACATACACGCCATCAGCGGCTGTGTCGTGTACCGCAGAATTGAAAGCAATTATAGCAAAGAATATCAAAGTCCATGTGAAAAAGTCTGGCAACTGTAAAGTTAAAATCAATAATCCGAAACTAACACCTCCAAAAAACTGAGTGAAAAGAACAAAGTCTTTTTTTGTTCTGAACATTTCGAGTATTGGTCCCCAAAGAGGTTTTAATGCCCAGGGAATTGTTATGAGGCTTGTGAAGAAAGCTATTTCTGCATCTTTCAAGCCTAAGCTTTTATACATCAGAACAGATACCACATTAACAACAACGAATGGTAATCCTTCGGCCGTATAAAGAGTCGGCACCCAGAAGGCAGGGCTAAATTTTTTTTTCATTTTTTGTAGATTTTAATTTTGATGGCAAGACTATTAAACTACATATTTTACTTGTAAAGCTGGACTTTGCTGAAAATTGAATGTTCATTATATCAAATTATTTTACAAGTAACATCTTTTTTGATTCAACATAATCACCAGAAATTAAAGTATAAATATAAAAACCACTGCTAAGATTGAAAGCATTAAAAATCACTTCGCAAGAGCCAGTATTCATATTTTTCTCAATCAACACTTCAACTTCCTGACCGAATACATCATATACTGCTAATTTGATAAATGAATTCTGCGGAATCGAAAAACGTATTTTTGTTGACGGATTAAATGGATTAGGAAAGTTATTATATAAGTGATAATCTGAAACTACTTCATCTTTAAATTCACTTATTGATGTTACCAAGCCCATCTCTTTGCCTATTGTTGCAAGTAATGGTTGAGAATTTGCATAAATATCTTGACCCAAAGCCCAAATCATTATGCCTTTCAGCTGATTGTTTACCACATACTCGCACTTATACCGAATAGAAACAGTATCATCAAATGTAACAAGTCTTGTTTTGACAGTATTCTGAAGATATGGGACTTTAGAAAAACTATCCCAATAATATTCCCATGAGGTATTTGATAACCTTGGGGCAATATCAGTATATGTCAAATCGGTCACTGTTCCGGTTTTGGGCATATATAAACCGGAAGCATAAAATTCTTTACCATAAAACGGAACACCTAAAAGTAATTTGTGCTTTGGAATTTTCCGGTTTATGGTCAAGTATTTGATACCTAAATCATCACAACCATCAAAACAATTTGATGGTTGATAAAGAGGGGCATTATGCCCTGCATGGCCTGTCCAGCTTCCATGAAAATCATATCCCATCATAGAAAAAAAAATAATATCGGGATACATTTTTTCATATTCAAAATTCTGCCCGCTGTATGAGCCGGAGCTAACTGCCATTGTAATTAATAATGAGGAATCAACCTGATTGAACTTTTGACGCATTTCGGAAACGAGTTTAGTTAATCCTTTCCCTTCTGTAATATTAGCTGGAAACTCCCAGTCAAAATCAACTCCGTCATATTCGTTCTGCTGCAACAGCTCTAAAACATTATCAATGAAATTTGTTCTGCTAATTGAATCAGCGACCATAGCTGCAAATCCACTACTGTTTCCCCAACCTCCAAAAGCTAAAAGTATTTTTTTTCCAGCATTATGTACAGCATTGTTTAAATTAGGGTTTAACATGCCGGAATACATCTGTATTTCGCCGTTGCTTTGAGGCCAGGCAAAAGCATGAATTATATGAGTGAGGTTTTCAAACTTTATACTTTGAGGTGGAAGTGCTGATTTAAGCCAATCCGGATAATACCCTACAACGAAATTCTGTGAGTAAATAAAACCATTAGAAATAATAAAAATTGAAAATGAAAGAATTATTTTTTTTAACAAAGTTGTACGGGATAAAGAAAGATTAATATATTCTGTTGTTACATTAATTTAATGGGGTCACCTCATAAAAGAGATAACCCCATCTAGGGCTAAATGATCAGATTATTTTATTAAGGTCATTTTTTTAGTTAACACATTATTATTTTGTTGTAATGTGTAAAAATATACTCCGCTTGCCAAATTGCTGAAATCAACATTATACTCGTATGAACCGCGAATTTTATAACGGTTATCAATTAGCGTATATACCTCCTTACCCTGGATATTATATACTTTAAGACTGACAAAACCGTCTTCTGGCAATGTAAATGAAATAGTTGTGGATGGATTAAACGGATTAGGATAATTATGATCAAGACTGAAATTAAATGAGTAAATTCCAGATTCCTCATCCTTTATACCAACAGGCTTGGAACCTGTGGCATAAAAATTATCTATCAAAATAATAACCGTGTCTGGGGAGGCCAGATCACTATCACCATGAATACCAAGGCCAACTGCGTTAATGGAATCCAGATCCAATTCACCATCTGCAGATGGTGCCCATGAAGGAGTACCAAAATCCGCAAAAGGTATAACCATTTCATTCCAACCGCCATCGGCATGAGTTTGTCCATGTTTATTTGTTTCGATTAGGAATCCGTAAAGTCCACCACCCGATGGTAGCCATCTCCATAAATCTGCGTTCTCAAAAATGTCAAATGTAAACTGGGAATTACTAGAAGCTTTTTGCCCGTTAACGATTAATCCGCGTTTTGCCGGATCAACAATTTTCAGCCAGAATCTTAACTCAGTCGCACCGGTGAGATCAACAATAGCAGGGAAATTCCACTTTGCATCAGTCCAATCTCCCCATGTATTTCCAAAAACGGCATAGTATACTGTAACCTTGTGAGAGCCCACTCCTTCATAGTAATCTGTGAATTCATCGGTAACAGTAATAGTGTTTGCTGCATTGCCAGTAGAAGTCACCCAATTTGCAGCATTGCCATCACAATTCATTAATGGATTTGGACCAGCGACCTCCGCTGAAGAAATCCGGAGATCATCAAAAAGAACTACTACGGTATCAGTTGCGACACCTGAGGAATCACTATGAATTCCAAAACTCATTGATAAAATAGATTCCAGATTTATTTGACCATCAAATGTTGTAGCCCAACTGGGAACTTCCATTCTGCTCAATGGAATTACTAAATCGTGCCAATCATCCACACCGTTTACAGCATCAACCTTGTTATGATAAAGAAAATCTAGATCTTCCATATAACGCCATGGACCCTCAATTCCAGCTGCAGTACTGTCAAATAAATCAAGTGTAAATTGAAGACTGCGATTGTGTACTGGATTTTGTTTTATCTTGACTCTTAATCTAAGATCTGTTGCACCTGTCCAATTTTGTACTGAGCTAAATTTATAACCTGCATCAGTCCATGTTCCCCACCCAGCGCCCTGAAGTTTAATTTCTGCAAGAATTTCTAAGGAACCGACGCCTTCTTCATAATCATTAAAATTGTCGGTAAAACTGAAAGTGTTTTCAGGGGCTGCTTTGCCAATAACCCACTGACTAGCAGTACCATCAAAATTAAGTACTGTGGTCTGTGCATAACTGATTATTGAGAGCATCAATAAAAATATTATGCTCATTAAAAAGTGCCGCTTGCTCATGACTACTCCTTGATTTTTGTTTAAAAATGTTTTTAGAAAAACCGTGCACCTAATTATAATTACCTCCTTTCTGTGTATTTAGGTAAATATTTTGAAATTGAAATAATGTAGTTTAATCATACTACCTCCAAAATTTAATTTGTAAAATCGAGTATAAACAGAAGTATGATAATTTTTCTTATCACCATTATTAATTAATAATCTTTTCTTGGTCCCTTTTCAAGCTATAAATCAATTTTATTGCCTGCCATAATAAGGGGCGCCCAACTGGTTAGTATAAATTCTAAAGACACCTCCTTGATTCGCTCTATTCTGATATAAAAATTTACCGTTATCCCACACTATTTGTAATGATATTGGTTCAATGAGACTAGGATATAAAAATTCAAAACTACCATCATTATGAACAATCATTACTGAATTCTTCAGGTCAGTACCAACAAACATATCTCCAGAAATAGAAAAAGTAATGGGAATACTTGCTAAAGAACCCGCATTAAATCCAGTTGCTGCCCAATTAAATACAACTTCAGCATTACTAAGAGTGCCATTGGACAATATTTGACTCCTCCAGATTCCCTCTGCTGGGAAAGTTGTATTAGTTCCGTTATATGTCGCAGTCACATATACATATCCGTTATATACTCTAACTGATCTTATATCATGGTTTTCATAGTTTCCTACTTTTATATTACTCCCTGTTAGATGATTGATAGAAAACATTCCTGTCCGAGTTCCGCCTGCGAACAAATACTGATTATTATCAAAATCATAAAACTTCATTCTATTGCTCGTAGCTGGTAGTGCAACGAAAACCTGAGCACTTCCACCTCCAGGATTTATTCTATGAATATTTCTATTACCAGATTGTTGAACGTATAAATACCCGCCTGGTCCAAATTTCATATCTGAAGCTGAAGGAAACGGAGCAGTACCATATTGAGTTCTGTCTCCGTTAGGAGTTACTTTATAAACCTTACCAGCAAGTCCCTCCGTTACAAAACCATAAAGATTTCCTTCTTTATCTATTTCTATAACCGTTACAGATTCTAACGGATTGAACTGTGTCATCTTTTCCACCGAAGGAAGTAATCTGTAAGGGTAATATTCTGCAATCGGTATAGCAGGAGGTGCTACAACTTTTATTTTTATCGAATCACCATCTATAACTGGTGAAATTACAACAAATTCGGTTTTAGTGGCAGAAATAATTTTCCCGAGTAGATTATCAAAATATACTTTGTTCCCACTAATTGTATCCGTCGAAGCTGAAAAGTTTTCACCTGTAATTCTTATTTCAGTAACAGAACTGTATGCAGAATCTGCAGGTAAAACACTTGTAATCTTTGGTGCAGGAGCTCCTGGATCACTTGTGTAAACTTCAGTTGGAGCATCTTCCTCACATGATAAAAAATAGAGAGAGAGAATAATTGTGCTGAAGATTCTAATTTTTTTATTAAATGTAATCATCACCTTTCTCCGTGTTTTAGACTTTTAATATGAAAATCTTAATGTTAGTCTTTGAATGTCTCCGAATAGACCGTATGGTGAAAACGCATAATCGAATTGAACTCCGTACCAGGAAACGCCCGCTCCAACGCTGTATTCATTTTCATTATTGTTCGTTATATAGCTACCTCTTAAGAAGAATTGCTTTATGAACTGATACTCGAGTGCAAAGGCTACCTGTCCAGTTGCAGATCGAACATGGACTGCATCAACAGAAAACAAAAAAGAATGTTCCTGACCAAAATTGGTTAGATCGTTTAAATCCATCGATACACCAAGTGAAAAAGTAAGAGGAAGTGGAAATTGTTCTCCAGCGTATTTAACTTCTTTAGAAAAATTCCTTACCGACATTCCAAATACAAGACTTTTAAATCCTGTTCTGTAAAACGTACCAAAGTCGAATGCCACGACCGATAATTTGTTTTCAAACTTTTCAACACGTCCGGTATCTACTGTTTCACCTAAGTATTGCTTTACCCATTTAACCTGACCTCCAACAGAAAACTTATTTGATAATGCCTTCGCATAACCAAATCCAAGTGCCAGCGCATATGGCTCGGGATTTGACATTCCCATTTCAGAATAATCAAGGTAACCCTTATCGTTATTAGCAACTATAGTACCTTCAATTGTACCGTAATCCACAAGTTGCATGCTAGCGCCAAAAATCCCAAATTCTCCATCAGAAGGTTGAACTGCCATGCTAATACTGTGATAGTTTATATCTGCTATCCATTTAGTAGGACTATAGGATGCATTTATAAAAGTTGTGTCAAATCCCATTGTAGCAGGATTAAAGAAAAGAGAACTTGACTGTATTTCTCTGCTTGTTACAGCCCCTCCCAACGCAGCTGCTCTACCATCAGAGATGACATTTAAGAATTGCATTCCGGTTTGAGCTAATTTTTCTTGACCAAATGTAACAGTTGATAAACAACTGATTGTTAATAATAAACTAATCGTGTGATATTTTAATTTCATATATCCTCTATGGAATTTTGAAATTCATTTATTTTGAAGATCGATTATTTATCTAATAATTATAAATTTTTTAAATGTTGATTCACCTTGTTTTAACACAACATTACCTGCTTCATCGCGTACATCTTTTGTTACTTCAAAATAAACTATATATACACCGCTTACTGGAATCTGCTCAGAAGATGTACGGCCATACCACAATTCATCACCACTACCATTGGTGTGTTCAATGGTTTTAATCAAGTCTCCTTTTTCCGTAAATATTCGAATGCTACATTCAGGAGGTAAACCAAAAAAGGCTACTCTACCTTCATAAGGATTTGTACGAGTATCAACCGGATTAGGAACAATTCTTATTTCGGAAAGAGCATTTTTGGCTGGTCTCCTTAAGAACGCAGCTTTGTTTGTCATTGTATAAAATTTACTGCTAACTAAAGATTCGCCTGGTCTTACGTCATTCGTAGAACCATTATCATAACTTTGTAAGTAATAATAATATTCAAAACCTCTGCGTGCAGTTGTATCATTATAGCTGTTAGTACCCGCCGGAACGTCAGCAATTAAAGTGTAAAACGTATCTGGTTTAGCTATCGCTCGATATATTCGATAACCCTGGAAATTTGGCCACGACTCAGCATTGCTGGCCCAAGTTAGGCTTACTCTATCCCCGCCAGAATTAACTTCAAAAATGTTAGGAGGCGGTGGTGGCTGAGGCATGTTATAACCATTTTTATAGTTTAGTATTGCTCTTTTGAAAGTTTGGCGAATGGAATCCTCTCCAGTCATTACCCAAGTATTAAGATATACGTTTGGATCACTTGTGGTAGTACCATTAGGCAAAGTGAATGAGGTAATTTCACCATTGATTCCTCTTTTCCAGGTAGCTCCAATTTCATAGCATTTGGTCCTGCTTAATCCAGAGACGCCTTCTGCTAATATAATGTGTATACTATCTCCCGGTGCGAGTGTGTAGGGTCCGAATCCTTTTCCCTGAGCATAGCCGCCTGCATCACCACCAAATTGATCTGCAATACCGTTTCCAATTGCTGTGGCTTGAGTTGGATTTGCATGCCCTCGCGACATAACATTATATTTATTCGACATTAGTGTAACATTAAATTGATCTGAGTCCTGGTAGTCAGTATCTGATCCCACATGTCGTGTGGTACTTGGTTGAAGTAGATCATCAGATTTATCAGTTGCCGATTTATCAGCATGAATTGTAACTGTACCTACAAAATGAGGAGCTGAAATATGCCCATCTCCACCATCTAAATGATTTGGAAGTCCTAAGATAGGAGATTGAAAAGGAGGAGGAGCTTGAAATCCTTGAGAATGTCGGCCATACCATGAATATTGAGCCCGCATTTCAAAACCCGTTGCAGTTGGATCCGTTCCTATCTGTTGATTGACACAATTTCTACCCCAAGTTATATTGTTCGAAGGTCCCCAGCTTTGATATGGAGGAGTGGTCTCAAGCGGATATGCCTCTAGACCAAAAGCATAACGGTATTGAAAGAAGAAGTAAAGTCCGGTTAGTGTTTTGTTTTCAACATTCCCATTAACATTATAAATACCCGTGTTCTTAAAAGTATAATCATATATATAATAGTTATCGTGATTTTGTTGACTGAATGCCATCAATTTACGCGTATAAGTTAAACCTAAGGTGCTATTTAGAACATTTATAATCATTCTGTCAGGCTTTAGTGTGTCAACAATTTCATCAACAACATCATTTACTTTATTATCGGTTGCACTTTCTCCATCCACGATTATAGTAGGAGAAGGAAACCGACCAAGCATTTTGAATTCAACAGGTATGAACATACCTATGGGATCCACAATTCTTGTCCCTATACTTATTACTTTATGAGGAATAGTTTGATTTAAAAAACGATCGAAATAATTGGTGGTTCCAACCCATAAGGCCTTTGCAGCTTCAGTATCCTGTCGAAGAAATTGAGCATCCCATTTTAAACCATCAAGTTGCTCTATTGCCGAACCTGTGCGTCCGGTTTCAACTTCCATACCGGCTGCGGAGAACCAGCTGCGCAAAGAACCTACTCTTAGCCACTTTATCTCCGTCGGATCCTGCGATTGGCTAAAAATGAGATTAGTAACACTAAGTACTAGTAGAATTCCTAAATTTATTTTTGTGAATTTTATTACTTGCATAGGATTACTTTCATTTTTTTCTTTACAATTTAATTTGGGCTGATATTCCGATATAAACATTCCGAGGATTTAAAAAATTAAACGATGTCATGTTTGGCATATCTATATATGCTTTATCTTCAAGCACCTTATCAAGTTTTGAATTATCAACCTGTGTCCATGATCCGTTAACGTACTGCATGTACTTCCCCGAACTGCTCTCATAATAGAATGGTGTGGAACTTGGATTAGTTAAACTAGAAACATTGGTTACTTTAATAATTGGTTGATACGCAATATCTGGATCTCTGAATTCACCATACTGATCATCTCCGACAATATTTTCATAGTCGCCACTTGCAGGTAAATGTAGCGATTGCCAATATGCATTGAAATCCGTACTATTTTCAAAACTAACTAAGGAATTTCTCCGAATATTCAATACATTGGAAACATCAAGTAGGAATGATAAAGTGATATTACCTAAATCGATATCCTTGCTAAAACGCAAATCGAGATTCCAATAGTCTTTCGCCTGAACATTTTGATTACCTTGCCCAAGACTTGCCCAATATCCTGCCCTCCAATTTCCAATAAAGGTTAGATAAAAATCTCCGAAAGGATTCCTTCCTAATAATTCAGGTCCAAAATTAGAAGGTGTAGATAAAGTTAAAACAAGATTGGCATAAGGCTGCGGAACAGGTTTATTCTGAGCGAAATTACCAATGTTTTCGTTAAATCTTTTTTGTTCGGAAGGATCTTCATACAATTGATCGGTGCCAAATCTTCCTTGAGAAGTTACCTGATAAGTATATGTAAGAAAACCTCTAATCCAATCACCTCTCAATTTTTTAAGAGTTAATTCAAATCCTCTTATGTCTTCATAGTTATTGTTGTTAATTCCATCATAGGATACGGTTCCATCTGCACTTGTATAGCTAGTAACTGCAAGCTGATCGATAATATCATGATAAAAGCCTGAGAGCTGAATTAAATATTCATTAAAAAGAGCGTGGTCATATCCAAGCTCGTAAGAAATTGTTTTAGATAATTCTAGGTTTGGATCGCCATAAAGGTCCACCTGTTTTTGCGCACCTCTTGATAGCTGGAACAGTTGGTCATAGCTGGGAAGCTGTTTAAAGTGCCCGTAATTAAAATAAAGTTTTGAATTCTCTGTAATCGGATGTGAAATCCCTAAACGAGGGCTTACTGAAAACTGCTTTTCAGACGAAATTACTTTATACTCTTTGGTATTTGAGTAGCTAGAACCAAAAAATTGTTTGTCGAAAGGATCAACATCTGGCCATTCTGTATGTGAATTTGTATAATCAAGTCTTACTCCAACATTTGCAATAAACTCTTCAAATTCCAGTTTATCCTGAACGTAAAATGAAACCCTGATCGGATTATATACTTCTTTTGTATAAGTATTACTCTCAGGGAAAACTTGATTAACAATACCGAAATTAAGATCTAAGTTATTATAAACAAACTCAAAACCTGTTTTAATCTGATTGTTAAAATTTATTTGACTGGTTAAATCAAATTTTAAGGTTAAGGAAGAAGTTTTTGAACTATCTCTCGTAGTGCTTGTATGTCCGCCAAAAAAGAAATCCGAAACACCGATGCCAGTGGTTGGTATAGGACTAAATCCGAACGGAGCCTCATCAGTATAGTATCCAGGCATAATTTCATATTTAACTTCACTACGAGGTGTCGTTGGACCAGTTTTGTACTCCCTACGGAAGAAATCTATCCTAACATCATAAAAAGTATTTGAACTAATTACGTGGGTAAGATTAGTAGAAAGACCCAAGTGACTTACTTCAGCAAGACTATAGTACGAATTAGAAAATACCCGACTATGATTTTGAGAAAATAAATTAATATTATTTGCAATTTGATAAGAAGATCTTAAAAAAGTTGTATAATTTGGTAATCCGTTAGTGTTTGCAAATGTTGCTTGTTCCGTACCATTTGCCGCTATGTTATAACTTTTTCCCATATTTCCGGAAAGAGTCAATTTAATTCCCTGGCTTAAATCCGAAGTGAGTTTCAATGACCAATTATCTTCTACATAGTCATCTCTTGTAAGAGGAATGAGCAACATTTCTCTTATTCTTTTATAAGAGAGGAAGAATCTTAAATCTCCGAGGTATTCACCAATAACAGGAAGAGGTCCTCCAAAAGCAGCATCAATATCGTAATCAGGTTGATCAGTTACTGGCCTCTTACGATGTTCCCATTCAAATAATTTTTTTGCGCCCTCAGGAGATAAGTCATTTGTTGGGTCGCTATCTTCCATTAGTTTCCTGGATACCTCATTCCAACCCTCAAAAACAGCGTATTGGGCCTGAGTAAATTGATCCCAGCTACCATTTTGAGTTCCAACATAAGCTACAGAAGGATCTAAGTATGGTCGTAGCCAAAATGAATTTGGATCATATGGAGAAATTACAAAGTGGTTGTAAGACGGTGGACTATATCTAACTGTAAAAAAAGCCGAGTAATTAGTTTTACTACCTTCTTTAGTAATAACATTTAAAATCCCTGAACGAACTTGACCGTACTCTGCATTAAAACCGCCTCTTTCAAGTGAAACCTCCTCAATTGAGCTTAACGCTACAGTCGTAACAGGAAGGTTATTCCTTGCATCCCTCATTGCAAATCCATCAACTAAAAAAAGTGACTGGTCTGCACCTCCTCCACGTATGACTAATCCATTTTCGACGCCAGCCTGCAACTGAGCTAATCCGGTTACACTGCTTACAGGTAGTTCTCTTATTTCTTCACCACCTATTGTAGTTACACTTGAAGAAACGTCTTTTTCTACTAACTTGCGCTCGGCTATAACAGTAATTTCTTCAACAGTAATTGATTCTTCACCCAGTTGAAAATTCACTCTGGTTGTTTGGTCCAGATTCACCCGTACTTCTGTCATCTGAACTGCTTGATAACCAACCATTGAAGCTTTTACCGTATAAGTACCAGGAGTTATGTTTAGTATTGAGTAGTATCCCTCAACATCGGTTGCAGCCCCAAATGAAGTTCCTTCTATTATTACATTAGCACCCGGTAACGGAGCTCCTGTTTTATCCGTGACTCTACCAGCAACCTTACCGGTGGGTCCTGCCATTAAATCTATAGTGCATAAACAGTAAACAGCAACTATTACTGTAAGAATTCTGTGGATATATTTATTCATCCCTTCCTCCTCATCAAAAGAGAGTAATTATTTAAATTGTCAATGATTATTTCGATAATTAATTTCTATTTGAACGTGCCTTTAATTATTTTCTCTAATATTTTCACTCATCATCAATTCAATTGAATGATGATCATTGCTGTAAGAAATTAAACTACTGGCTCCAAGCACTGCAGACATTCCGTTCTTTATTGAAGATCGTAATATTTTAACTTTGCCTTTATGAATATCCAACAAATTATTTTCAAATTGTTCACGAGTTGGGCCAAGAAGCAACTCACCTGAGTCGGCAAGACCGCCAAAAAGTATAATAGCCTCAGGAACGAAACTAGTTGCAAGATTTGCTAGTGCTTTACCTAATATTTTACCTGTAAAATCAAACGCTTTAATTGCAATTGGATCTCGTTTAAGTGCAAGATCATTAATCAGTTCGCCTGTCATTTTAGAAAATGAAATATTACGTAACTCACTAGGCTCATTATAAATGGCAATCAGATGAAGCACAGTCCGGCATATCCCATTTGCTGAAGCATACGTTTCTAAACATCCTGCGCGTCCACATTTACAACGTCGGCCGTTTGGCTTCACAATAGTGTGTCCGAATTCACCAGCCAAACCACCTTCACTGTACAGTAGATTTCCATTTATTATAATTCCGCTGCCCAATCCAGTCCCTAAAGTTATGACAATGAAATTTCTCAACCCCTTCCCTATACCGAATTTGTACTCTCCTAAAGCAGCCGCATTCGCATCATTAGTGATAGCAATTGGTAATTCAAAATAATGCTTCATCAGTGTTATAAAATTAACTTTACCCCAGTTTAGATTCGAAGGAGATTCAATCTTACCATTAAAGTGATTAGCACTTGGAGCAGCTACTCCAATCCCTGCTAAAGAGTAATCATTGGAGAGCTCTTGAAAACTTACTTTTATTTCTTCGCTTAACTTTTCTATGAATTTAATAACATTATCTGCCGGTTGTGTTGGGATTGATTTGAATGATAGGCAATCACCAGTTTTTAATATAAATCCAAAAACCGTATTGGTTCCACCAATATCAACACCCGCAATTATTTCTTGTTTAATCATGTTACCAAAAAACCATATGAGGCTTTATAAATTCAACATTATTTTTTTCATTTCTTCCATTATTAGATCGTAATTTTATAGTCTTGAAATACTACCTTTATGGCAAGGGTTGCTGCACCGAGCAAGCGGGGTCGTACAGGTAAAGAAGATGGCAATATGGAAATTGTTTTTCGCTTACCATAAAATGTCATCTTCTTTACAACTTGATCAATCTCTGGATATATAATGTCCCATCCCTGAATAATTCTCCCGCCAATGATGATTACTTGGGGATCAATAATTTTAATAATGTTTGAAATACCTAAACCCAAAAAATAGCCTGTCTGCTTCAACACTTCACCGGCAATTTGATCTTTGTCATTAGCTTCCTTAATTATATCATCAATTTTAAGATTTGAACTATGCTTTATTGATCCATTTTTTTTTACTAAATACCTTTTAACTGTCGCACGATCTGAAGCATACTTTTCCCAACAACCATTATTTCCACAGATACATGGTTCACCGCCTTCATAAAGAGTCATATGTCCTACTTCACCAGCAGCATGAAACTCACCGTCTAAAATTTTATTTTCAACAACAATCCCAGAACCAATACCTGGTCCAACTTGCAGAAAGACAAAGTTTGAAAGATTGACTTTATAAGATCCAAACCATAACTCAGCTAAAGCTGAACATTTGGCATCATTTCCGACAGCTAAGATTTTAACTTTAGGCCATAATCGCTTAATTACCTTACCAATATTAAATCCGACCCAACCTAAATTTGGAGCAAAATTGACTATAAGATTTTTTGAATCAACAATCCCGGCAATACTGACTCCTAATCCTTCTAACTTTTTTAGATTATGCTTTTTACAAAGTATGTCTAACTGTTTACAACATTGTTTTAGAAATACTTCGGGATTGTCCGGTTCAGAATCAATCGAGGAAGTACCTAAAACACTTCCATCAATATCGGTAACAGCAAACCTTGTCAAAGCCGCATCAATAGCAATTGCCCCGATAAAATACTTGCCTAATTTCAAAGATAAATCTAGCGGATTTCTGCCTACATTTGGATCCGATGTTTTTTGTTCAATTATTAATTCTTCATCTAACAAATCTGCAACAATACTAGATACCGTACTTTTATTTAGATGAGTAATTCTCGCAATTTTAATCCTGGATATAGGTTGCTTACTTCTGATAATATTTAAAATCATCGAACGGTTTATACTTCTAACAACTTTTGCATTACCGCCAATTGCAGTTTCGAATCTCATAGTTGATTTACATCGATAAATTAGTTTGTTGTTTATACCAACTAACTAAAATTTAATAAATTTTTCCTTAGTTGTCAAGAAGATTTTTAAATATTGGTACTCAAATGAAAATATTTTAACTGTTTTCTATAATAATAATGTTCGAAGTAAATGTAATTAGTATAAGCAAATTTCCAAATAAAATAAATCAAACAACTTCTGCATTAATTTCCATGGGGGGATGCTTTTAGGACATCGACCAAAAAAAAATAAGTAATTTTACCAAGAATGTGTTTTTTAGAACCTGCGGCGATTCCTGGTATCTCACCTTTAAGGTCTTTCTAATAGTTTTATAAAATCCAAAAAATCACAAATTTTATAATCTGGTTCATTGAGCCAATGTGGAATTGATATATGATAGGGGCCTTGACAGGTTCAAACTATAATTTCGGGTATGTTTATAAGTTATTTAATATTAATGACTTATGTAGTTGTACCCCGGAGAGGAGTTGAACCTCCGACCAACAGTTTAGGAAACTGCTGCTCTATCCACTGAGCTACCGGGGCAATTATATTTTCGTTGAGAACTCTCAACTAAACATTTAGAAACTGCTGCTCCCCGCCTCGCCCGACATTTACGCTACTGCTTAAACCGGCGAGTCGGGCAGGTATCAACTGAGCTACCGGGGCAAGCTAAGTTCTTCCAAGTATTTTTCTAATTAATCTTCTTTCTGCTGCTGATTTAAAATATAT
>Ga0214473_10005068_pt1 | contig 15804 bp, 16 predicted proteins | sample RVTome_7_FD_203509 | JGI IMG/M metagenome (GOLD analysis project Ga0214473, IMG submission 203509) | Soil microbial communities from uranium-contaminated site in the Upper Colorado River Basin, Wyoming, United States - RVT98D197 | ecosystem: Environmental > Terrestrial > Soil > Contaminated >... | reverse complement strand
GTCATCGACGGCGGCTGCCGCGACCTCAAGGGAATCGATGAGATAAAGGATTTCCCGGTCTTTGTGAGGGGCTGGGATCCCTCGTTTCTGAGCGATGTGATGCTTATGAGCATGAACGCACCCATCCGGATCGGAAGGGCGACGGTCATGCCCGGCGATCTCGTGCTCGGCAACCGGGAGGGTGTCCTGTTCATGCCCGCGCATCTCGCCGAGGAAGTGGTTGAAGTCTCGGAATTCATCAGCCTCCGCGACGAATTCGGCCACCAGCGCCTCAGGGAAGGCAAGTACACACCCGGCCAAATCGACAGCCGGTGGACGAAGGCTATAGAGAAGGATTTCGATGACTGGCTGAAGAAAAGCGGGAAGACTTTGACCCCGTACCAACGAAAAAAGCTCCAGCAGGGAAGAACCTGGTAAGGACTGTTTATCCCCGGAACAGTCGGGTTCCCCAGCCGCATTGCACGGCATAGTCCAGGCATCTTTTGAAGATATCAAAGGTGAGATCCGGACAGCGAATGCCCTTATCATCAAGAATCGGTCCGGCCTTCTCTGCCCCAAAAATCCTCCTGTCCCTCATGTACGGCCCATAGGCCTCGAGGTATGTCTCGAAAACCTCTTCCAGGGCATTCCGCGGTTTCCCCTCCATATCCTGCGCCGGGAAGACCATGATTCCCCGGATATGGAAAAGAGCCTGGGTGTATTCGATAATGTCTTCGATTCTCGTCCGGCGGCTGTTGACGACATGAAAGATGCCACCATCGACCGCCCTTTCCCTAATCGCCCCGAAGGCGCGGACGAAGAAGTCAACAGGGACGACGTTGATGCCGCCCCCGTCTTCGGCCATGATCCGGATGGGCATGACCGTCCAGCCGTCCCCGTCCAAGCGCACGCCCATTTCCGCCGCTCTCCGCCCGCCGCGCTCGCGGATATCCGTTTCGTAGAGGTTCTTAAGAAAGAGGGCCGTCCTCACGGGATAGTAAAGGGCGTTGAAAAGGAGGCTCCGGCCGGTCTCGGAGTGGCCGTAGACGATGGAGGGCCGATAGATCGACAGCCGGAGGCCGGCCTTGGCGCAGCGCTCAGAGGCGAGCCACTCGGCCCGGCACTTGGTCTCTTCATAGACGTTGGTGAAGGCGGCCGGACGGACGAGTTCCTCGAGGCAATGACCGGAGTTGATTCCGGCCACGTAAGCAGTACTGATAAAATGGAAACGGCGGCAGCGGCTGCGCTCGGCCAGGTCGAGAACATGGCGGAGCCCGTCCAGGTTGACGGCCTCGACCTCAGCTCTCCTGCGCTCGGCGAAAGATGTGCTTGAGGCACAGTGGACGATCTCGTCGATCTCCCTGGATATCAAGGCCGAAGCATCCGGTTCCAGCCCAAGCCCGGGGTGTTCGAGCCGGCCTTCGACCAGATGGACATTTTTTTTCCGGTTCGCCGCGACACCGAGCCAGTCAAGTAGCCGGCCGACGCGGTCCGCTGCTGAAAGGCCCTGTTTGGAGCGGGCCAGGAGGATGACCTCGTCCCCCTCCTCGAGAAGGTGGGCGGCGAGATGCGCCCCCAGAAAACCGGTTCCGCCCGTAATCAGGATCATCGATAGAGGAAATTCTCTTTTCGGGAACAGCCCTGGGAAAAGACGTATTTGAGGAAGGTCACCCCCTTGGTACGCTCCGCTAACCCGTCGAGCCAGGGCCCGATCTCGGCCAGCACCCGCCCGATCTTCTCGCGCTCGGCGGGGTCGGTGTGGTCGATATAATAATCGTACTCCAGGATCGCCCTCTTTCCGAGGTCCATGGGAGTGAGAAATCCGAAATCATGGTCGAGGCCCTGGGCCGCGGCGATTCGGGCGAACTCCGCGTTGATATGGTTGATGACGTCATTCCGGTCGAGCGGCACATAGACGAGAAAGGCGAACATGTGTTTGCGCCGTGACATCCGTGAGCTCAGGATGCGGAACATATTGAGCCAGGTCATATCGGTGAAGCGCGGCTGCGAATAAAGTCCGGTGTAGAGCTCCCGCAGGTCCTCCTCCACGGCAGCCGCGAGCGTCTCCGGCGATGGCCTGAGAACGGCCTCGACGAGCGGCCTCATCTCCGGCCGGCAGAGAATCTCATAGGGAGGCCGGCCGGCCTCAAAGCCCTTGACCAGGTCCAGCCACTCGCTGTCCAGGAGCCGCGGCAGGCCGAGCGTCAGCGTCCGCCAGAGGCCGCTGTCGATGACCGGGCCGGCCAGCTTTTGGATGGACTCCCGGGCGAACCGGTCTCCGATGGCAAAGACGACATAGCGGATCCCCAGGGTCTCGGGGAGGACGTCTTTCAAGCGGCCGGCCAAGTCCTTGGACGGTGACATAAAGTTGGCGATGTAATGGATCCCCAGGACGGCGACGGCCAGGCCGATCCGGCGGCGGCCCAGCTCACGGGCCAGGGCTACGGCCTCGTCGAAATCCCAGAACGGGACGAGCACTCCATCCTCGTCTTTTGAAGTGGGATGGAGCTTGACGGAGGCCTCCGTACAGATGCCGGGGGCCGGGATGACGGCGTTCTCAAAGGCGAAGACGTTGGGAGCCTGCTTGTCGTTGAGGCGGAATATTTGGCCCCGGGCATCGACGAACTCCAGGTCGATGAACCCGTCGGCCGCAGTGCCGTAGGCGTATGACCATGTCGAAAACGTCCCCGTGCAGACGATGTTGCCGCAGACCGTGGCGGCCGGCTCGGCGGTGTTGACGCGGAGGCCATGCCGGAACGCTTCCTGCTGAAGCTCGAATGAGGTAACGCCTGGCCCGACGGCAGCACTCCAGTTGTCCTTGTCGATGACGATGCCCCGCATCCTCTGCATGTCGAGGACGATTCCTTCGCTGAAGACGAACCCGAAGACGCTCCCGCCGTTCCCGCGCACGGCGTAGGGCAGGCCGAGCTCGTTGGCCAGCCGGACGACGGCGGCGACCTCCTCCCGCGTGCCGGGCAGGACGACATACCGGGGCATCTTCAGATCCGCTAAGGGGAAGGGGTCGTTGGCGTAGGTGACGAGAACGGCCGGGTCGTTCGTCGCCCACTCCGAACCGACGATGCTCCGGAGGCATCGCAGGGGCTCGTCGGAGGCGATAGAAACCGGCTTCCCGCCGGCCTTCAGGTAATCCTCGACCCGATCCTTGAGCGCCTTCATGACCTTGAGCGGCCGCAGGCCGGTGACGAAGTGGCACTGCAAGTCGCACACGCCGCAGAGAGAGCAGGTCTCGGCGATGTGGACGAGCCCTTCGGTGACGGGGATGAGGTTGTCAGCCATGGCCGCGTAGAGGTCCATCCGTCCCTGGGGGTAGTAGCTGACGTAATGATACCTCTTCCCCGGAGGGCAGAGCCCTGTCCCCAGGTAATCGATCTTGCACATGGCATAGTGCCGGCACTGCGAAGCCGTTTTCAAAATATCATCGTCGGCTTTGACCATTTTCATCCTCCAGGCTCAAGACTCCTGCTTTTCCTTCCGGGCCGTATAAAGGGTCGCCAATCCCTGGGAAAGCCTCTGGAAACGCACTTCCTGAAAACCGGCCTGCCGGATGCTTTCGGCCACTTCCTCGGGAGCAGGGAAAACGCGGATGGACTCCGCCAGGTAGCGGAACGGTCCGGCCGTCCCGCAAATGAGCCGGGCGACAAGGGGCATGATGCGGAACGAATAAAAATGATAGAGTGACCTCAGTCCGCGCCGTGCCGGGAGGGAAAATTCCAGCACCAGAAGCCTGCCTCCGGGCTTGAGAACCCGATAGATCTCCCTCAACCCGAGCTCAGGGTGGACGAAATTGCGCAGGCCGAAGCCGAGTGTGACCGCCTCGAAGTCCTCGTCGACAAAGGCAATGCATTCTGCGTCCCCCTGGATACAGTAGATATTGTCTCTTCTGGGCGATCGTCCGATCTTCCGCCGGCCGGCTTCCATCATCTTCCGGTTGAAGTCATAGATGACCACGCGGCTGTGATCTCCTGTTCGGCCTGCGGCCAGGAGAGCGAAATCGCCCGTTCCGCCGCAGAGGTCCAGGACCCGGTCCCCTTCTTTGAGCCCCAGGAGGCTGATCCCCTTTTTCCGCCAGTGCTCGTCCAAGCCAGCGCTCAGGATGGCATCGGCCAGGTCGTAGGTCGCGGCGATGGGGTCGAACTGCTCGCGGACGAGCCTCTTCTTCTCCTCGGGTGCGACCTCGCGGTAGCCAAAGGGAACCGTGTCCGGCGTCATCGCCCTATCTTATGCATTTTATCATCAGGGCACAACCTTTGTGGCTCAAACTTGAGTTCAGCCCGCGAGTTTGAATATTCGGCCTGGGCGCCGGCGGCCACGACGGAACAGGAGGGCGGCACGCATGGTTCGAGGGCCATGGTCACAAAAAGTAATGTGGCTTTTAGGCGCGAAGAAATAAGGTCTGTCCAAAGCCCTCGAGCAAAATTTCGCTCTTGCCTACCGGCTCGCCACGGCAGCAGACGACCTTTCTGTTTTAACTGGGAATATTTTTCGAACGTCCACGTGTTTGGATGCATCGAGGATCTCGATACCGACAATCCTGTTGTTTCTTCCGATATCAAGGACGACATCCTCGAATATTCGCTTATTAATGACCTTCTGCTTCCTCTCATCTAAACGGATATAGAGCAGATCTACCTTCTGATCATAATGAATACGCATTTTTCACACCCATTCTCCATAAAAGACATATACGGTTATTACGATTATATCACTCCCCTCCTCCGCATAAAATACTTCTACTCTCTTTTGATCGTAATACCGGCCAAGTCTCTCGCCTCCAAAATGGAATATCTTGGCCTTGCCCTTGCGTTTGTACTTAGCGGGAATAGGCGATCCTGACCTTAGGACCTCGATAATCTCCTTTTTGGTCGCGCCTCTGGAGGCCGCCTGCTCCAAAGCGTGCTGGCTGATGATAATACCCATCAACAATGCTTAACGACCGCCGGTAAGGATCCTTCTCAATCGTGGGGCTTGTCCCAAAGTTAAAAAGAATAATGATGAGCAAGTCATGGCGCTCGCCGTGGAGGAGGTTGATCAAGAACCCTTGTTCTATTTCACCGTAGTATTGAGCGCTATTGACGGCGCGAGACAATAAAAAAAAGCGCTTGATTATTTTCTCCGTTCCGGATATCTAGTCTCGGATGGTTGCTCAGGGCCTGACATCACATCCAAGAGTTCACCCATGAATGACACCCGGCCTTCTGGCTCGGTCTCCGATAAGTCCAGGATCGAGCTGCCTCGAGTCCTCGGGCTGTGGGACGTGGTCGCGATCGTGGTCGGCGGCGTCATCGGCTCGGGGATCTTCCTCGTTCCAGCCGATATCGCCCGCGGTGTCGGCGCCCCGCTTCTGATCTTCGCCGTCTGGATTGCCGGCGGGCTGCTGAGCTACTTCGGCGCCCTGTCCTTCTCGGAAATGAGTGCCGCCATGCCCAGGGCGGGGGGGATGTACAATTTCTTGCGAGAAGCCTTCGGCCCCCTTCCCGCCTTTCTGTTCGGCTGGACTCTGTTTCTGGTCATCGACTCCGGAGCCATCGCCACGCTGACGGTGGCCTTCGCCTCCAACTACCTGCCCTATTTCGTCAAGATTTCTCCTCTCGGGCAGAAGATCGTGGCGGCGGTCTTCATTCTCTTCCTTGTCGTCGTCAACTACGTCGGCGTCCGCTGGGGGGCCAACCTCCAGAACGTCCTGACTATCATCAAGTTCGTCGCCCTGGCCGCTGTCTGCATCATCGTCTTTATCTTCGCCAAGGACGCCAGCGCGTCCAATTGGATCAGACCGCTCCCCTCGGGCCTGTCCGGGAGCATGTTCGGGGCGTTCGGGGTCGCCCTCGTCGCTTCCCTCTGGGCTTACAAGGGATGGGAGGGAGCGACCTACAGCGCCGGTGAAGTCAAGCGTCCGGAGCGGAACCTGCCGATGGGCCTTCTCATCGGTACCATGGCCTGCGTCATCATCTACGCCGTCGCCAACATGGCCTACCTCTATGTCTTCCCTGCGAGCCAGATCGCCCTATCCCCCCGCATCGCCAGCGACGTCATGAACGTCGTCGTCGGCCCGCTGGGCGCTTCGATCATCTCCTTCATCATCCTCTTCTCCATCATGGGCGCCGCCAACCAGAACTTCCTCTGCTCGCCGCGGGTTTATTTCGCCATGGCCAGGGACGGCCTCTTCTTCAAGAGGATCGCCGATGCCCATCCCCGGTTCCTGACGCCTCATTTTTCCATCATCGCCCTCGGCCTCTGGAGTCTGGTCCTCACTCTGCTCCTGGAGACATTTCAGGCGCTTTTCACCTACGTCATCTTCGGCCAATGGCTCTTCTTCGGCCTGACCGTCGGCGCGGTCATCGTCCTCCGGAAGAAGCGGCCCGACCTGCCCAGGCCGTACAAGACCTGGGGCTACCCGGTGACACCGATCATCTTCATGCTGGCCGCCCTTTTCATCTCTTTCAACAGCCTGGTCCAGAAGCCTAAGGAGTCTCTCTTCGGCCTGCTGATCATCTTCCTGGGTCTTCCGGCCTACCTCTACTGGAAACGGAGGTCAGGGTGAACCCGACGCGCCTCGTCGAGATGGCGAGCGCCTTTTACGAATCGAGCGTCCTGTTCGCCGCCTCGGACCTCGGACTTTTCGCTAAGCTGGCCGAGCTGGGCGAAGCCGATGCGGAGGCCGTTGCGGCCGCGTGCGGGCTCGACCGCCGCGGAGCCCGACTCCTTCTTGACGCCTGCGTCGCCGTGGAGCTTCTCATCAAGGACGGGGACCGCTACCGCAACAGCCCGGAGGCCGCAACTTTCCTCGTGCCCGGGTCGCCGGGTGACCTGAGCGGAGCCATCCGCTACAACCGCGACGTTTACGGGGCCTGGGGAAAACTGAGGGAAATGGTCAGAGCGGGCCGACCGGTCGAACGGCCCGAGCTCCATCTGGGCGAGGACTCGGAGCGCACGCGCACTTTCGTCCTGGCTATGCACGGCCGCGCCATGGGAATTGGTCAGGCTGTGGTCCCTCTGCTCGCGTTGTCCGGCCGGAAGGCTGTCCTCGACGTCGGCGGCGGGCCGGGGACGTACTCGATCCTCATCGCCCGCGCCTTTCCCCAAATCACATGCACCGTGCTCGACCTCCCCGAGGTTGTGCGCATTGCCGAAGAAATCATCTCTCAGGCCGGAGTCGGAGACCGGGTGCAGACTCTAGCCGGGGATTATCACACTATTGCTTTTCCTGCTAATCAGGACGCGGTCATCTTCTTCGGTGTACTGCACCAGGAAGACCCGGCTGCGATCCGGAACCTCCTCCGGCGCGCCCACGGGGCTCTGCGCCAGGGAGGTTCCATCGCCGTGCTCGACATGATGACTGACGCCAGCCACACCCAGCCGAAGTTCTCGGCGCTCTTCGCCCTGAACATGGCGCTGACGACCCCGCACGGGTGGGTGTTTTCAGAGGACGAGCTCAAGGCGTGGCTAGTGGAGGCGGGCTTCACCGACTTCAATTGCCGTCCTTTGCCGTCGCCAATGCCGCACTGGCTGGCCACGGCCAGAAAAGCGTGAGTTCATGAATGAGGAAGGCGCTCTCGCTTGGACGCTACGCCTACATCGACGGCGCGGCCAAGCTCGGCCTTATACTGGAGCTCCTGGAGAATTTTTAGCAAAGACCCTTACACGACCGCTGTCATTAATAGTATCGCCCGATCAGCGGATGTTCGACGATGAACTTCCTCAGGGCCAGCGGGTCGACCATGCCCTGGCAGCGATAGACGATCTTTCCCCCGGGTTCGACGATCAGGGTATAGGGTAGGGCTCCCTGCCAGGCCGGGTCAATCATTTCGATGAGCGGGTAGACGCTCTCCCCCGTGAAGATGTAATTCTTGTTGGAAGCCTGGTTTTTCTTGAGAAACTCGAGAGCCCGGTCGCGTTTATCGGCCTTGTCGGCGCTGATGGAGACAAATTCAAAGTCCCGGCCGCGGTACATGCGGTCGGTCTTGACCAACTCGGGGAATTCGGCGGTGCAAGGCGCGCACCATGTCGCCCAGACGTTGATCAGACGGAGTTTTTTCGAGGAGTTCGCCAGAGTCTGTTTAACAGCCGCCAAGTCAATCGGCTCGAGATTCACGGGCAGCTCTGCCCACTCCCTGTAAAGCTGCTTCGTGTATTCATCCTTCCAGGCCCATTTGATGGAGCAGCCGAACACTTTTGTCATGGCGGGCATAGGCTTCTTCCCGGCTAGAAGAGCGTCGAGGGCCTTCCTCAGGTCCTCGGCCTTTCCGCTGCCGGGCTTTTCTTGCTCATCCACCCGTCCCGCGTATTGGAGCAGGCGCTTTTCATCAAAGATAAAGACGTGAGGCGTAGCTACGGGGCCATAAGCAAGAGACGTCTTCTGATCATCTCCGTCGTAGAGATAGGGAAAAGGAAACTGTTTATCCTTGGCCCGGATTTTCATGTCCTCCAGCGTATCCCCCACATCGGTGTATCCCATTTCGGCCAGGTTGAGCGCCTTTGGGCTATTGGGCGAAATCATGACCATGCCGACGCCCTTGGCCTGATAATCAAGGCAGACCCGGATCAGCCGGTCTTCATAAGCCTGGGCCGTCGGGCAGTGGTTGCAGCTGAAGACAACGATGACCAGCCTGTGCCGGTCGAAATCTTTGAAGCTCCAGGCTCTTCCGTCCGTGCCCGTCAAACGGAAATCCGGCGCTTTTGCTCCTATCGCCAAAGTTTGGGGGTCCGGATGCGTCGGCTGAGCCGTCAGGCGCAGTCCGCCCAAAGCCAGGATCAGTATGAACACCTGAAATGTTCGTTTCATCAAATTCGGATCCTCCACTCCCAACTCCTCTCCCCCAGGATCTATTTGGCCCGACCCGCAATCCGTTCCCAGCACAAAACCCCGGCCGGGATCGACTCGTGGCGGAAACCGGCGGTTTTGGAAAAGACCAGCATGTTCAATGGCTGCAAGTTTTCGCAAAGACAGAGAGCGGACATGATGGTTGCGAGAAGATGAATCATGACCTCGACGATGTTATCAGCTTAGCGCACTAAAGACAACTGGCCCGGGACTACCTAACGCCCTGTGAGGACTATCGACAATGGTAACAAAAACAAAAAGCCTAGGTGTCACCAATGGCCTGACCCTATTCAGGTTATTGCATGGTCGAGATGATTTATGTTATAGATAGCGTTCATGGTCGGCGTGAAAATCTTCGTGACTTCTCGGTCCGCTCACCTGCTTTATTGGGACAATCCCATGATGTCTTTCTTCTAAGGAGCTGCCGATGGAAGGATTCTTGGACAACCTCGCCCGTTGGGTCGACAAGACGGCCTACAATATTTGGTCCATTCTGCTGTTTTTCCTGCTGGCTGCGGGCATCTGGCTGACCATCCGGACCCGCTTCGTCCAGTTCCGCCATCTCGGCGATGCCTTCCGGATCATGTTCGCCGGCCTCCTCCATAAGGGGAAAAAAGTGAGAAGAGAGGGCGACGTCTCGGCCTTCCAGGCGCTCTCGACGGCCCTGGCCGCCACCGTCGGCAACGGAAATATCGGCGGCGTCGCCTTCGCCCTGACCACGGGCGGCCCCGGGGCCATCTTCTGGCTTTGGGTCTGCGGGTTCGTCGGCATGGCCACCAAGTATTCGGAAGCCCTTCTGGGGGTGAAATTCCGCGAGCACTACCCGGACGGCAAGATCGCCGGCGGCCCCATGTACTACATTAAGAACGGCTTCACCAACAAGAAGTTTGCCGCCATCCTGGCTCCGGCCTTCGCCATCTGCGGCGCCTTCGCCACCCTGTTCGGAACCGGCAATATGATGCAGGCCAACCAGATGACGATGGTCTTCAACAGCCAGTTCGGCATCCCCAAAATCGTCAGCGCCGTCGTCATCACTCTGCTCGTCAGTATCGTCATCATCGGCGGCATCAAGCGGATCGGCGCCGTGGCCGAGCGGGTCGTCCCGGTGATGATCTTCCTCTATATCATCGTCGGCACGTTTGTTATCCTTTCCAATGTCAGTGTTCTCCCCAAAGTCTTCGAATTGATCTTTAAACATGCCTTCACACCCTACGCGATGGGTGGCGGGGCCATCGGCTACACGGTGAAGACGGCCATGCAGATGGGCTTCCGGCGGGGACTCCTGACCAACGAAGCCGGGCTGGGAAGCGCTCCCATCGCCCACGCGGCCGCCCAGGCCAAGTCGCCGGTCCATCAGGGACTCATGGGCGTCGCCGAGGTCTTTATCGACACGATCGTCGTCTGTTCGTTCACCGCGCTCATCAACCTCTCGACGGGACTCTGGCAGTCGACCAAAGCCGCCGACGCAATCCAGGGGACTGCCCTGACGGCCTCCTCCTTTGCCTTAGAAGCGGGCGTTATCGGGAGCATCACCGTCGCTCTCGGGTCTTTCCTGTTCGGGTATACAACCCTCATCGGCTGGTATTACTACGGGGAGCAGTGCATGAAATTCATTTTCGGATACAGGGTGACTCAGGTCTACCGGGCCATCTACATCGGGCTCGGGTTCATCGGGGCCCTGATCTCGATCCAGCTCGTTTTCTATATCGGCGACGTCGCCAACGCTTTCATGGCCATTCCGAACCTCATCGCCCTTTTCGTGCTGAGCGGGATAGTGGCCAGGACAAGCCGGCAGTTCTGGAAGAGATACAAGACCCTCGATGGTTTCGATAAGCAGCATTCCGCCGGATCCTAAAATTCCAGGCCCTAGCCAAGGATCGGGAACCGCTCGAAAAAATCCTATTTATTTTCTCTCCTGTTTTGATTATAAATATGGGCATGAACATGAATGCCCCTCAGTCCAGGGAAATGAAACCAGCCACGCCCGAGCTTCCTCGGGTGCTCGGCCTCTTCAGCATCGTGGCGATTGTCGTTGGCACGATGATCGGCTCCGGGATTTTCATCAACCCCGCCAAGGTGGCCAAGGATGTCGGAACACCGGAACTCATGATGGCCGTCTGGATTGTCGGGGGAATCCTGAGCTTTTTCGGCGCCCTCTCCCTGGCCGAGCTCGGCGCCGCCTTTTCCCAGGCAGGAGGAATCTACATCTATCTCCGGGAGGCCTACGGCACCCTGATCGCCTTCCTCTTCGGCTGGACCCTGTTCCTCGTCGTCGAAGCAGGAACCTTGGCCACTCTGGCAGTCGGGTTTTCCACCAAGTACCTCCCTTACTTTGTTAAGCTCTCCGGCCTCCAGGGAAAAGTCGTTGCCGTGGCCTTGATCTTGATCCTGGCGATGGTGAACTATATGGGAGTGAGAAAGGGCGCTCTGGTGATGAATTTCCTGACCAGCATCAAGTTCATCGCCCTGATTGGCGTCTGTGTGGTTGTCTTCATTTTCGCCAAAGGAAGCACTGGTAATTTTCTCTCTTCTTCTTCGGGAGTCCAGCCGGCCGGTGGCGGCGTTCTCGGAAGCTTCGGCGTTGCCCTCGTCGCCGCCCTCTGGGCTTATAAAGGATGGGAGACCAGCACCTACAGCGCCGGCGAGATCAAGAACCCGAAAAAGCAGCTTCCGCTGGGATTGTTCATCGGCAGCGCCTCGGTCATCTTCCTCTACATCCTGGCCAACCTAGCCTACCTGTATGTGTTCCCAGCCGCCCAGATGGCCCAGTCGGACCGGATCGCCGCCGATGTCATGCAGGCCGCCGTCGGCCCAGTGGGCGCCTCGATCATCGCCCTGATCATCCTGACCTCTATCACCGGGACCTGCAACGGCCATCTGATGACCTCACCGCGTGCCTTTTATGCGATGGCCAAAGACGGCCTCTTCTTCAAATCGGTAGCGAAAATTCACCCCAAGTACCTCACGCCCCATGTGGCCATCATCGTCATGGCCGTCTGGGGATGCATCCTCAGCACCAGCGGCACTTTCGAGCAGCTCTTCACCTATGTCATCTTCGGCTACTGGATCTTCATGGGCCTCACCGTCGCCGGAGTCATCATCCTCCGCAAGAAGATGCCCGATTTACCGAGGCCATATAAGACCTGGGGATACCCGGTGACGCCGATCCTCTTCATCCTCTCCGCCGTCTTCCTCACCCTCAATTCGCTGATCCGGACATTCTGGAACTCGTCTGCCGGGCTGGGCGTTATCGCCATCGGCGTTCCCATCTATTTCTTCTGGAAAGCCAGGCTCCAGAAAGCCCAGGCCTAAGATTTGAGAATCTGATTCACCAGGAGAGCGGACATGTTGAGCCTCGACCTCGTCCAGACCATCGCGTTTGCCGGGATCGTGCTGTTTGTGGGCTACGGCCTCTGCCGTTTCATCCGGCCTCTCTCCCGGTATAACATTCCCGCTCCGGTTGTGGGCGGGCTCATAGTCGCCCTCATCATTCTTGTCGCCCGACAGTTTGATTTCATGCCTTTCCAGTTCGACACCACGCTCCGCGACCCCCTGATGATCGCCTTTTTCACCACGATCGGGTTCGGCGCCAGCGTTTCTCTCCTCAAGGTCGGAGGACCTCAGGTTCTGATTTTTTTTATCATCGCCACCGTGGCAGCCGTTTTCCAGAATGTCATCGGCGCCCTGATCGCCCTTCCTTTCGGGCTTCACCCTCTCTTTGGGGTTCTCAGCGGCTCGGTCACCCTTACCGGAGGACCAGCGACGGGGTTGGCCTTTGCCCCGCTCTTTGAGCAGGCCGGAGTCCGGGGAGCTTCCACCATCGCCATCGCGGCCGCCATGTTCGGAATCATCTGCGGAGGGTTGTTCGGCGGCCCAGTGGGGACTTTCCTCATCGACCGTTTCAAGCTCAGAAAACCCCGTCGTCAGAAAGGGGAAATGCCCGGGGTGATCGCCGAACATGTTGTCGAAGACAAAATGCCCGAGCCCAAGGAAGCGGCTCCCGTCGGAGAAGACCAGGAATCCTATGTGCTTTTAAAAAACCTGGTCGTCCTGCTTGTCGCCATGTGGATCGGGTCTTGGCTGAGCCGGGGGTTTGCTGCTCTGGGGTTCACTTTGCCCGCTTACATCGGAGCCATGTTCGTCGCCGCCATTATCCGGAATTTCGATGACGTCACCCATTGGATCGGGCTCTCGCAGCGGACCCTCGACGACCTCGGCCACGTCGCCTTGTCTCTCTTCCTCGTCCTGGCCCTAATGACTCTGAAGTTGTGGGAGCTGGCCGGGCTCGTCCTGCCGCTTTTTATCGTCCTCGTCGGCCAGGTAATCCTAATCGCCATCTTCTGCATCTGGCCGGTCTTCAAATTTATGGGGCGCGATTATGAAGCCGCCGTCATGTCCAGCGGCTTCTACGGTTTCATGATGGGTACAACGGCGAATGCCATGGCGAACATGAAGGTGCTCGTGGATAAGTACGGGCGGGCGCCGCGCGCTTTTCTGGTCGTGCCGATGGTCGGCGCCTTTTTTATCGATTTCACCAATGCTCTGCTCATCACGGTCTGTTTGAATATCCTCAAGTAATCAGGCGATCTCAGGCCTGGCCAAAAAAAGCTATCATAGAAGGAAAAATATTCGGCCGAAGTCTCGGCGGCCATTAGAACTTCCGGCCAAGCTCGGCCTGATCCTGGAGCTTCTGGAGAATTTCTAGAAAAAGGGCCCTTACCCGACGACCAGGACGAGGAGTGACTTGGCACCGTGTTGACTTTTGGCCCTGCCGAGACTAATATTTCTTCACTTGCCTGGGACCGGCCATGATCGGCTCGACGATCTCACATTACAGAGTCATTCAAAAACTCGGCGAAGGAGGGATGGGGATCGTCTACAAGGCCGAAGACCTCAGGCTAAAGAGAACAGTCGCTCTCAAGTTTCTATCTCCGGCATGGACACAGCATCCGGAGGCCAGGGAGCGCTTCCTCCAGGAGGCTCAAGCGGCCGCCGCCCTCGACCATCGGAACATCTGCGCTGTCTACGAAATCGATGAGCGGGGGGGCCAGATGTTCATCGCCATGGCCTTTGTCGAGGGCCTGAGCCTTAAGGAAAAAATCGCCGGGGAAAGATGGCGATTCAGGACACCCTCGACATCGCCGCTCAGGTGGCCGAGGGCTTGAGGGCGGCTCACGAGAAAGGCATCGTCCACCGCGATATCAAACCGGGCAACATCATGCTCACTCCGCAAGGTCAAGCCAAGATCATGGATTTCGGGCTGGCACGCTTGGACTGGGGAGCCAACCTGACCCGCACCGCGACCATGATGGGAACGTTGGCCTACATGTTTCCCGAGCAGGCTTACGGCGAAACGGTCGACCATCGCAGCGACCTCTGGTCGCTGGGATGCGTTATTTATGAGATGCTTGCCGGCGAGCGGCCTTTCAAGAGTGAGCATGATCCGGCCGTCATCTGTTCCATTTTGAAAGAGGCGCCGCGGCCCTGATCGCAGCCCTGAAATCCGCTGGTAGCCTTGCGGCAACCCCGCGCCAACCGTCGATCGCCGTCCTTCCGTTCCTGGACATGAGCGCCCAGCGAGACCAGGAATACTTCTGCGACGGTATCGCCGAGGAGCTCATCAACGGCCTCACCAACATCAAAGACCTGAGGGTTGTGGCTCGCACCTCGGCTTTTGCCTTCAGGGGAAAAGACCTGGACGTTCGGGAAATAGGCCAGAAATTGAACGTGGACACCATGCTCGAGGGGAGCATCCGGAAGGCCGGGACGAAGCTTAGGATCACCGCCCAGCTGGTCAACGTCGAGGACGGCTACCATCTCTGGTCGGAGAAATTCGACCGGGAGATGGAGGACATTTTCGCCGTCCAGGATGAAATCTCCAAGGCCATCGTGGACAAACTGAAGGTCAAGCTTGTGGCGCAGGAGAAAGTGGCCATAAAGAAGCGTCACACGGACGATCCCGAAGCCTACAACCTCTACCTCAAGGGGCTGTATTTCAGCTATAAGCCAAGCCTTGAAGCGCTAAACAGAGCCCTCGAGTACTTTCGACGGGCGATAGAGATGGACCCCGGTTTTGCGCTCGCTCACGCGGGCATGGGAAATGCCTACTGCAATTTGGGCGCTCTGAACCTTGCCCCGCCGACGGAGGTGATGCCGAAAGCCAGGATGGCAATCCAGAGGGCCCTGGAACTGGATGATCAACTAGCCGAAGCGCACGCTCAGGCCGCGAACATGGCCTTCTATTACGAATGGGATTGGGCGGCCGCCGATCAAAGCTATCAGAGAGCCATAGCCGCCAACCCCGGGTATGCCGCTGCTCATGCCTGGTACGCCTGGAATTGCATAGGAAGAGAGCGGGACGACGAAGCGATCAGGGAGATCAAGCTCGCTCAAAACCTGGATCCGCTCATGCCCTTCTTTTATGCCCTCTCCGTAGGCATCCACAGCGCCGTCAGACCGCCCGACGAGGCCATCGAGGAGTTCCGCAAGGCTACGGAACTCGATCCGAACATCGGACTCGCCTATTCCCACGCCGGGGTGGCCTATTTCCGGGAAGGCTCGTTGGACGAGGCCGTCAAGGCTTTTGAAAAAAGCAAAGAGTTGGCGGTTTACGCCGGCTGGGCCGAATCCGCCCTGGGAATCATCGCTCTGGCCAGAGGCGAGAGACAGAAAGCCGAGAAAATCCTGGAAGAGATGCTGGAACAGAAGAAAAAAGCGAATGTCTCAGCAACGTGCATCGCCTTCTTGTACGGCGCCCTCGGGAGCCTCGACGAAGCCTTTGAATTTCTCGAACAGGCGTGCGCTGAACGGGATTCGGTCCTGGCCTATGTCCATCTCTATGCGCGCATTCTCTCGCCCCGGATTGCGGAAGACCCCAGGTTTAAAACCCTCCTGAAAAAAATGGACCTCGCCCAATAGCCGAGACCGCGCGAAGGGCCCTTACCCGACGACCAGGACGAGGAGCGACTTAGCGCCGTGGGCACCGG
>Ga0214473_10005067_pt1 | contig 15805 bp, 8 predicted proteins | sample RVTome_7_FD_203509 | JGI IMG/M metagenome (GOLD analysis project Ga0214473, IMG submission 203509) | Soil microbial communities from uranium-contaminated site in the Upper Colorado River Basin, Wyoming, United States - RVT98D197 | ecosystem: Environmental > Terrestrial > Soil > Contaminated >... | reverse complement strand
GTATCATTTATCAAGTGAAGAGCGACTTCGTGCTCATCGTCGCGGTTATGCATCTTCATCGTGAGCCCGGAACCTGGCGCGATAGGCTGCCCCCAGAGAACCAATAAAGCTACCACCTCTCCTCAGCGCTGGAGGGGAGAGCCTCTTCAGTTGTACGGAAGACCAGCTTCTCTCCCGCGATCTTCGGGCCATCTCCACCGTGGGCAAGGTCCTCGAAGCTTCTAGCGAAGAGTGAGATCCCGAGTCCTGGTGGGCTCCGCAGATGTCTTACTGGCTCGACTAGGAGGGTTCTGCTAGCATGTGCGCCGGGTTCCTATGAGTGACGAAGGAAGCAGGCTCTTCGACGAAGCGGTGATCGCACGTCACCGGCTTCGAAGGTGGGCCGCCGTGGCCGTGGCCGTCCTCGTCGTGCTGCGTTTCGCCGCGGAGATTGCGCCGATCATGAGACGCCCCGACCTGGTGCTCCTCGACTCTTGGCAATCCCTGCGTGGCACCGACAGGCCGAGCCCGCAGGTGGTGATCGTCGCCATCGACGAGAAGAGCATTGCCCGCTTAGGCCCACCCGCCTGGCCGCGGAGCGAGTACGTGCCGCTCATCGAGCGGCTCGCCAGCGCCGGCGCCCGCGTGATCGGTTTCGACTTCACCTTCGGCGCCCTCGAGCGTGAAGCGGCGAACAACGCACTCATGGCCGGTGCGATGAAGAAGGCGGGAAACGTCGTCTTCGGGTACGAATTCACGGATGTGGGCGACCCCTCTCCTCCTGGGACCCCTCCCTCGGCCGTGGTGCAGGCGAATGCGCTTCCACGATTCGAGTCGCTCGCCATCCCTCCGGCTCCCAGCCTCATCGAGCCCGAGCCCGTGCTCGCCGAGGCCGCCGCCGCCATCGGCCACGTACGTACCGTCGCGAGCGAGGACGGTCGGATCCGGGTGCTGCCTCTGGCCATCCAGCACGGGGACAAGGCTTATCCATCGCTGGCGCTCCAGATCGCGCGTCTGTACACGGAAACGCCCGTGGAGGAGCTCGAACTTACGAACGGGCTCGTCCGAATGGGAAGTTGGGACATCCCGGTGTCGGCCTCGGCTGAGGCGCTGCTTGACTGGCCCGCCGCCGGCGAGCAGGCCTTCCCTCAGTACTCTTTTCTCGATGTGGTGCGCGGCGATGTACCGGACGAGGCTTTTCGCGGGAAGGCCGTGCTGGTGGCCGGAACTGCGTCGGGTCTCGACGACCGGGACCTCCCCTTCGCGGTCGAGGCCCCGGGAGTTCTGATCTACGCCACGTTCCTGGACAACGTCTTCCGCTTCGACTTCGTGCAGGCGCCCACTTGGGCCTTTCTCTTGGAGTGGGGCCTGTTCTTCGCCGTGTGCGGTCTCGGCGTGTGGTTGCTACCGCGTCTGTCGACGCCGCTCCTCCTCATCGGCGTCCCCGCCCTTGCGGTCCTCCTCTTCGGCGCGGCGGCCTTCCTGTTCGTGCAGAAGGGAATCTGGCTCAAGGTCGTCTACCCCACCCTCGCTCTCCTCGGACCGCTGGGCTTGATGGTGGCGCTCCGGCTCACCTCGAGCGAGAGGGAGACGCGCGATGTCGCCGCCGAGAAGCTCGAGAACCAGAAACTTCTCGCGCTCAGTTTCCAGGAGAAGGGGATGCTCGACATGGCGCTCGCGACCTTCAACAAGCTGCCCTTCAGCCAGGACATGAAGCTCGTCTACTTGAACCTGGGTCTCGACTACGAGAACCGCGGGCAGCGCGACAAGGCCTTCCTCGTCTATAAGAAGATCTTCGAGGCCGATCCCGGCTTCGAGGAGGTGGCCACCCGCATGGAGCGGCTCAGCCAGGCCGGCGCCGGCGTGAGCCTGTTCCCGATACCGGCCACGAACGTGGGCCGTGCACCCACCCCGGCGCCCGCGGCTCCAGAGTCGCCGCCGGCCGAACTGGTACCCACCCACGTCGGAGACGATGACGATGAGTCACCGACCGCGGTGGCGGCGAGCGCGCCGAGCGCTTCGTCGGGGCCCGCTCCCGCCTCGGTAGCGAGCCTACCCAGCCAAGCCGCTCCGGCCCCGCCACCCATGGGTCAGATGCCGCCCACCCGTGTGGCTGCGGGGGGCCCCGTCGTCACCTCCGCCCCCGGTGGTCCCGTCCTTCCGGGCTCGCGCTTCTCACGCTACGAGGTCGAAAAGCACCTCGGCCGCGGGGGGATGGGCGACGTGTATCTGGTGCGTGATACGGTCATCAACCGCAAGGCGGCGCTCAAGACGATCCGGGCCGATACGGGACTCGACGCGCGGCAGGTGATCGAGATGCGTCAGCGCTTCTATCGCGAGGCCCAAACCGCCGGCAAGCTGGCGCACCCCAACATCGTGACGGTTCACGACGTGGGGGAAGATCTCGGCATGTCTTACATTGTGATGGAGTTCGTCGAGGGACAGACTCTCACGCAGTTGATGAAGAAACAGCGCTTGAGCCTCCCGCAGATCAAGCACGTCGTCTGCAACGCCGCCATGGGCCTCGAGTACGCCCACCAAAACGGCGTCTTCCATCGCGACGTCAAGCCTGACAACGTCATGGTTTCCAAGACCGGCGTCGTGAAGGTCATGGACTTCGGCATCGCCCGGATCGTGGAATCGAACCTGACGAAGACCGGGAGCGTCATGGGTACACCCTCCTACATGTCGCCGGAGCAAGTCCACGGCCACAAGATCGATGCCCGTAGCGACATCTTCTCGCTCGGCGTGATCCTCTACGAGCTGCTGACCGGCAAAAAGCCCTTCACCGGCGAGACGATGTCCTCGGTAATGTTCGCGGTCATGAAGGCGGATCCCGCCCCGCCCTCGACGATCGACTCCAAGATCGACACCGCTTGGGACGCGATCCTGCGGAAGGCGCTCGCCAAGGAGCCCGAGGGACGCTACGCGACCGCCAAGGAGTTCGCCCAGGCGGTCAGGGACGTACCGGCTCGCTGAGAAAGGCTGGTGGGGACGGGCGGCCGGCTTCGCCGGCCGCCCTAGAAGGACATACCGAGACCGCGGAAGCGGTTATCCCCAGGATCCCGGGAGTTCTCGGGACCACGCTGTCACGACTCTCACTCGGGTTGAGGGATCGGGCCACATTGGTACGGGTCGTTGGGCCCTAATGGGTCAAACGATTCCGAGGGGAACGTGCATTGCAACTCATTGCAGGACTCGTTGCCTAGAAGGACACAGGAGCCGTCTCCATTCCGCTGATCGTCAGCGCAACAGTCGCCCGGCGTCGCAATGTCGGTGTCGAACCCGCCATCGCAGGTGCAACACCCTCCGTTGAATATCGAGGGAACGAACGTCAGGAACTTCCAGTTCCGATTCTGGCAGATGCTGTCCGGCAGAACTGCAAACGTCGTTACAGTCTCCTTGGTCCTGCCAGTCTTGGTAATCTTCTCGAAAGAGCCAGTCGCACTCAGAAAAGTATCCAGAGTGAATGGCTGTCCTTCGGCTGTCGAGGAATTGCCCCCGTGGTTCCTGCAAAACGCCGTCCCCGCAACGCCACAGTCCGGGTCCAGCGTCGTGGGGTCGCAAGTCCCGCCGTCTTCCAGCTGGACGGTGCCAAAGACAGAACATCTCAAAGCCAGGCAAGTCTCATCGTCTTCGCACCCCTTGCCGACGAGACTACCGGGCACTGAGAAGAGCTCGACGGTGAATAACGTGCTGCCGGGATCCGCGCTAAAGCAACCGTGTCTTGACTGTCCTGAAATCGTGTATTCACAATGGAGTTTCCCCAGGGTGTTGGGGTCTCGGATAGTCGTCGACCCCTCCTTAAACGGCGAGCAATGGGTGGTTTGATATGGCTTGCCGTCTTTTATGTCAGCCGCGGTAGGTATGCACCGGTAAAGGTCCTCCGCCTTCGCAGATTCACTCCCCAGGAGCACCACCAACACCGCGATGACGCTCACACCCCAAAACCCGATGATGAGTCGCTTAATCATGAAATTCCCCCTTTTCCCCATGCCTGTCGACTACGAGATCGGAACTCCCGTGAAACTGCGGATTCCACGCGTCGTGCACTGGTGCATTCTATAACCAAGCCTTCCTTAGAAGGCCAGAGTGACTCTGGCATAGACCCTCCTGGTCGGTAGTATGGTTGGGTTGCGAACGTCAATTTCGAAGTAGTTGAAATTCTCGTCAAAAAGATTCGTCGCTCCGACGGCGAGGAAGCCGTATCGCTTGGGCAAGCGGTAGTTGACGCTCACGTCCACCGTCCAGAACTCATCGCTTACGGGCCCGTCGGAAATCGTCACGAACTCTCCCTCTTGATTGAAATACGTGGCTGTCAGGGATGCGCCGAACCCGGACGGGTGGAAAAAACCGACCGCTAACGGGAACCGATGCGTATCCAAGTTCTTCGGTATGAAGATACTCTGTCCCTCGCTCTCGACGCGCTCGAATAGATATTCCACTCTCAGGGCCAGCCTTGGATGGGGTGTCGCGAGGAAGTAGGCACGGGCCAGATGCTCGTTTACTTCCTGTCTTTCGGCAATATCCTCATCGCCTAAGAACAGAACTTCGAGATCGCGCTTCCCAAACTCCGCGCCTCCGAATATGCTGTTTGTGAACTTCTGATCAATAGCCCCGCCGTAGCGCCATCCCCGCGTTCCATTGAAGTCATCGTAGAACTGATTGAAGCCGGCGACCTGGGTCGGCTCGAGCGTTTGATCGGTGACCAGCGTTCTCTTCATGACCCTGAAGGCGGAAGCCCGAAGCGTGGTGCCTGGAGCTGGCTTCCAGATCATCCCCAGTTTCGGGTTGAACTGGTCCTGCTCTCCGACATCGGGACTATCGCCTTCCAGGAAGTCACCGCTCGCACCTGCAATCACGGTGAATTGCTCGACGGGCTTGATGTACGAGTAGGCGTACAGGTTGAGATGCTTGAGATCCGTACTCGTCGTTTGCTCGAAGACGTTATCGGGAGGTGGAATGATATCCGGGTCAAACACGATCGTCTCGTCAAGCCTTCCATCGATGTCGAAGTATCCGAAGCCGGTCGTGAGGTTGATCTTCCGCGAACGGAACAAGTGCTGCGCCTCGGTGCCAAGAGCACGTGCAGGATTTTCGGCGCCGATGAACGTCAGAACTTCACCAGCCTGGTCATCCGCGAAACTGGCCTGCGCATCCTGGTAAGTGAACGATCCCAGAAGAACCGAGCCCGGCGATAACGTGTGCCGTGCGCCAACGCGGGCGGTGTGCCTCTGTTCCGTGTTCCTCTCGCCGGGGAAGAAGTCCTCGGGGAAGAACTTGAGTCGAACATCTCCTCGTTCACTGTCCCTGTATCGATACTCGGCCTGGACGCTCGTACTGGGACTCAGCTCCACCTGGGCGAAGACGTTGGCGATGTGATCCTCCTGGTCGCTGTTCTCGCGGAAGCCGTCGGTCTTGAAGCCGCTGTACCCGGCGCTGAAGGAGAACTTCCTGTAGATTCCCGAGACGATCCCCTCCCCCGACAGAGTGTCGTCCTCGCCGAACAGGAAGCTTCCCTGCGCGTTCACTCCGTCCCGGTTGAAGAGAGGGTTGAACTCGTTGAAGGAAAGAGAGCCCGGACCCCCGGCGCTGATCAGAAGGAGGTTGCTCTCACCGAGTCGGGGTTGGATCGGAGTGGTGTTGAGGGGCTGGAGCATCTGCGATTGGAAGAGCTCGCTCACCCGCGCGATCTCGTGGCGAGGCAACGCGGCGTAGGAGTCGGCGAGCAACCGGTGGGCCGAATAGTTGCTCGGATCGGTGTTGACCGAGTTCCATCCTTCCACCAGGGCGAGGTTCTGGAAGCCGAGGTCGCCATAGATCCGACCCTGGCTCGCGCTGCGCGCGGCGAGGTCCGAGTCAAGAAGGAGCCGCGAGCGGTACACCGCCCGGTTGTCGTTCCGCTCGATGGCCGCCTCGAGGCTTTCGAGCGCCTCGATGGGCCGGTTGGTGGTCTGCTTGGTGATCGCGTCGTAGAACCAGGGCGTGGGATCCTTGGGATCCGATTCCTTGGCCACGTCGTATTCGCGCACGTCCAGACCGGCGCGCTTGGCTTCGAAGTAGGCCTTGCCCAGATAGCTCCGAACCACCGAGGCCCCCGGATCCAGACTGACCGCGACTTCGATGTCGCGGGTCCCCTCTGCAAGGTCACCCTCTCGGATCTGGGCCAGGCCCAGGCCGAGCCTGGGGAGCGGATCGTCCTGATCGAGCTCGATCGCTTTTCCGAAAGCCTCTCGGGCCTCCCGCGTCTGGACCCGCGTCAGATAGGCGAATCCCAGGACCGTTTGGGTGCGAGAGAGATTCGGTTCGAGCTCGACGGCCCTCTGGGCCGCCTCGAGAGCCTCATCCAGATATCCTTGTGAGGAGCGGATCTCCGCGAGCCGGGCCCAGGCGAGGGCGTCTTCGGGGTCCTGCTGCACCGCGGTTTCGAGACTCTCCCGTGCGCCATCCAGGTCGAACGCCGCTTGACGGGCGTAGGAGAGGGCAATGTGTGCCGTGGCCGACTTCGGATCGGCCCCGACTGCCCTCTGCCCGGTGGTAAGAGCCTCGTCGGTCTCGTTATTCGCGACAGCGACGATCGTCCGGAGCGCGAGGGCGTTGCTGTCGTTGGCGGCGAGCTGCAGGGCCTGCTCGAGGTCCCTTCCCGCCTCCTCGACGCTGCCCGCGGCGAGCAGCAGCGAGGCTCGATAGGTGAAAAACCGCGGGTCCCGGATGGCTTGGACGTCGGCGCCTTCCAAGCTGTCGATGGCGCGCTGGAGATCGCCTGCGAGGTAGGCCTCGGTCGACTCTCGCACCCTGTCCTGCCAGGGTCCTTCACCCAACTCGCTGGGCTGGATATAGATGACGGGCACGTAGTAGAGCGCCCATTGGACAGCGTCCTGAGGACGCACCCGAACCCCGAGTGTCGGCGCCGTCCCTCTCCTGCCGACCGCGGACTGGCCGCCCGTGAGCATCAGGCTTCCGGCATCGTTCTCGGCCTCCACCTGCCCCTCGAGAACAGAGAGCTCGGTCTCGTCCCCGTCGGAGGCCACGGCGAGGCTCACCTCCGTCCCCCGGATTGCGGCAATAGTGCTGCCGCTCTGGAATCGGGACAAGCGTTCCTGGGCGCGCACCACATGAGCCCACAGCCTCCCGAAGAACACCGTGACGTCTCGTTCCGTGGCATTTTCATCGATCTGGACTCGCGAGTTCGGGCCTATCCGAACGACCGTCCCGTCGGAGTGAAAGCGCACCGAGGCCCGGCCTTGCCTCGTGACGAGGATATCGTCCACGTGCAGGGGCATGGATGGCGAGGGCGGCAGCGACTGCCCGAGGCGAATGACCGTGACCCCGCCCCGGAAAGCCTCGAGGGTAGCGATCTCCTGGTTGCTCTGTGCCGCGGCGGATGACGTGGCGGTCGTCGTCTCGGCTGCAGCCGAGAGCCCGGGGGGAAGCGAGACGAGACCCAGCAGAAGAGCCAGCAAAATAAATAGGTTACGATTCATGAACATCAGCTGACCTCTTTAATGTATGAGACGGCTGCGCTCCTTTCACCTGGGGGAGACACGACGGATGAAAGAAAGCGCCCGATGGACCCATCCCGGGCCTTACCCAATCCCGCGATTGCGATACCTACCTTTCAGCACTCTGTTCTTCCGGTATAGGTTGGGGGCCGTATATATACGTGCAACTGCCGGATTTGTCAATGCCCGCAACCCTGGACACCCTGGACCTAGCCGTGGATGACGCGGCAGAATCGTCGCTTGCCGACCTTCAGAACGAAGCTTCGCGGGCCGTCCATGGGAAGTTCCTGATCGGCCGGGATGCGGTGGCCGTCGATCTGAACCGCCCCCTGGGTGATGAGCCGACCGGCTTCGCTCTTGGAGCTTGCCAGGCCGGTGTCGACGATCAGGTGCGAGAGCATCAAAGGTTGAGACCCCTTGCCGAGCCGGTACTCGGGCATGTCCTCGGGAAGCTCCTTCTTCCGGAAGACCGCCTCGAAGGCCTCTTCTGCTCGCTCGGCTTCCGCCGCGGAGTGAAAGTCGGCGACGATCTGCCGCGCCAAGTCCATCTTGGCCTGCTTGGGATGCACCTTGCCTTCCTCGATCTCTCGGCGGAGTTTCTCGATATCGGCGAGGCTAATGTCGGTCACAAGCTCGTAGTATCGAAACATCAGATCGTCGGAGATGGACATGAGCTTCCCGTACATCTCTTTCGGTGGCTCGGTGACGCCGACGTAGTTGTCGAGGCTCTTCGACATCTTCTCGGCGCCGTCCAACCCTTCGAGAAGAGGAACGGTCATGATGACCTGAGGCTCGAGCCCATATTCGCGCATGATGTCTCGGCCGACGAGGAGATTGAAGGTCTGATCCGTCCCTCCCAGCTCGAAGTCGGCCTCGAGGTGCACAGAATCGTACGCTTGGGCCAACGGATAGAGGAACTCGTGGATGGCGATGGGTTCCTGCGCTTGGTAGCGCCGCTTGAAGTCATCGCGTTCCAGCATGCGCGCCACCGTATACTTGGCGGCCAGGCGGACCATGCCCTCACCACCCAGTTTGCTCAGCCAGTCGCTGTTGAATGCGACTTCGGTCTTGTCAGGATCGAGGATCTTGAAGACCTGCTGCTTGTAGGTCTCGGCGTTCTCCTTAACCTGCTCCCGGGTGAGCTGGGGGCGGGTCTTCGACTTGCCGCTAGGATCTCCGATGAGGCCGGTGAAATCGCCGATGAGAAAGAAGACGGTATGGCCAAGATCCTGGAAGTGCTTCATCTTCCGCATGACCACGGTGTGACCAAGATGAATGTCGGGTGCGGAGGGATCGAAGCCGACTTTGACGCGAAGCGGCTTTCTGGTCCTGGCCGATCGCTCGAGCTTGGAGCGGAGCTCTTCCCGCTTCACCACGTCCACGGTGCCCTTGGTCAGGTAGGCGATCTGCTCGTCGATGTCCAGGGTCATGGGTCCGTTCGCCGCGGCGCAGTCAATCGATCCAGAAGGAGACCAATGGCCCTCGGATAGAGGCGGTGCTCTTCCTTGAGGATGCGGGCGGAAAGAGTCTCTTCGGTGTCGTCGTCTCGAACCGGCACCGCCGTCTGCAGCACGATGGGTCCATGGTCTAGCTTCTCGTCCACGATATGCACCGTGCACCCAGAGACCTTCACCCCGTGCTCCAAGGCCTGGCGCTGGGCGTCGAGTCCCGGGAACGACGGTAACAAGGAAGGATGGATGTTCAGAATGCGGCCGGGAAAGGCTCGTACGAAATGCGGCGAAAGGAGTCTCATGAAGCCAGCCAGACACACCACGTCGACTTCGTGCTTCTTGAGCTCCTCGATGACCGCTTGGTCGAACTCTTCGCGAGAGGAAAAGCCTTGGTGATCGATCACTGCCGTGGGAATTCCCGCTTCTCGAGCCCGCGCCAGCCCGGCGGCCGTCGCCACGTTACTCACCACCATCCCGACCCGCGCCGGGAGCTCGCTCTGTCGAACCGCATCGATTATGGCTTGAAGATTGGAGCCGCGTCCGGAGATCAGGACGCCCAGGGTGCGGCCGTCTGCGCTCAAAGGGAGCCCTCGTAGATCACACCGCCCTCTCCCGAGACGATCTCCCCGGCGAGCACCGGTGTCTCCCCGTTGCGCGACAGAAGCTCCACGGCTTCCTTCTGATGCTCCCTCCCCACCATGACCACCATGCCGATTCCGACGTTGAAGGTGCGTAACATCTCCGCTTGCGAAACCGAGCCCTTCCTCCTCAAGTAGTCAAAGAGCGGCGGTAGGGGCCAGCTTCCCAGGCGGACTCGCGCCGCGGTACCCGGAGGTAGAACGCGGGGGATGTTGTCGGTGAGGCCCCCACCGGTAATGTGGGCCATGGCTTTGACGAGCCGTCTCTCCAGCAAGGGCTCCACTAAAGGAAGATAGCAGCGGTGCGGCGCCAAAAGAAGCTCCGCCACGGAAGCGCCCAGCTCGGCGACCGGACTCCCTGCCGTCAGACCTTCCTTTTCGAAGAAGATCTTTCGGGCCAAGGAGTATCCGTTCGTATGCAATCCCGTCGAACCCAGTCCGAGCAACACGTCGCCAGGCGCGAGTGTCGTGCCATCGATGATGCCCTGCCGCTCGACCACGCCCACGATCGTTCCCGCCAAATCGTACTCGCCGAGCGGATAGAAATCGGGCATCTCCGCCGTCTCGCCACCGATGAGCGTGACTCCGAACTCCCGGCAGCACCGGACGATTCCTGAGACGACTGCCTCGACCACATCGGGAACGAGCTTTCCCATCGCCAGGTAGTCGAGGAAGAACAAGGGCCGGGCACCCTGTACCAGGATGTCGTTGATGCAATGCGAGACCAGGTCGTAGCCCACTGTATCGTGCCGGCCGGTGGCGAAGGCGATCTTGAGCTTGGTCCCTACTCCGTCGGTGCTGGCCACCAGGACGGGCTCGCGGTATCGGTCGGTGTCCAGGCGGAAGAGTCCCCCGAAGCCGCCGATATCTCCCAGGGCGTCTGCGGTGAACGTCGTTCGAGCCAGGCGGCGGATCTTCTCTTTGGCCTTTGCCGCCGCCTCGATATCGACTCCCGCCGACACGTAGTCCATGTTCTCTCAGCGGTTGTGCTTGGCCATCGCTACCGCCCCGAGGTGGATCTCCTGGAGGCTTCGCACGTCGAAGCGACCCCGTTGCAGGGCCTCGATACCGGAAGCGGTGGCGTTCGCGCCGGTGAGCGTGGTAATGCAAATGACGCCGCGCTGGACGGCCGTTTGGCGAATTCCTTTTTCATCGTGAAACGATTTTCTGCCCAGAGGCGTGTTCACCACCAGATCGACTTTGCCGCTAATCAGAAGATCCACGATATGGGGACGCCCCTCGTTGACCTTCAATACCCGCTCCACCGACAAGCCGTGCGACTCGAGAAAGGCTGCCGTTCCCCGCGTCGCAACCAAATCGAAACCCAAGCGTGACAGGCGTAGCGCCACGCCCACCAGCCCGGGCTTGTCGTTGTCGTTGACCGAAAGGAAGGCGGTGCCGGAAGTGGGCACCTTGTGCCCGGCCGCCATTTGTCCTTTGGCGAAGGCAGAGCCGAAATCATCGGACGTCCCCATGACTTCGCCGGTGGACTTCATCTCCGGCCCGAGGACGCTATCCACCCCGGGAAACTTGACGAAGGGGAACACCGGAACCTTCACCGAAATCTGTGGCAATGGCAGCTCGTCGGGGAGCCCCAGAGATGCGATGGACTCGCCCAGCATGACCCGGAGAGCGGCTCTTACCAAAGGTACTCCGGTTGCCTTGCTCACGAAAGGTATCGTCCTCGAAGCCCTCGGGTTGGCCTCGAGCACGTAAACGATTCCGTCCTTGATCGCGTACTGGACGTTGAGGAGTCCCTTCACTGGCAGCGCTCGCGCGATCTGTCTTGTGTACTTCCGGATGGTGTCGAGATGCACCGGCTCCACCAGATAGGGGGGAAGAACACTCGAGCTATCTCCGGAATGGATCCCGGCCTCCTCGATGTGCTCCATGATCCCACCGATGATCAGATCCTTTCCATCGGAGAGGGCGTCCACGTCGACCTCGAACGCGTCCTCCAGGAAGCGGTCGATGTAAACCGGGTGAGTGGGCGACGCTTCCACCGCGTCCCGCATGTATCCTTCCAGGTGCTCGCTGTCGTAGACGATGGCCATGGCTCGGCCGCCCAGCACGTAGGACGGGCGCACCAGTATGGGGTAGCCGATTCCCGACGCTGTTTCGAGCGCCTCCTCGAGCGATCGGGCGGTGGCGCTCAGCGGTTGCGGGATTCCGAGCTCCGCCAGCAGTGAGGAGAATCGCTTGCGGTCCTCTGCCCTATCGATGCTTTCGGGCGACGTGCCGAGAATGGGCACACCTTCCGCCTCCAGGGCGCGGGCGAGCTTGAGCGGCGTCTGGCCTCCCAACTGAACGATGGCGGCTTCCGGCCGTTCGGCATCGACGACATGAAGGACATCCTCCAAGGTGAGCGGCTCGAAGTAGAGTCGGTCCGACGTGTCGTAGTCGGTGGAGACGGTCTCCGGATTGCAGTTGACCATGATCGACTCGATGCCCGCCTCACGTAGTGTGTAAGCCGCCTGGCAGCAGCAGTAGTCGAACTCGATCCCTTGCCCGATTCGGTTGGGGCCGCTCCCCAGTATCATCAGTTTGCGGCGCCCGTCCGGCTCCACTTCGCTCTCCACTCCATAGGTCGAATAAAGGTAGGGGGTGTAGGAAACGAACTCGGCGGCGCAGGTGTCGACGCGCTTGAAGCTGGGATGAATCCCCAGTTCCTTTCTCTTCTTGCGGATCGATTCCTCGCTTGAGTTCGCGAGCCGGGCTATCTGCCGATCCGAGAAGCCGCAGGCCTTGGCTTCGGGAAGGAGCCGCTCGACTTCCCCGGAGGCCAGACGGTTCTTCAGATTAACAATAATAAGGAGCTGCTCCAGAAACCAGGGATCAATGTGCGTTAGACGGTGGATCTCCTTCACCGTGAGCCCCTGAGAGAGGGCCCGGAAAAGCTGCCCCAGCCGATCCGGGGTCGGCACTCGAAGTTTCCGCCGAAGCCCCTGTGGGTCCTCCGGCTCGCCCATCAGCACACCGACTCCCTCATCGGTACGCTCGAGCGAGCGCAGGGCCTTCAAGAGCGCCTCACGAAAGTTGGAGCCCAGAGCCATGACTTCTCCCACCGATTTCATCTGTATTCCGAGGGTCGGGTCGGCCTGCGGAAACTTTTTGAAGTTCCAGCGGGGCATCTTCACCACCACGTAGTCGATGGTGGGCTCGAAGCTGGCGGGAGTGGTACGGGTGATGTCGTTCTCGATCTCGTCCAAGCGGTAGCCGAGGGCGACCTTCGCAGCGATCTTGGCGATGGGAAAACCTGTGGCCTTCGACGCCAGGGCCGAGCTTCGCGAGACCCGGGGGTTCATCTCGATCACCACCATGCGGCCGGTCGAGGTCTCCACCGCAAACTGGATATTGCTGCCGCCAGTCTCTACACCCACCGCATCGATGACCCGGCGCGCCCAGTCTCGCATCTGCTGGTACTCCACATCGGTGAGTGTTTGAGCCGGTGCCACGGTGATGGAATCCCCGGTGTGGACTCCCATGGGATCGACGTTCTCGATGGAACAAATGACCGTAAAGTTCGAAGCCCCGTCTCGCATCACCTCGAGCTCGAACTCTTTCCAGCCGAGGAGCGATTCCTCGACCAGAACACGGTTTAACGGAGATTGAAAGAGCGCCCGTCGAACGAGCTCCACATACTCGTCCAGGTTGTAGGCGACGCCTCCACCCGTTCCACCCAGGGTGAAAGAAGGCCGAAGGATGGCGGGGTAGCCGATCTCCTCGACCAGCTCCCGCGCTTCTTCGACGCTACCGGCGTAGCCGCTGCGGGGCACGTCCAGGCCGGCGTCGATCATCGCTTGCTTGAACAGCTGCCGGTCCTCGGCAAGCTTCACAGCCTCGAGCCTCGCCCCGATGAGACGCACGCCATAACGGTCGAGCACTCCGGATTCGGCTAGCTCCACCGCCAGATTGAGCCCGGTCTGCCCGCCCACGGTGGGAAGGAGCGCGTCCGGACGCTCGCGCTCGAGGATCGGCTCCACGAACTGGCGGGTAAGGGGCTCGATGTAGGTTCGATCGGCGAGCTCGGGGTCGGTCATGATGGTGGCGGGGTTGGAGTTCACCAAGATCACTCGGACGCCCTCCCGGCGAAGCACTTTCACTGCCTGCGTTCCGGCGTAATCGAACTCGGCAGCTTGGCCGATGACGATCGGCCCGGAGCCCACCACCAGGACGCTTCCGATGCTTGGATCTCGCGGCACGGTCAGCCTCTCGCGCCTTCGAGCATTCTCAAGTAATCGTCGAAGAGATACTGGGCGTCATGAGGACCGGGTGAAGCCTCGGGGTGGTACTGAACGCTCATCACGGGTTCGTTTTTGAGGCGGAACCCTTCGAGCGTCCCGTCATTCAGATTGAAGTGGGTGAGCTCGACCGGAAGGCCTCGTAGCGAGTCTTCTTCTACCGCGAAGCCGTGATTCTGTGACGTGATCTCGACCGCGCCATCGGAAGCTCTCTTGACGGGATGGTTCGTCCCGTGATGGCCGAAAGGCAGCTTGTAGGTTCTCCCGCCCACCGCCAGGGCGAGCACTTGGTGGCCCAGACAAATGCCGAAGATCGGTACCTTCCCCAGGAGGTTTCGAGCCGAGTCGATCGCATAGCCGAGCGGCTCGGGATCGCCCGGCCCGTTCGAGAAGAGAGCGCCGTCCGGCTGCAACGCCAGTACTTCCGACGCCGGCATCTCCGCGGGCACCACCGTCACTCGTATCCCGCGCGCCGCTAGGCCACGAAGGATCCCTCGCTTGATCCCCAGGTCATAGGCCACCACGTGGAAGCGCACCTCGCCCACGGCGGGCCAGGAATACGGCTCGCGGCAGCTGACTTCTTTTGCTAGATCGGCGCCCACCATCGCCCGGGCACCACAGGCCTTCGCGACCTGCTCTTCTATGGGAGCCTCGGTCGTGGTCAGCAGGGCCCGCATCGCACCTTGAGAGCGAATATGCCGGGTGAGGGCGCGCGTATCGATTCCATGAATAGCGGGGATCCCGTGGTCGCGCAGGTAGCCATCGAGCGTGCCGGTGGCCCGATGGTTGCTGGCGATGGGGGAGGGCTCTCGCACCACCAGGGCCTCGACCATCGGACGCGGAGACTCAACGTCCTGGGCATTGACCCCATAATTTCCGATATGCGGGTTAGTGAGAGTGACGATTTGACCGCAATAGGAAGGGTCGGTGAGGATCTCCTGATAGCCGGTTAAGCCGGTGTTGAAGACGATCTCGCCGGTTGCGTCGCGGGGAGCACCAAGGGAGCTGCCGGTGAAGTAGCGCCCGTCCTCCAAGACTAGATATGCCGTCACCTAGGATAGACCCTGCGGATTCTAGTCGATCCCGGCATGAAAGTGAACCTTGATTCGCTGCGGCCGAGAACCCTTCGATCGCCACCGTGCTATCATGCGCCGGGAAATCAAGCCATGAGAGCCTTCCTTCTGAGTCTTCCTCTCCTGCTTTCGAGTTGGACACCGGTGCCGACCTCCGAGAGGCAAGCTCCGCAGGAAGAGCCTCACTTGGCGAACATCCAGCAGCTGACCGACGGCGGCGAGAACGCCGAAGCGTACTTCAGCTTGGAGGAAGATCGGCTGATCTTCCAGTCCAACCGTCCTCCCTACGCGTGCGACCAGATCTTCACCATGAAGCTGGATGGAAGCGACGTGAAACACGTCTCCACCGGCAAGGGACGGACGACCTGCGGGTATTTTCTACCGGGGAGAAAGATACTCTACGCTTCCACTCACCTGGCGGGAGATGCTTGTCCTCCCCGGCCGAGCTTCGAGCGAGGGTACGTCTGGCCCGTCTACCAGAGCTATGACCTCTTCACCGCCAGCTTGGATGGGGGAGACATTCAGCGACTCACCTCGGCGCCCGGCTACGATGCGGAGGCCACCGTCTCCCTCGACGGTTCACGCATCGTGTTCACGTCCCTTCGGGACGGAGACCTCGAGCTCTATACCATGAAGGTGGACGGAAGCGAGGTTCGACGCCTGACCTTCGATAGGGGTTACGACGGCGGCGCCTTCTTCTCCGCCGACGGAGCCCGGATCGTCTACCGCGCGCATCATCCCCAGGACGACGACGCCCTCTCGAGATACCAGACACTTCTCGGGCAGGGCCTGATCGAGCCCAGCGTGCTCGAAATCTTCGTCATGGACGCCGACGGAAGTAACAAGAGACAAATCACCGCGAACGGGGCGGCCAACTTCTGCCCCTTCTTTCATCCGGACGGCGAGCGCATCATCTTCTCC
>Ga0214473_10005066_pt1 | contig 15807 bp, 16 predicted proteins | sample RVTome_7_FD_203509 | JGI IMG/M metagenome (GOLD analysis project Ga0214473, IMG submission 203509) | Soil microbial communities from uranium-contaminated site in the Upper Colorado River Basin, Wyoming, United States - RVT98D197 | ecosystem: Environmental > Terrestrial > Soil > Contaminated >... | reverse complement strand
CGATACAGAAGTTTAAAGTAATAAGTATATTGGTATTTATATTCTTACTTTCATCCTGCTCAAAAGAGAAAGAAACTCTACAAACTGCCGCTCCTCAAAAAACAGGTGTTTACAAAATTGAATTGTCTCCAAAAGGAGCAACAAGAGATAGTCTTATCAGTGTAACTGTAAAAGGTGCAAATCCCTCGGATTTGAGGTATCAGTGGGTTGTGGATGGTACGGAGATAGAAGAAGCTACGGAAGATGTTTTACGGTATCCTCAACTTAAAAAGAACGACAGGGTTCAGGTAAAGGTATTTATTAAAGGACAGGGAGAGTTAATTTCAGAACCCTTAATCATCTCCAATATAATCCCGAAAATTGAATCTGCAAAACTCATACCTCAAAACCCTAAAAAAGGAGACGAATTAAAAACAGATGTCAGAACATTTGATGGAGATGGTGATGCCGTCAGCCTTTCATATGAATGGTTTATAAATGAAGAACCTTTGGATGAAACCTCTGATACCGTAAATATAGACGGAAAGTTGATAAAAAGAGGTGATAAGGTATCAGTTAAAATAACCCCGACAGATGGGGAACAACGGGGTCAACCTGTAATTTTATACAGCGTCATTGCCAACTCAGCACCCCATGTTTTGCCCGAGACAGAGGTAAAATTTGAAGGGTCTGTTTACAAATCTAAAGTAATAGCAGAGGACCCGGAAGGAGACCCTCTGACTTATGTTCTCAGAGAAGGACCTGAGGGTATGACGATTGACCGAGAAAGAGGAATTATAACATGGCATGTGACACCCAAAGACATAGGTGAACACAATGTCATAGTTTCTGTAAATGATGATCAGGGCGGTGAGGTTCTTCTCCGCTTTATCACCAGAATAGATTTCGCACCACAATAATAAAGACCGTAATCCGTTATTCGTAAAGCGTAATGAAACGATTGTATCTCACTATCTTTCTGGTCTCATGTTCTCTCCTTATATTTGAAATTTCTCTTACAAGACTTTTTTCCATATATCTCTCATATCACTTTGCATTTATGGTTATCAGTATCGCCATGCTTGGAATTGGCTCTGCCGGAACCGTGCTTTCCATTTATCCCGTTAGAAAACAGCTTCAGTCCGAGCCTTCTGATGGTCTTAATTCAAGAGCGTCTGTCTATGCCATGCTCGCAGGAATCTCAATTATTCTTGGTTATATTATTTCAAACCACATCTCTTTTGAGCCCATTAAACTTCTATGGGACAGAAATCAGATTTTTTACGTCGCATTGTATTGCTTTGTTTTAAGCATCCCGTTCTTTTTTGCAGGTATCCTGATAGCCACTGTTTTTTTAACACGAAGTGAAAAATCAGAATCCATCTACTTCTCTGACCTTTTTGGTGCAGGTACAGGCTCTTTAGCTGTTCTTGGTCTTTTAAATATCGCAGGACCTGAATATTCTGTGCTAACAGCGTCAACATTATGCTTTTTTGCCTCTTTTGTTACCGGTGGGAAAAAGATAAGGACATTTATTATTGTGTTTATATCAATTAACATCTTATTTTTCGTTACTCATCTGTCGATTCGACCAGATTTTCTCACTGTAAGACTCTCTCCTTATAAAAATCTCTCTCTGTCACTGAAATATCCTGGCGCAGAACATTTAAGAACCTATTACAACTCATTTTCCCGTATAGATACTTTAAAAAGCCCTGCTGTAAGATTTGCTCCGGGCTTAAGTCTGACATATCTTGACCCTCTTCCAGAGCAGATAGGCGTTTCTATAGACGGAAGCGAGATGAATGCTGTAACAAAAACTGTTGACAAAGATGCGTTGAAATTTCTTGGATTTCTCCCTTCATCACTTGTTTATGAGATTAAAAATAAAACAAAGGGGGAAGGTGAGAATGTGCTCATCCTTGACCCTAAAGGAGGACTTCAGGCTCTGATGGCTGAATATTATGGCTTTAAAAAGGCCCACAAAGTTGAGGGTAATCCTCTGCTGATAAAAGTCATAAGAAAAGACTTTAGGGAATTTTCAGGAAATATATTTGAACATGACACATGGACAGGGCTTGGACGAAACTGGCTACATAGGTCGCAGGTTTACCCCGTTAGAAAAGAAAAAGATTCTAACGGGGTTTACGATATCATTGATCTGCCGATGACAGGCACATCTGTCAGTGGAGCATTTGGAATCTCAGAGGATTACAGATTTACTGTTGAGGCATTTAAAGAATACTCAGATGCTCTCGATAAAGATGGGTTTATAAATATCAGCCTCTATCTTATTCCTCCGCCAAGGACAGAATTGAGAATCCTTGCAACAACAATAACTGTTTTAGAACAGATGGGAGTAAAGGACGTATCAAGGTATATTGCAGCGATAAGGAGCTGGGACAGCATAACATTGCTTGTGAAAAAATCTCCACTCAGTCAGGAAGAAATCCAGTTTATTAAAGAGTTTGCTATGACAAGAAGGTTTGACCTTGTGCACTACCCAGGGATAAAAGAGGAAGAAACTAACCTTTATGTCAGGATGCCGTCTAATGAATATTTTCAGGCTTTTGAGAGCATTCTCAATCCTGAAACCAGAGAATTATTCATAAAGAATTATCTCTTTGATATTACACCGGTGCATGATGAAAACCCATTTTTCCACTACTATTTGAAACTCAAAAATATTAAAGTAATTTATGATGTTATGGGGCAAAAGTGGCAGTATTTTATAGAAGAAGGCTATCTTTTACCAGTGATTTTTGTAATGGTTCTAATGTTAAGTACTATTATGATATTACTCCCTGTTTTTTTAAAAACAGTCCATAAAGTCTTTTCACTTTCTACTTCTTACTCCCCACTTCTCACTTTCAGAACATCCCCTACCCTCCTCTACTTTGCCATGCTTGGTTTAGGATTTATGTTTGTTGAGATTACAATGATACAGAAAAGCATCTTTGCGCTTGAATATCCTGCTTATGCAGTTGCAACAGTGCTTACAACGATACTTATAAGTTCTGGAATCGGAAGCCTGCTCAGCTCAAGATTTCCCAAACTGAGAACCTCATATCTCTTACTCGCACTCTGTGGTCTAATCTTCATCTACAGTCTGATGTTTTCTTCATTACTAAACTTTATATCTCCTTACCCTCTAAAATTAAAAATACCAGCGGTTTTTATTGCCCTCGTTCCTCTCGGGCTTTTCATGGGCATTCCATTTCCCATGGGTATTAAACTCCTCGGACAGACAGACAGGGCATTAATTCCCTGGGCATGGGCTATAAATGGTTGTCTGTCCGTTCTCGCACCGATACTGACAATCATGCTTGCAATGATGATAGGATTTAGAAGCATTCTCTGGCTTGCAACAGTGGCATATTTGCTGGCATTTGTTTCGTTAAGAAAACTCATGAGGAATTAGATATACTATAAATTATTTCACAGGAGGCTTCAAAAATCGCTATTAAAAAAATTTCAGGCAATATTGTAGATGTGGTGAATTCGACAATCTACTCCGGGACGTTAGAAATTTCTGGTGGTAAAATTATAAATATTATAAAAGACAGAAGACATTATGATACTTTTATTATCCCAGGGTTTGTTGATTCACATATCCACATCGAAAGTTCAATGCTTGTGCCTTCAGAATTTGCCCGATTGGCAGTAACACATGGCACCGTCGCAGTTGTTTGTGACCCTCATGAAATCGGCAATGTTATGGGTATCAGTGGTGTGAATTATATGATAGAAAATGCCGAGGCTGTCCCCTTAAAGATTTACTTCGGAGTGCCATCCTGTGTCCCTGCAACATCATTTGAAACATCAGGCTCAGAAATCAATCCGGAAGACACAGGGAAATTGTTCAGGAACAAAAAGATAAAATTTTTAGCCGAGGTAATGAACTTTGAAATGGTTCTGAACAACGAATCAGACATTATGGATAAGATTCAATTAGCCAGGAAATACAAAAAACATATTGACGGACATGCGCCGGGCATTAGAGGTAAAGAACTTAAAAAATACATCGCTGCCGGTATATCTACAGACCATGAATCTGTGGAGAAAGAAGAGGCAATTGAAAAAATCAAATCTGGAATGAAAATCCAGATAAGGGAAGGCTCAGTTGCCAAAAATTTTGATGTCCTGAATTCCCTGATTGAAGATTATCCTGATGATTGCATGCTCTGTTGTGATGATAAACTCCCACATGATTTACTACAGGGGCATATCAACGAAATAGTGAAAAAGGCTATAAACTCAGGTATAGATAAAATGAAGGTGTTAAAATGCGCGTGTATAAATCCAGTTTTACATTATAGTCTGGATGTTGGATTGTTACAGAAAAATGATTATGCTGACTTTTTAGAAATTGATAATTTTCAGGATTTGAATATTTTAAAGACCTATATCAATGGCGAAATCGTTGCGAGTAATGGTGAGACATTGTTACCAAAAACAGAGGTAAAAATTGTCAATAATTTTAAGGTCAAAAAGAAAGAAATATCTGATTTTTTTGTAAGCCCCATTAGAAAACTCGAGCCGTTAGAAAAAAATATTTCTACAGGGGTAAAAAAACAAAAGGGTAGAATAAATGTTATTGAAGCCATTGATGGTCAGTTAATTACCAGGGGATTCCTTGCGATTCCAAAAATCTCAGAAGGAAACGTTATCTCTGACATCAATAGAGATATTTTAAAAATTACTGTTGTTAATCGTTACCAGAATATCCCTCCGGCGATAGGTTTTATAAAAAATTTCGGCTTAAAGAAAGGGGCGATTGCGTCCTCAATTGCCCACGACTCTCACAATATAATAGCAGCAGGCATAAAAGACAAGGAGATTTGCAGAGCAGTAAACCTGATTATAGAAAATAAGGGCGGCGTATCTGTTGTTTATGATGGTGCTGAAGAAGTCCTGCCTCTGCCAGTAGCAGGTATTATGTCTGACCGGGATGGCTTTGAGGTCGCCAGAAAATACTCTAAATTGGATAAACTTGCAAAAGCTCTGGGGTCAAGACTCAAGGCTCCTTTTATGACCTTATCATTCATGGCACTACTTGTAATACCGGAACTTAAATTGAGTGATAGGGGATTATTTGATAGTGAAAGGTATAAATTTATAAATCTGTTTGCGAGGTAAAATAAAATGCTGAAAAAACTTATTCAAAAAAACAGAAGCTATCGCAGATTTTATGGAGATGAAAAGATAAGTGTAAAAACATTAAAGAGCTTTATTGAATTTGCGAGACTCTCTGCATCAAGTGCGAATCTCCAGCCATTAAAGTATTCCCTTTCCTGTACTCACAAGACCAATCAAAAAATCTTTCCCTGTTTGAAATGGGCGGGATACCTGAAAGACTGGCCAGGACCTTCTGAGGGCGAGAGACCTTCTGCGTATATTGTTATATTAGGTGATACATCCATCAGCAAGAGTTTTGGATATGACGCCGGCATTGCAGCACAGAGTATTCTGCTGGGTGCTACTGAAAAGGGGCTCGGAGGATGCATAGTTGCTTCAATTGAGAGGGAGAATCTGAGGGAATCATTAAAAATACCAGAGCATCTTGAGATACTCTTCGTTATTGCATTAGGGAAGCCAAAAGAAAAAATAGTAATTGAAACAGTTGACAAAGACGGGGACATCAAATACTGGCGGGATAAAAAAAGCGTCCATCACGTGCCTAAAAGAGCGCTGAAGGATATAATCATTGCTGGTTCATCTTTAAATTAATACAAACGTAATTAAATATGTTGACATAACCTGAAAAGTTGTCATTCCCGCGCAGGCGGGAATCCAGTACTTTAAAAAACTGGATTCCGCATTCCCCACTTTCGTGAGGACAGGCAAGTGCGGAATGACGGAATGGTTTATCTTTTTTTCTCCACTTCTCCAGTCATTGGAACAAATGCGACTCCTCCCATCTGCTCAACATCAAGTTCCCTGTCTTTTTTCGTTGCGAGAGTCAAGGTCTGGTAATAGAGAGTGCTTCCCAGAGGAATAATCAATCTTCCCCCCTCTTTCAATTGTTTAATCAGTGGCGGTGGTATATGATTTGCAGAAGCAGTCACAATAATTGCATCAAACGGGGCATATTCATCCCAGCCAAAATAGCCGTCTGCGTATTTTGTTTTAATATTTTCATAGCCCAGTTCATTAAGGAGTTTTTGGGTTCTTTCAATAAGTCTTTTTCTAATTTCTATTGTATAGACTTCTTTAACAATCTCTGCGAGGACTGCTGCCTGATACCCCGAGCCTGTGCCAATCTCAAGAACCCTGTCAGAAGGTCTGAGTTTCAGAGCCTCTGTCATCAGTGCTACGACATAAGGCTGTGATATGGTTTGCCCCTCACCAATTGGAAGTGGATGGTCTCCATATGCCCTGTTCTTCAGGGAGTCTTCAACAAAAAGATGCCTCGGAATTTTGGACATCGCCTTGAGAACCATTTCATCTTTTATCCCCCTGCGGATAAGCTGTTCTTTAACCATTCTGTTTCTCTGTGCTGTCATATCAGGGACAGAAGCAGCTTCATTTTCAATGAGAGGATAATTAGAGAAACCGGGAAGGAATGTTAAAAAAACAATTAATAAAATAACTTTCAATTTTACTCGTACCTAAAACCTGACAAATTTAATGTCAGTCATTGGGAAATGTTTTGAATTCAGTGTCCATAAATGAAGTTTGTAGTGATGAGCTGATGCGGCAGTAAGTGCATCTGCTATTTCAAGGGCATGGGATTTACTGTACTCTCTTAAATATTCTCCGGCCTTTTTCCCGATATCTTCATTAAGAAAAAATGAATCAAATACAAAAAATAGATTTGATATCGTTTCCTCTTCACCTTTCCTTATTCCGGCAAAAACTTCAGCAATCTGGATTGGTGTCCAGATAAGGATTGTACCATTTTTAAGAGAATTTTCGATTTTTTTCTTTATCTCCTGTACGCCTCTTAACCATTGAATAATAACATCTGTGTCAAGCAGGCATTTATCCAATCCCAAACCTCTTGCGACGGGTATCTTTCCGCAACTTTCTCAGATATTTTTCTACGTCCGATATATCCTTCCTGTCTTTCCATATCCCGGCAACTTTTTCAGATAGCTTTAATTTATCTATTTTTTCTTTTTTGCCGTATTTCTCAGTAACTGCCTCACGGACAAGAGAAGAAAGGGTCTTTTTCTTTTGTTTGCTTAAAACAGTTAAAATACCGTGAATATTATCATCAAAATATAACTGGGTTCTTTTCATGATGTATACTATACATCATGAATTGGAATATGTCAAGAACCGGGTTTCCAGTATTCTACAAACTTACCATCTTTTGTAATCCACACTACATAGGGCGCAACGGTGATATCTCCCTTCTCATCAAATTTCAAATTTCCCAGCGCGCCGCTGAACTCTAAAGAATGGAGTTTATCCATAATTGCCTTACCATCAGTTGTCCCTGCCGCTTCTATAGCCTTAAGCATCACATTTATTGCATCATATGCGTAAATAGAGTAAGGACCGGGTTCACCAAATCTCGCCTTATATTTTTCTATAAATGCCTTTGCAGTCGGAATATTATTAGGGTCAGGACTGAATGTAAGATATGTCCCTTCTGCTGCTTCTGTGCCTGTAATCTCAGTAAATTTAGGGTCTATGACACCGTCTCCGCTCATAAAAGGAACTTCCAGTCCAATCTCACGCGCCTGCCTTACTAAAAGACCCCCTTCAGGATAGATTCCTCCAAAATATATAAGTTCAGGGCTTACATTTTTAATAGCGCTGAGAACAGTTTTGAAATCCTTGTCACCCTGAACTATACCGCCATAGTAAATAACTTCTATCCCATTACCTAAGAATTTCTTAAATTCATCAGCTAACCCCTGCCCGTAAGTAGTCTTATCATGGATTATGGCTATTTTCTTTGTTTTAAGCTGTGAAGTCACAAATTCAGCAGCTACTTTACCCTGCTGATCGTCTCTTCCACAAACTCTGAAAACACCTCTATAGCCTTTTTCTGTAAGCTGGGGATTTGTTGATGCCGGTGTTATCATCGGTATATTAGCCCTGTTATATACGTCAGAGGCAGGAATGGAGCAGCTTGAGTTGAAGTGCCCGATTACCCCTATAACGCCTTGCATCACAAATTTGTTAGCTACTGACACTGCCTGTTTGGGGTCTCTCTGGTCATCGCCTATAATCAGCTCTATTTTTTTGCCGAGAACCCCGCCCCTGTTATTCCATTCCTCAACTGCAAGCGTCACGCCGTTTCTGAAGTCCATGCCCATCTTCGCCTGGTCGCCTGTCATTGGCCCGGCTATTCCGATTTTTATAACATCCTCTTTTTTCTTGACACACCCAACAATAAGAATAAATGCAAAACAGATTATTAAAAGTTTACGAAACATCCTGCCTCCTTTTTTAATCAAGGTTTTTATAAGAATTAAAGAATTTTATCAAAAAAGGAAGGAAGCTTACAATAGCTTTATTCCGCTAACTCTTTTCTTGACAAACACCCTTTTTATGCATACAATTAAAACATACAAAGGAGGTGCTATTTATGCGTGCAACATTAAACATATCTGACGAACTCCTTTCTAAGGTGCAAAAGATTACAGGGGAAAAGTCTAAAACAAAAGCGATCACAATTGCGATGCAGGAATTTATCAGACAGAAGAAAATCAAGGAGCTGATTGCACTTAGAGGGAAAATTCAGATTGATTATGACTGGCAGAAAGAAGAAGAACTTGAGATAAAGGCACAGGAGAAGCGGGAGAAATTGCATGATAGAAAAAAGTAAAGGCGTATTGGTTGATACAAGCATATGGGTAGAATTCTTCAAGCCTGAATCACCTGCAGGGAAGAAACTTGAGTCTCTTATTATCAAAAACTCCGTTTGGGTATGCGGCATTGTACTTTTTGAGCTTCTGCAAGGAGTGAAATCAGAAGCTGAAAAAACAAAGATACTGGAAGCCCTTTTAAATCTTGAATACGTTGAGATGTCAAAGTCTCTCTGGCAGAAATCAGCAGACATATCCGCCTCTTTAAAGAAAAAAGGACTAACTCTGCCGCTGTCAGATATTTTTGTTGCATCCATCGCCATTGAAAATAATCTTTCCGTCTTTACCATTGACAAGCATTTTGAACAAATCCCCAATCTAAAAATCTATAAATACTAAAACCTCATGTCCCATAACCATATCGCCAACCTACCCATCAGAGCATAGCGGATGTTGTCTCTTTCAAATGCAGTTAAAAGTTTTGAGAGAACGAGTTTAAAGTGCATTTAATCAACTACCTCCAGCACCGCCCAGCCAAAGGGGAGTGAAAATTATCGAAGTTGAACTTCGATAATTTTCACTGTACAAAGTACTCTCTTAAAGGCATAACCGAAGCCGCCTCTTAAGGTTGAGCCTTTATATAATGGCAGGATTAAGGGTTCTGTGGGGATTATCTGAAGTTCAAATTTTTTAACGGGAAATTCAATATCCAAGCTAATTCCCCTCAGGAAAAAAGTTAATTTAAGCCACGGATTTATTTGCCACTGACTTTACACAGATAAGTTTATCTTAAAAAATCTGTGAAAATCTGTGGCAATAAAATTCAAATTGAAACTACTCCCCAAGATAAGCCTTTTTTATATCAGGGTCATTAATGAGTTCTCTTCCGCTTCCTTCTTTGGTAACCTTGCCGGATTCTATAACATATCCCCTGTGGGCTAATTTCAAAGCAGCATTTGCATTCTGTTCAACGAGCAGTATTGTTAACCCTTCTGCATTGAGTTCTTTTATAGTCTTGAATATTTTACCCACAAAAATAGGTGCAAGTCCAAGTGAAGGTTCATCAAGCAGAAGGAGTTTTGGCTTTGACATAAGCGCCCTTCCAATTGCGAGCATCTGCTGTTCTCCGCCGCTGAGTGTTCCTCCCATCTGTTTCTGCCGTTCCTTGAGCACCGGAAATAAATCAAAAACATACTCTAATTGAGTTGAAAATCCCCCCCTGCCCCCCTTTTGCAAAGGGGGGTGGGGGGGATTTGACTCTTGACTGTGAACTGCATATGCTCCCATTTCAAGATTTTCCCTCACGGTAAGCCTCGGGAAAATCCTTCTTCCCTCAGGAACCTGCGATATACCCTTTGCAACAATTTTATGGGGTGGCAGCCTGTGTATTTCTTCGCCATCAAAAAGTATCTTGCCTTTTGCTGGTTTGAGAATCCCTGATATAGTCATCAGTGTAGTGCTCTTACCTGCCCCATTACTTCCTATAAGACAGACAATCTCTCCTTTATTGATTTTGAGGTCTATTCCTTTAACTGCTTCAATATGCCCGTAAGATGTGTGTATTCTCTGAAGGAAAAGCATCAGAAAATATTTTCCTTTCCGAGATAGGCTTCTATTACATCGGGATTATTCTGTATTCCACCCGGCGTTCCCTCTGCAATCTTAACTCCGTGGTCAAGCACAATAATCCAGTCAGATATTCCCATAACAACTTTCATGTCGTGTTCAATTATAATTATTGTCTTGCCCCAGTTCCTGATTCTCTTTATAAGTTCCATTAATTCTTTTGTCTCCTGAGGATTCATGCCAGCAGCAGGCTCATCAAGCAGTAAAACCTTAGGTTCAGTAGCAAGTGCCCTTGCAATTTCAAGCCGTTTCCTGTCGCCGTAAGGAAGATTCTCAGCAAGGACATCGGCATAATCTTCTATCCCGACAAATTCTAAATACTCAAGTGCCTTTGATTCTATCTCAGTTTCTTCTCTTCGAAATCTATTTGTGCCCAGTATCGCAGTAAACATCCCCTCTTTTGAACGCGTATGCTGTCCTATCATTACATTTTCAAGGACAGTCATTGACCCGAATACCCTGATATTCTGGAATGTCCTTGCGATTCCACTTACGGTTATTTCATAGGGTTTTTTATTTGTGATGTCTTTATCCTCAAAAAACACCCTGCCTTTAGTTGGAGAAAGCAAACCCGTAAGACAGTTGAAAAGGGTGGTTTTGCCTGCACCATTAGGACCGATTATACTCAGAATAATCCCCTGCTTTACCTTAAAGCTTACCTCCTCAACAGCCTTAAGCCCTCCAAATACCTTTGTTAAAGCCCTTATCTCTAAAATCATACTTTACCCCGGAATCGAGTAGTTTCGACCCTCAGCAAGCCCTGCGGTCTGAATATCATCATTAATACAAGACCTGCTCCAAGCGCAAGCATCCTGTACAACTGAAATTCTCTTAGTATCTCTGGCAGAAGAACAAGGATTAACGAACCAAGTATCACACCGGGGATACTCCCGAGACCCCCAAGGATAATCATACAAACGACAAACACGGACTCCATAAAGGTAAAGCTCTCTGGTGACACAAATCGCATTTTGCTTGCAAACAACGCCCCTGCAAGTCCAGCCCAGAAGGCACCGAAAACAAAAGCAAGAAACTTATATTTTGTCGCATTGATCCCCATTGCCTCTGCTGCAACCTCATCTTCCCTGATTGAAAGCCATGCCCTGCCTATTCTTGAGTAATAAACACGCCTCACTATAAACACAGCTATAAATACAAAAACCAGAACAAGATAATAATAAGACCATAGCCCTGTAAGTTCAAAACTGAAGATGAAAGGGGCAGGAATATTTGTTATACCATTTGGACCACGTGTCAGACTATCCCAGTTGTTCAGTATGAGGCGGATTATTTCTCCGAAGCCTAAAGTGACAATGGCTAAATAATCTCCTCTGAGCCTCAATGCAGGGAAAGCAAGAAACAAGCCCGATATAGCTGTAAAAAACAGGGTTAAAGGGAGAGCGCTCCAAAAACCAAGACCGAGTTTTGTAGTAAGCAAGGCATTTGAGTAAGCACCAATAGCATAAAATGCAGCAAAGCCGAGGTGCAATAAACCACTGAAGCCTATAACGACATTAACCCCGAGTGCGAGTATGATGTAAATACCGGCTAAAATCGCAACATCCAAATAATAATCTTTTACAGCGAAGGGTAAAAGTGCAATGAATAAAAATAATCCAATAATTAGAAATTTTAAATTATATGAAATCTCTGGAATCCTGACCTTTTTGAAAGATTTCTTTAGAAAGATAAAAATGCCGAATACTGCACAGATGCCTGAAAAAAGGTAGAGCGCACCTTTTATCCCCATAAAAGGAAGGCTTAAAAAAGAAAGCCAGATTATGAATAATAATGTTTTCATTACTTGTGAGGTTCCGATTTACCAAGTAATCCTGTGGGTTTGATAAGAAGAATAAGGATTAAAACTATGAATGCATATGCATCTTTGTATTCACTTGACAGATAGCCTGCGCCTAAACTCTCTATAAGACCGAGTATAAGACCGCCGAGCATTGCGCCGGGGACGCTCCCGATGCCTCCCAGCACAGCCGCTGTAAATGCCTTTATGCCGACTATATATCCTATGTAATAATTAACAAGACCATAATACATCGCGACCATTATCCCGGCAACAGCAGCCAGCCCCGAGCCAATTACAAAGGTAACCGAGATGATTCTGTCTATATTTATTCCGAGAAGAGATGCCATAACTTTATCCTGAGCAACTGCCCTCATTGCCTTTCCTGTTTTTGTCCTCATAATGAAAAGATGCAGCATAGCCATAAGCAGAAGCGAGACAATAATGATAAACAACTGGAGTGTGGTCATTGTCACATTGAAAAACTCTATCTTTATTGTCGGGATAATGTGTGGAAAAACCCTGTCAGTTGCTCCCTGTGTAAGCATTACATAATTCTGAAGAAAGATTGAGACGCCTATCGCGCTTATGAGTGGATTTAGCCTTGATGCCTTTCTTAGGGGTTTGTATGCCAGTTTCTCTACTGTAAAACCGTATGCAGAACAAAAAAGAATCGAGAGTATAAAAGTAAAAAGTAAGGATAGAAAGAGACTGTACTGGGTGAATCCTGCTGCTGTAAATATCCCTATAAATATAATTCCAAGATATGCCCCGAGCATATAAATTTCGCCGTGGGCAAAGTTAATCAGTTCGAGTATGCCGTAAACCAGTGTGTAGCCAAGGGCAATGAGGGCATAGACTCCACCTACTGTGAGACCATTGATTATTTGTTGCAGGAACATCTTTATTTCACATTCCTAATGATTGATAAAAATTTCCTCGTATTGGTTTTTATATCCCCCTTCAAGACACCCGATACCACCGCCACTGCATCTGCTCCTGCCTTTAACGCAAGAAAGGCATTCTCGGCAGTAATTCCTCCAATGGCAACAATAGGTATTTTAATATGCTTTTTGATTTCTATCAAAGACTCAATACCTTTCGGACTGCCAGCATTTTTTGTCGTTGTTTTAAAAATAGGGCCAAAACCAATATAGTCAGCCCCTGCCCTCTGAGCGTCAACAGCCTGTTTTAAGCTATGAGTTGATATCCCTATAATTTTCCTATTTCCAAGTATCTTTCTTGCCTCTTTTATCGGCATATCTTTCTGTCCGAGATGAACACCATCAGCGTTAACAGCAAGTGCTATGTCAATGTAATCGTTGATGATGAATGTTGTGCGGTATCGCATGGTAAGTCTTCGGACAGAGAGCGCCTCTTTATAGAGTTCTCTTCCGGACATGTTTTTCTCTCTCAACTGAATTACTCTGATGTCTGCATCTATAGCCTTTTTGACTATTTCCGTGTGGGTGAGCCCTGATATGGTTCTGTCTGTTATGAGGTATAAAACCCTGTTCTTTGTGAATAGGTTCTTCAAGGCTTGATGCTATTATACTTCTCGAGAAAATGGGTATCAAAATTTCCCTTCAGAAAATCAGGGTCGTCAAGGATTTTCAGATAGAATGGTATCGTTGTTTTAATACCTTCGATTATGAATTCCTTAAGTGCTCTGCGCATTCTCGCAATAGCCTCTTCCCTGTCTTTGCCATGGGCAATAACTTTCCCAATAAGGGAATCATAATGAGCCGGGACTACCCAGCCTGAATATGCAGATGTATCAACTCTGATTCCAGGACCTCCAGGGGGGACGAACAATGTAATTTTACCAGGGCAGGGGAAAAATCTCTCAGGGTCCTCAGCGTTTATTCTACACTCAATACTGTGTCCTGAAAACTCGATATCGTGCTGTCTGTAGGAAAGCGGCTCTCCTGCGGCAAGCTTTATCTGTTCTTTTACTATATCAATGCCGGTAATCATCTCTGTAACAGGATGTTCAACCTGAATCCTGGTGTTTATCTCCATAAAATAAGTATTACCACTGTTATCGAGGATAAATTCAATTGTGCCGGCATTCCTGTATTTCATAATCTTTGCCACCTTTATAGCCAGTTCACCGATTTTTTTTCTAAATTTAGGACTCGAGAATATGTAGGGAGATTCTTCTATGAGTTTCTGGTGTCGGCGCTGAATAGAACAATCTCTTTCTCCAAGGTGAATTATACTACCCTTGTTGTCTGCGAGGATCTGAACTTCTATATGTTTCATTTCGGGAATATATTTTTCAATATATAGTTCTCCATTTCCAAAGGCAGCAAGGGCTTCCCGCTGAGCCATGTGATAGGACTGTTCTATATCTTTTTCTTCATAAATTATTCTCATGCCTTTGCCTCCTCCGCCGGCGGAGGCTTTAAGGATTGCAGGAACACCGATTTTTTTTACTATCTTCAGTACAGCATCCTCGTCCTGAAGAGGACCGTCGCTGCCAGGTACTACGGGGATGCCCTTGCGCTTCATTATCTGTCGTGCCTTAGCCTTATCACCACCAAGACGAATATTTTCAGGCGTGGGTCCTATAAATGTTATTCCAGAGGTTATACATGCTTCTGCGAAATGTGGGTTTTCTGCAAGGAAACCATAACCCGGGTGGATTGCCTCAGCGTCTGTTATTTCAGCGGCGGTGATGATTGCCGGGATGTTTAGATAACTCTGGGAAGAAGGTTCGGGTCCTATGCAGATAGCCTCATCAGCCAATCTTAAATGTAAGGCATCTTTTTCTGCAGCAGAATAAATCGCTGTTGTTTTTATACCTAATTCCTGACATGCTCTGATGATTCTGACTGCAATCTCGCCTCTGTTTGCTATAAGGAGTTTTTTAAACAGTGCCATAAATTAAAAAAATAGGAAGTAGGAAATAGTCCCGACGCATCGGGATCACTTCTCGCTTATGTTGGTTCTATTGGTTCTATAAGAAAGAGAGGCTCTCCGTATTCCACAGGCTGTCCATTCTCAACAAGAATTTTCGATACAACTCCATCCACATCACTTTCGATTTCATTCATGAGTTTCATTGCCTCTATGATACACAGAACCTGTCCCGTTTTTACAGTGCTTCCAGCCTCAACAAATGGTGGAGCCTCTGGTGAAGGAGCCCTGTGAAATATACCAACAATCGGCGATGTGATAGTGACAAGCCTCTGTGCCTCTTCTACTGCTTTTACCTCTTCCTTTACCTCTGCAGGAACTGCCTGTTTTGGAGGTGGCGCAATTTCAAATGAGGACATAAACCTCTCTCTTTTAATCTTAAGTTTGGCTCCGTCTCTTTCTATCTGGAGCTCTGTAATGTCAGTGTTTTTTAAAAGCTCCATAAGCTGTTTTATTTCATCAAGTTCCATGAGATACCTCGCCTCCCCTACTTTATCCAGTTAGAAAGCCCCGTCTTTCTAACGGGGTTTACCCTTTCTATGTACTCTGATGTTCTTGTGTCTACCTTTATGATGTCTCCTTCATTGAGATGAAATGGAACTTTAACAGTAACACCTGTTTCCAGAACAGCAGGCTTGCTTCCGCCGCTGGCAGTATCACCTCTTATTCCCGGGTCGGTCTTCACAATTTTTAACTCAACAAAGGTGGGCAGTTCTA
>Ga0214473_10005065_pt1 | contig 15808 bp, 13 predicted proteins | sample RVTome_7_FD_203509 | JGI IMG/M metagenome (GOLD analysis project Ga0214473, IMG submission 203509) | Soil microbial communities from uranium-contaminated site in the Upper Colorado River Basin, Wyoming, United States - RVT98D197 | ecosystem: Environmental > Terrestrial > Soil > Contaminated >... | reverse complement strand
CGCCGCCTCGGCGGTGGTCACCCCGCCCGCGGTGACGCTGGCGGCAATCGGGGAGACCGCGGCGCTCAGCGCCGCGGCCAGCGACTCCCTCGGCCACCCCGTGGCCGTGAGTTTCACATGGTCCAGCGCGGATTCGAGCGTGGCCTCCGTGGACGCCGCGGGGCTGGTCACGGCCCGCGCCGGCGGCAGCACGCAGATTCGGGCCACCGCCGAGGGCGGCGTGGTGGCCACCGCGGAGGTGACGGTGGCGCAGTTGGTGGATACCGTGGACGTGGAGCCCGGTTCTTTGTCCTTCGCCTCCCTGCAGGACACCACGCGGCTGAGCGCTGTGGCACGGGACGCCAACGGCCATGCGGTGGCCGGCGCGCCCATCGGCTGGTCCGTGACCAACCCGGCCATCCTGACGGTGGACGGCACCGGCCTCGTGACCGCCCGCTCCAACGGGCAGGCGTACGTGCGCGCCAGCGCTGGTCAGGTGCGCAGGGATGTGCTGGTGGAGGTGGCACAGGTGGCCGACAGTCTGGCCGTGGCCCCTGCCGAGGTCGTCCTCCGGGCCCTGGGGGACACGGCGCGCGTGGACGCTGTGGTCTTCGATGCGGGCGGCAGCGCCATGGCCGGCGCGGCCAGCACCTGGCGGACGGGCAATGCGCAGGTGGCTACGGTGGACAACGCAGGCCTGGTCCGCGCCGCCGGCCCGGGCGAGACCTGGGTGCACGCCAACGCGGGGGTGCTCGCCGACTCCGCACGGGTGCGGGTGCTCATTGCCAATCTGGTGCTTTCCCGGCTCACGCTGACGCCGGCCGGCACGGTACACCAGGACAGCACGCTCTCCGTGAGCGTGACGATCCATAACGCCGGTACGGCCGACGCGCCCGCCGCCGGCCTGCGCCTGGCCGTGCTGGACGCGGTCAACGACACGATGGTGGTGGACACCGTGGTGGCGCAGCCCGCGCTCGGCGTGGGGGACAGCGCCGTCGTGAGCCTGGCCGAGCCGCTCGGCCGGGACATCCTGTGGCCGGACACCGTGCTCATCCTGGCCGTGACGGATGCCAATGGGGTGGTGGCGGAGTCCAGCGAGGCGGACAACCAGGCGCGGAGCGCTGCCCTGGCGGTGCGCTTCGGGGCCCATGCCATCACCGCGCCCGACACCCTGTGGCTGGCCGGCGTGGGAGACACGGCGAGCATCGTCGCGCAGGTGCTGGACGCTCATGGGCGGGTCCTGCCGGACGGCGTGACGTTCACGGCGTTGGACCCCGCGCTGGCCACCGTGGACGCCGCGGGCAGGGTGACCGCGCAGGCCATCGGCCGGACCGCGGTGCTGCTCGTGGCCGGGCCGGCGCAGCGCACCGTCACGGTGGTGATCGAGGCGCCGAACCTGCGGCCGACCGGGCTCACCGTGGCGCCGGCCGACAGCGTGCTCGAGGGGGACACGCTGAGCGTGAGCCTGTCCCTGGAGAACACCGGTGCGGGGCAGGCGGCGGCGAGTGAGGTACGATTCTCGGTGCTGGACGCCGGGAATGCGACCGTCGCTTTCGATACGGTGCTGCCGCAGCCGGCCCTGGCGCCGGGCGCCACGCTGCCGCTCACGGTGCGCATCCCGGTGCCCGGCGGCGCCGACTTCCCGGATTCACTGGTGGTGCGCGTGCGGGTGGATGACGGCGCGGCGGTGGCGGAGGCGGACAACGAGGCCACGAGCGGTGTGGTGCGCGTGCTCGGCCTGCCCAATCTGCGCATACGGCGGTTCGTGGTGACGCCCGCGGACACGATCGTGGAGGGGGACAGCCTGGGTCTGGAGATCGTGGTGGAGAACGTGGGCGAGCAGGACGCGCCCGCGGCCACGCTGCGCCTGGAGCGCATCGACGCCCGGACGCTCGTGGCGGTGGGGGACACCTCGGAGGTGCAACCCCCGCTGGCCGCCGGGGACAGCCTGGTGCTGAGTGGATTTCTGGGCTTCCCGCGCGGTGAGGGGGCGCCCGACTCGCTCTTCCTGCGCATCACGGCGGACGCGGATGACGTGGTGGCCGAATCGGATGAGGGGGACAACAGCGCCCAGACCGCGACGGCGCGCTATGTGGTGTTCCTGGCGGCTTCCGTAACCGTGGCCCCTAGCGAGCTGACGCTGCCGCTCGGGGACAGCGCCGTGCTGAGTGCCACGGTGGTCGACGTGAGCGCGCGCCCCCTGGTCCGCCCCCTGACCTGGTCGAGCAGCGCTCCGGCGGTGGCCACGGTGGACGGGGCCGGCGTAGTGCGCGCGGTGGTTGATGGAACCGCGCGGATCGAGGTAAGCGCCGATGGCGTGGTGGCCGGCATGGACGTGCTCGTGCTGCCAGCGGTTTCGCCCGGCTTCACCAGGGAGTGGCTGTCGGGCCCCGGCCCGGATGGCACCGACTGGCACACGGCCGCCAACTGGAACCCGCCCGGCGTGCCCACGGCCGCGGACACGGTGCTCATCCCGGACAGCCTGCCGGCACCCACGCTGCGCGGGGCCGACGGCTTTGCGGCGAGCCTGGTCCTGGACGGCGCGTTCCTGGCCGTGGACTCGGTCACCCTCCACGTGGGCGGTGACCTACTCGGCGGCGGCTCCATCGGCGGTGCCGAGGGGCTGGTCCGGCTGGAGGGCAGCGGCGCGCGCGCCCATGCCTACGTGCAGCGGCTGACCGTGGCCGGGAGCGTCACGGCCGAGGACGCGCTCGAGGCCAGTGACGCGTTCACCATCGAGACCGGCGGCTCCCTTGAAGTCGGCGCCACGAACGTCGTTGCCGGGATGGATCTGGTGAACCGCGGTGCGCTCACCATGAGCCATGCGGATGGCTATCTGCAGGTGCAGGGCACGGCCGATCTGGCGAATGGCACCACCGCGCTGGCCGCGGGCGTGCTTGAGCTCGAGGGGGATCTGGTGGCGGGTGCGTGCGGCTCGCTGAACGCCACCGGCGACCATCTCACGCGTACCTCCGGCGCCGGTCCGCGCGCCTTCGACGTGCCGTGTGACACGGCGGACGGCTTCCACGATGTCTCGCTGGAGATTACGGACGGCGCCGCGCTGTCTCTGCTTTCCAACCTGAACGTGCGCGGCGCGCTGCAGACGAGCGATCCACAGGTGGTGACGGGCACGGGCACCCGTCTCGTGGCGCGGGACGTCAATGCCGCGGATCTCACCTTCGCCGGCGTGCCGCTGGTGGTGGAAGGCGGCACCGACTCCCGCTTCGAGCGCTTCACCTTCACGGGCATGGACCCGAGCGACGTGCAGTTCACGCTGCGCCACCCCGGTGGTGGGGAAGGCGACCCCGTCACGCTGGACGACTTCACCTTCGCCACCGCGCCGGACACGGCGGGCGCCTATCTGCAGGCCGAGGACACCGCGGCCGGCGATTCGCTGGTGGTCTACCTGCCGTCCGCCACGCCTGTGAACGGGTCGGCTGACACGCGGGTGGTGGGTAGCGCCACGGTGCACTGGTCGCCGAGCACGGCCGTCACCCTTTCGCTGACCCCCTCCGGCAACGTCACGCTGGAGGTCGGTGATACGGTCCACGTGAACGTCACGGCCCGCTCGCCCAGCGGATTTGTTATCCCCGCAAACATCGGGCTGGTCCCCGACCATCCTGGCGTGGCCCGGGTGGAGGGTGATTCGCTGATCATCGGAGTGTCCACCGGCACCACGACGGTGCGCGCCACGTTCGGCGCGCTCGAGGAAACGGTGCTCGTCACGGTCGCGGCGCCGCAGGTCAGCTGGGTGGGTGGGGCGGGCGCCGATCCGAGCGCCTGGTCGCAGCCGGCCAACCGGGTGCCGGGTGGGGTGCCCGGCCCGCCCGACGGCGTCCCCGTGGAATCCAACGCATTCGCGCCGCACATCCGCAGCACCTTCACGCTCGACGTGGATTCCAAGAGTCTCAGCCCCACCGCCTCGCGCGCGGCGGCGGCCGTGCCGCCCACGCGTTATTCTCCTCGCTTTCCGTCCCCCTGACGCATTACGCCTCTAAGGCAATTTTTGGCCTGATCAGTGGGCTTTTCGGGTGTTTCACACGGCTGTAGTGGAATTCCCGACGAGATGGGACATATTGACCCCAGGACAATCCTCCTTTTTCCGACAGACGGTGACCCGCGTGGGAGGTAGGTTCCCGCCCAATCGCCGGACATTGGAACCATGCCGGGAGAGACCCGGCCGCCGCTGCGAAGACGGCGCGCGCTGCGCCCATGATACGCACACGATACGAGGGAGCTTCCATGAAGGTGGTCGTCCCGAACGAAGCCGCAGGCGGAGAACGCCGCGTTGCGCTCACGCCCGATAGCGTTGCCAGGTTGGTGAAGGCCGGACTGGAGGTGGCCGTCGAGGCGGGTGCCGGCGCCGAGGCGGGGTTCTCTGACCCTGCCTATGAAAAGGCCGGCGCCAGCGTCCAGCAGGACGGCGCCGGCCTTCTGGCGTCCGGTGACACGGTCATCCTGGCCGGTCCGGTTCAGGACCCGGTGGTGGAGGGGATGCGGGAGGGAGCCATGCTGATCGGCTTCCTGTCCCCGCTGAACTCGCCTGAACTGGTCAGCCGGCTCGCGGAGCGCAGGATCACGGGCGTCTCCATGGAGATGGTGCCCCGCATCACCCGGGCGCAGCGCATGGACGCCCTGTCGTCGCAGGCAACGGTGGCCGGCTACAAGGCTGTGCTCCTGGCCGCCGCGGCCTCCAGCAAGTTCTTCCCCATGATCACCTCTGCGGCCGGCACCATCCCGCCCGCCAAGGTGCTGGTCCTGGGCGCGGGCGTGGCGGGTCTGCAAGCATTGGCCACCGCGCGCCGCCTGGGCGCCGTCACCTGGGGCTTCGACATCCGTCCCGAGGTGAAGGAGCAGGTGGAGAGCCTGGGCGCCAAGTGGGTGGGCATCCAGATGGAGGAAGCCGTGGCCGAGGGCGGCTACGCCAAGGAGGTCTCCGAGGAGGCGCAGAAGCAGGAGCACGAGCACCTGCACGCCCTCGTGGCGGAGGCCGACGTGGTCATCACCACCGCCCAGATCCCGGGCCGGAAGGCGCCGGTGCTGATCACACGGGATATGGTGGAGGCCATGAAGAGCGCTTCCGTGATCATGGACCTGGCAGCCGAATCGGGTGGCAACTGCGAACTCACGCAGGCGGGCCAGGAGGTGCGCCACGGCGGGGTCCTCATCCTGGGCCCCCGCAACCTGCCGGGCTCGATGCCTACGCACGCCAGCCAGCTTTACGCCCGCAATGTGGAGACGCTGCTCCTCCACATGGTCGAGGATGGGGAACTGGCACTGGACATGGAAGATGAGATCAACGCAGGCTGCGTGGTCACGCACGGGGGAGACGTCGTGCATCCGCGGATCAAGGCGCAGGCCAGCGCATGAGCACCAACACTGACTTCTCGATGGGAGCGTAGATCATGGTCGAAGGACTTCTGATCTCCCTGTACGTATTCGTCCTGGCGGTCTTCGTGGGCGTGGAGGTGATCTCCAAGGTCCCGCAGATGCTGCACACGCCGCTCATGTCGGGCTCCAACGCCATCTCGGGCATCATCATCGTGGGTGCGCTGGTGGTGGCGGGTAAGGGCGGCTCGACCACGGGCACCGTGCTGGCGGTGGTGGCGGTGGCGTTCGCCACCATCAACGTGGTCGGCGGCTTCATGGTGACCGACCGCATGCTGCAGATGTTCCGCAAGCGGGAGGACTGACGATGAACGCTGAAGTTGGCGGGATGCTTCCCGTCCTGATCCCGCTCGCCTATCTGGTGGCGGCCTCCCTGTTCATCCTGGGGCTGAAGAACCTCAGCTCTCCGCGCACGGCCCGGAAGGGCAACTTCATGGGCGCGGGCGGCATGCTGCTGGCCATCGCGACCACGCTGCTGCACTGGGAGATCGTCAGCTTCACCTGGATCATCGTGGGCCTGGTGATCGGAGGCGTGATCGGTTTCGTCATGGCGCGCAACGTCAAGATGACGGACATGCCGCAGATGGTGGCGCTGCTGAACGGCTTCGGTGGCGGCGCCTCCGCCCTGGTGGCGGGCGACGAGTATCTGCGCTTCGCCATGGGGGGGATGGACCCCACGGTGGTGGCGCAGATTACCATCATGCTGAGCGTCATCCTGGGCGGGCTGACCTTCACGGGGAGCCTGATTGCCTTCGGCAAGCTCCAGGGCATCGTCACCGAGAAAGCGGTGACCTATCCCGGCTCGAAGGTGGTCTCGTCCCTCATCCTGATGGGGGCGGTGGGCATCGGCGCCTATCTGGTGGTGCTGGCGGAGGGCAACCTCCAGCTTTACCTGACGCTGAACGCGCTGGCCCTGGTGCTGGGCGTCCTGTTCGTGATCCCCATCGGCGGCGCGGACATGCCGGTGGTCATCGCGCTGCTGAACTCCTACTCGGGACTGGCCGGCTCCATGGCCGGATTCGTCCTGAACAACAACCTGCTCATCATCTCCGGCGCACTGGTGGGGGCCTCCGGCCTCATCCTCACCAAGATCATGTGCGACGCCATGAACCGCTCGCTGGCCAACGTGCTCTTCAGCGCGTTCGGCTCGCACGTAGCGGCGGTGGACGCGGTGGACACATACGCCGGCAAGACGGTTACCGACATCTCCGCCGAGGACGCCGGCATCCTGCTGACCTACGCCAGCAAGGTGGTCTTCGTCCCGGGCTACGGCATGGCCGTGTCCCAGGCGCAGCACCAGGTGCGGGAGCTGGCCGAGCTGCTGGAGGGCAAGGGCGTGGAGGTGAAGTACGCCGTGCATCCGGTGGCGGGGCGCATGCCGGGGCACATGAACGTGCTGCTGGCGGAGGCCAACGTGCCCTATCCGCAGCTCGTGGAGATGGACGAGATCAATCCGGACCTGGAGCGGACCGACGTGGCCGTGGTTATTGGCGCCAACGACGTGGTGAATCCCGCCGCCCGCCACGACACCACCAGCCCGATCTACGGCATGCCGATCCTGGACGTGGACAAGGCCAAGACGGTGATCGTGATGAAGCGCAGCATGAATCCCGGCTTCGCGGGGATCCAGAACGAGCTGTTCTTCAATGACAACACCCGCATGCTGTTCGGGGATGCGCGCAAGTCCCTGACCGATCTCATCCACGCCGTCAAGAACGGCGCCTGAGTCCTCAGCGGCGGATTGAGCGAGTGGCCATGCTGGCGTATCTTGAAGACGATCTGGAGCGAGCGCGGCGGTCCCGCGCCGCGCTGCCCGCCGGGATGCCGGGCAGCGGGACCGCCGCGCTCGCCCATTCTCCATCGTCGAGGCAGCAGCCGCGCATGAGCAACGCCTCTCTGGCCATTGATCTGGACGGCGTGGCCCGCCGCTTCGCGCGGCGCTGGGTCCTACGCGGTGTGACGCTGCGCGTTCAGCCGGGCGAGGTGGTGGGGCTCACCGGCAACAACGGCAGCGGGAAGACCACGCTGCTGCGCATCGTCTCCACCCTGCTGCGGCCCACGCGCGGTGGCGGCAGCGTTTTCGGGCACGACCTGGTGAACGATGCGGCCGCGGTCCGGCCGTACATTGGCTACCTGGGCCACGCCGCGGGGCTCTACGATGACCTGACGGCCTTCGAGAACCTGCGCTTCTCGGTGCGGATGGCGGGGCTGGATGTGGGCGCCGGCGTCCTGGACGAGGCGCTGGAGCGGGTTCGCCTGGACGAGTTCCGCAACGAGCGGACCCGGGGATTCTCCGCCGGGATGCGGCGCCGATTGGGTGTGGCGCGCCTGCTGGTGCGCCCCCCCCGTCTCCTGCTGCTCGACGAGCCCTACGCCAGCTTCGATGTGGACGGCATCACGCTGGTCAACGAACTGGCCTCGAGCGTGGCGGAGGCGGGCGGAGCCACGCTCATCGCCACCCATGACGTGGCACGCGGCCGGGGTGTGCTGACGCGCATGGTGCGCATCGTGGAGGGCCGGCTGGTGCAGCGCACGCTGGACGAGGAGGAGGCCTACCTGGCGGGCAGGCCGCCCGCGCCTCCTCTGGAAGCGGAGGCCTGACATGGCCAGCGAGCTGATACGCATCCGCGCTATGGTCTGGAAGGATCTCACCGCGGAGCGGCGCACGAAGGCCAACTTCAACGCGGTGGCGTTCCTGGCGGGCGCCATCCTGCTGCTCTTCGGCTTCGCGCTCGGCCCCGACGCGGCGGCGCTGGAGGCGGCGGCGGGCGGCATGATCTGGCTGACGGTGCTCTTCAGCGGGGTGCTGTCCTTCAATCGCTCCTATGAAAAGGAACTGGAGGGCGGGGCGCTGGAGGCGCTGCTGCTCTATCCCGGTGACCGGCGCTCGATCTACCTGGGCAAGCTGATCGCCAACTTTGCCTTCGTGCTCCTCGTGGAGGCCATCCTGCTGCCGGCGGCGGCCGTGCTGTACGACCTGCCGCTCCACACCATGGTGTTGCCGCTCGCTGGCGTCCTGCTGCTGGGCACCTTCGGGTTCGTCACGCTGGGCACCTTCTATGCTGCCATGGCCAGCCGGCTGCGCGCGCGTGAGGTGCTGCTGCCGCTGCTGCTCTTCCCCATGCTCATTCCCCTGCTGGTGGCATGCGTCGAGGCCACCCAGGCCATCATCGACCAGGATGCCATGGGCTTTGCGGGGAGTTGGATGAAGCTGCTGGTGGTCTTCGACGTGGTCTTCTTCGTGGCCGCGTACTTTGCTTTCGACTACGTCATCGAGGCTTGATGCCCCATTCGATGCTCGGCGTATCGCTCGCGCCGCCCCGCTGGGTGCGCATCCTGGGCTGGTTCGCGCTCCTCTTCCTGGCCGTCTCGCAGGTGACCGGGTTCATGATCTCCGCGCCGGACCGGGACATGGGCACTCTGCAGAAGATCATGTACGTGCACGTGCCGGCCGCGTGGACAGCCTTCCTGGCTTTCACGTACGTCTTCGGTACGAGCGTGGCGTATCTGTGGAAGCGCGATCTCAAGTATGACCTGCTGGCCGCGGCGGCGGCGGAGACGGGCGTGGTGCTGACCGGTCTCACGCTGGCGCTGGGCTCCATATGGGGTCGCCCGACGTGGGGGGTCTGGTGGACCTGGGACCCACGCCTGACCACCACCGCCATCCTGTTCATGATTTTTGCCGGCTACCTGGCGCTGCGCTCCTTCGTGGAGGATGACGAGCAGCGTGCGCGCTGGAGCGCGGCCGTGGGGATCCTGGGCTTCATCAACGTGCCGATCGTCTACTTCTCCGTGCAGTGGTGGCGGACGATCCACCAGGTGCAGTCCACGCCGGCCACGGTGGACCCCCTGTACAAACTGGGCCTCCGGCTGAACGCGTTCGCGTTCCTCTTCCTGATGATCTTTTTCATTGCACTGAGGTATCATGCAGCGCGCCTCGAACGGGCCGCTGAAGCCCGGCGCGAGGAAGACGCGCTCACGGAGGGAACGATCCATGTCTGAGTGGTTCTACATCGGCCTGGCGTACAGCCTCACCTACGTGGTGCTGGCGGCTTACGGGCTCTATCTGCGGGGGCGCTACCGCGCCGCCCGCAGCCTGGCGGAACGGACGACCAAGGGAGACATGCTATGATCACGGGCAGGCGGATAACGGCCGTCCTGGGGGGCCTGGCGCTGCTGGGAGCACTGGGCTTCCTGATCAAGGGGAATATCGGTGAAGGGCTGGTCTACTACCTGACCCCGGCCGAGGTGCTCGCCAAGGGCGTGGAGGCCGAAGGGCAGGCCATCCGCCTGGGCGGGCTGGTCAAGCCCGGCAGCGTGGTGTGGAAGGCCGAGGAGCTGGACCTGCGCTTCGTGGTGGCGGACGAGACGGGCACCATACCCGTGATAGCCAAGTCGGCACCGCCGCAGATGTTCCGTGAGGGGATGGGCGTGGTCGTGGAGGGCCGCATGGTGGACGGCGTCTTCCACTCCAGCTCGGTGATCGTGAAGCATTCGAATGAGTATCAGCCTCCCGCGGATGGCCATACGGCCCCGGCGGAGGCGTACAAGACGCTCATGAAGAACGGACAGGACTGAACATGCTGCGCTTGATCGGCCTGGCTTCCGTTGCCGCCGCCTTCGCCATAGCCATCTTCGGCATCGTGGCGGCGGTGGTTGCCGTCAAGCGGCGCGATGCCGGACTGATGCGGAGCGCCCGGGCCGCGGTATACACCAATTTCGTGCTGATGAGCGTGTCCAACCTGGCCATGATCACGGCTCTGCTGACGCACGATTTCAGCATCGACTACGTGGCGCAGGTGGGCAGCCGGGCCACGCCGGCCTACATCACGGTCATCTCCCTGTGGAGCGCGCTGGAGGGATCGATCCTCTTCTGGGGCTGGGTGCTGTCGGCCTACACGGCGGGGGCCATCTGGTTCGCCCGCCAGCGGGCCGGGGCGCTCGGAGCGTACGCCACCGCCACCATGCTCTTCGTGGGCGGCTTCTTCTACCTCCTGCTCCTGGGGCCGGCCAGTCCCTGGGGGCTGGTCTCGCCGGTGCCACCGGACGGCCCGGGTCCGAATCCGCTCCTGCAGAATCACTGGCTGATGGGCGTGCACCCGCCGCTGCTCTATCTGGGGTACGTGGGTTTCACCGTGCCGTTCGGCTTCGCGGTGGGAGCGCTGCTCTCGGGGCAACTCGATGACACCTGGGTCAGGCTCAGCCGGAAATGGACGCTGGCGGCCTGGACATTCCTCTCGCTGGCCATCGTGGCCGGCATGTGGTGGTCCTACGACGTGCTCGGCTGGGGCGGCTACTGGGCGTGGGACCCGGTGGAGAACGCCTCCTTCTTGCCATGGCTCACGGCCACGGCGTTCCTCCATTCGGTCATGGTGGAGGAGCGGCGCGGCATGCTGCGCGCGTGGAACATGAGCCTGGTGGTGGCCACCTTCCTGCTCACGATCCTGGGGACGACCATCACCCGGAGCGGCATCCTCTCCTCCGTGCATGCGTTCGCGGAAGGACCGATCGGGCTCTTCTTCATCAGCTTCATGGCCATCACGCTGCTCGGTTCCCTGATACTGCTCGCGGGCCGGGCGGGGGAGCTGCGGGGGGAGGCCAGGCTGGATCGCATGGCATCCCGGGAGACGGTGTTCCTCTTCAACAACCTGATCCTGACGGCCTTCACCTTCACCGTGCTCCTGGGCACGCTCTTCCCGCTCGTGGCCGAGGCGGCGCGCGGGGTGAAGGTCACCGTGGGCGCGCCGTACTTCAACAGCATGACCATACCGCTCTGCGTGGCGTTGCTCTTCCTGGTGGGGGTAGGACCCGCGCTGCCGTGGAAGGGCGTGGAGGCGCGCGAGCTCAAGACCAGGTTCCTCGTGCCCGGCATCGGGCTGCTGGTGGCTACGGCGCTGGCGCTGCTGGCGGGGGTCCGTGGCGGGTGGGGGCTGGCCGCCTTCGCTTTTGCGGGGTTCGCGCTGGTCACCAACGTGCGGGAATACGTGACGGCCACCCTGGCCAGGCGGCGGGCGGTGGGCGGCGGCTTCCTCGGCGCGCTGACGGGCGTGGTACGCGCCAATCCGCGACGCTATGGCGGCTTCCTGGCGCACATCGGGCTGGTCCTGATCGCCATCGGCATCACGGCCTCCTCCATCTTCCGGCTGGACCGGGAGGTTACGCTGCGCGGCGGGGAGTCGGTGGCCATCCACGACTACGTGGTGCGCTTCGACCAGCTCCGTGCCGAGCAGGAGCCGCACAAGGTGGTGGTCTACGCTCAGCTCACCGCGTTCACCGCCGACGGTGAGGAGCTCGGCCGCATGTATCCTGCCCTCAACTACTATGAGATGCGGGGCGGGGAGCCCATCACCACGCCGGCGGTGCGCTCGCGGCTGGACGAGGACCTCTACATCAATCTGCTGGCCTTCGAGCAGAACGGCGCCAACGCCACGCTGCACGTCATCATCGAGCCCCTGGTGGCCTGGATCTGGATCGGCACCGGGGTGGTAGCGCTCGGCGCGTTGATCAGCCTGTTGGGGGGGCGCGGCCGCCGCCCGGCGCCCATCCGCGTGCCCACCCGGCCGGCACAGCTGGGGAGCCGCCCGAGGCCGGTGGAGGTCTCATGAACTGGAAGCGCTCACTGGTGGCCTTCGCGGCCGGCCTCCCCTTCGTGGCTCTGCTGGCCTTCGGCATGACCCGGGATCCCAACCAGATTCCCACCAGCATGCCCGGGCAGGACGCGCCAACCTTCACCCTGCCGGTCCTGAACGCGGCCGACACCGTCAGCCTGGCCAGGCACGCCGGTGAGGTGGTGGTGCTCAATTTCTGGGCGTCGTGGTGCGTGCCGTGCCGCATCGAGCATCCGGTACTGCTGCAGGCCGCCAGCCGCTATGCGGATTCCGACGTCCACTTCTACGGTGTGGTCTACCAGGACACCGAGGACAACGCCCAGCGCTGGCTGAACCAGCTCGGGCAGGGTTATCCGAGTCTCCTGGACCCGGGTAGCCGCACGGCGGTGGACTACGCCCTCACGGGTGTGCCCGAGACCTACATCATCGATCGGCAGGGCAAGGTGGTCTTCCACCGGGCGCAGCCCATCACGGATCTGGCGGAATTCATCCAGCTCATCGAGGCGGCGCGCGCCGGTACGCTCGGCCCGGGCGGGGCGAGCTCGTGACCATCCGCGGCAGCTCGCCGTACGCCGCACTGCGCGCGGCCGTGGCCCGCGCCACCGTGCCCGTGGCGGCCGCCGTGACGCTGGCCGGGGCAACCTCCGTAACGCTGGCCGTGGCCGCCGCCGTGGCGCTGGCCGGGGCCCCGCTGGGCGCGCAGGAGAGCCCCGTCCACGCTGAGGGCAACGTGATCCAGGTGCCGGAAGAAACGCAGCTCGAGCGGGACGTCCGCTCGCTCTCCTCGCAACTGCGTTGCGTGGTCTGCCAGGGCCTCTCGCTGCAGGATTCGCCGTCGGAGCTGGCGCAGGAGATGCGCGGCATCGTGCGTGAGCAGCTGGCGGCCGGCAGGAGCCAGGAGGAGGTGAAGGACTATTTCGTCTCCAAGTATGGCGAATGGGTCCTCATGGAGCCGAAACGGGAGGGCTTCAACCTGGCCGTCTACATCCTGCCCATGGTGATGCTCTTCGGCGGCGCGGGATTCGTCCTCTTCAAGGCCCGGCAGTGGTCGACGCCCGCGCCGGCACCGGCGGACGGCGCCGCGCAAGGCCGGTAGCCGGCCTCCCGCGGGCGCTATCCGCCCGGAACCAAAGCGCTAGAACAGCCCCGTGATGGTGCCGTCGGCCGCGACGCTCATGGACGCGGCCGCCGGCTTCTTGCCCAGCCCCGGCATCGTCATGATGTCTCCCGTCTTGGCCACCACGAAGCCGGCACCCGCGGAGGGCGTCACCTCGCGCACTGTGACGCGGAAGCCCGTGGGTCGGCCGCGCAGCTTGGCGTTGTCGGAGAACGAGTACTGCGTCTTGGCCATGCACACCGGCACATCTCGCATGCCGATGGCCTCCAGCCGCTCGATGTCCTTGGGGGCGCTGCCCACGAAGTCCACGCCGTCGGCGCCGTAGATCTCCCGGGCCACCGTCTCCATCTTGCCGGCCAGGCCGCCTTCGATGGCATAGATCGGTTTGAACGCCGCCTGGCCACGCTCGAGCGTCTCGATGACGGCGTCGGCCAGCTCCAGGCCGCCCTCACCGCCGCGGGCGTGCACGTCGGCCAGGGTGACGGCCACGCCGAGCTCCCGGCAGCGCTCCAGCACAGCGTCCAGCTCCCCCTTGCCGTCACTGGCGAACTGGTTGATGGCCACCACCGGCGGCACCCCGAACTTGCGCACGTTCTCCACGTGCTTTTCCAGGTTGACCAGCCCCCGCTGCACGGCCTCCACGTCCTCGGCTCCCAGCTCCGGGGGCGCCACGCCGCCGTGCAGCTTGAGCGCACGGATCGTTGCCACGATTACCGCGGCCTGCGGATCCAGGCCGCCCATGCGGCACTTGATGTCGAAGAACTTCTCGGCACCCAGATCCGCGCCGAAGCCGGCTTCGGTGACCACGATGTCCCCGAGGTCGATGCCGGTGCGCGTGGCAATGAGGGAGTTGCAGCCGTGCGCGATGTTGGCGAACGGTCCGCCGTGGATGAAGGCCGGCGTGCCCTCCAGCGTCTGCACGAGGTTGGGCTGCAGCGCATCCTTGAGCAGCAGCGTCATGGCGCCCGCGGCCTCGAGCTCCGCGGCGCGCACCGGCGCGCGCTCGTAATCGTAGCCCACGATCATGCGGCCCAGGCGCGCCTCCAGATCGTCCCGGTCGGACGCCAGGCAGAATACCGCCATGACCTCGGAGGCGGCCGTGATCTGGAAGCCATCCTGCCGGGGCACGCCGCTCGTGGCTCCGCCCAGGCCGACCACGATGTTGCGCAGCGCCCGGTCGTTCATGTCCACGCAGCGCTGCCAGGTAACGCGGCGGGGGTCGATGCCGCGGGCGTTGCCCTGCTGGAGGTGATTGTCCAGCATGGCCGCCAGGAGGGCGTTGGCGGAGGTGATGGCGTGGAAGTCCCCCGTGAAGTGGAGGTTGATGTCCTCCATGGGGATGACCTGGGCGTAGCCGCCGCCGGCGGCGCCTCCCTTGATGCCGAACACGGGTCCCAGGCTGGGCTCGCGCAGGCACAGCACCACCCGCTTCTGGCGCCGCCGCAGGGCGTCCGCCAGGCCCACCGCGGTGGTGGACTTGCCCTCGCCCGCCGGCGTGGGCGTGATGCCGGTCACCAGCACCAGCTTGCCCTGACGGCTGGCGTCCGCGTCCCGCCGGTTCACCTTGGCCTTGTAGTGCCCGTATGGTTCGAGGTCGTCCGCCGTCAGCTCCAGTTCGGCGGCCACCTCCACGATGGGCTTGAGCGTCGCGCGTTGCGCGATCTCGATATCACTTAGCATCATCACTCCCGCACCGGGTCATCCCCTGGCGGGGGAAGCGCCGACGCTCTCGCCGCCCACTTCCACCGCCCGTCTAGCCATCCGCGCGGGGGACCGCGCCGCGATAAGATACGCGTGGGCGCCGCGGATACAACAAGGCGCGATGCTTGCACGGGTTCGGAGGGTCGGGAGGGAGCGGCGCGGCGCGGCCGCAGCCGCCCCTGGTCGCAGCACGAGCTCCGGCGCAGGAGGTCCCATGGCCGGCACATCCCCGCGCATTCCCGGGCTTGCTTCCTTCTGGGAGCAGGCGGACGACGACTGCAGCAACGAGCATCCTCTGGAGCGTGAGCTGTGCCACCGGCTGGATGCGGCGGCGCGCTACGGCAGACGCATCGTGGATGCCCGCGCGGACGGCCTCGACGCCCAGGCGGACCAGCTCGCGCGCCAGCTAGCGCGCGAGGAGGCCATCATCGCACGGCTGCGCATGCGCCTCGGGCGGGAAGCGTTCCCGGGCAGGCCCGGCGCGCCGGGTTGACCCTCGGCGCTCGCGCCGGGTAGGTTGGCGCCCATGAACGAACCTCAGATCCGGGTGCGTTTCGCGCCCTCGCCCACGGGCTACCTGCACGTGGGTGGCGCCCGCACGGCCCTCTTCAACTGGCTGCTGGCCCGCCATACCGGCGGCGTCTTCATCCTGCGCATCGAGGACACCGACCGCAGCCGCTCCGAGGAGGCCATGACGGCGGCCATCCTCGAGGGCATGGGCTGGCTGGGTCTGGACTGGGACGAGGGCCCCTTCCATCAGGCGGACGGCCTGGAGCGCCACCGTGCGGACGCATTCCGCCTCCTGGAGGCGGGCCACGCCTATCGGTGCTTCTGTACGCCCGATGTCCTCGAAGCGCGGCGCGCGGCGGCCGGCACCACGCCGGATGCCTACCGCTACGACCGGCACTGCCTCACGGCCGTACCCGCGCCCGAGGGGGAGCGCCGGGCGAGCGCGGGTGAGCCGCACACGATCCGCTTCCGGGTGCCGGACGGGCGCACGGAGTGGCCGGACGCG
>Ga0214473_10005064_pt1 | contig 15810 bp, 10 predicted proteins | sample RVTome_7_FD_203509 | JGI IMG/M metagenome (GOLD analysis project Ga0214473, IMG submission 203509) | Soil microbial communities from uranium-contaminated site in the Upper Colorado River Basin, Wyoming, United States - RVT98D197 | ecosystem: Environmental > Terrestrial > Soil > Contaminated >... | reverse complement strand
GGATTGCGATCAACGAGCTGCTGGGGCCCGTCCTGTTGAAGGTGGGGCTCGGGCTCGCTGGGGAATCCGAGGCCACGCGCGATGAGGCTCCCACCGTTTCCGATACTCCACCCGAGCCGAAGGATCCCGCTCCGGCGCTCGAGCAGTGGCCCGAGCCGCCAGAATCGGCGAGCAAGTGGGGACAGCCTACGGCATCGAGCTCGCCCGAGCTCGCCCGCTTGGAGACCGAGCTTCGTTCGGATTTGCATGGTCTGGTCCGCGAGCTCGAGCGGGGATCCCTCGAGCGATTTCGCACCGAGGCCGATCGATACTTGCAGGAGCTCAGGCGGGAGTTCCTTCGGCATCACCGACGGATCGTCGTGCACCTTCGCGATTGCGAGACCCCCGCAGCGCTCGGTCCCGTGCTCCATGCCGAGCAATCCGCGCTGTCGGAGCGCTGGCGAGGCCTCATCATCGGTCGCGGCGCCCGACTCGGCCAACGGGCGTTCAAGCCGACGCAACTGATCGACGCGATCGATCGGATCGTGGAGTCGCTTCCGGAAAGCCTGCAGGCTCCCTACGAGCCGGAGTCCTTTCTGCAGCGACAGGGAGAACCGCCGTGGACCGTGGCCCGACGGACGTGGCTGCGTTCGAGGAGAGCTGTTCGCCACCTGGTGGGCCAGGAGATGGCACCGCGTCACGTACGTCTGCGCGAGCTGGCACGCTACCATTTGTCCGGGCTGACGCCCGCGCGACTAGAAGGTCTGGCCGCCCTGTTCGTGCAGGCCGAAGTGCATCTCGTGGCGCGCACGCGGAGTCTGTTCGACAGCGTCGTCTTCGGCCACGACCAGATCGTGGCTCGCTTGGGTGAAGAGACGTTCGAGCCCGCCGCGGCGCTGGCGGAGCTCCGAACCGATGTGGAGCGTGAGCTGGGGCTCGCGTTCGACGAGGTGGGTAGGATCGCGGCCGATGGATCCACCCGCGCGGCACGTGTGCTCGGCGAGGGGCTTCGCGACATCGAAGAGGACCTTCCCGCCATCGGAACGCTGGATCTGCCCAACCGGCGCCGCAGAACGAGCAAGCTCTTCAAGCGTCGAATACGCGCGATCGATCTGCTGCAAACAAAGCTGTCCGAGCTCTACCGCTCACTCGCCGCGAGCTACTCGCTCCTCGGTCTCGAGCTCGAGCTCGTCGGACTCGAGGCGCGCATCAAGGACGCTCTCGGCGAGCACCTGACGGCCCTCGAGAGCGATATCAGAGGGCGTGCACACGTGCAGGCCGAGCGTGCGGCTGGCGCCCTCTCCGTGGCCCTCGCGCACATCGAGGACGAGCTCTTCGCCCAGCAGCACACCGGGGAAGAAGCCGCGGCCACCCTTCGCCAGCTGACCGACCCGCTGATGCGCGTGATCTCCGAGGCGGCGAGAATGTCCACCCAGCTGCGCGACCAGCTCGCGGACGAGCGCACGGTAGCTCCTCTGCTCGACGCCCTACAGCGGTCGACGCAGTCGCTGACGGACAGGTATGGTGTCCCCGCGGGCCGGCTCGTGCGCGGTGAATGGAAGCTCCCGACGCCCGTACCGGTCGTTGAGGTGCCGTTTCGCGATCTGGTCACAGCGCACATCGAGACCGTGGTCGCCCCCAAGCTGATCGCGGCGACACGACAGCTCGCCACGAAGGTCCAACCGCTCAGCAACTCCTTGATGGAGCTCGATCGGATGGTCGCCTTCAATGTCGAGCTTGCCAGCGCGGAGCTCGAGCTCGTGCACGACGAGTCGGTCCCGGATCGGACTCGTGACTTGCTCAAGGAGATGGTCCTCGGGGCGTTCGAGCGAAGCCGAGAGATCGTGCAGGGCCACGCACGCGTGTCCGCGGCATGGCCCGGGGAGCTGCGCGATGAGGCTCGTGCAGCCGTTCTCGGCGGCATCGAGCAGCTACGGGCTGAGCTCGTGGATGGGGAGCTTTCCGTTCTGCGCGTCGAGATGATGCGACGGACGGCCGCCGGACGACAGCTGATCAAGCGCGCCGGCGCCCTGCCCACGCTCATCGCGCGGATCGAGACGCTCGGGCGGCGCACCGTGAAGGTCTTGCTCGGCTCCGAACGGATGGAGGGCTGGCGCCGCGTCATGGGCCTGCCGTCGCGCCGACGCCTGACCCCACCGGGACCCGCAGACTTCGCCCCACCGCGGCCGCTGGCGACCCTGCCCTTGCTCTATGGGCGTCTGTTCGCGACCGAGACGCTCGAGGCGGGCGACGTGCTCACCGGTCGTGACGACGAGATGCAGCGCGTGCGCGCCGCCCTGGGCGGAGAGGGACCGGGCCGGCTGCGTGCGGTTGCCCTCGTTGGCGACGATGGTGTGGGCAAGGGCGCCGTCGCCAGCGCAATCGTGCGCGCGGAGGGCTGGAAGCATGTCAAGCGGCTCGCGCTCACGGAGCCCGCGAGCGTGCAGAGCGTCGACGAGTGGTTCAGGGACCGAGTCGAGAACCACGTCTTCGTTCTATCGGGATTTCACTGGCTCATCGCCATGCGACCGGGGGGACTCGATCCCCTCAGGAGGCTCGTCGATCGCGTGATTTCGGATGGGGGGCGCAATGTGTTCCTCTTGTCCGCCGATACGCTCGTCTGGGATTTCGCCAAGCAGGCTGCGCCCATCGGGGATGCATTCCCGGAAGTCGTCCTGCTCGCGCCGCTCACGCCTCCGGAGCTCGAGGCCGCTGTGCTCGCCCGGCATGGGTTGAGTGGGTTCGGCCTGAGCTTCGAGCCCCACGCAATCGATTCGCGCCTCGAGCGAGCGTTCGCTGCGGGCGCGGGCCGCATCCGCAGGCCCTACGAGCACTTCTTTCAGTCGCTGCACGTGACCTCCGGAGGGCTCGTCCGGGATGCGCTCAGGCTGTGGCTCGCTTCCGTCGACGCCGTGGACGAAGACGGCGACTTCGTCCACATCGGCCCCGTTCCGCCTTCGCCCCTGTCAGCCCTTCGGCATCTGCCGGAGGAGGTCCTGTTGACGCTCTACCAGATCGCCCGACAGGGCTGGATGGACGCCCACGTGCAGTCCTACTTGTTTCGCGTTGACCAGACTACCGCGGAGGCCCAGCTCGCGCGCCTTGCGCACATAGGCATCCTCGCACGCAAGCAGGGCCGCTACAGGATCCACCCGCACCTGCGAGGCCCGATCCATCGGGTGCTGCGGGAGACCGGATGGGTGTCGTGATGCGCCGCCTGATCTGCATCGCGCTGTCCTTCCCCGTGCTCGCTCTGGCACAGCCAATCTCGGCGCAGGACGCGGCAGTGGTCCCGACCGCTGGATCCCCCGACGCGGGCGTGGCCGACGCGGGCGCGCGGGATGCGGGGGGGGAGCGCGACGCAGGCACGGACGCGACGGTTCCGGATGCGGGTGTGATGCCGTTGGACGCGAGGATTGCCGCCGAAGCGGGGCCAGGTGAGCCGTTGATCGGTCCAACGACGGATGGCGGCATCTCCGATGCGGGGGCGATCGATGGCGGCATGTCGGCGCAGACCGCAGACCGGACCACGGACGCGGGCATTCTGGAGGAGCTCCCAGGCCGACCCGGTGTGGCCCTCCTCGTCGCCTTGCTCGTGTTCGCGGTGGTCGCCTCCGTGGGCCTGCGTCGACTGCGCGAGGCCTTGCCCGACAAGGGCGTCATCCCGCGGGCCGTCGGTGCCTCGCGGTTTCTGCTCCGGCTCGTCGCCTTCGGTATCGTCCTCGTGCTCGGCTGGAGGGCGGCCCGACCGTGGCTCGGCACGCCGATCGTCTGGGTCCTCCTCGCCGTGGTGGTCGTGGCGGCCTGGTCTGCCCGTGACCTGCTGGCGGACCTGGTAGCGTGGCTCGTGGTCACGAGTGAGCGCCGCGTTCGGCCCGGGATCTGGTTGTCAGGCAACGGCTTCAGCGGCCTCGTCGAGTCCAGGGGCCTGCGGGCGGTGTGGCTGCGCGACGGGTTGGGGCATCGGATCGCGGTTCCCAACCGAATGCTGCTCGGTGGCCCTGTCGTCTCGCAGGTCACAGCGGGCCCTGTCCACGACGTCACACTGCGGATGGCTCCGAGGGGTCGGCCGTCCGCCGCCATCCGGCAGGCCCTGCGCGACGCGGTGCTCACGTCGCCCTGGGTACGTCCCGACACCAGCACGGTCGTCCGGCGTGACGGCACCGATCCGCAGGTGTGGCACATCCGGGCACGGCTCCTCGACGTGCGCCACGCGATCCGTTTCGAGGGAGATCTTCTCGAGCGTGCCGAAGAGTTCCTCGGCGGGACGGAGCCGGCACGGCCCTCGTCAGCCACGGGGCGGGAACCGGAGCTACCATTCTGAGGGCCGCTGTCACATGATTGTGCTCTGGAGGTCATCCATGCGTCTTCCCCCTTCGAGCCTGGTCGCCATCGCCGTCGCCGTCTGTCTCGCCGGCGGATGCGGGGACAGCCACAAGCCGGGCGACGCCGGAGCGCGCGACGCAGGACCGCGTGACACGGGACCGCGCGACGCGGGTCCGCGTGACGCGGGACCGGACAACGCCTGTGTCGTGCCCGCCGATTGCGCTTGGGGCGAAATCGATCACGAGATCCTTGCGCGCACGGACTGCATCTGTATCTTCGGCTGCCCGAGCCTTCCCCAAAGCCGCGCGACCGTCGAGCGCCGGCAACGGCAGCACTTGGCCCTGTGCGATCCGACGCGGGACGGCATGGGCAATCCGTGCCCCATCGACGACTGCATCGGGCCACCTCCCCTCGACTGCGTTGGCAACGTGTGCGTTCCGGTTGCGGACTGACCGCGACGGGCGCGTTCTGGGCGCCCGCATTCGTGATGTGCGTCGCTGCGGCCTGCTCGGCCGACGAGGGCGAAGCCGCAGTCGACGAGCTCAGGCCGCCATCGATGATGGAAGCCCTCGCGGGCCTCGACCAGGGCGGAGGGCTCGTGGCGCTCCTCGACACGGGGGCGGGCGGCGTACGGTGCGAGCTCGACGAACGGCGTGCCCCCGGTGCCGTGGCCCTCTTCGTCGGGCTCGCGAGGGGTCGTGCGCGATGGCGTGATCCGGTCGACGGCCGCGCGACACGGCGACCCCTGTATCGGGACCTGGCTTTTCACCGCGTGATCGACGGTGTCCTCGTCCAGACCGGATGCCCCGTAGGCGACGGGACCGGTCATCCGGGCTACCGCATCCCCGTCGAGACCCGCGCCGACGACCGAGAAATGCTGTCGCGAGGGGGCGCCCTCGTCCTCGCTCGCTACACGCCCCCGCCAGGGCGCGCGGACCCCTCGCCGCCCCCGGCGGGTCACGTGCTCGGGTCTCAGTTCGGCGTGACTCTCACAGACATGGGGCACCTCACTGGCGAGGTGACCGTGTTCGGCCGCTGCGGCGATCTCGATGTTCTTCGCCGCATCGCTGCCGTGCGAGATGCGAGCACGCGACCGCGACTGCTCCGCGTGCGCATCGTGCGCGATCCGCGGTGACCGCGCTGTCGCGACGCCGTGCCGAACCGGGAGGCCGAAGTCAAAGCGGCAGGCAGGCGTTTCGGACCACCCACGGTTCGCCGTGGCGTTCGGCCGAGCGGCAGGCAGCTTCGACATCGCTCCGCCTCGAGGCCCGCTCCCCGGTGTACAGTGTCGCGCCATGCGGCTGCTGTTCCAGCGTTTCGAGGGTCTGCGGAGCTTGCCCTTCGTCGAGCTCGCCGAGCTGCCCACGCCCGTGCAGCGGGTCGAGCACGTGTCCGCGGCCGCAGACGCGGAGGTCTGGTGCAAGCGCGACGATCTCACGGCGTCGCTGTACGGCGGCAACAAGGTTCGGAAGCTCGAGTGGATCCTCGGCGAAGCGCGCGGGCGGAGCTGCGATTCGCTCATCACCGTCGGGGCGACTGGGTCCCACCACATCCTGGCCACGGCGGTCTACGGTGCGCGGCACGGCTTCGATGTCCACGCGGCGCTCTTCCCCCAGCCTTGGAACGAGCACGTGGAGGAGAACGTGCGGGCCGTGCTCGCGGCCGGCGCCACGCTGCACTTGGCAACCAGCTACGCGGGCATGGCGTGGCGCGTACTCGCGGTCGCTCGCGGACTGCGGCGCCAGGGGAAGCGGCCCCACATCGTGGGCCCCGGGGGTTCCTCACCCGTCGGTGCCATCGGCTATGTCGAGGCCGGTCTCGAGGTCGCCGCGCAGATCGAGGAAGGCGTGCTGCCCGAGCCGAGCGCCGTATTCGTCGCCGCCGGCAGCGGCGGCACCGTGGTCGGAGCGTCCATTGGCCTCGCGGCGGCGGGCATCACCTGTCCTGTGGTCGGCGTACGCGTGACCGACCGCATCGCCATCAATCGACCGCTGCTCGCCATCCTGGCTCGGCGGACGGTGGACCACTTGCGCCGCTTCGACGACCGCTTCCCTGCGGTTGCTGACATGGCGTTGCGCAACATCGAGATCGACAGCGGTCAGATCGGGCGCGGATACGGCGTGGAGACCGAGGCCGGGCAGCGGGCGACGGCCTTGGCGGCTCAGGACGGTCTCACGTTGGATCCGACCTACACGTCCAAGGCCCTCGCGGGCCTCATTGCGCGCGCGGCAGGACGTCGCGCGCTCTTCTGGTTGACGCTCAGCGGCGCCGACATGGCTCCGCTCCTCGAGCAGGCCGACCCAGCCCCCGACTGGGTCCGCGCCCACGCCGCCAAAGCCTGATCGGATCCGCCGCTTCCTAGCTGCCGGCCGATGTGAAAGCATGGGCATGTGCTCACCCGCAGCCGTCGATGTGCATGGTGCGCGCTGGGTCTATGGGCGATCCTCGCGCTCGCATGCGTGGAAGGCGAGGCCGGCGGTGTGGAGGGCAGGGGGGCGGAGATCGTCGGCGGCGTGCGCGAAACGGGCGAGCCTGCGGCGGTTGTCGTCAAGGCCTTCAGCGGAGTGGGCCTGTGCACCGGCACCCTCATCTCCGACCGCGTAATCCTCACGGCCAAGCACTGCGTCCAGGCGCCAGGTGCAGATCGCCCCTACCCGGCTTCGACGATCGAGGTGGGCTTCGGCGACCAGGCTGCGACCACCACGGATGTTCGCGCCGTGGCCGTGGCGACGACCCCCGGCGTCTACACATCGTCTCCGACGACGGGGCTCGGCGGGGCCCTCGTGGGCGTCGATGTCGCTGTGATCACCCTGCGAAGCCCCATCGCCGACGTGACACCCATCGCCGTCGGGCGTGACGCTCCTGCGACCTTCACCGCCGGTGAATTCACGGCCATCGGCTTCGGTCAGACCGAGACCGGCGCCGCCGGCACCAAGTACAAAACCACCGGCACCGTTCTCAGCGTATCGGGCAACGTCCTCTACACCCGGAACACGATCTGCCAGGGCGACTCGGGCGGGCCCATGATCATCGAGAGCCCTGTGCGGCGAGTGGTCGGCGTCGCGTCCTTCGGGGAAGCCGAGGCCTGTCCGAGCAGCCAGGACGGATACAACAGCATCCAGGCGTTCCTCGGCCTCATCGACGGCGCGGTCATCGCCTCCGGTGGCTGTCCGTCCATGGGCGCGGAGACGTGCAACAGCGTCGACGACGACTGTGACGGCGAGATCGACGAGGACTGCGCGCGACCCGGGGAGCCCTGCGACGTCGATGCCGACTGCGCCTTCGCCCAGCTCCCGGACCACTTCGAGCCGCTCGACCGACCGGCCTTCTGCGGCGATGCGCCGGCAGGACGCATTTGCACGCGCCGGTGCGATCCCATGACGCCCGCCGCCGGTTGCGACGTAGTCGACCACCCGTTCCTCGAGACGACGGAGTCGGTGTCGGGCATGTACTGCGCGAACGACGGCGCGTGCATGGGGCTTTGTGTGCCGGGCATCGCAGGCAGTGCACGGGGGGGCGCAACCTGCGACGCTGATGCCGACTGCGCGACCCTGCTCTGCGCTGACCCAGGCGACGGACGTCGTCAGTGCGCAAGCCCCTGCCGCGGCGGGGAGGGTCTGTGTCCCGCCACGGAGGTGTGTGCGGCGCCGGCCGGAGAGTGCGGCGCTTGCCTCGCTGCTGGAGCGGTGAGCGGAGCCCGCGGCCTCGGAGAGCCCTGCGGCGCCGCTTCGGACTGCGCCTCCGGCATGTGCCTCGAGGACGGAGACTTCAGCTACTGCTCGGTGCCGTGCGCCGACGACGCCGAGTGTGCCGACGGGTTCCACTGCCGGGCGGGCTCGTGCGTGCGCGGGCCGCGCAGCCAGACCGGTGATCCCTGTCTCGATACCGCCGACTGCGTCGAGGGCGATGTGTGCGAGGCGGGGGCCTTGCGGTGGTGTACGCACGCGTGCGTGACCGGCACCGCGTGCCCCATGGGTTTCCTTTGCAACGACGACCGCTGCGCTCCGGCCCGTCGGTTGATCGGCCAGCGTTGCGAAGGCACCGACGAGTGTATCGCGAGCGAATGCCTCGAGACGGGTGACGGCAGGCGCTGCACGCGGGCCTGCGGTCCAGGGATGGCTTGCCGGACGGGGCTCGAATGCCGCCGTGTGGGCCACGGCGCCGAGACCCTGTGCGGTCCGGAGCTCGAGCCCGAGGGCGGTTGTTGCGCGATCGTTGGGGCGCGGCCCGCGCCTCGCGGGCTCCTGCCCGTCTTGGCGCTCATCTTCGTGGCAGCGCGCCTGCGTCGGCGTCGAGCCACTGCGGCAGCTCGCCGGTGATCACTCGCGGGGTGCGCGAGAGGTCGTCGACATTCGACGAGCCCGTGAGCAACATGATCGCGCGCAGCTCGGCCTCGACGCCGTCGATCAGCGCGTCGACCGCCGCGGGCCCTCCATCCGTGAGCGCCGTGAGCGCGCGCCTCGCCATCCCTGCCGCCGAGGCGCCGAGCGCGATGGCCCTCGCCACATCCGAGCCCGTCCGTATGCCCCCCGTGGCGATGACCGTCATGCCCCGACGAGCCGCGTAGCTAATCGCAGCCGCGGTCGGGATGCCCCAATCCCATAGGGCGACACCGAGGTCCCGGCTTGGGCCCGCCGCCCGAAGGGTCTCGACGCCCACCCAGCTCGTGCCGCCGGCCCCCGACACATCCACGGTACGCACGCCCGCGGCCACGAGCTGCTCCGCCGTGCGAGGACTGATGCCGTTGCCGGTCTCCTTGGCCACGACAGGCACCGCGAGCTCTCGCACGAGAAGCTCGAGGGTCTCCTGGCCACCGCGGAAGTCGCGATCGCCGTTCGCCTGGATGAGCTCCATGGCAGGATTCATGTGGACGCACAGCGCGTCGGCGCCGATGGCATCGACGAGGCCCCGCACGACGTCGCTTCCCCACGCGCGCGCTTGCACGACGCCGACGTTGCCGAGCACGAGCGTCGTCGGTGCCACGGCGCGCACTTGGTAGCTCGCGGCGGTCTCGGGCTGCTGACCCATGGCGCGCTGACTGCCCACGCCGAAGCCGATCCCGCGCTTCTCCGCGATTGCGGCGAGGGCGCGGTTCACATCGCTCGCCCGATCCGTCCCGCCCGTCATCCCGGCGATGACCAGGGGGAGCCGAAGCCGCTTGCCCAGCAGCGCGACGCTCGTGTCCACGTCCTCGAGCCGCATCTCGGGCAGGGACTGATGCAGCAACTTCACGTCCTCGAGAAGCGTCGAGACTCCGCGGAAAGCGACCCGATCGGTCGCGCACAGATCGAGGTGATCGTCCTTTCGGTCCTGCAGGTCCGAGCTCATCGCGTTGGCGAAGGTGTACCTCCGATCGGTCCAGTCCGCCAGGTGCGTGCCGAGCGCGCCGGCGATTCGAGCCCGACGCGCGCCCCCTATCGAGGATGCAGGCGCAGCACGTGGATCACCGATTCAAAGGCGACCACGGGTCGGGCGGGCTCGGTCGTCGCGACGGCGTTGTCCGACCTGAACGATCGATCGGTCGCGAGGGCAGTGAAGACGCAGTCGCTGCCCAAAGCGCTGTCGCTGGTGTTGTACCGGACGACGCCGGCTTGCGCGGTCCCGTCGAGCCGCAGCTCTGTCACCCTTCCGCGCATGAGCATCGGATCGTCGGTCGCACCTGCCACCGCCACGCATTGCAGAACGATGTGATCGCGGGTCGTCGGCGGAGCATCGGTGACTAGCGTCGAGGTCGTAGTCAACGCGCTCGTGTCGACGACCACCCCGGCAGGGTCCTCGACGGTCTGGGCCCGATCGAATCCGTCTAGACGGAACGCGGCGATGCGGGCATAGCGGAGCGAGCCGCTGACGAGGGACCGACCCTCGAAAGCGAGTCGCTGGGCGGATGCGTTCAACCGAAGAGAACGTGCGAAAACGATCGGAATCCAGAACTGACGGTTGTTGCCCATCGGTGGCTCGGACCACGTCATCGCCGAGCCATCGACCATCCGCACCGCCACCGACGTCGATGTCGGCTCCTCGCTTGCGTTGACCACGGACAGCACCAGGTAGTCGCCCGCAGCGACAGGCGTGAAGGCGAGCTCGAGCCCGGCTGTCCACACGTCGCCACCCGGAACCAGCCGCGTGGCGAGCTCTTCCGCGAAGTGCAGATCTGCTCCGACGGGCAAAGGAAACGCAATGATGCGACCGTTCCTGATGGTGGCCGCACCCGAGGTGGCGCTCAACTCGAGCCGAACTGTCTGGGGCTCGGTCGTTCCCGTGACGACGTCGAAGTGGGCCCAGGGCGTGGGATTACCGGGCACTTCGTTTTGCTGCTCGCCGATCCCCCGCTCGACGTCGTTGATCAGGTAGCGGACCTGGAGGACACGCTGTGCAATCTCCGTCGACAGGAGCTCTCCCGACAGCAACACCACCCACGCGTCATCCGCCGATCCGGGCGTGAACGTGATGCTGCCGCCGGGCACGGCTACGAAGGGGCCGCTGCTGGTGGTGAGCGCCAAGTCAGTCGCTGCGACGAACCGGGGACCTGCGTATGGCTCGGGACCGGCGTCCACCGGCTGAAACGCATCCGGTTGGAACGTGTCGGGCAGGTCACCCGAGTCGCGAGGACCCGCGTCGTGCTCAGGTGAGTCCATGCGCCCGCCGCCGTCGATGGGAAGAGCGACGAACCCCACCCGGCCGCAGCCGAACAGAACTATCGCCCCCGTGACCATGGTCACGACGCGCACGTGATCATCATAGCAGCGCCAGGGCGCTTCGTCACAGCACGGCGTCGTACCGCACGCTCATCTTGAGCGTGACGCTCGCGTCCAAGTCACCGTCGAAGGTCAGGTCCTGCCGGTAGACCAGGAACAGGTCGCTGCCGGGGAGGTAGCGCCATCGAACGCGCGCCAGGCCGATCGTCTGTCGGGCCACGTCGTTGAGCTGGAACACGAGATCGAGCGACAGCGCCGTCGTCGGCGTAACGGTCACCACGGAGCTCAAGGTGAGCGTTCGGCGCGGGTCGTGGGGCACGATGTGGATGAAGGCTTGCTCGCCGCTCACGGACACGCGCAGGTGGGGCCCAAGGGCCACCGACCCCGACGCGCTGACCAGGTGGATCACACCGCCGAAGAACGCGCTGGAGCCGTAGTAGCTGAGCTCGCCGCTCGGGTTGCGGCTGTCCTTGGCGAACAACCGGTAGCGACTGAAGCCCCCCCGGTATGCGCCCGGAGTGATGGACAGGGACGGCAGTAGCTCGAAGGGCGCCTCGACGACGTCTTCGCTGAGTCCGCCGGAGATGGAGAAGCCCCAAGCCGGCCAGTCGGCGGTCAACGCAGCCGACGTGCTCGCTCCGAGCCGCAGGTCTGCCTCGTCCGACGTGTCGAGCTGCCCCCGCGCTTCGAGCGTCACCGACTCGAGCCCGGCGATGTCCGTGCGGTGGATCCAGGGCAAGGCCGCGACCGTCCTCAGCAGCCCTTGCCGCAGCACGAAGCCGATGTCGGGATCGAAGTCGTCGCCAACGTACAGAATGGATGCCGAAGGCGTCAGCGCGGCGCCGCGCCAGCGCAGCTCGGCCCGTCCCGACAGACGATCTGCGAAGGGGGCCCCGCCGGTCGTCATGGAAGCGGCCGCTGACGCCTGAAGCCGCTCCGAGAGGGCCCGGAAGGAGCCGTCTACACCGAACGCGTAGCCCCGGTCGGCGTCCTCCCCGGAGGGCTCGCGCATCGTGCCGATCACGCCCAGGTACGAGCTCTGGGTGAAGTTGGAGCGCACACGGGCCACGGCGTAGTTGGTGCGCGGCTCACCGGTGAGCACGTCGAGGAGCCCGAAGCCGATCGGTCCCTCGTGCCCATAGAGCTTGAATCCCCCGTAGATCGGAAGCTGGCCGCCGTAGGCATCGAGCCCGATGCGCCTAGAGAAGAAGATCTGGGCGACGCCTGGCTCGCCATACTCGAAGATGTCGAGACCGGTCAGAAAGAACGGGCGCTTCTCGGGAAAGAACAGCGGGAAGCGATCCAGATTGACGACCGGGTCGTCCAGGTCCACCTGAGCGAAATCCGTGAAGACCGTCAGCTCGCTCCACACGTCTTCGCCGACGCGAAGCCGCGCATCTCCTCCGGCCCAGAGCTCCAGCAGTCGATAGGAGCTGGCCCAGTTGCTGTGCCCGAGGGTCACGCGCCCGTAGGGAACCAACGTGAGCGATCGGCCCGTGCCTACGCCGCTCAGGCCGACCAGATCCCCGTAGTGGACCGCTGAGACGGGTCCGAACTCGGGCGGGATGGGCGACCAGTCGTCGGTCGCGACACGCGCGCTGTGGTCCCGCGTGACGTTGAGCCCCAACACGCGCGGCCCGGGCTGTTCCGGCAGGCCCAGCGCCTCGAAAGGGATTCGGTACTCGGCGGTCCAGCTCGTCTCGTCGACGCTCGTGGCCACTTCCCACACGGCGTCGTATTCGGTGCGGAACTGCCGGCCGTTTTCGACGGCCACGTAGTCGAGCTGTGTCCCGGCGGGGTTGACCGCAAGGCCGATCGTGGTCCTCCGGTCGCGCGCGACGTCGATCTTGACGGTCACGGCGTCGTCGCTGAACAGAAGAAAGCTGTCCCGTGCGAGCGACAGGGCCCGGGGGCGCTCGCCCGGCAACAGCTCCATCCGCACACCCACGTAGAGCGCCTCGGCGTCGAAGAGCACCCGCACGTGACTGTCGACCGGTGGCGCCCTGCCCGGAACGGGCACCCGCTCCACGAAACTCGAGCCCTCCTCGGTCGTTTCCCATATCAATTCGTCGAGCCGCCCGTCGATCTCGATGTCAGCGCCTCCCGTCACTGCCGCGCGCAGCGTGCGGCGCGGCTGCGCGCTCGTGGCGACGGTCCACGACACGAGGAACACCAACAGCAGAGCTGCTCGCACGATGGGACCCCGACCCTCCCGCGCTCTCCCTCCCTTAGCGCACGGTGTCGATCACGGCCTCGATGCGGAAGGCGCCGGGCCGCATGTGACCGCTCTCGCTGTCCATGACCACGAAGCGCGAGGCGCGGGTGTCGATCTGAAAGAACGGGTCCCCGCCGTCGTCCGACGTTTGCCGATCCTCGCCAGCGACGCCGAGGGGCGAGTCGAAGAGGACACAGTCGAAGTAGCCGTTACCGCTTCCGTCGGGCCGGTTTTCACCGTAGAGGCGGTCGTCGCTGCATGTGACGAGGGCACGGCACCAGTAGCCGACGGCGTTCGCGTGATCGTGCACGGTCACCTCGACGTTGCAGCCTCCTCCGAGAAACTGGTCCGTGTCCCCCCCGTTGAGCGAGATCGATGCGTGAATGCTCCTCGGGCGGCGGTCGGTCGTGGTCGTCGGCGACACGGAGAGCGGCGGAGGCGGTGCCAGGTTCACATCCCCGGGTGGGCGGGGCTGTCCGCCGGGCACGCCGGCTCCCATGAAGGGCTCGAGTTGACGCTGGATGATGGGGTCGTTGTCTGGCCCCCGAGTCAGGAGCTGATCCATCCGCTCCCGCTGCTCCTGCTGATAAGCGTACACCCCGTAGCCGACTGCGCCGACCGCGCAGATCCCCACCAGCCCCACCAGGCCGCAGCCAACGACGATCCACGTAGTCCTCGAGCTCTTCTCGCTCATGGACGCGAGATTGGCATTCGAGTCGACGCGAGGGAAGATGTTTCCCCGGGCCGACCGCTGGACAAGCGCGCTCCGGGGCAGGAAACTGCCCTGGTCGCGAACCATGCGGGCGGGGAACAAGAGCATCGCAGCGGGGCTTTGCGCTGCGCTCATGATCGGGCTGGCGTTCGCCGCCGTGGCGAGCGCTCAGGCCACGCCGTCAGCGAGCGAAGTTGCGGCGGCGCGCGAGGCCTTCGGCGTCGGCGTCAGAGCGATGCGCCGGGGCGATTGGGCGGCGGCCCACGAGGAGTTTGCTCGCGCCTACGCCCTCGACCCGCGTCCTCGGACGCTGCTGAACCTGGCCGGTGCGCAGTCGAACACGGGCCGGCTCGTCGAGGCCGCCGAGAGCTATCGGACCTTCGTGGCGCAGGCGCGTCAGAGCGGTGGCGAGGACGCGGCCGTCCGCGCGGCCGAGCAGGAGATCGCCGAGCTCGAGCGCCGGATCCCGCGGGCGCGGATCGGGGTCACGGGGCTGCTCGAGAGCGACGAGCTGCGCCTCGACGGGCGGCCCCTGTCGTCGGCCATCGTGGGAACGGCGCTGCCGCTGAACCCGGGGGACCACCGACTAGCCGTCGTGCGAGAGGGTGCCGAGCTCGTCGGCACGGACTTCAGGGCGATCGAGGGTATGCAGACGGCGGTCTCTCTCGACGTGCCGCCTCCGCCCGAGCCCGAGCCGATCGTCGAGCCTCCGCCGGTGCCCCTTCCCCCACCGGTCATCGAGCCCGGGCCCGACGTCGGCTCCGAGTCGGGCCTGCTCGCTGGATCGGGCTCGCAGGGACCGGTTGACGAAGTGGACGACGGGAGCCCCTTCGGCAAGTGGTGGTTCTGGACCATCGTCGGCGTCGTGGTCATCACGGCGATCGTGACGACGGGCGTCGTCATCGCCAACTCGGCGAACGATCACTACGTCGGCAACCTCAACGGGGGAGACAACCCCCAGACCATTCGATGACTCGCCTGATCCCAACCGTTCTGGTCTGCGCTGCGGCCGTCATCGGCTGCGCCGAGCCGATCACGGAGATCATCGTCGTCGTCGACAGCGATCTCCTGGTCCCGGACGAGCTCGACGCAGTTCGCATCGTCGTCGAAAGCGGCCGCATGCCACCGGTCGAAGTGGAGGCCGACCTTCGATACCCGGACGAGCTGCACCTGCCTCTGACCTACTCGCTGGTTCCCGAAAACGACGGGGTCGGCGAGTTCACCGTCGTGGTCACAGGGCTTCACGCCGGTGCCGACGTGGTCTCCCGGACGGCGACGGTCACTTTTGTCAGCGGGGAATCGCTGATCTTGCGCATGGATCTGCGACGCATATGTGTCGGTGTGGCCTGCGCTCCCGACACATGCGTGGAGGGCGAATGCGTGGAGCCGGGCGCACATCAGGACTGGCTCTCCGAGTGGAATCTGGATCCGGAGACCACGCGCCTCGAGACATGCAACGGCCTGGACGACGACGGCGACGGCATGCGCGACAACGCGCCCGCGGAGATCCTGTGCCCTGGCCACGACAACGCGACATACGCGTGCGAGGGCGCCTGCATTATCGAAGCCTGCGAGGGCGACTGGGAGATCTGCGACGGCAATCACGACAACGGGTGCGAGACCTGGCTGCTCGAAGACGTGAACAATTGTGGCTCGTGCGGCAATGTGTGCGCCTGGGACCGTCCGTGCGTCAACGCCACCTGCGACCACCCGGTCGAGCTGGCGCTCGGCGACACTCACAGCTGTGTGCGGACGAGGGAGCAGGGTCAGGTGTTCTGCTGGGGCGACGGCTCCAGCGGCCAGCTGGGAAACGGGACCTTCAGCCCTTCTCCAAGACCCGTGAGGGCGGGCAGGCTGTCGGACGTCCACGTGCTCACTTCGGG
>Ga0214473_10005063_pt1 | contig 15810 bp, 17 predicted proteins | sample RVTome_7_FD_203509 | JGI IMG/M metagenome (GOLD analysis project Ga0214473, IMG submission 203509) | Soil microbial communities from uranium-contaminated site in the Upper Colorado River Basin, Wyoming, United States - RVT98D197 | ecosystem: Environmental > Terrestrial > Soil > Contaminated >... | reverse complement strand
AAACATGCTTCAAGGATATGGTCTATATCATGCTCAGGAAAATCAGATAAATCCTTCCGGGCTGTTTCGGTGAGGAGGACCTGGTATTCAGGCACGCTTTTTTGTTTTCCGTGCTTTTATGAGGTCCTTGAGGGGCATTACCCTGCCCTTTTTACTGTCTTTAAGCCCTTCTTCGATCTTTTTCCTGATGCCGGGGCTGTACCGGACCATATAATCCTCAATATCCTCTTCCGTAAGGGGATAGATCACGGCGGCGGGCTTGCCCCTTTTCGTGATTACCACATCCTCGCCCTTTTCTACAAGGCGAATGATGCCTGAAGCATCTTTTTGAAGTTCTTTTACATTCGCAAACTTCATGGATTACCTCGTATATAGTTTTGTATATACAATAAGTGAATTTTTAAAATAAGTCAATGCTCTCTCCCCCTCCCCTCCTTGACACGCCCCTTTGCCTATATCATTTGTGTGAGATGAAAAGAGAAGGAGGTGATTATCAAATCATATCAGGTCCAGCTACTATGACTGCAACAATATCACAAGTTTTCTTTTGAGGGCCCTTGCCACCCGATCGAGAAGTTCAAGAGACGGCATGCGTTTGTCACGGGGGCTTTCAAGCCGTGAAATTACCTGCTGGCTGGTATTGATCTCTTTTGCCAACTGCGCTTGCGATATATGCTGTGCCTTTCGCAAGAGCGCTATTTCCTGAGCGATTCTTCTCTTGGCTTCAGCCTTGTCGAAGTAGATCTTAAACTCTTTATCTTTCAGTTGCCTTTCGATATGCTTATCAAGGTCACTTTTCATCTTTTGCCTCCATCAACTGTTTCATTCCAATATATTTCTCAACAGGGGCTTTGCCCGACGGATTCCGCCAGTAGTTGACAATAAATTTCACTATCCATTATACATCCATATGGCTGTATGAATCAACCAAACGGCATGCGCAGAGTATCTCGAGTCTCCCCCCTCCCCTCCTTGACACGCACCCTTTAACTGATAGGATTTTAATGAGATGAACGAGAAGGAGGTGATGAGGGGTGAAAGCGAAAAAGGCACTAAGCAGAAAGGCCCTCGAAAAGGAGGCCATCTTCTGGACCGGCCTGAGAAAGAAGCTCGAGCAGGTTCCCGCCCGGTCATGCCGCAAGTGAAGCAGTTGAAAGAGCTGAAAGCCGCCCGTGCGGCGGCGAAATCCGATTTCTTCGTGCAGTGGCATCTCACGGAAAAGTGCAATCTCCGGTGCAGGCACTGCTACCAGGGACATCAGGCTGTGATGATGAGACCCGATGAACTCTCCCTTCCCGAGATACGGAGAGCGGCGGAGGAGACGAGAGATGCCTTTGCGGACTGGGCGAAAACCTACGATATAGAGTTTTCGCCCAGTTTTAATTTAACCGGGGGAGAGCCTTTTCTCAGGGCCGACCTCTTCCACGTAATCGAGGAACTGGGCAACCTTGGGTTCGGGATAAACCTCCTCACAAACGGCACCCTCGTCAGCCCGGAGCGCGCAAAGAAGCTCGCCCACCTCGGCGTAAAAGCCGTCCAGGTGAGCATGGAGGGGCCGGAGGAAGTGCATGACCGGATCAGGGGAAAGGGGAGTTTCGCAAAGGCCGCGAGGGGCGCAAAGAGCCTCGTGGAGGCGGGGCTCAGGGTAACGCTCAATATAACGCTTTCAAGGCTCAACGCGCCTTATATGATGGACATTATATCGCTCGCCAAAGGCCTCGGCGTGGCAAGGGTCGGTTTCTCGCGCCTTGTCCCCACCGGAAGGGGCCTTTCGATGCTGGGCGAAATGCTGAAACCCGAAGAAGTAAAACTCCTCTATGAGATGCTCCTTTCGGTCAATATCCCTGGGATCGAGGTGATCACGGGCGACCCGCTCTCCTCTCTTATCGGCCACGGGGAGAGTTCGGAGATGGGCTGCACTGCATTCGGAGGGTGCGCGGCCGGGGTCTCGGGGCTTACGTTTCTGCCGGACGGGACGATAACTCCGTGCAGGAGGCTCCATATCCCTATAGGCAACATACGGACGGATTCCATAAGGGAGGTATGGGCCGCCTCGGAGGTGCTCGGTTCGTTGAGGGACAGGCAAAAATATTCCGGAAGGTGCCGGAGCTGCCGGAGATGGGCAGCTTGCAGGGGATGCAGGGCCATAGCCTACGCCTCTACCGGGGCAAAAGGAAGTCCCGATTTCCTTGCCGAAGACCCGCAATGCTTCATCCACCTTAACGGCAAATCAAGCCTCTTCAACTGACCGGAGTTCCTCTTTTATAAAGGCATCTGATTTCTTTTACAGGAAAGGCCGAGTCGGGGGCCTTCTTAAAGCATCACTTTAAAAACACGGGAATCCCTCGAAAATCCTTTTCAAGTGTTACTTTAAATTTTTTTGTGAGCCTCATCACTTTTATATCATATGTAATAAGTTCCATATTAAGTTTTATCTTAATGAGTTTTATGTGTGATGAATTGGTGAAGAGGGGCTCATTTGTTTTATAATTTTTAATGATGCTTTCCCGTGCGATTAGGAAAATCGGCGAAGGTAAGAGGCTCTCGCCCGAAGACGCCCTTCTCCTCTTCAAATCGGATGATATCTTCATGTTAGGCAGGCTTGCGGCGAAAGCGGCGGAAAAAAAGAACGGCGACCGCGTTTACTATGTGCGCAACATTCATGTAAACCCGACCAACATCTGCGTGAACAGGTGCAGGTTCTGCGCCTTCAGCCGTTCTAAAGGAGAACCGGGGGCTTACGAGCTAACAATTCATGAAATACTTGAAAAGCTCAGGGAGAAGGCCCCGTATTTCGATGAGATTCATATTGTGGGCGGGCTTCATCCCGATTGGCCCTTCGAGCATTATACGAAGATGCTTAAAGCGATAAAAAAGGAATTCCCTTATGCCTTCATAAAGGCCTTTACCGCCGCCGAGATTGATTACATGCAAAAAATAAGCGGTCTTTCCATGAAAGAGGTCTTAATTAAGCTAAGAGCGGCGGGGCTCGACCTCATGCCGGGGGGCGGGGCCGAGATATTCGACCCGGCTGTGAGAGGACGCCTCTGCCCGGAAAAGCTCTCGGGCCGGCGTTGGCTCGAAGTGATTCGAGAGGTCCACCGGGCGGGAATAAAAACCAACGCCACGATGCTTTATGGCCATATAGAGGAATACCGGCACAGGGTGGACCACCTCGCAAAAATCCGCGCCCTTCAGGACGAGTCTCTCCAGGGAAAAAAGGGCGGGTTTCAGGCCTTTATCCCCCTCCCCTATCAGCCAAAGACCGAGATAGGCGGAAGCGCCCCCTCGGGGCTTGAAGACCTCAAGTGCATCGCCCTTAGCAGGCTTTTTCTGGACAACATCCCGCACATAAAGGCATATTGGGTGATGTTGGGCGAAAAACTTTCCCAGGCGGCCCTCCTTTTTGGGGCCGACGACCTCGAGGGGACCGTCATGGAGGAAAAAATAGCCCACATGGCCGGGGCGGGCACAAAAGAGGCGATGACCGAAGAAGAGTTAAAGCATCTTATCAGGAAAGCCGGGAAAACCCCCGTAAGAAGGGACTCTTTTTACAGGAAAATCGATGAGGCTGCGCAAAAAAGAAGCGCTTAAGCTCTTCGAGAAGGAAGACCTCCTCACGTTGGGCCAGATGGCCGACGAGCTTAGGCAAAGGCTCCATCCCGAGGGCATTGTCACCTTCGTTGTGGACCGGAATATAAATTACACCAACATCTGCATAAACAAATGCCGCTTTTGCGCCTTCTACAGGAGCGAAGGCGAAAAGGGCGCATATGTCTTAAGCGAGGAAGAGCTTTTCAGGAAAATAGAAGAGACGCTTGCCATCGAGGGCACGCAAATCCTTCTCCAGGGGGGCCTTAATCCCTCGCTTGACATCAACTTCTATACGGGCCTTTTAACTGAAGTAAAAAAACGCTATCCCTCCATCAACATCCACGGCTTCTCTCCCCCTGAGATAAGCCATATAGCACAGAAACACGACCTCACCTTAAGAGAAACCCTCAGGATCCTCAAAGGTGCCGGGCTTGATTCAATCCCCGGCGGAGGTGCCGAACTCCTCTCCGACAGGGTCCGCGAGGCCCTTAGCCCCAGGAAAATAAAATCCTCGGATTGGCTCCAAGTCATGCGGGAGGCCCACCGCCTGGGGATGTGGACAACGGCCACGATGATGTTCGGCTCCGTCGAGACTCTGGAAGACATCGTGGACCACCTTGACGCCGTGAGGAGCCTTCAGGACGAGGCCGTTTTAGGAAACAAGGGCGGCTTTACGGCCTTTATCCCATGGACTTTCCAGCCCGGAAACACCGAGCTAAGCCACATAAAACCGGCCACCGCGATCGAATACCTACGGGTGCTTGCCCTTTCGAGGATATATCTGGACAACGTGAAGAACATTCAGGCCTCCTGGGTCACTCAGGGGCTTAAACTCGCGCAGGTGGCCCTCCGCTTCGGCGCAAACGATTTCGGCTCCACGATGCTCGAAGAAAACGTCGTCGCCTCCGCGGGCGTGTGCTACAGCCTCTCCAAAGAAGATATAATAGATGCCATAAAAAATACGGGTTTCAGGCCGGCGCAAAGGGACACCCACTACAACTTAATCAGGTACTTCTAAGAATGGAAACCGAGCTTTATGACGTCGTCATAATAGGAGGGGGGCCGGCGGGCCTCGCGGCGGCCCAGTACGCCGCAAGGGCCAACCTGAAAACCCTCGTCCTCGATAAATCCCCCTCGGCGGGCGCCCTGGCCTTCGCCTCTAAAATCGAAAACTATCCCGGCCTTGAAAAGCCCCTCTCCGGCAGGGAGCTCCTCGATATCTTCCGCAAGCAGGCGGTCGGTTTCGGGGCGGAATACGTGGAGGCCCAGGTCATAGGCGTGAACATCTCCGGCAACGTGAAGGAGGTCTTCACGATGGAGAAAAACTTTAGCGGGAAGACCGTCATTATCGCCACGGGCTCCATGGGAAGAAAGCCCGCCATCAAGGGCGAGGGCGAGTTCCTCGGGCGCGGCGTAAGCTACTGCGCCATCTGCGACGCGGCCTTCTTCAAGGGGAAAACGGTTTGCGTAATAGGCTCTTCGGAAGAGGCCGTGAAAGAAGCAGGCGTCCTCGCGAGGCAGTCTTCAGAAGTCTATCTCATAAGCCCCTCCCAGAAACTCTCGGTCGAGTCAGACCACCCCGTCCTTCATCTTCCCAATGTAAAAATCCTCACCGGCACGACTGTGACCGGCATAGAGGGGACGGACGCGGTGGAAAGGATCAAGGTTGTGGACGGCGATAAAAAGGAAAGCGCGATCGAGCTTGCGGGCGTTTTCGTCTACCTCCACGGAAGCCGCCCCATAGTGGACTTTCTTGTCGGGGCAATAGAACTCTCCGAAAGCGAGTGCGTGACCACGGACCGCATGATGGAGACCTCCATACCGGGCGTCTTTGCCGCCGGGGACGTGGCCTGCACGGAGGTGCGCCAGGTCGTGCTCGCCGCCGCAAACGGCTGCACCGCGGCGCTTTCCGCCGAAAAGTACATCGCGCACAGGAAGAGACGGAAGTACGACTGGGGCGCACACTGAGGAAAACCAGATTGCCACGGGGCTAATGCCCCTCGCAATGACCCTCGATCATATGCATTTTGCAGTCATTGCGAGCGGAGCGCGGCAATCTCTTTTTAATCGGGTTCCCTTTCCTCCGGATTTTCCTTCAGGTTTATCGCCATGAAAGAGAATTTGCTCCCTTTTAAAAGCTCCCTTGCCGTCCCAGCTTGGTCTTTTCTAACCATGAGGCGCGCGGGCTCGACAAGCGGCCTCAAGTAGTTGAAGTGTTCACCGTGGAAGAAATAATCAATGTCTTCGCTGTCCAGAAGGGATTTAATAAACGCAATATCCGCCGGATTAAAAGTGTATAAAACCTGCTCGAATTCAATATACTCCGGGCGCTCTTCGGGCGGAAGCTCCCGCACAAGCTCCACCTTGCAGTCACTGCAAACCGTGAACCCTTCCCTGTACTCCATGCGGCATTTAGGGCAGAACATGATTTAACCACTTCTTCAACTTGTTGCCCTTGCTGCCCTTCGACCCAAATGCGGCAACTTGGGAGACTCGATGTCGATCTTTATGCCGAGGGCATTGCACACCTTCAGGAACGTGGATATGTTGCAGTTTGCGCCGTTCTCGATCTTCGACAACTGCTGCTGGGTCACTTTAGCCCGCCTTGCGACTTCTTCCTGCGAGAGCCCGAGATGCTCTCTGGTATCGAGGATCTTAAGCGAAAGCTCGGCAAGTTGCCTTTCTTCCTCGTAGAGCTTCCTGAACCGCTCATCCTTCATCCTCTCTTTCAGATGCTGCCTAAAGCTTCTCATGGAAAACCTCCCTTATTTTCTTCTCACCAAACCGCTTTAAAAAGTCGGCCCTGCATTTTTGAGCCCTTTTTATCTCAGCCTGAGGCACTGCATTGGTACGTTTTATAAAAGCATGACTAAGGATGATGAACTCCTTATAGCAGAAAAAATAGAGAATGCGGACCTGATCTCCTGTGAGTTTCACCCTCAGCTCATGAATTCCCTCTGAAAGCATATCGGCATATGGCCTCGGTAAATTAGGCCCATGTTCCTCCAAAAGACCGAGCCAGCTGAATATCTTTGCCTGGTCCCTGTCCTTACGAGTATCGATGAATTCCTGAACCGGGCAGATGCCGTCTGCTGTCTCAAGAGGACGTGCCATTTGTGCTCCATTTGCTATTCTACATCAGAAATGATGTAGTTGACAATAGAAAGGGAAAACACTTGAAGTCCGGTCTACTTTTCCCCGGACATCGAAATAGTGTCATCTGTCATATGGACTGCGGCCACTCCGATGCCGTATGCTTGTCCCGGAGGAGGTAATATGCCCTTTGCTCTGCCGCGCTTATATTTTTCCCCTCGCCCGCAACGCGGGACCCAAGGGAGCTTTAGCTCCCGTTCCGAAAAATTCCGCCCGCAGGGGTGAGGGAATGTTCAATGTTCAAACTTTTTTGAACACGATGTTTCGGAAAAAATCCAGTGAATTCAACTGCTTGGACGGGAATTTACGGGGAAGAATGAACGCCAAAAAAAAAGCGCGCACGCGCGCGGTAGCATATGTATATATATTTACAGCGTATTTATCCTGTGCGCCAGACACCCGGCGCCAAACCCGTTGTCTATGTTCATGACTGCGATGCCGGGCACGCAGGAGTTGAGCATGGCAAAGAGGGCCGTGAGGCCTCCCAGGCTTGTGCCGTACCCGATGGAGGTAGGGACGGCGATTATGGGCTTGTCCATGATGCCGCCGACGACCGAGGGCAAGGCGCCCTCCATACCGGCAACCACGATTATCGCCCGGGCCTTTTCGAGGAGCCCTTTATTGCCGGAATCCAAAAGCCTGTGGATGCCGGCCACGCCCACGTCATAGAGGCTATCGACTTTGCTGCCGAGGAATGAGGCCGTGACCGCCGCCTCTTCGGCAATAGGTATATCGGCGGTTCCGGCGGAGATGACGAGCACGGAGCCTTTTTTTCTCCCCTTTTCTCCGGCGGTGATCATCCCGGATAAGGCATGGAATACGGCGTCTTTGACGCGGAGGGATTCGTATATTTCCTTATCGGCCTTGGTTATGATGAAGCCCCCTGCCCGCTTGTGCATGGTGCGCGCGACTTTAACGACATCTTCGGGGCGCTTGCCACGGGCGAAGATGACCTCCGGGATGCCCTGCCTCAAGCTCCTGTGGTGGTCGATTTTGGCAACGCATATGTCCTCGTACGGGAGGTGCTTTAATTTTTCGAGGGCTTTTTCCGGAGAGAGTTTCCCCGATGCCACTCTGACGAGGAGGCTTTTTATATCTTCCCTATCCATAGAATTCTTCTTTGAGGGAGCGCGACATAAGGTCCTGTACGGCCTGCACGGGGGACTTCCCCTCGAATATCACGCGGTAGATCTCAAGCGATATGGGCATGTCGACCCCGTATTTTTCCATAAGCCCCATAACGGACTTGGAGGTCTGCACGCCCTCGGCCACGGAGCGGCTCCCGGCGAGTATTTCCTCGGCCTTCATCCCTTCTGCGAGCCTCATCCCGAAGGTATAGTTCCTCGAAAGGTTGGCCGTGCAGGTGAGGACCAAGTCGCCCATCCCGGAGAGCCCGGAGAAGGTCTTCTCCCTGGCCCCCATCGCCGCGCCCAATCTTCGCATCTCGGCAAGCCCCCTCGTTATGAGGGCCGCCCGCGCGTTATTTCCAAGCCCAAGGCCGTCCGAAATGCCGGAGGCAATGGCCACCACATTTTTAAGCGCTCCACCCAATTCCACGCCCGCTATGTCCTCGTTCGTGTAGACGCGGAAGAAGCCCGTCGTGAGGAGTTCCTGAAGGAGGAGGGCCTCCTTCTTGTCTGCCGAGGCAAGGCTCACCGCCGTGGGACGCTCCCTGATCACTTCGCTTGCAAAGGAGGGGCCCGAAAGCACCGAGACGTTTCTCGCGGGAAATATGTCGAGGATGATCTCGGAGGGCCTTTTCAGCGTCTCGTTCTCTATCCCTTTCGAGGCGCTTACAAAGGATGCGCCCGCAGGAACAAAGGGAGCCGCCTTCGTGAGAATGCCCCTTATATGCTGAGTGGGGACTACGCTTATTATGAACCGGCAATCTTTGAGCACGTCCCGGAATTCCGATGATATGTTTATATTATTCGGCAGACGGCATTCGGGCAGGTAAATCCTGTTTACAAGCGTCTCCTTCATCTCGAGGGCAAGGTCTTCCTCATAGACCCAGAGGCTTACGTCCAGGTCCTTCCCGGCAAGCATTACGGCGATGGTCGTGCCCCAGGAGCCGGCCCCTATCACGGCTATGTAACTCATATTTCTTTTATGGCCTTTTCGATGCGTTTAAGAACGCGCTCTTTCCCGATTATCCCAAGCACATCGAAGATGCCGGGGCTCACGGTGCCGCCCGTTACGGCCACCCGCACCGGCTGGGCCACTTTGGCAAGTTTCGCACCGTGCTTTTCGACCACTTTTTTGAACGCGGCCTCAAGGGTTTCATGGGTGAAAATCTCGAGCCCGGAGAGGGCGTCTTTTATATCCATAAGATACGGGAGGGTTTCCTTATTCAGGAATTTCTGCTTTGCCGAAGGCTCTATCTCCACATCTTCGAGGAGATAATATCGGAGCCCGTCCGCGAGCTCAAGGAGCGTTTTGGAACGCTCGACAAGGCTCAGGACCGCCTTTTTAAGCCAATCGCGTTCGATCTGTTCGCCTTCTTTAACGAGGCCTTTTGAGAGGAGGAACGGATGAACAAGTTCCATAAGCTCTTCCGGAGGGGTCATGCGCATGTACTCCCCATTCAGCCAGAGGAGCTTTTCGGGGTTGAATACGGCGGCGGATTTCCCCACGGTTCCAAGAGAGAAGAATTTTACAAGTTCTTCGCGGGTAAAAACTTCCTGGTCCCCGTGAGACCAGCCCAGCCTTGCCAGGTAGTTCACGAGGGCGTCCGGGAGATAGCCCATCTCCCTGTAGGCAGTAACCGATGTGGCCCCGTGCCGCTTCGAGAGCCGGGTCTTATCGGAGCCGAGTATCATGGGGAGGTGCCCGAACTCCGGCGTCTCATAGCCAAGGGCACTATAGATATGGACCTGTTTCGGGGTGTTGTTCAGGTGGTCGTCTCCCCTTATCACGTGGGTAATCTTCATGTCCACGTCATCCACGACCACGACGAAATTATAAGTGGGCGTGCCGTCCGAGCGCAGGATGATCAGGTCGTCCAACTGGCTGTTTTCGAATATGACCGGGCCTTTAATGAGGTCGTTTACTACCGTCTGGCCGCTTTCCGGCATCCTGAACCTGACGGAGGCCATGCCCTCCCTGCCCGCCGGGGGTCCCGCGAGGAAACGGCAGCGCCTGTCGTACATGGGGGGGCGGCCCTCCGCAAGGGCCTTTTGCCTCCTCTCATCAAGCTCTTCGGGCGTGCAGTAGCAATGATATGCCTTGCCTTCCGCGAGGAGGTTTTGGACATAGCTTCTGTATATATCGAACCTGTCGGTCTGCCTGAAGGGGCCCTCGTCCCAGTCGAGCTTGAGCCACTTCATGCCGTCTATTATCGCCTCTATGAATTCCTGGGTGGAGCGGCTCCTGTCGGTGTCCTCTATGCGCAGGATGAAGGCGCCGCCCTCGTGCCTCGCGAAGAGCCAGTTGAAGAGCGCGGTGCGCGCCCCCCCTATGTGCAGGTGCCCGGTGGGGCTTGGAGCGAACCTTACTCTGACCAATTACCAAATACCTCCTGTTATCAGGGCAAAGATATTGAAAGACAAAATATAGCAGATAGGGCGCAAGCGCTTCAACTTTTCACTATCTCAAGCAGAATGAATTTTTTCGTATCCGGCCCCGGCGCGAAGCGCTCGTCGGCCCTGTATCCCGCAACCCATACGATCTCTTTTCCGGAGAGCACTATCGGCACCTGGTCCCTTTCGTCACGCGGCACCTTCTCGTCCACGAAGAAGTCCTGTAGTTTCTTCCTCTTGCCGAAGCCTGCGGGATAGAAGAAGTCCCCATCCTCTCTGTGCCTTACGGTAAGGGGACGGCCCGAATCTATTTTAGCCGGATCGACGAGGGCGCGCGTTTTTCCATCGGCCTCGGTCTTTTCCTCTACGAGGGATGCCTTAAGCACGGCGCCCGTTTCTGTGAGCCTGATCTCGCCCGGGAGGGGGAGTTCATAGCTTCCCAACCTTACAGGAGTCCGTGAGGTTATGAGGATAGTGGAATATTTTTTTATGGCCCTGACCTTTCCCGGAAGGTAGAGCCTGTCGCCGGGTTTTCCTTCCTTAACGAGGCGGATAACATCTTCTATGTGCCCGAAATCGAACGAGGCTCTGAGCCCCTCCGTAAGCTCGACCGCCTTCCTCAGCACCCTGCGGAGTATCGCCCTGTCCATGGATTCAAGGGGCACGAGAAAGAGCTCTATCTCCTCATCGGTCTTGTGCGGTATGAGCTTCATAAGGCTCTTGAGCACGATATTTTCGAAATACCTTTCCTCGTCCGCGATTATCTCTATTGTCCTCATGACGGTCTCCGTAAGGTTGGGGTTGAATTCTTTCAAGAGGGGGATTACTTTCAGGCGGAATTTATTCCTTGTGTAATCGAGCCTCAGGTTCGTGGGGTCTTCGATGTAATTGAGCCCCTTCTGCCGTAGATATTCCTCTATGTTTTTTCTTTCCACCTCTATAAGGGGCCTTATTATTTTGTTCCTTACCGGAGGGATGGAGGTAAGCCCCCGTCCGCCCGCGCCTCTTAGAAGCCGCATGAAGAAGGTCTCCACCTGGTCGTCGGCCGTATGTCCGAGGGCTATCTTTTGTCCCCCGATCTCGCCGAGACATTTTTCGTACGCCCTGTAGCGGAGTTCCCTTGCCGCTTCTTGCTTTCCCATCTTTTTTTCTTTCATGTAAGAGAGGACGTCTATTTTTTCCGTAATGAATTCCACGCCCCGTGATTCGGAGAACTCCCTTGCGAATTTAACCTCTCGGGGGGTTTCCTTGGGCCTCAGCCCGTGGTCTATGTAGATTGCAAAGAGTTGAAGCTCGAACTCTTTTTTAACCTTTAGAAGTACATCAGTCAGACAGACGGAGTCGGCCCCCCCGGAAAGCCCTATGAGGACCTTTCCCCCGCCCGCGAGCATCGAATATTTAGAGACCGTCTTTTTTGCCTTATCGAGGAGGTCCATGGGCGGGCTTTCAGAGCCTTACGGGTATGCCCTTTCCTCTCAGGTATTCTTTCGCTTCGCGAATGGAATATTCCCTGTAATGGAAGATGGAGGCGGCAAGGACAGCGTCCGCCTTCCCTTCCGAGAGGGCCTCATAGAGATGTTCGAGGGTCCCTGCCCCGCCCGAGGCTATCACGGGGATTGATACGGCTTCGGAGATGGCCCTCGTAAGCGGGATATCGTAACCGTCTTTTGTGCCGTCACGGTCCATGGAGGTTAGGAGTATCTCCCCGGCCCCGAGGCTTTCCATGAAGGCCGCCCACTTTACGGCATCAAGCCCCATGGGGGTCCTCCCGCCGTGGATGTAGACCTCCCATGTCTCTTTTTCGGGGGATATGAGGAGTTCGGGATGGGCCCCAACCCAATCCGGTGGTTTTCCTCTGGGGCCGGAGGTCCTTTTTGCGTCTATGGCCACCACTATGCACTGGGAGCCGAAACGCTCCGCCCCTTTCCGGACGAATTCCGGGTCTTTCACGGCCGATGTATTTATGGAGACCTTGTCGCACCCGGCCTTGAGGAGTTCCCGTATGTCGTCCAAGCCCCTTAACCCCCCGCCCACGGTAAAGGGCATGAAGACCTCATCGGCGGTCTTTCTCACCACTTCGAGGATTATGTTCCTTTTTTCGTGCGATGCGGTGATATCCAGAAACACAAGCTCGTCGGCGCCCTGCCCGTCGTAATATATCGCGTTGTCGACAGGGTCTCCGGCGTCTTTCAAGCCCACGAAGTTTACGCCTTTTACGACCCGCCCGTCCTTTACGTCCAGGCAGGGGATTATTCTTTTTGCGAGCAACTTAATTCTCCCCTTTTGCGAGTCTTACAGCTTCTTTCAGATCGAGTCGGCCGGAATAGATCGCCTTTCCCGTTATCGCCCCCCACAGGTTTTTAATCTCCAGGAGGTTTTTTATATCCGCAAGGCTCGAAACGCCCCCCGAGGCGATCACGGGAATACTCACCGACTCCGCCATTTTCCTCGTAGCCTCGATATTCGGGCCAACCATCATGCCGTCTTTCGAGATATCCGTATAGATTATCCCTGAGGCCCCGGATTCTTCCATTAAAGCAGCAAGCTCAAAGGCGTCTATTCCCGTCGTTTCCATCCATCCCTTAATGGCGACTTTTCCGTGCCTGACGTCTATTCCCGCCAGAATTTTTCCGGGATATTCGGCACAGGCTTTTTTGAGGAACTCCGGGTCACGGGCGGCTATAGTGCCGAGGATTACTCTGTCTATACCGATGGAGAGCAAGCCCTTGATGGCCTCATGAGTCCTTATCCCGCCGCCTACCTCAAGACCTATGCTTACGGCCTTCCTGATCTCTTTAATGCGCCGAGTATTGACTTGCGCGCCCGAGAAGGCCCCGTCCAGGTCCACTATATGGATAAGCTCCGCCCCCATACCCGCCCATTTGCGGGCGGTCCCGGCGGGGTTGTCCGAATAGACCGTCTCGTCCTCGGCCCTTCCTTGTAGAAGGCGCACGCACCTGCCGCCCTTCAAATCTATTGCGGGAATAATCAACATTCTTTTTAGTATAATATAAAAGCATGAGATCGAGGTTTATTTCCCTTTGCGGTTTGCTCCTCGCGGCCCTTCTCGCGTTCTCGCCGGAGGCCGCGGCGTTTCACGTTCCGGAAAGGCTTGAGTACCAGCTCTTGTGGAACGGGATACATGCCGGTACGTCCACGCTGAGCATAACCCACAAGGATGGGCTTTTTAAAATAACCTCCACCGCAAAGTCGGCCGATTTCATCTCGCTTTTTTACGAAGTGAACGACAGGGCCGAGAGCGTGTGCAGGAACGATTCCTTCATCCCCATAACATATACGCTCAAGCTCAGGGAAGGCACAAAGAAGAAACACAAGGAAGTGCAGTTCTTCATAAACGGGACGAAGAAGGCCGTCCACATAGACCACCTTAAAAACGAGCGCCGGGAGATCGAGCTGCCCGAGAGGGCGATGGACCCCCTCGCGAGCTTTTACTACCTGAGGACGCTCCCCCTCGAAGTGGGCAAATCCACTTTTGTGAAGATATTCGACAGCAAGAAGGTCTGGAACGTGGAAGTGCAGGTCTTAAGGAAAGAAAAGATAAATACCTGGCTCGGCACCTTTGACACAATCCTTGTGAAGCCGCTCATGCAGTCCGAGGGCATATTCATGAGAAAGGGAGATATCTATATCTGGCTCTCGGATGACAAGAAACGGATCCCCGTAATGCTCAAGACCGAGGTCAAGGTGGGCTCGGTAAAGGCCGTCCTCAAGAAGATAGATTAGCCCCGCTTTCTCCGCCGGTGCTTTTCATAAAGCCTCACCGCCCTTTTTTCCACTTTCGCCCAAAAGCCTTTTTCATCCCTAAGTACAGACCTGAGGGGTTTTAAGGAGTATGCCTTTATGAACCGGAGCCGGTCCCGCTTTGAAAGGCCCAGGTCCATGCTCGAAAAATAAAGCCCCGCAAGGTCCTTTACTATCCAGCGAACGGGGGTGCGCTTTCTCAGTTGGACCCTGTGGAGGTCAATGACACGGATATTCAGGCGATCGTACTCTTTTCTTTCGAGGCCTTCCTTGTCGAGGAGAAAATGGCAGATGTAATAATCCCTGTGGTTCACGCCGTTTCCGTGGAGGGTCCGCGAGATATGGGCGAGTTTTTTTATAAGCGCCGATTTCAGGGCAAAAGGGGGCGGGCTCGATATCCACTCCTTCGAGAGTTCTTCAAGGCTCAAGGCGTTTTCGATCTCCTTGGTGATGACAAAGGACTCGAGCCAGGCCGGGGGGAGCCCCCGCTCGCCGTATCCTGCAAGTTCCATCGTTGGGATGCCCAGCTCTTTAAGTCGCAGTATGGCCCGCATCTCGTTGCGGGCCCCCAAGACCGGCAGTTTTAATTGGAAAAGGTTCTTGAATATTTCCCAAAAGCTCACCCCCCGGTGAATCTTGGCGAAATAGCCCCTGCCCTCCCTCTCGAACCTCACCGTCCTGCGGTTTTTCTGGGCGCGTATGACCCTGCCCTCGATATTCAGGCCCTCGATATTTAAGATGGAATCGAAGGAATATCCTTCGAGGCCTTTAGCCAGAAAAAAACCCTCAGGGGGCATTTCTTTTTCCGCTCGCAATTGACTCAATTACGTCTGCCGCTTTCTCTGGCATGCTGAATACATCGTTTTTTGATACGTAGCCCAGCCCGTTTGTTTTCCATATGTTGCGCTCCGGCGAGACGAGCATCTCCCGGAGCATCCGGTTGAAAACGCCCTGCTTGTAAGGGGAGGGGATCAGGAGCCCGGCCCCGGCATCACTTACATGGAAGGCATAGCCGCATATGTCCGTGGCAAGGACGGGAAGCCCCGCCGCCATAGCTTCGATGAGGACGGTCCCCGTGTTCTCCGAATAGGCAGGGTGAAGGAGGATATCAGCCGCAAGAAGACACCGTGGCACGTCATCCCGGCCTCCCAGAAAGTGCACTCTGTCCGGGACCCCGTTCCTTCGGGCGATCCTTTGGAAAGGTCCTTTGTCACCTTTTCCGATTATGTAAAGCCTCGACTTTTTTCTCAATTCCACAGGCAGGCTCGCAAGCGCCCGGATGGAGCGGTCAACCCCTTTCGTCCGGAAGGCGGAGCCCACCATGAGAAGGAGTGTTTCCTCTCCGCTTATCCCCAGTTCTTTGCGGGCTTCTTTTCTCAGTTCCCGAGGGGAAGAAAATGAAAACCTCTCCCGCGATATTCCCGGAGGAAGTATGTAAAAGCGCTCCTCGGGCGTCTTATAAGAGGCGATGAATTTTTCCTTCTCCTTAGGCGAGATGAGGAGTATCCGCGTCTTGGACGAGGGCGCAAAAACGGCCTCTTCCATCTCGATGTAGGCGCGGTAGCGCCCTCCCATGCGGTAAAAGAAACCCTTCCTCTCCATCGCCCTGGCCTTGAAGCAGGGGTCGGCGGCGTAGTAAACATCCAGGGCTTCCATCTTGTTGAACCCGACCGCGACATCGACCCCGTTTAAGAATTCGCGGGCCTTCTTTGAAAAATAAAGCATGCGACTGTGATTGGCGAGGCCTTTAGTGCCGACAATAATCACGTCAAAACCTTCCGGC
>Ga0214473_10005062_pt1 | contig 15811 bp, 15 predicted proteins | sample RVTome_7_FD_203509 | JGI IMG/M metagenome (GOLD analysis project Ga0214473, IMG submission 203509) | Soil microbial communities from uranium-contaminated site in the Upper Colorado River Basin, Wyoming, United States - RVT98D197 | ecosystem: Environmental > Terrestrial > Soil > Contaminated >... | reverse complement strand
TGCCCGAACGGAAAACTCGCGCGTCGCTCGCCCAGGGCCGAAAGCAGCGTGTCATGGGCGATGCGCCCGAGGACCAGGAAGGCTTCCGGCTGGTGGGTGTTGATCGTCGCGATCAGGAACTGCCGGCAGGTAACGATTTCCTCGCCCGTCGGCTTGTTCTGCGGCGGCACGCAGCGCACCGCATTGGCGATCATCACGCCGTGGAGTTGCAGGCTGTCATCGGGGCGCTGTTCGTAGACACCTGAAGCCAATCCGAGTTTCAGCAGCGTCTTGTAGAGCAGGTCGCCCGCATAGTCCCCGGTGAAGGGCCGCCCGGTGCGGTTGGCGCCGCGCAAGCCGGGGGCCAGCCCGACGATCAGCAGGCGCGGGCGCTCGTTCCCCCAATTGGGCACCGGCGCGTTGAACCAGCCGGGAAACTGCCGGCGGTTGTCGGCGCGGAACGCGGCGAGCCGCGGACACAACGGGCAATCTGCCGGAGGGTCGGTGAAAGGCGGTGGGGATTGGGCCAAAATGGGTCCGTGTGGCGGGCAGCAGGTCACTCTACCTTATCGGCAGCCCCCGCACCGCGGTCAACAGCCGCGGCGCCACGATCAACAGCCGGTGCACGTCCGACGGTCTTTGCCAGCTCGGCGACTTCAAGGAAAAAGTCGGCCTGGCGGCGCAGATCGTCCGAAATCATCGGCGTGGGGGTCGTCAACGTGGAGGCTACTGTCACCCGCTTGCCGCGCCGCTGCAACGCGGCGACCAGTGCGGTGAAATCGCCGTCGCCCGAAAACAGCACGAAATGATCGTAGTAGGCGGACATCTCGAGCGCATCTACAGTCAGCTCGATGTCCATGTTGCCCTTGATCTTGCGTCGACCGGAGGCGTCGGTGAATTCCTTCACGGGCTTGGTAACAACAGTAAATCCGTTGTAATCGAGCCAATCGATAAGCGGACGAATCGACGAGTACTCTTGATCTTCTACCAAAGCGGTATAGTAATAGGCGCGAAGCAAATATGCTTTACTTTGAAACTCGCTTAGCAAGCGCCGGTAGTCGATGTCGATTCCGATGGCCTTGCTTGTGGCATAAAGATTCGCGCCGTCGATGAACAAAACGACCTTTTCGCGCGGGTCGATAGACATACACTCTCTCCTAGCTGGTCGGCCGGCTCCTCAGGCTGACCAGCATAATACTCTCGCGGTAGCGGTGATAGCTCTGGTCAGCCCAAATTGAGGCCAACGGCGCTGATGCGCCTTCAGTACGCACTTAAACTTAGCAGTTTGCAACAGCAAAAATACTGAAGTGTGAACCATTAGCCCGAGCTTGTGCACGTTTGAGGGCAGCATTGTTACGAGCAAAGGTCCGCTCACGGACACCGACCTTGGTCCCTTGCCCCGACAGGGGGGCGTAGAGCCATCGTTTTCGCACGGCTTGGGGGTGCTCGCTCTGGCAAGGAGCGGAAGTCCTTGTATCGAGCATTCCGCTCGTGTATGACGCCGGTTCACTCCACAGAAATAGCCTGGAGACGTTCGTGGCCCGCGTCACAGTAGAAGACTGCATTGAGAAAGTCGAAAATCGCTTCGACCTCGTTCTGATGTCCGCTCACCGCGCCCGGATGATTTCGGCCGGCGCGCCGATCACGGTTGGCCGCGACAACGACAAGAACCCGGTCGTGGCCTTGCGGGAGATCGGCGACGGCGCCATCTCTCCCGAAGATCTGCGCGAAGACCTCATTCATTCGCTGCAGAAATATGTCGAGGTCGATGAGCCCGAAAAGCATGCGGCTCCGCTTCTGGATGCCAATGCCGACCAGGACGGCGACACCTTCGACACCATGAGCGAGGACGAGTTGCTGCGCGGCATCGAGAGCCTGGCTCCCCCCGAGCGCCGCGACGATTGATCGGCGGCCAATCTGGCTTATAACTGCTTGGGCGTCGGGCAATGCCGGCGCCCTTTTTGTTTGCCGGACATGATGGCTGGAAAAGCGCCGCTGGGAGTGCGGCACTGCGATGATGCGTCAATATGAACTCGTCGAGCGGGTACAATCGTATAACCCGCACACCGACGAGGCGTTGCTGAACAAGGCCTATGTCTATGCCATGCAAAAGCATGGCAGCCAGAAACGTGCATCCGGCGATCCGTACTTCGCCCACCCGCTCGAAGTCGCAGCCATCCTCACCGAACTCAAGCTCGATGATGCGACCATCGCGGTCGCACTCCTGCATGACACCATCGAGGACACCGACGCCACCCGCGCCGAAATCGACCAGTTGTTCGGCGCCGACATCGGCGCGATCGTCGACGGCCTGACCAAGATCGAGCGCCTCAACCTCGTTACCCGCGAGGAGGCGCAGGCCGAGAACCTGCGCAAGCTGCTGCTCGCGATTTCCGCGGACGTCCGCGTGCTGCTCGTCAAGCTCGCCGATCGCCTCCACAACATGCGCACCCTCGATTTCATGCCTGAGGACAAGCGCAAGCGCATCGCCGCCGAGACCATGGAGATCTATGCGCCGCTGGCCGGCCGCATGGGCATGCAGGACATGCGCTCCGAGCTCGAGAACCTCGCCTTCAAGGTGCTCCAGCCTGACCATTACCAGGCGATCACCATGCGCCTTGCCGAGATGCAATCGGAGTTCTCCGAGACCATCGCAATCATCAGCCGCGAGCTATCGCAAAAGCTCAAGGACGAGGGCATCGAAGCCAAGGTGAGTGCCCGGGTGAAGTCGCCGTGGTCGATCGCCACCAAGATCGAGCGCAAATCGATCGCCCTCGAGCAGCTTTCCGACATGATCGGCTTCCGCATCATCGTGGGGTCGGTCGAAGACTGCTACCGGGCGCTCGGGATCGTCCACACCAACTGGAAAGTCGTTCCCGGCCGCTTCAAGGATTACATCTCGGTCCCCAAGCACAACGATTACCGCTCGATCCACACCACCATCGTCGGTGTGGGGCGACAGCGCGCCGAGCTGCAGATCCGCACCGAGGAGATGCACCGCATTGCCGAGTACGGCATCGCCGCCCATGCGCTCTACAAGGAGGGCGCGACCGGCGATCTCCATAAGCTCGAGGGCGAGAGCAAGGCGTTCGCCTGGCTGCGCTCGACCATCGAGCACCTGACCACCGGCGCCACGTCCGAGGATTTCCTCGAGTACACCAAGCTCGAGCTGTTTCAGGATCAGGTGTTCTGCTTCAGTCCGCGCGGGCGGCTGATCGCGCTGCCGCGCGGCGCCACCCCCATCGACTTCGCCTATGCGCTCCATACCGACATCGGGGACACCTGCGTGGGCGCCAAGATCAATGGCGCCATCATGCCGCTCGTTACCCAGCTGCGCTCGGGCGACGAAGTGGAAATCATCCGCGACCAGAACCATCTGCCGCCATCCAACTGGGAGAACATCGCCGCGACAGGAAAGGCCCGTGCGGCCATTCGCCGGGCGGTGCGCCAGGCCGCGCAGCAGCGCGCCTATGCGTTGGGTGAGCATGTCCTTGCCGTGGTGCTCGACCGGGAAGGAACCGACCTCGATGAGGCCGAGGGCAAGGCGCTCGCCGAAAGCCTGGGCGCGCAGAGCAAGCGCGAGCTGCTCGTTGCCATCGGCGAGGGCAAGGTCGGGTCGGAAGCGCTGAGCACCGAACTCGCCGCGGTCAAGGGCTTCAAGCGCCGCCGCCACAAGAAGATCGATCTGCCGGTAGCGGACAAGGCGGAGGGCTGGTTCGCGTTGCGCAGCAGCGAGATGTTCCGTTTCCGCGTCCCCGGCGGGCAGCGCGCCGGCGCCAAGGCGACGGCAGCGCTGGCGCAGCTCAATTTCAGCACCCCGGTCGAAGTTTCCCCCGAGGGTGCCGTGCCCGGCGACCGGCTTGTCGGCATCATAGTCCCGGACACGCCGGTCATGGTCTACCCCATTCACTCCGAAGCGCTGGTGGAGCTACACGATTCCGATGTCGCCTGGATCGACGTGCGCTGGGACATCACCGGCCGCGAAGAGCGCAACCACAAGTGCGCGATCACCATGCTGGCGGTGAACAGGCCGGGGACCCTCGCGCAGGTTTCTTCCGCCATTGCTGCCTGCGAGGCCAACATCCATAATCTCTCCATGCGAATGGCCTCGCCGGATTTTCACAAGTTCATTTTCGAGATTGAAGTGCGCGATCTTGCCCAACTCACCGATGTTCTGGCGACGCTGAAACTGACCCCCGGCCTCTCCGGCGTGCGGCGTGCAACGATCGCCGAGGCAAGTGTCCTGTCCAAGCTCGAATGGGGGGATACCGAAATGCAGAAGGAACCCGCGTGAACACCGAAGAAGTCCTTGATATCTTCCGCGAGTGCGGCGCCCTGCTGCACGGACATTTCATTCTTTCCTCGGGCCTGCGCTCCCCGGTCTTCCTGCAGAAGGCCCGCGTCTTCATGCACCCGGACAGGGCGGAAAAGCTGTGCCGGGCGCTGGCCGCCAAAATCCGAGCCGAGGGCTTCGGGGACGTGACCCAGATCGTCTCGCCGGCGGTCGGTGGTATCATCCCCGGCTACGAGACGGCCCGCCATCTGGGCGTCCCGGCGATCTACACCGAGCGGGTGGACGGGGTGTTCGAGTTGCGCCGCGGCTTCGAGATCAAGCCTGGCGAGAAGGTCCTCGTCGTCGAGGACATCGTCTCCACCGGTCTTTCCATCCGCGAGTGTATCGAAGCGATCCGCAAGATCGGCGCCGACGTGGTCGCCGCCGCTTGCCTGATCGACCGGTCCGGCGGCGAAGCCGATATCGGCGTGCCGCTGGTGGCGCTCACCCGCTACAAGGTCCCCGCTTATCCCGCCGATGCCTTGCCGCCCGAACTGGCCGCCATTCCGGCTGTGAAGCCGGGATCGAGGGGGCTGCAGTGATACGACAGCACTCGCCACTTGCTCTCCCTCTCCCCTTGAGGGAGAGGGTGCCCGAAGGGCGGGTGAGGGGTCGGTTCAGCCCCTCGACCCCTCATCCGGCGCTTCGCGCCTCCCTCTCCCTCAAGGGGAGAAGGGGATCCGGTGCCTTGGGAGAAATCCGGTGATCATCGGGCTGGGCAACGACCTGTGCGACATCGGCCGCGTCGAAAAGACCCTCGAGCGTTACGGCGAGCGCTTCACCAGCCGTTGCTTCACCGAGATCGAGCGGCAGAAATCGGATCGCCGGGCCCAGCGCGCGGCGTCCTACGCCAAGCGCTTCGCCGCCAAGGAGGCCTGTGCCAAGGCGCTCGGCACCGGCCTTAGTTTTGGCGTTTACTGGCGCGACATGGGCGTCGTGAACCTCCCCTCGGGCAAGCCGACGATGCAATTGACCAATGGCGCGGCCCGCGTACTGGCCCACCTTGTGCCCAAGGGGCACACGCCACATATCCACCTCACCATCACCGACGATGGCGGCATGGCGCAGGCCTTTGTCATCATTGAAGCGCTGCCAGTTGACCACACCGCAGTGCTCCCGTAACCACGTTGCCGCAGAGGCCAGACATCAAATGAGCCAATCCATGCCAAAAGCCGAGAAGAAGGCTCAGAAAAGCGAGCTGCGGGAAACGATTGTGGTGATCGTCGAGGCGCTGATCATCGCCGTGCTGTTTCGTACTTTTCTCTATCAGCCCTTTTCCATCCCCACCGCGTCGATGCAGTCGACCCTGATGATCGGGGACTATTTCATCTCGTCCAAGTTCACCTGGGGCTATGGCAAGTACTCGTTCCCGATCCCGCTGCCGTTCAACGGCCGCTTCCTGGCGCTGGCCGAGCCGCAGCGCGGCGACGTCGCCGTGTTCCGCAATGAGATCACCGGCGAAGACTACATCAAGCGCGTCATCGGCCTGCCCGGCGACACCATCCAGATGCAGCAGGGCCGCCTTTTCATCAACGGCGCGATGGTCGAGCGCGAAGAGATCGGCACCGGCCAGGATACCGACAGCGACATGCGCACGGTTCCGGTCACCATCTACAAGGAAACATTGCCGAACGGGGTCACCCATACGATCCAGGAAGTCTCTGACGAGCAGCAGCTCGACAATACCGCCGAGTATGCCGTTCCCGCCGGCCACTACTTCATGATGGGCGATAACCGTGATCGGTCCGCCGACAGCCGGGTTCTGAGCCAGGTCGGCTATGTGCCGTTCGGCAACCTGATCGGCAAGGCCGAGGCCCGCTTCTTCTCGATCAAGAACAACATTGCGCCCTGGCAGCTCTGGGAGTGGCCGGCCAATGTCCGCTGGGACCGGATGTTCCAGTCCGTCTATCCCTGATGCACAAAGGCCGGGCACACGAAAGGCTTGAGGCTCGCCTGGGCTATCGCTTCGCCGACCCGGACCTGCTGGATCGCGCGCTGACCCATTCGAGCTCCGTGTCGCCCGGCAAGCGCATCGAGCGCTCCTACCAGCGACTCGAATTCCTGGGCGACCGGGTGCTCGGCCTGGTCGTTGCGGACATGCTCTATCGCCGCTTCCCCAAGGCCAATGAGGGCGAACTCTCCCGTTCGCTCAATACCCTCGTCCGCAAGGAAACCTGTGCGGCGATCGCCCGCGAGCTCGACCTGGGCTCCGAACTCAACCTCGGCGAGAGCGAGGCGAGAACCGGCGGAGCCAAGAAGGAAGCGATCCTGGGCGACGTGGCCGAAGCGGTGATCGGCGCCATCTATTGCGATGGCGGGCTCGGCCGCGCTTTCGAGATCGTCGAGCGGCTGTTCGGCGAACACATCAGCCAGGCCGGCACCGAGCGGGCCGACGCCAAGACTACGCTGCAGGAGTGGGCTCAGGGCAGGGGCCTCGAGCCGCCTCTCTATGTCGAGGTGGAACGGACCGGGCCGGACCATGCGCCCCAGTTCACCATCTCGGTGCAACTGGGCAGGTTCGACGCGGTCACAGCCACCGGGCCATCGAAAAAACTGGCCGAGCACAAGGCAGCCGAGCGGTTCCTGGTCCGCGAGAAGGTCTGGCCGGAGACACTATGAACGCTGAACCGGAAAACACCCGCTGCGGATTTGTCGCCCTGGTCGGCGCCCCCAACGCCGGCAAGTCGACGCTGCTCAATTCGCTCGTCGGCACCAAAGTATCGATCGTCACCCACAAGGCGCAGACCACGCGGGCCCAGATCCGCGGTGTCGTCACCGAGGGCGATGCGCAAATCGTCTTCATCGACACCCCGGGCATCTTCGCTCCCAAGCGCCGGCTGGACCGGGCCATGGTCGACGCCGCCTGGACGGGCGCCGGCGATGCCGATTTCGTCGCCCTTATTGTTGATGCCGAAAGGGGCATAACGGGCGAGCTTGAATCGCTGCTTGAGGGACTGGCCAACATCCGCCACCCCAAAGTGCTGATCCTCAACAAGGTCGATCTCATCAAACGCGAGAAGCTTTTGGGGCTCTCCGAGGACCTCAACTCGCGCCTCGATTTCGAGCAGACCTTCATGGTCTCGGCGCTCAAGGGCGACGGCGTCGGGGACTTCCTCGATTGGACCGCCAAGCGCGTGCCGCTCGGCCCCTGGCACTTTCCCGAGGACCAGCTGACCGATCTGTCGCTGGCGATCACCGCTGCTGAGGTGACGCGCGAAAAACTGTTCCTGCGCATCCACGACGAGATCCCCTACAATGCCACGGTCGAGACCGAAAAGTTCACCATCCAGCCCGACGGCTCCTATCGCATCGACCAGGTGATCTACGTCACCCGCGACACCCACAAGAAGATCGTGCTTGGCGCTGGCGGCCAGACCATCAAGGCGATCGGCGCCGAGTCCCGGGCCGAGCTGATGGATATCTTCGAGACCAAGGTGCACCTCTTCCTCTTCGTCAAAGTCCGCGAGAAATGGGGCGACGATCCCGAGCGCTACCGCGAGATGGGGCTGGAGTATCCCCACCAAAAGTGAACTCGTACTGAGCCATGGAGTGGACGGGTGAAGGCCTCATCATCGGCGTGCGCCGGCACGGGGAGGCCAGCGTCATCGCCGAGGTCATGGTGGAGGGCCGCGGCCGGCACCTGGGGCTGATCCGCGGCGGCCGCTCATCGAAGCTTTCAGCCACCTTGCAGCCGGGCAATCTGGTGCAGCTCACCTGGCGCGCCCGCATCGAGGAGCATCTTGGAACCTTTGGCGTCGAACTGATCCGCGGCCGCGCTGCCGAGTTCATTGCCGACCGCACCAAGCTCTATGCCAGCCAGCTGCTCTGCGATCATCTGCGCCTGCTGCCCGAGCGCGACCCGCACGATCGCTTGCTCGGCCTGGCGGTCCACGCCCTGGAGGGCGAGAAATCGCCTCTCGAACTCGGTGCGACGCTTGCCCGGTTCGAACTCACCCTGCTCGACGAACTCGGCTTTGGCCTCGACCTCACGAGCTGCGCGGTGACCGGGGTCACCGAGAACCTCACGCACGTATCACCGAAATCGGGCCGGGCCGTCTGCCTCGCGGCGGCGGCGCCCTATCTGGGCCGGCTGCTCGAACTGCCGCCTTTCCTCATCGGCAAGGGCGAGATGTCCGGTCCCGACGACCTCGCCGCGGCGTTTGCGCTCACCGGCCATTTCCTCGAAATGCACGTCTGGGCCCCGCGACAGATCGACCCGCCATCAACCCGTGAGCCGCTGATCGCCATTCTTTCCAATCCGCTATGATCGCCAGATGATTCGTTTCTTGAAGTATGCCCATGGCCGCCGCTGATACCCTCCCGCCCCAAGGCGACAACCGCGTGGTCGATCTGCGCAAGGCGCTCGAAGAGCGCTATCTGTCCTATGCGCTCTCCACCATTACCCAGCGTGCCCTGCCGGACGCCCGCGACGGGCTGAAGCCGGTGCACCGGCGCATCCTGCACGCCATGCGGCTGCTGCACCTCGATCCCGACCAGGGCTACAAGAAATCGGCCCGCATCGTCGGCGACGTGATCGGTAAGTTCCACCCGCACGGCGACCAGTCGATCTACGACGCGCTGGTCCGCCTGGCGCAGGATTTTGCCCTGCGCTACCCGCTGGTCGATGGCCAGGGCAATTTCGGCAACATCGACGGCGATAGCGCGGCAGCCATGCGCTACACCGAAAGTCGGATGACCGACGTCGCCACGCGGCTGCTCGAGGGCATCACCGAGAACGCCGTCGACTTCAAGCCGACCTACGATGGCGAGGACGAGGAGCCGGTGGTGCTCCCGTCGAACTTCCCCAACCTGCTCGCCAACGGCTCGCAGGGCATCGCCGTCGGCATGGCCACCTCGGTGCCGCCGCACAATGTCGCCGAGCTGTGCGATGCGGCGCTGCACCTGATCATGAACCCTGCCGCCACCCCGGCCGAGCTCATGCACTTCGTGCCGGGGCCGGATTTCCCGACCGGCGGCATCCTCGTCGAGGACGCGGGCAGCATTGCCAATGCCTATGCCACCGGCCGCGGCTCGTTCCGGCTGCGGGCCCGCTGGCACACCGAGGAAACCGGTCGCGGCGTCTATCTGATCGTGGTCACCGAAGTCCCCTACGGCATCCAGAAGTCCAAGCTGGTCGAAAAGATCGCCGAATTACTGCTGGGCAAGAAGCTGCCGCTATTGAAGGACGTACGCGACGAGAGCGCCGACGATATCCGCCTCGTGCTGGAGCCGCGCGCTCGCACGGTCGATCCGGTGATCCTGATGGAGCAGCTGTTCCGGCTTTCCGACCTCGAAGTGCGCGTCCCGCTCAATCTCAACGTGCTCGACAAGGGCACGACGCCCAAGGTGATGAGCCTGGGCGAAGCGCTCAGGGCCTGGCTCGAACACCGCAAGGTCGTGCTGGTCCGCCGTTCGCAGCACCGGCTCGACCAGATCGCCCGCCGTCTCGAAGTGCTCGACGGCTACATCATCGCCTATCTCAACCTCGACGAGGTGATCCGCATCATCCGCGAGGAGGACGACGCCAAAGCCTCGCTGATCGCGGCCTTCAGCCTCACCGAGCCGCAGGCCGAAGCCATCCTCAACATGCGCCTGCGCTCGCTGCGCAAGCTCGAGGAGATCGAGCTACGGCAGGAGCACAGGGCGCTCACCGAGGAGCAGGGGCATCTGGACGCATTGTTGGCGTCCGAGAAAAAGCAGTGGGGCGAGATCACCACCCAGATCACCGAACTGCGCAAGACCTACGGGCCCGACACCGCACTCGGCAAGCGCCGGACCGATTTCGCGCAGGCCCCCGACGCCGACCACGAGGAGATATCGACCGCGCTGATCGAGCGCGAGCCGGTGACGGTCATCCTCTCCGAGAAGGGCTGGATCCGTGCCATCAAGGGCCACACCACCGAGATCGACGAGAAGGGCTTCAAGACCGGCGACCGGCTGAAGTTGGCGATCCACGCCGAAACCACCGACAAGCTCCTCATGCTGACCACTGGCGGCAAGGTCTATACGCTCTTCCCCGACAAGCTGCCCGGTGGCCGCAGCCAGGGCGAACCTGTCCGCCTGATGGTCGATATCGAGGAGGGGCAGGATATCGTCGATCTCTTCGTCTACCGGCCGGGCCAGAAGCGGATCGTCGCCTCCGACGTCGGCAACGGCTTCATCGTCGCCGAGGACGAACTCATCGCCAATACGCGCAAGGGCAAGCAGGTGCTCAACGTTTCGGGTGTCGAAGAAGCGCGTCTCATCGTACCGGTGGCGGGCGACAGCGTCGCCATCATCGGGGAAAACCGCAAGCTCCTGGTCTTCCCCTTGGCACAATTGTCCGAGATGAGCCGTGGCAAGGGCGTCAGGCTACAAAAATACAAGGATGGCGGGGTCTCCGACCTCAAGACCTTCGACTCCGGCATCGGCCTCACCTGGACCGATAGCTCGGGCCGCACCTTCACCAAATCCATGAGCGAATTGACCGAATGGCTGGGCGAACGCGCCCAGGCCGGCCGCCAGCCGCCCAACGGCTTCCCGAGGAACAACAGGTTCACGGGGTAGCCCGACCCCTCACCCGCCCTTCGGGCACCCTCTCCCTCAAGGGGAGAGGGAAACAGAACCGAGAGCTTCCAGTCGGGCCCCTTCTCCCCTTGAGGGAGAAGGTGGCGCGAAGCGCCGGATGAGGGGTCGGCCTGAACGCCGAGGACTGCTACTCCAGCCTCCGCCACCCCTGCGGCCCACGCTGCGCCTCCAGCGGGCGGAAGCGGCCCTTGTAGGCCATCTTGGGGGAATCCTTCACCCAATACCCGAGGTAGACATAGTCCAGGCCCGCGAGCTTGACCTGGCTGATGTGGTCCAGGATGAGCAGATTGCCGAGCCCACGTTCCTTGAGGTCGGGGTCGAAGAAGCTGTAGACCATCGAGAGGCCGTCCGGCATGACGTCAGTCAGCGCCAGCGCGATCAGCGGGCGTTCCGGCACTGAGTTCAGCCGGTACTCCACCAGCACCGTCTGCACCGGCGTATCCTCGACCATGTACTCGTAGTCGACAAAGCTCATCTGCGTCATGCCGCCGCCGGCGTGGCGCGCCTCGAGATAGCGCTTGAACAGTGCGAACTGTTCGGCGGTGGCGCGCGGCGCGCAGACCTCGACCGATACGTCGAAATTGGCCTTGAGCACGCGGCGATAGCGCGGCGAAATCCTGAATTCCTTCGTCACGATCCGTACCGACTGGCAGGCCGTGCAGCCGTCGCACGCTGGGCGGTAGATCAGGTTCTGGCTGCGGCGGAAGCCGTTGTCGCTGAGCAGATGGTGCAGCGTCTGCGCGCGGCGCCCGGTCAGATGGGTAAAGAGCTTCCGCTCCTGGCGGCCGGGCAGATAGGGGCAGGGCATCGCCGCCGTAAGGAAGAGCTGGGTGTTTTCCGGTGTCTGGTCCGTCATCTACCGCCCTACACTGACAGAGGGGGCAGTCTAGACGGGGCAATGAGTGACCGCAACTGCGGTCGCATCAAGCCCGTGTGCTGGCCTTGGCCGCTTGGTTCTGCCAGTGCTGGACCATAGGCGAGCGTCGCAGCATCAGCGTGCCGGCGATCAAATCGTGCACCATCTCGCGGCGCGGAGTGAGCAGCGCGAAGAGGAGCGAAATGGGCCAGGCGAGCCATACGGTGATCCAGAATACCAGTGGGTGGATGAGGATCTTCCAGCCGTCGAGCGGCGCCCCCCGGGTGGGCGTCAGCACCAGGTCCATCGCCTGCATGCCGACGGTGGCGCGGCTGTGCGAGCCTAGCGTCGCCGCGTAGTAGCCGAGCAGCACGAGCGGGATCACGATGGGCAGCGCGATCCAGGCGAGTCCCAAGGTGAAGAAGCCTGCGACCACTCCGGCGATGGAAATGACCACCGTGACAAAGATCATGATGGCGCTGTCGATGAAGAACGCCATCACGCGCCGCGTCAGCACGCCCTCGAACAATTCCGGCGCGGACGCCGGATCGGGAAGGTCAGGTCTCATCGTTGGCCCTCGGGTAGCGCGAAAATCATAGCAGAAAAATGGTGAGAGCTGGGGCGCGTGCAAGTACCGCAACTTGAGAAATCGGAGCCTGCGGCGCGCCAGGACTCAGGAATTCAGCAGCCGGGCCGCCTCCAGCGCAAAATAGCTCAGCACGCCCTTGGCTCCCGCGCGCTTGAAGGCATGCAGGCTCTCGAGCATCGCCGCGGTCCGGTCGATCACCCCGGTGTCGCCGGCGAGCGTGATCATCGTGTATTCGCCCGAGACTTGGTAGGCGAAGACCGGCACGTTGAAGCTGTCACGGACCCGCCGCACGATATCGAGGTACGGCATGCCGGGCTTGACCATCACCATGTCGGCGCCCTCATCGAGATCTTGTGCCACTTCACGCAGGGCCTCGTCCGAATTGGCATAGTCGAGCTGGTAGGTGCGCTTGTCGCCGACCAGCCGCTCCCCCGAGCCCACCGCATCCCGGAACGGGCCGTAGAATGCGGACGCGAACTTGGCCGCATAGGACATGATCGAGGTGTTCTCGAATCCCTCGCCATCGAGCGCCTGCCGGACGGCCGCGATGCGCCCATCCATCATATCGGACGGCGCAATGATGTCCGCCCCGGCGCGCGCCTGTACGATGGCCGACTTGATCATCACCGCGACAGTCTCGTCGTTGAGGATGACCCCGTCCCGCACCAGCCCGTCCTGGCCGTTGCTGGAATATTCGTCGAGCGCGACGTCGGCGATCAGCCCGATCTCGGGCACCGCCTGCTTGACCGCCGAAAGCGCCCGGCACATCAGATTGTCCGGATTGTAGGCCTCCTCGGCCCCATCGCTGCGCAGGTGCGCCGGGGTATTGGGAAAGATCGCCAGCGCCGGGATCCCTTCGTCTGCAGCTTCCCGTGCCGCCTGCACGAGGAGATCGATGCTCAGCCGGTCGACGCCAGGCATGGATTTGACCGGCGTGCGCTCGTTCTGCCCCTCGATGACGAACAGCGGCCAGATCAGATCGGCCGGGGCAAGGCTGGTCTCGCGCACCAGGTCGCGCATCCAGCCCGACTGGCGCAGGCGCCGCTGCCGGCGTCCGCCGAGGAACTCCATATCGTGCTTGGCCCAGCGTTCGGTCATCCGGTTGGCTCCCATTTCGAAGCCCGCTCTTTATCAGCCCGCGCGATGCCGCGCCAAGCCGCGCGCTTGTCGCACTGCGCCTTCCGGGGTATTTGAGGCGCGAACCGAGGTCAGTCGATGGATTTCAAGAGCGACATCTCCGGCCGCTATGTCCGCATCGTGGCTATTATCGCGCTGCTACTCGGGCTGAGCGACGCCTCGCGCCTGCTCGGCGTCTCGACCGGATCGGTGAGCCCGCTGGCGACGCTGGGCACCACCGGCTTCGTCTATCTCACCGTTTTCGCGCTGGCGCGGCTGTTTGCCGCCGTCGGGTTGTGGATCAAGGCAAGCTGGGGTGCCGTGCTGCTGGTGGGCGCCACTGTCGTCGAACTCGTGCTCTACTTGATGGGCAGCCAGGACGTGCAGATGTCGGCCTTCGGCTTTGCGGTGCGGCTGGTGCTGCTGGTCAGCATCAGCCTTATTTTCGTGCTTGGATTGCGCCTGCGCCGAGCCCGGGAATAGCCCGCAGCGTGCCCGTTCAGACGGCGTTTAGGTTACAAAACTATGACTCGATGTAACCAATCATAAAGCCAAAATCCCGAACTTTTTCAGTAAGATAGTGTTAAGTGTGCGGCTTAATGCGATCTTATTTGCAGGGTCGTAGTTTGGCCCCATGAGACGCGAAACAAATCGCGCAGACTTGAAAACAGTGAGGCAAGAATGGCAATCAAATCCAACGCCGCCGAGGCAATGGTTCCGGGCAAAACCGAAGGCCTGAAGCCGCTCTATTTGGAAGCAGTCAGCCGGGTAGAGAGGCTTCATCGCCGGCTCCTCGATTTGATCAAGGACGAATTCGACCGCATGGGTTGGGACGATATCAACCCGGTTCAGGCCCTGCTGATGTTCAACATCGGCGACGCCGAGATGACGGCGGGCGAGCTGCGGTCCCGGGGCTACTACCTGGGCTCCAACGTCTCGTACAACCTAAAGAAGCTGGTTGAAACCGGCTACATCTTCCAGGAGCGCTCGCGCGCCGACCGCCGTTCGGTCCGCATCCGGCTCACGCCGAAGGGAGAAGAGGTCGCCGAGGTCATCGACGAGCTCTACGATCGTCACCTCAAGTCCATCGAAAAAGTCGGCGGCCTCAGCGACGATACCTTCGAGGGTCTCAACAAGGCGCTCGGCCGTCTGGAGCGTTTTTGGGTCGACCAGATATTGTATAAGCTCTGATCGGGGCCAATTGTGGCGTAGCCGCCACAGCCGAAGAGACAAACGCCGGCCTTGTGCCGGCGTTTCTTATTTGCGCCGCAAATCCAACTAAGAGGTATGTCCGGTGCAAGGTCCTCCCGGCCTCTCGCATCACCCTCATGTTCAGGCGTCCTGGTTTTTGCCGCTGGTTCACAGCTGCTTGACCGGAATTGAGGGTGTTGTAAGCGGATGGTAAGAGGCCCCTGTTAGAGTGTCGGCAAATCGACAATTCGGGTGAATAGATGCGGCTCAATCGGCGTAGACTACTGACTTCGGCGGCGACCTTTGGGGCGGCCCTGGCCATGCCGGCGCTGGTGCGAGCGCAGGAAACCGACTCCGTCTTCGACTTGTTCGACCACAATCGCGTGATGCGGGATACCGACCGCGACGGCAACACCGCCACGGCGCTGAGTCTGGTCGACACCATCGAGCCGGTCCTCTCCTACGATACTGCCTACAATCTCCAGCTCGCCATACAGAACTACGAGCAGTTCGTGGCCGTGAACGGCAGCTGGGACTTGCCGACGCAGGACTGGTTCGGGCTGACGTTGGGCCACCGCCGCAAGCAGGTGAAGGCACTCAAGCGTCGCCTCATGATCAATGGCGACATGGCCGTCGAAGAACGCATCAACGACACTTTCGATGAGAATCTGGATGCGGCGGTGCGCCTGTTCCAGGCCCGGCACGGCCTGATCATCAACGGCCAGGTCGACGAACCGACCTATTATGCCCTCAACGTGCCGACCGACTATCGCCTCAACCAGCTCCGCCTCAACGCCATGCGCATCGAGCAATGGGTTCAGGCGCTCTCGGATCGCTATATCGTGGTCAACATCCCGGCTGCGACCATCGAGGCGGTAGAGGGAAGCGCAGTGGTTCAGCGCCATACAGCGGTGGTTGGGAAGGTCGACCGGCCAACGCCGATCCTCAACTCCAAGATACATCAGGTCAAGTTCAATCCGTACTGGACGGTGCCCAAGAGCATCATCCAGCGGGATCTGATCAAGTACATGAATGAGGATCCGGAATACCTGACCAAATTCCGCATCCGCATCTTCGACGGCAATGGCAACGAGCGGATGCCGACCGACATCGATTGGTCGACCGATGACGCCGTCAAGTACACATTCCGGCAGGAGCCGGGTGCCGAGAATTCGATGGG